>Ga0194129_10009902_pt1 | contig 10530 bp, 8 predicted proteins | sample TA2KigCa35mmetaG_FD_150862 | JGI IMG/M metagenome (GOLD analysis project Ga0194129, IMG submission 150862) | Freshwater microbial communities from Lake Tanganyika, Tanzania - TA2015038 Kigoma Deep Cast 35m | ecosystem: Environmental > Aquatic > Freshwater > Lake | place: Tanzania: Lake...
GTGCGGCGGCGGCTCGCTCAAGGGCGGCTTGGGCTCGGTGCCCGGCGACACCAAGGCTGGCAACAAGATCCCGAAGTGATCGGCGCTCGAGCGTTGTGCAGCGACGCTAGGGCAACACGAAGCACAGTTGGGCGTCGCGCAGGAGCGCGAAGGGCCGCGCATAGAGGGGCTAACAGCGTCGCTCAGCGAGGATCGCGCAACAGCACTCAGGGGCGCTCGAGGATGTCAGCTGGGTGCTGGCCTTCGCTGGCCTGGCGCTGGAAGAGCCACGCGCGGGTGCATGCGGCGATGATCGTGCTGATCGCAGCTGCGCCGATGAGCGCCGACGCGATCGTGCGCCAGAATCCAAGGAGCCACGCTTGCGTGGCATCGATCGTGCCGAGGCCAACGGTGGCCGTGTCGCGCCAAGGCTCGAACGGCACCATGCGACCGACCGAGCGGATCGCCTGCCCATCATCGACGGCGGTCCATGCGCTCACCGCGGCATCGAAGCCGCAGGAAACGACGACATCCGTCGCCGCTACCGCCAGCACGACGGCCATGAGGCCGAGCGCGAGGTGCACGACCGCATGGATGGGCCGCGACAGGACCGAGGCCAGCGCGCGCTGAGGGGCCTCGACGGCATCAGCGGCATCGCATGCGACGGCCGGGATCACAAACGGCAACGCGACCGTGACGGAGGCCCCGATCACGATCGCCATGATCCCCAGGAGCAGCGAGATGCCGAAGGCGAGCGCGCCGACCAAGCCGGCCACCGGGACCAGGCCCAGCAGTGCCGGCAGCGCAGCCAGCGCGATGCATGCACCCATCCCCAGCAGCGGGACGAGGATCGCGCCGACTGCGCTCGGACGAACCGCAGCGCCCCACGCACGCGCCTGGGCCACGGTCGGCGCAGGGGCTTCGGAGAGATCAAGCGCGTTCATGCGGGCCAGGACCACGCCGATCGATGCCATGCCAAGCGTGAAGAGGAGGACGAGATATCCGGCGAAGCCCCACGAGATCGCGATCGCTTCGCGCGGGAGTTCCCACACCAGCGCACCCACGCGTTCGGGCAGCGCCGACCACTTGAGCGTGACCGAATCGCCGACCAGTGCAAACAGGCGAGAACGCAGCGCAAAGGCCCATGATTCAAAGGCTCCGCGCGGTCGGACCGCGGCGATGGCGCGGACCGCCGCTTCAGCACGGTCACGGGATTCGGCATCGCTCGATGCATCGATCGATGACGAGATCAGCGAGGTGAGTTCGGCAGGGCTCGCGCCGGCGACCTCGGCGTCGGGCACCACGCTCAGCGCGGCAGCTTCCATGATGCGTCGGGCTTCCTCGAGCGTGGCCGGTTCGAGCGTGCCATACGCGATACCGCGCGGCGAGATGCTTGGCGTGGTGGCAAAGTCCCACAGCGCACCGCCCGTCATCCAGAGCGCAAGCAGCACCAATGCGACACACAAGCGTGGCGGACGAAGACCTGCCGCTGCGGCACCCACAATCCGCTGCGCTGGAAAGACTGACCGGAACGAGACGCCATCGATCTGCACATGCTGCGTCGGCATGGGCGGGAGGATAGTGCGCGCGAGCGCATCGCCGTGTGAGGCATCGATCCGGGGGCGACCGGGCCCGGCCGCGACGGCGATGAGACGGCAGCGCGATGGCAGCGCTACCGTTCCCGTATGACCCCGCACGACTGGATCCGCATGCTTGAGGCCGTGGCCGCACAGGAGGATGCGCAGCCTCTGCCGCCGGGCATGGAGGATGGTCCGCGGCGCAACGATGTGGATTCGATCGCGTGGAGGCGTTGGCACGATGCGAGCGAACTGCCTTGGGATGCCATCAAGTCGGCAGGTGCGCTGCTGGAGCAAGGCCCCTTCCGAACGATCGAGGTCTGGACGGAGACCGAACTTGCCATGCTGCATCTCCTGGAGCGCGGCATGGACGGGCCGGCACGCACGCAGGTCGCCGCACGAATGGCCAGCTGCATCGAGTGGCACCTCGAACACACCCAGCCTGACAATGCCACCAACAGGCCGTGGGCGATGCACACCTTCGTGCTGCACGGCACTGCCGAGGCCGCGCTCTACGCACAGACGCTCCTGCACAACGCCCAAGCCGGCGGCGCGATGGACGACCCGCTCGTGCAGTGGATCCTGGCCGATGTCCACGCCCGGCTGCGCGCCCGCGCGTGAGGAGTGTCGCGGCGGCATGGGCTGAAGCGCCAGCCCGTGAGGGATGACTCAACCGCATGCGAGGATTGACGCGGCGTCGCGCACGGGGCGGTCCTTCGGGCGCGCGGCTACGCTTTCCACCATGAGCATGCAGCTGGACACGGTGCTGAACCGGCTTCGCACGGATGAGGCAGGAATGCTGGAGCGGCTGAGGGAGTTCCTTGCCTTCGAGAGCATCTCGACGGATCCGGCCTTCGCGCCTCGGGTGCGTGCGTGCGCGCAGTGGTTGCTGGAGGACATTCGCAAGATGGGCTTCAACGGCGCACTGCACGAGACCGCAGGCCACCCGATGGTGATCGCCTCGCACGATGGACCGCCAGGCTACGACGGACCGCGCGTCCTCTTCTACGGCCACTACGACGTGCAGCCGATCGATCCGATCGAACTCTGGGAATCGCCACCGTTCGCCGCGGTCGTCGTGGATGGACCGCGCGGCAAGCGGATCGTGGCGCGTGGCGCCGTGGACGACAAGGGACAGGTCGCGAGTTTCGTCGAGGCCTGCCGGGCCTGGCACGCCACGCACGGCACCCTGCCCTGCGCCGTGACGATGTTCATCGAGGGTGAGGAGGAATCCGGCAGTGCGAACCTGGATCCCTTCATCAAGGCGAACAAGGACCTGCTCAAGGCCGATGTGTGCGTGGTCAGCGACACCGGCATGTGGGACGTGGATACGCCCGCGATCACCACCATGCTGCGCGGTCTGGTGTACGTGGACATCACCGTGCGTGGACCGAGCCGCGACCTGCACTCGGGGCTGTACGGCGGCGCCGTGCCCAACCCCATCAACGTGCTGGCCTCGATCGTGGCGCAGCTGCACGACGGCGATCGCCGTGTGCAGATCCCGGGCTTCTACGACGATGTGCGTGAACTGCCCGCACGCGTGGCGGCGATGTGGAAGGACTTGCCGTGGGATGACGGCGAATTCCTCGGTGAGATCGGCCTGGCCAAGGGCTTCGGCGAGTCGGGGCGCAGCACGCTCGAGCGCACATGGAGCCGACCGACCTGCGATTGCAACGGCATCGTGGGTGGATACACGGGTGCCGGCGCCAAGACCGTGATCGCCTCGCAGGCGAGCGTGAAGCTCAGCTGCAGGCTCGTGGCCGGACAGGACCCGAAGAAGATCCTCGCGGGCATCGAACACTTCTTCCGTGAACGCCTGCCGGCAGGCTGCACGATGGAACTGCACGAGCACGGCTGCAACCCCGCGATCATGGTGCGCGACGACAGTCCGTACATGAAGGCAGCCGAGAGCGGCCTGCGCCGCGCGTACGGTAAGGCGCCTTACCTGATCGGTTCAGGAGGCAGCATCCCTGCGGTCGGCACGATCCAGCGCGAGCTGGGCATCGATGCGCTGCTCGTGGGCTTCGGGCTCGATGACGACCGCGTGCACTCGCCCAACGAGAAGTTCGAGGTGAAGTGCTTCATGAACGGAGCCATGAGCCATGCCGCGATGCTGGCCGAGTTCGGTGCGCTGCGCCGCTAGTGCAATCGCTGCGGCGGCGGTGGCCGCCACGGCGTCCGGAGACCTCGTGCTCGAGCGCGCGGGGTTCGGAGGTGTGGTGCGCTTTGGCGGCATCGTGCCCCTGCAGCTGCAGGCGTCGCTGCCCGCCGGCGACACCCGCGAGGGCGTGGACGCCGAGATCGTGGTCGAAGTCCCCAACGTCGATGGCGACATCGCCGAGTACTCGATGCGCAGCGTGCTGTCGTCGGGAGCGACGTCGATGTGGATCTACCCATCGATTGCGACCGGCGTCTCAGGCAAGCCGATCGCCCTGGCGAGCTACGAACGCGATGACGGCCGGCGCGGTCGACTGCTTGAGCGCGTGCAGGTTGCCGTCGATCAACCCGCCCGAGGTGCGATGTCGGTCGATCCTTCGGTGGACATCGTGGGCATCGTCGCGGGCGGTCACTGCGGCATGGCGGCGTGGGATCCGGGGCAGAAGTCGCCCTGCCTTGGCGGCTACGTGATCGTCGGTGAGATCCGCGAGACGGACCAGCTTCCCGATCGCGTCGAGGGATGGTCTGGCTTCAAGGCGGTGGTCTGGGCGGGTGCGCCGCTCAACTCGCTGCTCGCGGCCCAAGACAAGGCGTTGCGGGCTTGGGTCGAAGGCGGCGGTCGGCTGATCCTGCAGGTCTCTGCGGCGGCCGATGGTTTCTCGCTCGATGCCGCGCAGCCGGAGTGGATTGCCGCGGCACTCAAGGGCTTGGCCTGGACGCGCACGGAGGATGTGAAGGCGAGCACGCTCGCACCGGTGATCTCGTCGCAGCGCCTGGAGCTGCGCAAGGATGGCACGCAGCCCGTGACGACCTTCGGCGAATGCGGTGCGCCGTGGGTCGAACTCGCGGCGATGCCGGTGCCTCGCGCATGGAACGGCGTGCCGGAACCGAGGCGCGGCACGCTCGACGGGGCATGCCTGGTGGTTGAGCGGCCGCTGGGTGCGGGAACGCTCGTCGTCAGTGGAATGGATGCCGATGCCCTGAACCGACGCCGCTATACGGAGAGCGACCTGCCTGAAGCCGACCTCTGGTGGAACCGCATCATGGGCCGCCGTGGTGATACGCCGCCACGCGCACGACTTAGTGAGTGGCAGAACGGGCAGACATCACCAATCGAATCGAACCCTCGACAGATCGTGATCGGCGGCAGCGAGTTCTTCGACGCGTTCATCGGCATGCGCTCGACAGCGTCGAACCTGACGTCGATCTCGATCCTGCTCTTCGCCGCGTACTGGCTGCTCGCCGGGCCGGTGTCGTTCTACGTGCTGCGTCACCGCAAGCAGGAACGCTGGAGCTGGCTGGCGTTCGTGGTGATCGCAGGTGCCTTCGGCACGGTCGCGTGGCTCGCGGGCGCCGTGCTCCGTCAGGCCGATGCCCGCGCGCAGCACTTGACGGTGCTCGACGCCGTGGTGGCGCCAGGTGCCCTGCCCGGAACGCAGCCGGCGATCCGCGCGCACACTTGGGCGAGCGCCTTCTTGCCCAACTACGGCACAGCCGAGGTCGCGCTGCCGGAAAGCCAGGGGATGCTGCGTCCCTTCTCGCCCGACGGTGACAACGGGGAGTTCCCCGACGCGACCCGATACACGGTGCAGGCGTCGCGCTCGAGCGCACTCACGCTTCCCGCACGCGCCACGGCCGCGATGGTGACGGGTTCATGGAGCGGCGATCTGCCGTCAGCGTGGCGCGGCTTGCCTGCGGTGAGCGGCCCGCCGCTGCAGCAGACCGCGAACGCCACACGCTCAGCTGACGCAGGCCCGGCGAGTTACCTCACCGGCAAGCTCAAGCACGGCTTGCCTGCTGCACTCACCGATGTCTTGGTGCTGCACGTCACACCGTTCCGGCCTGCACCGCCCCGCTTCAACGATCGCGCGACGGCAGCGACCAAGGCCGTGCCCGTGGCACCGAGCGACGCGATGCCCAGCATGGTGCTCGCTGCGCGGCTCGCAACACCCTGGGCCCCGGGGACTGAGCTCGAACTGGCGAATGTGCTCTATCCGCCCGTCCAAGGTCGGCAGGATCGTTCGCTGCCGGTGATCGACCCGGTCGATCCGGGCGTGCTGGGCCTGGACACGTTCCTGGATGCGGGGCTGATCTCGCCCCTGCGCCAGGCGTTCGCGCCACTGTCGACGAGCGGCGCACTCAGCGACAAGATCGCGCGCGACCATCTCACGATGATGAGCCTCTACGGCATGCTGCCCAACCCACGCTGGTGGGCCGCTGCAGCAGCCGCGCGCGGCCCCACCGAGAACGAAGTGGCGGTGCAGCGCGTGGCGGGCCATGCGCTCGATCTTGGCGCGTGGTGCTCGCGGCCGTGCGTGATCGTGATGGGGTATCTCACCGTCGAGCCCGACGCCGTGACCCTCGATGGCAGCCCGGTTCCGCTTTCCATCGATGGCGAACCCGTGCCGATGTCGGGCACGACGCTCGTGCGCGTGATCTTCCCCCTGCCGCAGGTCGACGCACTCGTGCCGGCAACGATGGTCCGCTGAGGCGCCGCTGCTACGATCCCTGCAGCCATGGCGATGATCGAGACCGTCAACCTGACGAAGAAGTACGGGGAACTGACGGCCCTGGACAACCTCAACCTGAAGATCGAGCAGGGATCCTGCTTCGGCTTCATCGGTCCCAACGGCGCGGGCAAGACAACCACCATCAAGATCCTGGCCACGCTGCTGAAGCCCAGCTGGGGCGAGGCGCGCATCGACGGCAAGACGGTGGGCTACCAGAACGCGCTGATCAGGCCGGTCATTGGCTACGTGCCTGACTTCATGGGTGCATACGACGACATGCTGGTGCAGGAGTACCTCGAGTTCTTCGCCAGCTGCTACGGGATCCACGGCGATGCGCGCCGCAAGTCCGTATCGGATGTGCTCGAGCTCACCGACCTGACGGGCAAGACCCTCGCGGAAGTGAACGGGCTCTCGCGCGGGATGCAGCAGCGGCTCTCGGTTGCGCGCGTGCTCCTGCATGACCCCAAGGTCCTGCTGCTGGACGAGCCATCGAGCGGACTCGACCCTCGCGCGCGCATCGAGATGCGTGAACTCCTGAAGGAGCTGCGCGCGATGGGCAAGACCATCATCATCTCGAGCCACATCCTGTTCGAACTGGCCGAGCTGTGCACGCACGTGGGCATCGTCGAGCAGGGCAAGCTCGTCTACAGCGGCCCGATGGCCGACATCATGTCGAAGACCGCGGTCGGCCATGTGGTGCATGTGGTCGTCGACGAGCGCCACAAGGATGCCGCCAGCCTGCTTGCCAAGGTGCCGGGCGTGACCAAGGTCGACCTGCAGCGCGAGGACGCGCTCGTGCGGATCGAGGTGCACCTTGATTCGGCTGCAGGCACCGTGCTGAGCGACCTGCCCAATCGCCTGATCGCGCAGGGATTCCGCGTGCGCCGCTTCACCGAGGAGCGGCCCGACCTGGAGACGGCCTTCATGCGGCTCACGAAGGGACTGGTGTCATGATGCGATCACGCGCAGCCATTGCCGTCGGCCGCACCCGAGACGGTCGGCCCACCATGATCGACGAGGTCCGTGCGATCGTGGCGCGCCACGCCGAGGTCGTGGCGGAATTCGCGGTCGATGCACCGCACGATCCGCGCGTGGGCTTCGACCGGCTCGTGAGCGTGGGTGGCGATGGCACGCTGATCGCGCAGTGCCGCCGGCTGGCGGGCACAGGCGTGCCCGTCGTGGGCGTGAACAACGGCCGGCTGGGGTTCCTCGCGGAGTTCGACCTCGCGTCGCTTGAGGTCCACGCACCGAGCATCTTCGGACCGAGCCCACTCGTGCGGCACCGCATGCTGCTTGAAGTGCGCGTGGTATCGCGCGACGGTTCGCTGAGCGCCTCGCACGTGGCCATGAACGATGCGGTGGTGACCGCCGGCCCGCCCTACCACATGATCGAGCTGCGCCTGGGCCTGAACGGCGAGGATGGCCCGGTGATCGATGGCGACGGCTGCATCGTGAGCACGCCCGTGGGCAGCACGGCCTACAACGCCAGCGCCGGCGGACCGGTCGTTCACCCTGACACCGAAGTGCTCATCGTGACGCCGGAAGCTGCGCACAGCCTGGCGTTCCGTCCGGTGGTGGTGCCCAGCCATACCGATGTCCGGCTCGACATCTTGCGAGCCAATCCCGGCACGTCGCTGCTCTGCGACGGCATCCCGGTCGAGAGCCTGAAGGTCGGCGACACGGTCGTGGTCAGCCGTCATCACCACATGGCGCGGCTGATCGCCAATCCGGATTGCTCGTACCTGAACACGCTCTCGCAGAAGCTGCGCTGGGCGGCACCGCCTGACTACCGGGGCTGAGCGGACGGGCTGCGCGGAGTCCGTACACTCCGCGCGACCATGATCGACATCAAGGCCTTCCGTGACGACCCCGAGCGCTTCCGTGCCGGAGCCCGCGACAAGGGCATGCACTGCGAGTTCGACCGGCTGATCGCGCTCGACGATGCGCGCCGTCGCATCCTGACCGAGCTCGAGGGCAAGCGCGCCGAGCAGAACCGCATCAGCAAGGAGATCGGGCCGCAAATCGGCAAGGCCAAGGGCGCACTGAAGTCGGCCGCCGACGCCGACCGTGTGCGGCTCGAGGCGGAACTGCGCGAACTCGAGGCCAAGCCGCTGGCGCTCAAGAACCAAGTCGCGGTGCTTGAGTCGGAACTGCAGCGGATCGAGCCCGACTGGCACACCGTGCTCCTCACGATCCCGCAACCGCCCGCGCACGATGTGCCCAAGGGCAAGGGCAGCGAAGACAACGTCGAGATCCGCCGCTGGAATCCCGCGGGGTTCGATGCATCGCGACCGTTCGCCGCGAACAAGGGCTTCACGCCGCGCGGGCACCTTGACTTGGTCAAGCAGCACCGCATGGTCGACTTCGAGCGTGGCGTGAAGATGGCCGGTACGCGGCACTACGCGCTCACCGGCTGGGGCATGCGGCTGCACCAGGCCGTGCTGCGCATGGCCTTCGATTTCATGACTGTCGAGAACGGCTTCACGGCCATCGGTGTGCCGGTGATCGTGAAGGAAGAGTGCATGGTGGGCACCGGCTTCTTCCCGGCCGGTCGCGAACAGGCCTACCACATCGAGGAATCCACGCGCGGATCGGGGCACGACCTGTTCCTGACGGGCACCGGCGAGGTCGGGCTCATGGGCCTGCACGCCGACGAGATCCTCTCGCACGAGGAACTGCCGCTGCGCTACACGACCGTGAGCACATGCTTCCGTCGCGAGGCAGGCGCTGCGGGCAAGGACACGGCCGGGCTCTACCGCATCCACCAGTTCGACAAGGTCGAGCAGGTCGTGGTGTGCAAGGCTGACGATGCCGAGAGCCGCGAGTGGCACAAGCGCATGCTGGGCTATGTCGAGTCGCTCCTGCAGCGGCTCGAGCTGCCCTACCGCTTGCTGCAGTGCTGCAGCGGCGACCTCGGCGTGAAGAACGAGGACATGATCGACGTGGAGTGCTGGATGCCCGGCCGCGGCGAGGCGGGCAGCGATGGCGTGCCTACAGGCGCGTACGGCGAGACGCACAGCGCGAGCCGGCTGGGCGACTTCCAGTGCCGGCGCCTGAACCTGCGCTACCGCGACGAGCAGGGTCGCATCCACTTTGCGTATGCCCTCAACAACACCGTGCTCGCCAGCCCGCGCATCCTGATCCCGATCCTGGAGATCCACCAGCAGCAGGATGGATCGATCGCGATCCCGGCGGCGCTCCGCCCCTACCTTGGCGGCGTGGATCGGATCGGGTGAGTCATGCGGATCGGCTTCGGCAAGCGATCCAAGGGTCTTGAACCCTCGGTCATAACCGAGCGCCAGGCGCGTTGGGTCGTCTGGATCTTCACGGGTTTCCAAGCGATCTTCGTGCTCATCGGGATCTTCTTCACGGTACAGGGCGTGCTCGAATGGGATCGCGCCGCCAAGAGTGCATCGTGGCCCACGGTCACAGGCACCGTGACGCGGAGCGAGGTGACGAGCCACCGCTCGACGCACGAGGGCCGCACCAGCACGAGCTACCACGCCCACATCGAGTTCGACTACGAGGTCGATGGGGTCGGTCACCACGGGGACCAGCGCACATACAAGGTGGCAACTTCCTCGCAGTCTGCAGCCAACGATGCCGTGGCGGCGTATCCGGTCGGCACGTCGGTGACCGTGTCGTATGACCCGCAGGACCCCGAGCGCGCGGTACTCGAACCCGGCTGGGACTGGTCGAACGCGATCCCGATCGCCGTCGGGCTGTTCGCAATCGCCTTCGTCAGTTTCCTGCGCTGGCTCGTCGTGCGGCAGGTGAGCAAGACCGTGCAGCGCATGAAGGACTTGACGGCCTTGGGCATTGATCCGAAGGCGATCGAGGCGCTTGCTGACCAGATGACGGTGGGCGCAGCGGCTTCCACGGCCGAGCCCACCGCACCGCCCGCGGCTCTAGGGCCGGCGGATCCAGACGCACCAGCGAAGCCTTCAGGACCCGCCGAACTCAAGCCCACCTTCCACGGCGACCTGCCCGGAGCGCGTTGAGGCCGCAGTAGCATCGGCGCATGGATCGGGCCGCGAAGATCTACGTGGCGGGGCACCGCGGCATGGTGGGCGCGGCGATCATGCGTCGGCTCCAGCAGCGCGGGTACACGAACCTGCTGATGCGGACGCGGCACGAACTCGATCTGCTCGATCAGCGCGCGACCTACGACTTCCTTACTGAGCATCGACCTGACTTCGTCTTCATCGCTGCGGCAAAGGTCGGCGGGATCCTGGCCAACAACACCTACCGCGCCGACTTCATCCAGCAGAACCTGCAGACCATGCTGAACCTGGTGCACGGATCGC
>Ga0194129_10009905_pt1 | contig 10528 bp, 13 predicted proteins | sample TA2KigCa35mmetaG_FD_150862 | JGI IMG/M metagenome (GOLD analysis project Ga0194129, IMG submission 150862) | Freshwater microbial communities from Lake Tanganyika, Tanzania - TA2015038 Kigoma Deep Cast 35m | ecosystem: Environmental > Aquatic > Freshwater > Lake | place: Tanzania: Lake...
CGTTTCAGGAGCTTGATTAATTGTTAAATATTGATTCAGATCAAATATCAATTGCAATCGATTTAGATCAAGGAGCACGTCTTGCATCTGTGCAGTGGCGGGATATGCAGTTTGTGGTGCCTTTTAGAGGTCAGGATCTAACCTGGGGTTGGTTTGCTATGGCACCATTTGCTGGCAGAATTAAAAACGGTGTTGTTAGAGATTTGAAGGGTATTGAGTATCAATTACCCACAAACTTTGATCCACCACATGCTTTAATTGGCCAGGCAGTACTGTCCTCGTGGGAGGATTCAGGAGGGGGCAGGCAGTTTCTAGAAGGCAGTTTCTAGAACTGCCCTCACCATATAATTGTGCAACAGTTACGCAAAGTTATGAGATCTTAGATAATGCAATTCGCTGGTCACTCGAGTATGAAGCAAATGGATGCCAGTTACCAGTAACTCTAGGTTTTCACCCCTGGTTTGCCCGTGAGATCGGTAAAGGTGATTCAGCAGAGTTATCATTTAAAGCAAATAAGATGTTTAAAAGATCAAATGATCAGATACCGACTGGTGAATTAATACCTCCTTCTACTCCACCTTGGGATGACACATTTGTTGAGGTTTTAGGAGCCCCTGAGATTATCTGGCCAGGGGCGGCAAAGGTAACGGTAGAAAGTGATACACCCTTTTGGCATATATATGATCAAGATGAGGATGGTATTTGTATCGAACCAGTTACCGCACCCCCTGATGCCCAAAACTTAAAGATTCAAGGTGAGAGTTATATTGAGTGCTTGATTACATTCAGTGAAGATTTTTGATTTCATATTTTGTTATATTATTTGGATGTTCTTCGCAAGGGAACAGTTCTATCCGATTGAGCTACACAGGTAGCCTGCAGAAGATAGAGGATTTAGGCGTTATATATTCAATAAAATAAAATCTGTGGATACTTACTTACCCATTCGATACATGACATCACTGCCAAACTCATTAAAGCCAAGTGACTTGTAGAGATTAAATGCCGGTTTATTCTCAACTCCAACATACAACATCACATTGTTCAACCCTTGATACTTCAAGTAATTAAGGCCGATAACAGTTAAAGCTCCGATAACAGTTAAAGCTCGTCCTATTCCTTGTCCTTTGTAATCTTGGGTAACCGCTAAAACATAGATCTCACCAAGTGCTTCATGGCCATGATAATCATCGCCACCAGCGTGTGAATGGGTATGTGCGCCATGTATTTTGGTCCAGCAAAATCCAATTAACTCACCCTTATCCTCTGTAACAAAAAAACCTTCTTTCTCAAACCAATCCTCATTGAGCCTGACCTTTAAATCAGCCTCACTCCATCCGCCTTGATCTGGGTAGTCAGCAAAAGCTTTGTTGTTTAAATCAAGAAATTCTTGATTATCAAGACCAGGGATAAATGTTCGGATTGGGTATTTAGAGGTTACAGGTTGTATTTCACCAAGGGGCTTACTCATTAAAAGATTAGACCAGATACGTTCAAGCTTTAATGAGGCAGCAATTACTTTTGCAGCGGGTAGATCACCATGCGACCAGATTCGAGTCTTGTCACCGCAAATTTTTATAGCCTCTTTTAATATCAGAGTTCCCAAGCCTTTGTCTCTGTGTTGTGGATGGACAACCGCTTCAACACTTGGGCCTACAACAAGATCTGTTGTGTCAAGGTGGGCGTAGGCAATAACCTCTTTATTTTCTTCAATTACCAAGTGTGAATCTGATTTATCACCACCATGGCGAAGGTGTAGTAACACATGCTCTGCGATGGCAGGTGTGCCATCAAAATCCTCGGCAGCCTTTATAAGAGCTAAAACACTTTCTTGTTGAGATTTAGATAGGTGGTTTAAGTGTTGCAAGGGGTGTTAATTAATATCAGCTGTTGTTTGATTATTTTGTACTGAAAAGCGGTAGCCAACATTACGAACTGTGCCAATAATTGCTTCAAACTCAGGTCCCAACTTTGAACGAAGACGTCTGATGTGAACATCAACTGTTCTAGTTCCTCCAAAGTAGTCATATCCCCAGATCTCTTGTAGCAATTGCGATCTGGTGAACACCCTGCCTGGGTGTTGGGCTAGGTACTTAAGTAATTCAAACTCTTTAAAGGTTAGATCAAGAACCCGCCCTTTTATCTTGGCGGTGTATGAGGACTCATCAATTATTACCTCACCACTTCTTATCTCACCCACAGATGGATTACTTGCTAATTGCGTAATAGCGCTCTGGCCAATCACAATTCGTATTCGAGCGTCCACCTCAGCTGGGCCTGCGGTATCAAGAATTACATCATCAATACCCCAATCTGCATTTATTGCAGAAAGCCCTCCCTCTGTTGTGATCACCAAGATTGGAACATCCACCCCGGTTGAGGTAATCAACTTGGTAAATGATTTAGCAGCTGGTAGATCGCGGCGTGCATCAATTAATAAACAATCAACTATAGGTGGCTCAACTAATACCGAAGCCTCAATAGGCAAAATCTTCACATCATGCTGCAGTAAGCCAAGGGACGGCATCACATCAGCGCTAGCACCGCTTGAGTTTGTAAGTAGAAGAAGGCGTGTCATAAGAGTGCAAGAATACCGCTATGGAAAGTTTGCTGCCACTTCTTTTACTTATCTCACTCACCTCAGTGGTTGGGCTTCAGCTTCGTGCCAAAAAAGGTGTTATACAAAAAGGTAAAAAGGTAAAAATCTCAGCGGGTGAATTTGGTGGCAAGTATGGCAGCCGGCTTACCATCCTGCAGTTTTCAACCACCTTCTGCTCTGAGTGCAGAACTGCAAAAGCTATTGTTGAAGATGTAGTTAAAGATTTTAAAGATATCTCCTATGTTGAAGTTGATGCTGAATCCAATCTTGATTTAGTGCGAAGAGTGGATATTCGATCGACCCCAACCACCATATTCTTAGACAGCAAGGGGTTTGAGATTGCCAGGGCAAAAGGGGCACCAAAACGTGATCAACTTATCAAGGCGATCGAAGCCATCTAGCACTTTTATGCAAACAATTTGCAAGAGGTAATTTAATTAAAATTATACAATTCCCTCATGATCTTCGTACAACCTGTTTACTTCACAAAGCGGCGAGTAGTAGATTTTGCTCGCTACAAGGGTTGTATCTGTTGGATAAATAGTTAATTTGTTTTTAGTTTTACAAAATTAATTTTATTTATCTAACAAAGGAGAAAAAAGTGTCAAGTAACATTCAAACAAAACCTGAGCGCTTAATCGATGCCAGAGGCCCAAGATACTCAGCAGCAATTACGACCTTAGTTTTATCAGGAGCACTAATTACAGAGTCCAATTTAATTATTGGCTTTCAATTTGGAGTATTTTTATCAGCAGTTTTATTTGGACTTCGAAGATCCATCTATGGCTTTATTTATCGTAACTTAATTCAGCCACGTCTGTCTGGGCCAATTCCTAGTGAGAATGAAGCGGCCCCAAGATTTGCCCAATTAATTGGCGCACTCTTTGCTGCAACTGCTCTGATTGGTGGCTTAACTGGAAATACATCAGTCTTTCTAATTGCAACCAGCTTTGCACTAGGGGCTGCCTTTCTCAATGCTGCCTTTGGTTTTTGCTTAGGTTGCCAGTTTTACCTAATCCTCTTTCGGGTGAAATCTCGCATAACCTCACGGAATTAGGTAGCAGAAGATAGCCAGTTAGACTTACCCTATGGCCAAACCAAGTGAGCTACGGGAAAAAGGGCTTCGCTTAACTCCACAACGAGAGTTAGTACTGCAAGCAGTAAGAAAGCTTGGCCATGCCACACCGGAGGAGGTAGCAGAAAAGGTTCGAGCAACCCATCCTGGAATAAATCTTTCGACTGTGTACCGAAACCTTGAGACGCTAGAAAATGTTGGATTGGTGCTACACACACATTTAGGCCATGGCGGTGCTACATACCATGCAGCCGAAGAGCTAACTCATCTTCACCTAGTCTGTTCTGAATGTGGATCAATTGGGGATGCACCAATTGAGACAGCAGCAAACTTTGTTTACACCTTGGCAGATGATTACGGATTTAAGACGGATGTAACACATTTTGCTGTTTATGGATTGTGTAGTAAGTGCGCCAATAAATCAGGAAAGTAATGAGCGCAGTTCTAGTTGAGTCAGGTCCTGATAAGGGTGCTATTTGGCACTTTGGAGAGCCAAATCAGGAGCAAAAAGCATTAGCAGCAGGTGATGCTTGGGCAGATCTATCTCACCGGGGAGTTATCTCAATCTCAGGCAAAGATCGCCTTACCTGGCTGCATGCCTTAACTACCCAACATGTAGAAAAGTTAGAGCCTGGTAAATGGGTTGAAGCATTGATACTTGATGTACAAGGGCATGTAATTGATCAACTATTTATAGTTGATGATGGAAGTACCACTTGGTTACACACTGAAAATTCTCGAACACAAGAGATATTAGATTACTTGAACAAGATGAAGTTTATGTTAGAGGTTGAGGTTAAGGATCAATCAAATGATTACGCAGTGCTACGAGCACCTGGTAAATCTGATTTATTGGGCGGTCCTTATGCTTTGGTCCCAATAGGTGAACTAAAGGAAACAATGGATGCATTTAGCAAAGCCCATACCCAGGTTGGTATTTGGGCACTAGAAGCTGAACGTGTTGCACAGGGCAGAGCTAGATTATTATTTGAAACAGATCATAAATCGATTCCAAATGAGTTAGGTTTTATTAACAAGGCAGTTCATATGGACAAGGGCTGCTACAGAGGGCAAGAGACGGTAGCAAAGGTTTTTAACCTAGGCCAACCACCAAGAAAGTTAGTCAGACTTCATTTAGATGGCTCAATGGTGGCTATGCCAGAGCATGGAGCAAAGGTATTTTTAGAGGATAAAGAGGTTGGTTTTATTGGGACTCTTGCCCGCCACTATGAGTTAGGTCCAATTGCATTAGCTGTTGTTAAACGTAATGTTTCAGCAAATGCAAATTTAGTAGCAGAATCGGTTCCAGCAAAAATTAGTGATCAATTAAATTAGTGACTAATTGTTTAGATAAATGAAAGTCTAAAACTCTATAAGTTGCACCCAAGATTTTACGAGAAGGCTTGGTAACGACGCATTTTCTTTGATAAACTTCTTTCTGAAAGCTGCGTTAGGTTTAGCTTTAAGCAATTTTTTGAATTCAATAAATAGTGAATTAGGGGTAGCGTTCAAATTTAAATGTCTTATCTGACCTGTTCCCTCTACTGAGAATAAATCTTTTGACCCACTTGATTCTAGGGCCCAGACTGGAACTCCAGAAACTAATGCTTCTCTCATCACTAGTCCATATGACTCCACTGGGGCTAAAGAGACAAGAACACCAATCTCCTTCCAATGTCGGGAAAGTTGTCGTTGGGAAATTTGCCCTGAAAATTTAACTCTATTAGGACCAACTATCTTTCTCAGTGACGTTAAGAACTCAAGCTCATCTTTCCCACTACCAATTAGAATCACACTATAGTCATGTGAAATCGTGTCGAGTTTCTCCAACAATTGCAGAAAGTAATCAATCCCTCTGTCTTTATGGATTCGACCAACGAGTGCGATAGTTGGCGGTGTGTTTCGAGATTTTCTCTCACGTAGATCTAATGATTCTAAACTCATGGGTACCGGAATTACCCTAATTTTTGATTCAACAATTCCTAGATTATTGACTAAGTTTATTTTTTGATTTTTACTGACCGCGCGCACAGAAATTGCTCTCTTACAGAATATCTGGGCAAGTACAAATCGGATACGATTTCGTATATTTATTTTTTTCCAAAGTGGATCCGCAATATCTCCATGGATTTGTAGTTGAATCGGGATATCCCTGCGCATAAATTTATTCAGAAGTAATGCACTCCAGAAACTCTCCCATGGATCACCTGCAATTAAGAGTTTTACATCAATTTTTTCTCTTCGGATACAACAATTAGCTTGCCAAGCAAATATAAGTGAATTAAAGGTGGGTTTTGACAACACATATTGGTCTAAATAATTTGGATTACCTGAGATAAGTTTAGAGTTACCTGCGGTAAATACAACCAGCTTTAGCTTTTTTGATATTGAGGCAAGATGTTTACCATAATTTTCGTGACGATTTATGACATCAGATCCACCGAGCGATATATTTCCTCTAGGGTCCAAAATTATAATAGCTGAAGGTTTCAAGAATTAACTCCGTTGATTAATTGGCCGATGACCTTATTGATTTGAGCTGTTTGCGAGAATTTACTATTTACCTTGGCCAATGAATTCTTGCCTAAGGCAATCCTTTTGATTGGATCATTCAAAAGTAAATTTATTGCCGCAATAAGTGAGTCATCTTGCGATGCGTCGACAACAATACTCTCTTGCTGGTGCATCACAACATCCATGTTCCCTTGAATTTCTGAAACTATAGATGGCAAGCCACAAGCCATTGCCTGTAAAAGTGAAAATGAAAGCCCTTCGTATGAAGAGATTAAAACAAAAATTTTAGACCTACATAAATATTTCAAAACCAGCTCTTCATTTAAAAGCCCCGTAAACATTACATTTGAATTTATGTCCTTGGCTAATTTCCTTAAAGTCTCTTCCTCTGGTCCAGATCCAACGATGACTAGACTAGTCTTATTACGAGCGTTAGCAATTATCAATTTGTCTAAGTTTTTCCATTTAACTAATCGGCAAACAGTTATTAGATCAAATTCTTGAGTATTATCTTGTTTCATAACCGGTGCTATCCCATTTGGAATGCAGGTTATTGGCTTAGTGACTCCCCAGTTTTTAACTAAACCTTCTAATTCTTTACTGGGACATGTGATTGAGGTAAACCTGTTTAAGCTCCAGCGTAAAAAGTCACGTTGAATTTTATGCTTGATTCTCAAATCTGATCGATTGAACTCACTAATTCCAAGCGATGTTTCACCGCGATTTGTGGCTCTTTCCCAAACTGGATCACCAACAATCTTGGCCACAGATTTTTTTCGTAGCACAAACAACGATAAAGCAGTCTCTTGATATAAACCATTAGCAAATACGTAATTAGACGCGAGCGATTTGAGAAAAATACTAAAAACCGTTTTGATAAATCTAAGTCCTAAGAATTGGTCCCTGATAATGAATCTCACTGCCCAAGGCTCAACTATTTTATCTGCCTGTGAATTTTTCAAAGTTATAACATTAACTTTGAAACCTTGTTTGATAAGTTGTTCAGCTAAAGATGGCACATAAGTGGCTGGGCCGCCGATCTCAGGTCTATAAATTCCTGAAACTAAAAGTGTCCTCATTTAACTGACTTGACCCATTTTCTTAGGTTGTCCATTATTTCATTTTGCCTAGCCCAATTAACTGTTTTAGCTATTCCTTCTTCCAGTTTGATTTCCGGCTTGACTCCTATAAGTTTCTTAATATAGGTCGCATCGGACATAGTTTTCTTTGAGTCATTTGGATTAGACTTAAACTGACTGTAGTTGACTTTCTTATTTGATATAGCACTGACTGTATCCAATAGATAATTCATTGAAAGTGGCTTTTCACCACCAAGATTAACAAGGTCAGAGTATCCAGGATCTCTAGTTCCTAATTCTGAAATTAGTGATGCTACCGCGTCAACAGCATCGGATATATATGTAAAATCCCGTTCAACAGTGCCATCACCAAAGAATTCAAAGTCAGAATCAACTAGAGTGTTTGCAATCATTCTAAAGTATGCCATATCAGGTCTACCCCAAGGACCGTAAACAGTAAAAAACCTCAGCCCTCTGGCTGCTGTAGAACTATTCTTAACAAGCGTAGGTGTAAACAACTCATTTGCTAATTTAGTCGCACCATAAAAACTATTTGGATGTAAGTTGTTATCTAGTTCACTATATGGAAGAGTGGCGCTGTCTCCATAAACGCTCGATGAAGATGCATATAAAAACAAAGGAACTTTATTTTCAACTGTCTCAGCTAAAACATTCGAAAATCCTATTAGATTACTTTCAACATATTTATAATTTTCTTGAATAGTTAGCCTGACTCCAGCTTGCGCAGCCAAATTAACCACGACTTTAGGTTTGGTTGCTTTCATTAATTTGCCTAGCTCCTGCTTATTGGCTATATCTAAGTTGCGTACAGAAATGTCTAAAGGTTGCAAAAGTTTTTTAACCCTAAGGTCTTTTAGGCTGACATCATAATAATCAGAGAAATTATCTAGAGCCACGATTTCATTTCCTGAATTTTTGAGTTTTTGACAAAGTGCGCTTCCAATAAAACCAGCAGCTCCTGTTACTAAAATCTTCATCAGATCTTAATTCTACTTGATTAAAGTGAAAATTAGTGACTTGGACGAAAGTATGAATATTATTATGCTTGAGGCTGACTTGGAGGTACTTTGGAAAAATCTAACCTTTTAATCATTAATTACGCAATGGATATAGATAGTCAGGTATTTTCACATCAGATAGAAGTTGTGAACCTTCTCGCAGCTAATTTTGATAAAGTAAAAGTGTTAACAGCTCATTCCGGTAAATTTCAAGTGGCAGCAAATGTGCAAGTGGTCTCATCTAACTGGATTGAAGGAGAGAGAGTTAGAAGTTTATTTAGATTTTACAAAAGTTTTTTTCATATTATTTGGACTGGAAATATTTCAGTCATATTCTCACACATGACTTCAGTACAATCTGCTTTGACTTCACCAATTACGCGAGCTATTGGTATTCAACATTACCTTTGGTATGCACATACTAGTACTAACATTCATTTTAAAGTTTCTAAACTCTTTTGTGACGGAATTATTACCTCGACTCTCGGATCTTGTCCATCTAAAGGCAAAAAAATATTCCCAATTGGGCAAGCTATAGATAGTTTGAAGTTTGGTAAAAAATCTGGAGGAAATCACCCTCTAAGTAAATTTGTGCATATTGGTAGGTTAGATCCTTCAAAGAACCTTGAAGAGATTATCAGGGTAACTAATATATTGAGGATCCGAAATCCTAATATTACCTTGGAAATCATTGGATCTCCCTCAAGTAAAAAGCATAAGAAATATGCAAAAGAATTGATAGCTATTTTTAGTGAAGAAAAATATTCAGATTGGTTGAAATTCACACCCAAAATTAGTAGAGACTTAATACCAGAAGTTTTACGAGAAAAAGATTGCTTTATTCATTCTTTTCAGGGTTCACTTGATAAAACGATAGTTGAAGCAACTTTTGTTGGATTACCAGTAGTTACTATAAATGCAGAGTACTTAGAAATCTTTGGCACTTGGTCAGATTATGAAGCTAAAGAAGAGGTTAATTTACAGGTTGAAGCACAAATGTTACTAGAACTAAATATCTCAACTTTAGAGACTGAGATCGAGGTACGACATAAAATTGCCCAAGCACACCATGATTTACAGGGGTGGATTGTGAACTTAGTGAGCATACTAAAGAATGGGCCATCTGAGTCAGTAAAGCGGTGATGAAAAATTCTTTATGAGAGGATTAATACATGGAATTTTTTACAACTCTGATACTGATTGCGGCTTCAATCATCATTTCTATATACATGGTAACAAAAGGTATTGCTGGTTGTTTAAAGATCTTAAGAATCGATAAGAAGTAATGGTTTTTACTATTCCAGAAAACCTGCATCCAGATTTAATGCCACTTGCTTGGTTAATTGGAACATGGCGAGGAAAGGGGCGTGGTGAGTACCCAAACATTCCTGGTTTTCAATTTGCCCAAGAGGTCTCTTTTAATCATGATGGCAGGGCCTTTTTAAATTACTTCTCACGTTCTTGGATCATTGATGAAAATGATGAGATTGTTAGACCAGCAGCCTCTGAGGTTGGTTTTTGGCGGGTTAAGGAAAACAATGTGCTTGAAGTTTTACTTGCCCACAACACAGGAATTGCTGAAGGTTGGGTTGGAGTTGTTAAGAGCGCAAAGATTCAACTTGAGATGGACCAGGGTTACTCATCTCCTTCTGCAAAAATAGTTACCGCAGGCTCTAGGTTGTATGGATTAGTAGAGGGTGAATTATTCACCTCATATGACATGGCAGCACAAGGTCAAACCTTGCAAGCACATCTTTGGTCCTCACTTGAAAGACAATCTGACAATTAACGAAAAATTTGCAGGTGAGGTTTTAGCCAAAGTAACACGGGGTGAATTAGTTGAATCACTCCACCTAGGACATTTAATTGCTTTAAACGCAGATGGTTCAACCTATTTATTCAAAGGCTCTCCTGAGTTACCAATCTATCCACGCAGCGCTGTTAAATCACTGCAAGCAGCAGCAATGCTTAAGGCAGGACTTAAAGTTGAAGCTAATGAACTAGCAATCATTTGTGCCTCACACTCAGGCTCCCAAAAACATATTGATTTAGTTACCAAGATGCTCACCTCTAGAGACATTTCAATCTCACAACTTAAAAACGTAGCTGATAAACCGTTAGGAGAGAAAGAGAAATTTACTTGGGGTGAAAAGTCTGTAAGCCAATTAGCCCAAAACTGCAGTGGTAAACATGCTGGAATGCTTATTACCTGCCAACAAAATGGCTGGGATATGAATAGCTA
>Ga0194129_10009906_pt1 | contig 10527 bp, 6 predicted proteins | sample TA2KigCa35mmetaG_FD_150862 | JGI IMG/M metagenome (GOLD analysis project Ga0194129, IMG submission 150862) | Freshwater microbial communities from Lake Tanganyika, Tanzania - TA2015038 Kigoma Deep Cast 35m | ecosystem: Environmental > Aquatic > Freshwater > Lake | place: Tanzania: Lake...
CACCACGGCGGCCGCAACCCGAAGACCGGAGAACTCAACTCTGCCTCCAGCCTCATGCAGTTCCGCAACCTCTACATCAAGGAGTTGAAGTAGCTTCCGTCAGCGAACTGATTGGCCGACCGAAAGCCAATTCAACCCCTATCGCGGCGTTCTTGCCGTTTGGAGCTTTTCGCCGCGCCGCCGGTTTCCTACCGTGTACCCACTATGACTCCGCTATGTTCCGCCGCGCTGGTTGTCGCGACTTCGCTGGTCTTCACTGCCGCGCTTTCCGCTGCTGAGTACAAGGTGCCGCAAAAAAACCTTGGCTTCCCCACCTACAAAAACGCCCCGCCGGGTAAACAAATGACCGGCCAGCATGCCCCCGCCACCACGCCGGCGCTCTCGCCGGAAGAAGCGCAAAAAAAGTTCACCCTGCCGCCGGGTTTTGAAATCCGCCTCTTCGCCAGCGAACCAGAGGTGGTGAACCCCGTAGCCATGACGTGGGATGAACGCGGGCGGCTATGGGTGGTGGAGCTTTACGAGTATCCGCTCGGCGCAAAGTCCGGTGAACGCGGCCGCGATCGTATCAAGATTCTCGAGGACACCGACGCCGACGGCCGGGCGGATAAGGTCACAGTCTTCGCCGACGGCTTCTCGCTCGCGACGGGCATTCTGCTCGGCCACGGCGGCGTGCTCCTTGGACAAGCGCCGCACCTGCTCCTCTTGCAAGACACGAACGCTCCCGTCGGCGCGGGCATCGGCGCGTTTCAGAAGGCAAACAAGCAAACCATCCTGCTGACCGGCTTCGGCCTCGAGGACCGCCACGAGCTCCTCAACGGCTTTACCTGGGGCCCCGACGGCCAGCTCTACATGACCCACGGCGTCTTCACGCGCGCGAACGTGACCAGCCCCGACCGCCCCGGGGAACCCGCCGTGCGCATGGACGCCGCCGTCGCGCGCTACAACTTCCAAACTAAAAAATTCGAGGTCTTCGCCGATGGCACGAGCAATCCGTGGGGCGTGGACTTCGACCGTGCGGGCAACGCCTTCCTGAGCGCGTGCGTGATTGACCACATGTTCCACATGGCTCCCGGCGGCATCTACGTAAGGCAGGGTGGCCAGCCGCAATTCCCCTACGCCTACCAACTCCTGCCGAGCATCGTGGACCATCGCCACAAGATGGCGGCCTACGCGGGCATTCAGGTCTATCTCGGCGACCAATGGCCAGCGGAGCATTACGGCACCATCTTCTGCGGCAACCTCCACGACAACGCGGTGCATCAGGACGTGCTCACGCCCCATGGCAGCACATTCATAAGCTCTGCAAAGCAGGACTTGGTCCGCGCCAACGATGGTTGGTTCATGCCCGTGAGCCAGCAAGTCGGCCCCGACGGCGCGCTGTGGGTGATGGACTGGTATGACAAATATCCCTGCTACCAAAACGCCCGCGCCGACCCTGAGGGGGTGGACCGCGAGCACGGCCGCATCTGGCGAGTGGTCTGGACCGGCAACGAGAAAGGCAAACCCGTCTCATCGCGCCCTCAAGTGAACATGGATTTCAGCAAACTCACGTCCGCGCAACTCGTCGAGCGCCTCGCGCATCCGAATGTCTGGCAGCGCAAGATGGCGCAGCGAGTCCTCAACGACCGTCGCGACGACAAGGTGATGGGCCTGCTACAACGGCAGGTGTTTCCCCAGGGGAGCGCACGCGTCCCGCGTGCCGAATCCGGCGTCACGCCGGATTCTCGTCCCTCTAACTCCTCCGCCAACGCGCAGAAAAAATCAGTAGAGACGAGTTCTCGGCGTGACGCCGAGAACCGCCCGCCGGAGGCAGGCGCTCCTCACCTCGAAGGCCGCCTCGCCTCGCTCTGGACGCTGCACAGCTCCGGCTATCTCGCAGATGACCAACTCCCCAAAGCCGCCGCCGACATGGAACCCACCATCCGTGCGTGGGCGGCGCGGCTCGTTGGCGAACGCCAACTCGGCAACGCGGGCGACCTTGCGGTGCTTCGCAAACTTGCCAACGACTCCGAAGCAATCGTTCGCACTGCCGTCGCCACCGCATGCCGCCAACTCACCTCTGGATCGCTCACCGTCAACACGTCGACCCAAAGCCCTGCCAACGAGCAGGCCATCGCCGAAATACTCGCCGCCGTCATCGTCGCCTCCCCGACAGCAAACGACCTTACGCTAAACCACCTCGTCTGGATGGCTGCCGAGCCACTCGTCGCGCGCGACCCTAAGTTCGCCTTCAACCTGCTCAAGCAAAACTCCATCCGCTCCGCCGCGATGACCGGCACGCTGGCTTACAAGACGATGCGCCGCGTCTGCGACCTGCAAAGCCCCACGCAGCTCGACTCTGCGCTAGAGTTCCTCGGCACCCTGCCCACGAACGAACCATTGCTTGCCTTCGCGCTTAACGGCCTTGTGGACGGCCAAAAGGGCAAGGCGCTAAAGCCCGCCAAGCCCACCGAGGCAGTCCTCAAGCTGCTCCTCACCAGCCCGCGCGAGGACGTCGCGCGCTTCGCCCGCCAACTGGGTGCGCTGTGGGGCGACGCCGGCGCAATGCAGTCCAACCTCGCGCTCGTGAACGATGCGAAGGCCCCGCTCGAAGAGCGCCTCAAGGCCGCGCAAACCGCCCGCCAACTCAAGAACGACGCAGCCCGCGACGCGTTGCTCAAGGCCATCACCCCCGGCAACCCCGAGCCGCTTGTGCTCGAAGCTGTCGCCGGCCTCGGCCAGCTTGGCGGTGCTTCTTCAGAGGCGCTGTTCGCCCAGTGGAAGAATTTCAGCCCCGCCGCCCGGCGCGCCGCAGCGGAGACCTTGGCCTCCCGCAACAACTGGGCCTCGCAACTCCTCAGCGAAATAGAGCAGAAGCGCATTTCTGCTTCCGACATCCCCGCCGCCACCATCCGCACGCTCACGCGTAGCGAGGCGGACTTCGGGATGCTCGCCAAGCGCGCCACCGCCATCTTCGGACGTGTGCGCGACGCCAATGCCGACAAGCTCAAGCTCATCGCCGCGAAGAAGGACATGATTTTGAAGACGCCCGGCCAGCCGGACTTGAACGCCGGCCACGAGGTCGCAAAGAAGGTTTGTTTCACCTGCCACAAGCTCCACGGCGAGGGCGCGGACATCGGCCCCGACCTGACGGGCGTGGGCCGCAGCAGCCTCGACGCGTTGCTGGCGAACATCATTGACCCGAACCAAATCATCGGGGCGGGCTACGAAATGGTGGAGGTGACGACCAAGGACGACCGCAGCGTGAGCGGCCGCATGGTCGAGAACACCGACGTGCGCGTGCGCCTTCTGAGCGCCGGCCCCAAGGAGGACGTGGTGGCGAAAAGCGACATCGCGAAACTGAGGGTTAGCGAGTTGAGCTTGATGCCGGAGGGCTTGGAACAGATGCCCGACGCGGACTTCCGCAGCCTCATCGCCTACCTCCTGAATCCGCCCGGCGACAAGGCCCCGTTCAGTTGGAAGAACGACGCCGGGCACGGGGGTGACGCTGCGAAATCGCCCGGCAAGAAAGCCGGCCTCGATTTGGAATCCGTCGCGCTATGGCACCCGGAATGGCGCGTAATCGCTCCGGATTTCGAGGGCACGCCTGCCAAACTCCACGACTACGCCGGGAAGCACAACGTGCTGCTCACGCATCCCTTCGACCGCGAGAAACCCGCCGCCCTCGAACGAGAGTTGACCATTCCCACCGGCCAGAGGACCACGCTGAAGTTCAGCGTCGCTTCACACGAGAAGGGCGACTGGGAACTCCGCGTCCTTGCGAACGGCAAGCCGCTGCAGAAGCAGGTCATCGCCCGCAAAAGCTCCAACGCCTGGCAACCCGTGACCGTGGATCTCACCCCGCTCGCCGGCCAGAAAGTTACGCTGCGCCTGGAAAACGCCGCGAATGGGTGGAGCTGGGAATTCGGTTATTGGAGTGCGATTGAGATGAAGTCTGAAAACATCACGGCAGCGCGGTGAGCCCCTAGCGTTAAGACGTCGCCGGGCGTTCCGTGCGCGAGGTGAGAAAGTCTTTAAGTTCTTGCGCACTTTTGCCGCCGAAGCCTGGGACCTCAGCGATCTGCTCGACGGTCGCAAGCCGTAAGCGGTGGATTGAGCCGAACCTTTTGAGTAAAGCTTGCTTCCGCGCATCACCTATACCGGGAAACTCGTCGAGCAAACTCTCGGAAATTTTTCGAAGTCGCAGCTGGGCGCTATAGCTATTGGCCACGCGATGGGATTCGTCACGCACGCGCTGGAGCAACTTAACCGCCGGATGGTCTAAGCCGAGGCGCAGGGGCGTAGCCTGACTGGGGCGGTAGATCTCCTCAAACTCCTTGGCGAGACCAACGATGGGAATTTGATTTAAGCCGAGCTTCGCCAGTTCCGCACACGCGGCGTTAAGTTGACCACGCCCGCCATCAATAAGAATCAAATCCGGCAGGCGCGTAGCGGAGGGCGTCTTGGGCACCCACGGCGCGGTGAGCTCGTCACGCACCGCGGCGTCGTGGAATATAGCGTCAAAGGCGTTGGTAGGGCGGGATTCGGGAGCTTCTTCACCAGCGTCGAGGGCTTGCAAATCTGGCAAAGGTGCATCGGGTGAAATAATCGGCCTAAGTAATTCTCCCTTCGCAATTTCCTTGGCCACTTCTTTCTTCAGCCGGGAATAACGCCGTTGGATGGTCTCCGCCATGCAAGCGAAGTCATCTTGGCCGGTGACAGTCTTGATCTTGAAGCGACGGTAATTCACACGGTCGGGGCGACCCTGCCAGAAGCTTACCAGTGAGGCCACGGCGAACGTGCCGCTGATGTTCGAAATGTCGAAACCCTCGATGCGTTTGGGTGGCTGCTTCAAGCCAAGCACGCGCGCCAGTTCACGCAAGTCGGATTCAGGGTTGATAGCCACTGGAAGCTTGTAGGGAACGCGCTCAAATTTTTCAGTCTTTTCCGTCGTGCGCTGCAAGTCCTTCAATAGGTCACGGAGCTGCGCGGCTTGCTCGAAATCCTGTGCGGCAGCAGCCTTTCTCATTTGTGCTTCGAGGTCGCTCGCCATCTCATCGCACTGGCCGTCCAGAAAGTCGCAGGCGGCGGTCACCTGCATGAGGTATTGCTCGTGCGAAACGTTACCTATACAAGGCGCAGTGCAGACTTTTAGGTGGCCGTACAGACAATGCTTATAGTCGCCAGCTACCGGCGTGAGCGGGCGGCAACCTCGCAAATTAAATTTGTGCCGGACCAAATTCAGCGTGCGCCGCACCGCGCCGCCATTAGCGAAAGGCCCGAAGTAACGCGCGTTGTCGTCCAACCTCAGGCGCGTAAGAGTGAAACGCGGAATGGGATCGCTGAGGTTAACCTTGAGCAGTAGAAAACGTTTGTCGTCGCGGAAGGAAACGTTGAACCGCGGGTGAAACTCCTTGATGAGCTTGCCCTCGAGCAGCACTGCCTCAGCGTCGGACTTGACGACGTGACAGTCAAAGTCGTGGATGGCCTCGACGAGTGCGTTGAATTTTAAATCCCAACCCATACGTCGGGAGTTTTGGAAATACTGCGCAACACGGCGGCGAAGATCGCGCGCCTTGCCAACGTAGATGACTGTGCCGAAGCGGTCTTTGTGCAGGTACACTCCGGGCCGGTGAGGCACTTGCGAGAGCTTGCTGCGAATGTGGTCGGTGACGGGCATCGAGTGTGGGCGCCTCTGCTAAAACAATAACAAGGTACTTGCTCGTATCGAGGAGAGCAATGGAGTCCGTTGGCTTGGGGTAAAATTTCCAACTCGCCTCGAACAATTTGGCGGCGTTGCGCCTACTCGGCTTTGCCAGACGGTGCGGATGTGCTCAGTAAGGCCTTAACTTCGGCAGCCGTCAGCGCGCGCCAGCGGCCTTCGGGAAGCTCGCCCAGCCGGATGGGGCCGATTTGTGTGCGCTGGAGTCGCTCCACCAGCAAGCCTTGCGATTCAAACAACCGACGCACTTCACGATTCTTGCCCTCAGCCAATTCCAGTTCGACGATGCTGTGGGAGTTGTTCGCGTCCACGAGGTGAGCGCGCTCGGCCCGTAGTCGTTCACCCTCGTGCTCGACGCCCTCGGTGAAGCGTCGAAGCATCACTGGCTCCACCCGGCCCTCGACGATGGCGCGGTATTTCTTGCGGACGCCAAAACGCGGGTGGGTGAGACGCAGGGTGAAATCGCCGTCATTGGTCAGGAAAATCAGCCCCTCGCTGTCGCGGTCTAGCCGACCGACGGGATGGAGGTGAGACCACTCCCTCGGCAGCAAATCAGTGATGATGCGCCGCTCCAACTCATCGCTCCGCGTGGAGAGAAAACCGCGCGGTTTATGCAGGGCCACGTGAATTTTTCGGCGAGCCTTGACCGGCCGACCCTCGACCTTTACCTCGTCGTGGAGCGGGTCAACCCTTGCACCGAGTTGCTGGACGACGCGACCGTTGACCTCAACCAAGCCGTTGACAATCAACCTTTCGCCTGCGCGGCGGGACGCCACACCAGCCTCGGCAAGAAACTTTTGAAGGCGGACTTGCACCAGCAAAAAGGCCGTCGCACCTCGCGGCGGACGGCTGTCTATCCAATGAGTCAACTCTGGCAGCGCGGCCTAAACCGGGGGTTTAGTCTTGCGGAGGCCGGTGACACGGTCACCTTCCTTCCACTGACCAGCGTTTTTAAGGACTTGGACGCGCTCGTAACGCTTGAGGACGTTACGCTTGGCCCCAAGGGTGCTTGAGGCGCGGAGACTGCGATGTTGCGACATAGGTAAATGAGTCGTCCGGTCCGTCCGAACGAATTGCTTTTATAACATCGGATTGCTGGGATGCAAAAGGTTATTTCGGTCGCCAAGCGAGCGTGATGTCCGGAGAAAGTTTTTGCACTTCGCGCTTCTGTGCCTACACTCCGCCCTTTGGCTCGACCATGAAACACCTTTTAAGCCTTGAGCAATTGTCCCGGGCGGACATGGAAGCGATCCTCGTGGCGTCCGCTGAAATGAAGCACGCACGCGGCCGGCACGCCTGCCTACCGCTGGTTGGGCAGACGTGGGCGCTCATCTTCGCCAAGTCGTCGACGCGCACGCGCGTGTCTTTCGAAGTCGGCCTGCGGGAGCTGGGCGCCAACGTGATATTCCTTAACTCGACGGACATACAACTCGGACGCGGCGAGCCAATCAAGGACACGGCGCGGGTGCTGGGCCGAATGGTTCACGGCGTGGTCTTTCGCACGTTTGCACAGGCAGATGTGGTGGAATTCGCCCGTTACGCAGGGATTCCCACCATTAATGCGCTGACAGACGAGGAGCATCCCTGCCAGATCCTCACGGACATCTTCACGTTCCAGGAGCGGCGAGGGCCGATCCAAGGCAAAGTAGTCACCTTCGTGGGCGACGGCGCATGCAACGTGCCGGCCAGCTGGGTGTTCGCAGCGGCCAAGCTGGGCTTCGAGTTGCGCATCGCCGCGCCGAAAGCGTTTCAACCGCCGATGTCGCTGCTCGAACGCGCGGGCTTTACGCACGTCCACGCGCAACCAACACCCACAGGTGAAGTCATCACCGGCAGCATTGCCGGCAAGGGTGGGAAGATTGTCCTCACCGCCGACCTTCAAGCCGCCGCCAAAGGCGCACACCTGCTCTATACGGACGTGTGGATCTCGATGGGTAAGGAGGCTGAGGCGGCCGAACGCATCCACGCGCTGGCCGGCTACCAAATCAACGCGGCGCTAGTGAAGCTCGCCGCGCCGGACGCGTTGGTGATGCACTGCCTGCCGGCATATCGCGGTAAGGAGATTGACGAAGCGACCTTTGAAGCCAACGCGCCGACCATCTTCGACGAGGCAGAGAACCGACTGCACACGCAGAAAGCCATTATTACTTGGCTGATGCAGGAAAGCGCGCCTACTTCGCGGGCGTGAAATGGAATAGTTGTGCGCCGCGCGGGGGTAGCGCGAGGTAAAGGCCACGTGCGGCCATCTCACTGCCGTTGCGACAGTATTTTTCCTCGCCCAACAGGTCATTCATCTTCCACTCGCGCCGCGCCAGGCCCACGACGGTGGGCGTGACGTAACACTGGCTGGGCTGCGAAGCGAGGTTGACGACCACGAGATCGAAGCAGTCAGGCGCGGCCTGCCATTGCACGACTACAAAGCACTGGTCAGTCGGGTTGTCGAACCACGCAGAGCGCGGGCGCAGAATTTCAAATTCGCCTTGGCCGACAGCAGTGGCTTTCAGCGCGGCCAATAGATGCGTGTAGAAGGAGCTAATTTGCGCGTCGTTTGGCTCGACAGGCCTACGCGCGAGATGCACAGGCAGGCGCACGCGTGCACCCTCGAGCTGGCCCTCGTGCAGAAAACGCATCCCCGGCAGGCCAAAGGTTAACACGGCCGCGACCTTGTGCTCCTCGAAAGTAAACCGTGTGGCGGCGCGCTGCTCATCGTGGTTCTCAAGGAAGTGGGCACTACGGCAAAGGAAGTCCGGCTCTAAGTTGAGCAGGTGGCTTTGCGTCTCGGCGTAGTTGTCGTAGGCGAGATGATCGTAAAGCCACTTGTCGTAGGTGTAATCAAAGCCGAGCCGCTGAAGACTCCGCTCCAGGTCCCAATACACCTCGGCCAAGAAAAGAAAGCCGGGGAACTCGCGCTTCACGGTGGCGATGGCATCAGTCCAGAACTCACCCGGAGCCTGCGGGGCCGTGCTTGGATACGCCGCCCACGTCTTCTCGAAGACTTCGCGAAGCATGAGCATCGCCATGTCGCAACGAACTCCATCACAGCGGGCAGCGACACTTCTAAGAACTTCCTGCATCATGGCCTGCGTGTCAGAGCGCCGGTAGTCGAGTTGCGCGGTGTCGTTCCAGCATGGAAAGAACGGATCCTTCCCGTGAGCGATCCAAGCCTTGCCGGCGTTGGTTTCCGTGACGAAAGTTTCATGCGCGCCAGGTTGTCCCTGCACGAACAGCTCTGGTTTTGTTTTTACCCACGGATGTCCCAATCCGGTGTGATTTGGAACGAAGTCGAGAATAAGCTTCAGCTCGTGCGCGTGAAGGCGCACGCGAAACTGCCGCAGGCCCTCCTCACCGCCGAGCGACTCCGGCACGCGATAGTCGGCGACCGCGTAGGGTGAGCCAGCCACGTCGCTGGGCGTCCAGTCGGGCAGCACGCGGCGGAATTGGTCAACAAGCGCTGAGTCATTTAGCGCGGCCTCACGAGCACGAGCGCAAGTGGCCCAAGTGCCCATGAGCCAGACGTGCGTGAAACCGTTCCGTTTCCAGGCGATGAACTCCTCCTCCGGCACGTCGCCGAGTTGGATGGTTCGCCCAGCCCGCACGGAAAGTTCGCGCAGCCAACAGCGGGTGTTTATTTCGTAAAGGAGAGGGTGCAAGCTGGAGAGAGTCAAAAAGGGACACTAACATTAAGGAATAAACCGTTCAACGGCGGAGTGCCGTCCCGGGACAAATCCCTTACCGCTGCTTCTCCGCCGCCAGTAAGGCGCGAAGTTTTTCAAACTCTTGGCCAATGGCTTTGATGGTTAGCAGGGCATTGTCCCAGTCGGCGGCGACAGTTTGCCCTTCCAACTCAGCGCATATCTTCGCCAGCGGTTTGGCCCCAAGATTTTTTGCGCTGCCCTTGAGAGAGTGTGCGGCAACCTTAAGCGCCTCTTGGTCGCGGCAGTCGAGCGAAGTTTGCATGGCATGCAATCGATCGGGCGCATCCTCCATGAAAAGATCAATTAACTCGACCACCGGGTCGGGCTGACCCGGCTCGCTTAGATCGCGAAGAGTGGCAAGGACGGAAAAATCGAGGGTGGTCTCGTCAGCCAAGGCCGTTGTCGCCGAATCCTCTTTCAGCGGAGAATCGCTTCCAACAGCAGTGGAAATGACGTTAACGCGCTCCAACGCGGCGCTCAACTCCGGAAGATGCACGGGCTTGGTAATAAAATCGTCCATGCCGGCGGCGAAGCAATGCTCCGCATCGCCGCGCCCAGCGTCAGCGGTCATCGCGAGGATGCGCAGTCGCGGGCGGTTGCTCCGCTGCTCCCACTCACGAATGAGCTTCGTGGCGGTGTAACCGTCCATTACGGGCATGTGACAGTCCATAAGCACTACATCATAGGGCCGAGACTGAACGGCAGTAACCGCCTGCTCGCCGTTGAGCGCGGTATCCGGCTCGTAACCTAGTTTTTTGAGCTGAAGCAGAGCGACGCGCTGATTCACCGAATTATCTTCGACCAACAAGATGTGTAATGGACGCGTCTCGCCAGGCGGCACCTTACCGCGATGAAGGAAAGCTGTCTCCGAAGGGCTTGGCAGTGCCAATGCACGGTCGTTTTGCGTGAGCACACGCAGTAAACAATCCTCGAGGCGTGAAAGTCGGACGGGTTTGAGTAAGCTGCCAGAGAGGCCAGCCAACTTCATGATTTCCACCTCGAGGCGTTGGCCTAGCGGCGTTAGGAGGATTAGCTTTGTGTCTCCGATGGCGGCCTCCGCCTTGATGTTCTGCGCCAGCGTGAGCCCGTCCGCACCGGCGAGCTTAATGTCGAGAATTGCGACGTCGAACG
>Ga0194129_10009910_pt1 | contig 10524 bp, 9 predicted proteins | sample TA2KigCa35mmetaG_FD_150862 | JGI IMG/M metagenome (GOLD analysis project Ga0194129, IMG submission 150862) | Freshwater microbial communities from Lake Tanganyika, Tanzania - TA2015038 Kigoma Deep Cast 35m | ecosystem: Environmental > Aquatic > Freshwater > Lake | place: Tanzania: Lake...
TATTTCATTAAATGTAATGCGTTTAGTCTTATTAACATCTAATTTAAATAATTCTGCAACACTATGACTAATCATTTCACCTTCACGATCATCATCGGACGCAAGAATAACTTCGTCTGCATTTTTTATTTCCTTTCTTAACACTTCAACTTGTTTTTTCTTTAATGATTCATCAATAATTGAATAAGTAGGTCTATAATTATTTTCAATATCAATGTCTTTAAGTGAATTAATAGTTTGTAAATGTCCGTATGTTGCAACGCATTTGTAACCAGGACCTAAATATTCTTCTATTTTTTTGCATTTTGCTGGAGACTCTACTATTACAAGAGTTGTGGTGGTTTTTATTTTTTTCGACATAAATATAAGATATATACTTTATTATATTTATGTTATTTTGTTTCAATTTTTATTTTTGAGTGGATGCTTTAAATTGCTTCCAAGAAATTTGCACTTCTGGTCTCTTGGGTTCCACCTTTTCCTCCTTATTTTGCTCGTCTAACTTTTCTGCCTTTCTTAATGCGCTATCTACATATAATTCCTTTAATAATGCGCCAATTAAAAAGGAGCCTTCGTGTTGGTCTAATTTACCATCTTCAATTTGTTTTAATACGTCTAAAAATTTATTCAAAATAAGAATATCAATTTCATCCTTTCTTACCTTGTTGAAAATATCCGTATAATAGGTAAACATAAAACTACATTCAGCAGCACATTCGCTATAAATTTGGTCGGCAACATCGCCATATTTAGCCTTAATTCTTACCATTTTATTGATTTCATCGCGTAAAATTTTACTATGCTTTAACTCTCTAATTAACTCGGTTTGGTCTTCAACATTATTTGCTTTAATCATATTTTGAAGTTGTAGCCTTTGTTTGTCATCCATCATTGGGTTAGTATCGCTCATTATATTTATAATGAATATTTAGTATTTTATTTTTAAACTAATTATACTTTAAACTATTAATTTTAAACTAATTATATTATTAATATATATATGTCAAAAATAGATGGAATGATATATCCTACAATGCAAGGTATGCCTGCCGGAAATCCTCGTGATGCAGCCATTGCTAATATGAATAATGCGGCAACAATTCAAGCACAGGCTAATAATGCGGTTGGAGGCAAAAAACGTAAAGGTGGCGCTGGAGCAATTGCGGTTCCTCAATTTAATATGCTTTATCAACCTCAAGGCGGTCCTGGAACAAATCCTAACGACCAAATTGCGACAAATTCTCAAGTTAGCACACAGGCGGCGGCAAATGCGGCTTTAGATTCTGGAGCATTTAAGAAGGGCGGACGTCGCACAAAAAAACGTAGAGGTGGTAATCCTGATTGGGTTTGGGGTTGTATGAGTGGTGGTAAGCGAAGCGACTGTTGCAAGCGAAGCGACTGTTGCAAGCAAAGCGACTGTTGCAAGCGTAATAAACGCAGTAGACGTAATAAGCGAAATAAAAAAAGTTCAAGAAGAAAAAGTTGTAAAAAATATTAAATTTAATACAATTAATAATTTTATACTTATAATATAAGTTATGCCATCTGGAAAAAACTGGGTTAATTTTTTATATATTAATATAGCATTTGCAATATATATTGCCGGTGTATTCTATTATAGCCAAGTTGCCACAATTAAAGCCAATTGGCCTTTGTATCGCTGTAATCCTATGTATATGCCTTTAGCAGACAATGTTGAACAAAATTTCGTTTATTGTATTCAATCTATGCAAACCAATTTTATGGGTTACTTGTTACAACCGCTTACCTTTATTACTGGTTCTCTCGGCGCAACTCTTGGTAACTTTATGACAGAAATTAATTCTGTTCGCGCAATGTTTAGTAAAATTCGCACATTCTTTACAGACATCGTTCAATCCATTTTTGGCGTTTTCCTTAATTTAGTTATTGAATTTCAGCGCATTACTATAGGCATTAAGGATTTAATAGGCAAAACCATCGGTATTATGGTTTCAGTTATGTATATGATGGACGGCAGTGTAAAAACAATGAATAGCACATGGAATGGACCACCCGGACAAATGGTTCGCTCTCTAGGAAAATGCTTTTATCCTGGCACAAAAGTCAAATTAATAGATGGAACCATAAAACAAATAAGGTCGCTTGATTTAGGCGATGTTTTAGAAGATGGCTCTGTTGTTGAGTCAACAATGAAAATTGATAATAAGAGAAATCCAGAATGTCTTTATGTAATTAAAAAGGCTGGAGTTGACGGCGATGATATTTTTGTTACGGGCTCCCATTTAGTGTTTGATAGAGATATGAATAAGTTTGTAAAAGTTGAAGATTATAGAAAGGCGCAACCAATAAATCATCAACCGGAGTGGTTTAGTTGTTTAATTACAAGTCATCACAGAATTAAAGTAGGTAGCGAGTTATTTTGGGATTGGGAAGACCATTTTGTTAAAGTGCACTAATTTTATATTTTGTAATAGTATTTTCATTATTCTTTTTTTAAAAGTATAATGTATGGATACCCCTGAACTACAAAATATAAAAAAAATGTATGAAAATGTTGGATACTTCGATCAATACGGAGGTTCAGTAATATTATTTATACTTGTTTCCATCGTGTTATTTCTATTAATTTCATATTGCTATATAATGATAAACGCACAGCCTATTATTGATGACTGGGCTAATCAGCGATGCAAACCTGGTGTAATACCATTTGCCGGACTTTTAACACATCCTGAAGGTATGACCGCCAGCGAATACACAAAGAAAAATTTTAACTATTGTACGCAAAATATTCTTTCCAGTATTTCCAGTTATGCAGTTCAACCGCTTACATTTACCACAAATATGTTAAGTAATAGTGCTAATCAAATTTCTACGGACTTACAATCCGTACGTGGAATGTTTGACAAAGTTCGCAATATGATTGCTTCTATTACACAGGAAATTATGGGACGACTTATGAATATTATGATTCCACTTCAAGAAATTATAATTGGATTTAAAGATTTAATTGGCAAAATTCAAGGCACAATGACGGCTGGTCTATTTACAATGTTAGGCTCTTATTTTGCTCTTAAATCACTCTTGGGTGCAATCGCGCAATTTATTATAACTATTCTTATAACATTGGCTGTTATGATTGCTGCATTTTGGGCGGTTCCATTTACTTGGGGCGCAGCAATATCTAGCACTGCCATTTTTGTTGCCATCGCAATTCCAATGGCCGTTATTTTGGCGTTTATGGTTGATGTATTGAAAGTACAAACCAATTTAAAGGTGCCAAAAGTAAAATGTTTTGACAAGGATACGCTTATTGAAATGAATAATGGAGAGAAAAAGAAAATCATAGATATTAAAATTGGCGATATATTGGCAAATAATAATAAGGTAACATCAACTATGAAAGTTAAAAGGGAAGGCTCATCTATGTATATATTGGGTGTTAGCGGCATTATTGTTTCCGATTCACATCTAATTAAATATAATGGCGACTGGATTCGCGTATTTAAACATCCATGTGCGGAAAAATTAGGAGTTTATAACGAACCCTACTTATATTGTTTAAATACAAGCAACAAAAATATTGTAATTGATGGATATGAATTCTCAGATTGGGATGAAATTGAAAGCATTGATGATTTAGATTGTAATTATGGAAAAAAGAAAATTGAAATACATTCGTTAAAAGATATTCATCGCAAATTAGATGGAGGATTTGTTGGCACGACATTATTTAAATTATACGATGGATCTAGTAAGGAAATTAAGGATTTAAATGTAGGCGATATTTTAGAAGGTGGAAATTCAATTTATGGAATTGTTAAAATTGATGGATTAGATGTTGACCAATTTAAGTATAATTTAGGAGATTGTTTTAAATTTGAAGGTGGGCCAAATTTAATTATTGGAATTGGTGACGGACATAATAAATGCTTTTCCACATTATCTTTAGAATCATGTAAAAAATGGTTTTGCAAAGAGAGATATTTATATCATTTATTAACGGAAAATAATTTAGTTGAAATAAATGGCACCACTTTTTACGATTATAACGCAAGTGTTAATTTTTTTATACAAAACAAAAACGAATAATTAAAAATATTATCTATGAAATATGTATAATATGGATATCTCAATTTTTGGATATAAAATTAATCTAGAGATTTTAATTTTAATTGCCCTTGTTTTCTTAATTATGATGGGACATACTTGCTGCGGATGCTACAATTATAGTTTAATGGAGGGCTTTACTGATGCTTCTGGTAACACTATTGATATTTCTGGTAACCTTCAAGAGAAAAAGGAAAACGTTCAACAAAAAGTCGCAAATGCTAAGGCCAATTTAGCCGCGCAAAGCACTGCTGGAACTGCTACCGATGCTACTCCTGTTACTTCCGCTACTACCACCACTACTGAAGGCTTCACTGGTGCCAATATTAACTATGGCGAATCTTCTCTCTATAGTTTAAGCAATGATGAACCTGTTGATACTTCTTCTTGGAGTGCGCAAAATATGACTGTTGTTGCCGGTCAACCTTTAAGTGCTGGTGTGAAAGCGTTTTTAGAGAGAAAACCAACACAAGTTCCTCTTCCTGAAGGCGAAATGTTTATGTTTGCAAATACTCAATTTAAACCAGAGTGTTGCCCTAATACATACTCAAATAGCAGTGGATGTGCCTGTATGGATTCTGGCTCTTACAACTATCTTGTCACGAGAGGCGGTAATAATGTTCCATATTCTGAATATTAAACTTTCTAAAAATATTATTATTAAAGTATAATAATATTTACATACTATATATGACTCAAAAAACAAAAAATAAACGCAATAAAAACAATGCAACAAAAAAAATGTGCCCCATTGGACTAAAACCTTTTGAAGAAGAATTTAGCAAGAAAATACCAAAATCACAACTTAAAAAATCAAGCGCCGAAAAGAAAAAGGCATTTGTTAAGCAGTTGTTAAGCAAATTTGCACCTCATAGCATTAAACCCGAAAATAGTTTTTATGATTATATTAACTACCAATGGCTTAAAAATGTTAGTTTAGAAAGTCAGCAAAAATATATTACTCAAATCGACGACTTTAGATTAACTCAACACCAAGTTTACGAGCAATTGAACGGTATTATTTTAAATTATATTAAGCATAATAATAACAAATTAGCCACCAATCTTAAATACTTCTATAATTCTGTTATTAAAATGAATCCACGTGAATATACCAAGCGCCTTGCTAAAGAAGCCGTCCAAAAAGTAGATGACCTAATTGCAGAAGGTAACCCATGGAAGATGCTTGCATTCTTTAACAGTGATGAAATGATTTCTTATAAAGCACCATTTGTTTGGAATTTAAATCCTGATGATAAAAATCCTGAAAAATATGTTAGTTATTTATCAGCACACAAATTTACTATGGCAGATTTAAATGTTTATTTTGATAATGGAAAAGATGTTGAATATAAGAGAAAATACAGAAAAAATTTTTTCAAATATTGTCAAAAAATATTTAATACACTTCTTGGTTCTAATTCATTTGTTGGTAAAGATATTTATGATGTTGAAGTAGAAATTTTTAACGCACTTGGATGTGCTGATATAACTACTGAAAAAGAAAGTTCATATAATAAAATTAGCTCTTTAGAATGTTTATCAAAATATGGTTTTGATTGGAAAGAATTTACACATTATCTTGGCTTTAAAAATGTACCAAGTTGTTTTATAACATCTAGTAAAAACTACTTAAAATGCGGCACTGACTTGTATTTAGCTAACTGGAATACTCCAAAATGGCGAACATATTGGATATGGATTTTAATGGCAAGACTAACAAGAATCACAGCAGGCTACGAAAAAATAAATTATGAATTTTATGGTAATTTTGAAAGAGGACAGGAACAACTTCAAACAACCGACTCAGTTAGTGCTTCTCTCTACATGTCTATTCCTTTTAATACTTTCTTAACAAATGAATATGTTAAACAATATGAGGATGTACAAGCACTTGAATATGTTAAAACCTTATGTAATGACCTTAAAATTGTATATAAAAAGATTTTAATGCGAAATACTTGGCTACAACCATCTACCAAAGCATATGCTCTTAAAAAGTTGGAGCACTTTAAGTTTGTTTATGGTAAGCCAGAAGGTTTGAGAGAAGATCCGGACTTGAATTACGGACCCCTATTATACGATAATATGAAGAAAATCATAGAATGGCGTCATCAACGCTTTATTGAATTGGAAGGCAAGGGCACAATTGATATTCCTATGATGGATTGGTCTCAATATCCTGTTAAAATGATTGGTACACAGGCTTATATTGTAAATGCATCTTATACTCCATCTAAAAACTCTATTTACATAAATCTTGGTTATATTCAGAAACCATTTGTGGACTTGGACGAGAGAGGCATTGAATATAATTTGGCACACGTTGGTTTTACAATTGGTCACGAATTATCTCATGCATTTGACGACTGGGGTAGCAAATATGGTGCAGATGGTAAATTAAATGACTGGTGGACAGATGCGGATAAAAAGAAATATAAGGCCATTCAACAAGACGTTATTAAACAATATGAGGAATTTGCAGCCCGCGATGGTATTAAGTTTGATGCGGCTATTGGTGTTGGTGAAGATTTGGCAGACATTTCTGGATTGGCTATTTGCGACGAATATTTGAGAGATTTTCAAGAAAAAAATGAAGATTTGGTGCCTATTCGCTACTTTTCATATGAAGCCTTTTATACTTATTTTGCATTTCAACAAAGACAAGTTGTTACTAAAAAGGCGCTTGCGGCTCAATTAAAGACAAATCCACATCCACTTGATAAATATAGATGTAATGTTCCATTATCACGTTCAGAGATTTTCAGAGCATTATATAATGTTAAAAAGGGTGATGGAATGTGGTGGCATAATGCTGATACGGTTTGGTAATACGGAATAAATTAAATATATGTTTAAGAAACTTAAATATATATTTATAAATTATCTATTAAAAATGGAAATTCTTAAAACATCACAACTTTTAAAGGTTATGCACGAGGATGATGAGGACTTTGACGTGCATAACTTTAATTATCAAATGGAATTAGATATTTTATTTAATATGTTCGCATCCAATAGACGATTAAATATCAATTTGGAATCTGTTAAAAAATTTTTAGAAACATGTAAAATATTATACAGAAAGGAACTATTTAAAAAATTTGAAGAACCTAGCGTTAAAGAATATTTTTGCCAACAATTAAATTATTTGCTTCTTTTTGACTTCATAATATCATTTAATTCTATTGAAAATAAAACATTTAATGTAAAAAATATTACTACAAAATCAATTTTTGAATTTTTTGTTAAATTGGGCGATTTCTTTAATTTTATGAACTTCTTGGATGTAGATGAGTCATTTACGAAATATATTAAAATTATGCTTACATTATATTTAATTCAATTAGATAGAGATATTATTGAAAAACATTTTGGCAATATTATTTCTTTATTAGATGAGTTTTTTGTAAATGATATTGTTATTAAAGTATTTGAAACTAGTAATTATGAAAATTTTGAAAGCATTAGTTCACATATTAAAAATTTAAACACATTATTTAAAGACGAGTTAAAAAATTATAATTCAAATATTAAATATTTAAAGCAAACTGAAGTGGATTTAAACCAATATTTTACTGCGAATTGCGAAATGAGTTTAAAACAAAATGTATTTGAAGTTAAAAAAAAACTTATTGAAGTTCCAAATCCAAGACCTCCTCCTTTAAATAATAATTGGAATGCGAATAATGAATTATATAATGGTATGGGTTACGATAGTGATAGCGATGATGATTGGGACATGGATCGTATTGATTACGGTAGTGATAGTGATGATGACTATCATTGGACGCCAACAATAAAAAAAAGAGTTCCTGCCATTAATAAAAGTGACCCAAACTTTAATAACTATATAACATTGTTTTTATTTCAAGTGTATCAAAAAGAACAAACTGAATATAATCAAAAAGTTAGTAATATAAAAGAATTATGTAAAGGTATAAAAATTAAAGATTACAGTAGTTTTGCGAATAGAACACGCAATATAAATTATGATCTAAATAAAGTTAAAACTATATTAGGTATTGATTTTATAGAAAATATTAATGATTTTTTTAAAGTAAAAAATAAAGATAGAGATTATAGAGAATTAAAATATATATATAGGGTCGCATGTGAATACGGACATTTTAATATTGCAATAAAATATATGGACTTTTTTATGAATTTTAATTATAAAAACAAAGATAAAATAAAAACTGAAATTAGATATACAATTGAACATGCTTTTAGTTCGCCAAATCGAAGTATTATTCAATATTTAATTAAAACCTATAGTAATATATCTGAAGTTGAAAAAGAATTAAAATATTATTCAGAAAGCAATATTATTGAACCATCCATTTGTTTTTCATTTTAAATGCATTTATCGACTACCACTTCTTTTAATACATTTTTAATTATTTTTTCATTTTTTTCATAATCATCGTCTCCTTTGCCTCCCATTGACTCGTAAACTATCTTATGGTATTGGTCTCCAAATTTGGAGTGATATGTCATACAATCGGGGTGTGCTTCTTTATATTTGGGAAACATTTTTATATTTTTTGATACTACGCGTTTAATAAGCTTATGCATATGGGATTTATCTTCGTCTTTTTCCCATTTGTCCGCATCTTTAATATAAATTGTTTCACTCTTTTTATCCGTGCAATGAACGGGTCTTTTTGTAACATCCAGTGCTTTTAAATTTTTAACAATTATACTTGTAATACCTTCAATATATCCCTTTTCACCAACCCGTTCTAAGTCACATAATTCCATTTTAATAGAATCAACAAATTCCCCAATATTCATAGCTTCTTTACACGTTTCATTTAAGAAAAAATTAAGATTAAATGCCTTGTTATGTGAATTGGTGTGAGTAGTTGTATTATTTGTTGTATTATTTTGTGTACCATTTTCAATTACTTTCATCATCATTCCTTTTAATTCTGAATTTTCTTTAATTAACATCATAATTAGGTCTTTATCAGATGGGCCTATAACAATATCTTGTACGGTATTTATTAAAATACATTTTGTTTTATGCTTCCAAAGTCCGTTTCTTGAGCTATACCCTTTATTACATTTGTCGCATATGTGCATATTATCGTCTGGCTCGTTTTTGCTCGCTGTTTTGTCACCTTTTGTCACCTGAGAGTGTTTGCTAGACAAAAGATGTCTGTTAAAATTGTATTTTTTAGAGCATGAATAGTCACAAATTTTACAATAAAATAAATTCGGCTCATTTTGGCTCGTTTTTGCTCCTAAATTGTCACCTAATGTTTCCATTTATTTATTCAAAGAAAATGTTTTTAAGTATTTTAAAAAAAAATTATCGTAACAATTTGAAAATTATTTTTTTTGTAACCAGAGCATAAAATTTTTTTATCGTCACAAATTAGATTTTTTTCAACATCGTTTTGCAAAAATCGAAAAATGGACATTTATAAATGTCCAAAATTCAAAACTCAAAAAAACTTTCCCCAAAAAAAAACAATTAATATAATAAATTGAAATTCCTACTTAAAGCCGAAGGCGAAACATTGTTAAAGCGAAGCTACCTTTGGTTAAAGCCGAAGGCGAAACTTTGTTAAAGCCGAAGGTTAATTTTCCTGACATTCACAAAGTATACAATATTTTATATATTGTGATGAATCTAAGCCATAATCAATAACATCTTCGACAAATTGATGGTTGCATAACTTATGCAAGTTTTCCGTACATTCATTTATTTTGTTTTGTATATCAATTTTCTCTCTATTATAAAAATTAATATACATAATATATTCTTCATTTTTATCTAATTCTTGTAATGTTTCATACGTTTCTATTATATAATTGATTTTTTCAATTAATTTAATATATTGCTTTTTTTTAAGAAAAAAAATATTTGATTCCATTTTTATAACGTATTATGCTGTAATCTTTATATAGTTTTTACACATACATACTCCATAATGCTGACGAATTTTCTTGCTCTTTCTTAATAAGTTTGTCTACGATTTCCTTTGTTACTGTAAACGGAAATTCAACCTTTAATGACATTTCATTTTCAAAGAGATTTGAACCTGGTCTCATAAGCCTATATAAATTTAATTTGGTATAAATAATTTCAAAGCATCTCTTTAAATTTCTAACACCATCTTCCTTATTACAATGCGTGTCAATAATATGCGAAATAACCTCATTAGATACGATAATATCTTCAGTGCTAAATTTGACCTGTTCTCTAATTCTAGGTAACAAATAATTGTTAGCAATTGCGGTCTTTTCTTTTGACGCATAACCCTTAGTTTTAATGCGATACATTCTATCCTTTAAAATAGGATTTACCTTAGACTCGTCATTGTAACTGAATATGAATAAACATTTGCTTAAATCAAAGTTGATCTCGGCGAAATATTTGTCGTGAAATTGCGAGTTTTGTGATGTGTCAGTTAAATGCGT
>Ga0194129_10009917_pt1 | contig 10520 bp, 5 predicted proteins | sample TA2KigCa35mmetaG_FD_150862 | JGI IMG/M metagenome (GOLD analysis project Ga0194129, IMG submission 150862) | Freshwater microbial communities from Lake Tanganyika, Tanzania - TA2015038 Kigoma Deep Cast 35m | ecosystem: Environmental > Aquatic > Freshwater > Lake | place: Tanzania: Lake...
AAATCAAGCTCACGCAACTAAAATCAACACCACAGCTAAAATCAACCCCGCGAGCGAACATGCACACGGACGCGTCGCCCCCGCCCGCCGCCCACCTCAGCGCCGCCCACCTCAGCGCCACCGACCTCAGCGCCACCGACCTCAGCGCCACCGACTGGCTCAGCGCCCTGCGCGCCGCCCACCGCGAGGAGCTCGACGAGCTCGCGCGCCTGAGCCCGGCGGTGGCGGCGGAGGCGGCGCGCCTGCTGCGCGACCACCCGCGCGCCGAGGCCCGCGCCGAGGCGCGCGCCGCCGCAGAGCACCTGCACGCCCACGAGGCGCTGCGGCGCGCCGGCGCCCTCGCGCTCCGCGACTACGCCGCCCTGCTCGCCGCCCCCGCCTGCGCCCTCGCCGCCTACGCCGGCGACCTCCACGACGCCACCCTCCGCGCCCTCCGCGCCCTCCCCGACTCCCCCGCGCGCGGCCGCGCCGCGACCAAGGCCTCCGCGGACCGCGACGCCCTCCTCGCCGCCCACAGGGCCGCCGCCGAGCGGGGCGTGCGCGGCGCGCTCGACGCCGGCGCGCGCGCCGCCCGCGACGCGGCGCGCGCCGCCACCCGCGGCGCCCTCGAGGACCTCCTGCGCCGCTGGCGCGCCGCCCGCGAGCTCCTCGCCGCCCTGAGCGGCGGCGGCGTCGCCCGCGCCCTCGGGCGGGGGCGCGACCAAGAGGAGCGCCTGCTGCGCGACGTAGACGTCGACCTGCTCCGCGACCTCGGCGCCCTCGCCGCCTCCGAGGGCGTACAGGAGCTGCTGCGCGAGCTCGGGCGCATGCGCGCCGCGCAAGCGGAGCTCGAGCGCGCGCGCGTCGAGGAGGTCACCTTCCGCCTCACCCGCCGCCCGTCCGCCTACGTGCGCGAGGAGCTGGTGGGCGTCACCCGCGGCGCCGACCTCGCCCGCCTCCTCCCCAGCGAGTACGCCCTGCTGCGCGCCTCGGAGGTGGTCGGCGAGGCAGGCGGCGAGGCAGGCGGCGAGGCGGGCGGCGAGGCGGGCGGCGAGGCGGGCGGCGAGGCGGGCGGCGAGGCGGGCGGCGAGGAGGCGGAGCTCCTTGAGCTCCTGTTCTGCCAGCGCCTCACCGAGCGGAGCCTCAACGTCTACGCCCTAGAGGGCCAGGCGCTCCTCCCCACCCCCGAGCGCCGCCCTCGCGCGCGCCAGCGCGCCGGTCGCGGGCGCGGGCCTTTTGTGATGTGCGTCGACACCTCCGGCTCGATGCACGGCGAGCCAGAGCGCGTGGCAAAGACCCTAGCGCTCGCGCTCCTGCGCCAGGCCCTCGAGGAGCGCCGCCGCTGCTACCTCATCAGCTTCTCAGCTCAGATCGAGACCCTAGAGCTCACCGATCTCCACCGCTCGCTCCCCGCCCTCCTGCGCTTCCTGCGGATGTCGTTCCACGGCGGGACGGACGTGGAGCCGGCGCTGCGCCACGCCCTGGGGCTCATCGAGGAGCGTGAGGAGTATCGTCGCGCGGACGTGGTCGTGGTGAGCGACTTCGTGATGCCCGCCCTCTCGCCCGAGCTCACCGCCCGCGTGCAGGCCCAGCGCGCGCAGCGCACCCAGCTCCACTCGGTGGTGGTGGGGGCGCACGCGCAGGGGAGTCCGCTGGAGGTCTTTGACAGCGAGTGGCGCTTTGGGCGAGGGGGGTGGGGGGAGCTGCTGCGGGTGGCGGGGGCGCGATGAGGGTCGTAAGCGCGTTGGGCGAGCGGTCGCCCGCCCCCGCTGCGAAAGCGACCCGCTTGACAAGCCTCACGCTCTCTGCGCTAAGCTCTCTCATCTCTTAGGCGTGTTGCCTAAGAGATCTGAGAACAGCGCGCCAAAGGAGCGTTAAGTGCTTTATTTTGTTGACCATATCCTAACATTTATGAGGCTCGGCGAAGCCTCCAACGATGACAGCCCCTGGGACGCAGGGCAGAGCGCCGAGGGCGCCGAGGGCGCCTCCCCCCCCGAGGGCGCCTCCTCCCCCGAGGGCGCCGCGGGCGCCTCTGGCGACAAGGAGCGCGAGCGACTCACCCACGCAGAGGAGCGCAGGACATGACTCAACCCGCGTCGCTCAAGGAGCCCTCGACCGGGGGAGACCACACGGTCATTCGTCCTGGAGCCAGCGCGCGGGGCTGAAGTCCTGCTCCTCGCGCGAGAGCGCCCCCTCGGGAGTCAAGACGCACCAAGAGAGCGGGCGCTTGAGCTGCGAGGCGCAGGTGGAGACGAAGACGGAGAGGCGGGGGTCGGCGGCGACGCTCGGGGACATCACCCAGTCGGCGCTGGCGCCGTAGCGCTTGATGTACTTCCAGAGGGTGATGCGGCTGAGCTTGCCGTCGAGGGTGATATTTTTGCGCTGTTGAGCCGTGAGGTCACTCTTTAGACTCGGGTCGAGCGTCGTGAGATCATCGTACTCCTTCGCGGAGGTGGTGAGCAGGAGCGTCCGGCCGCTGGAGCTGCTCTTTGGAGGCGACACCGAGGGGGACAGGGCGCGGAAGTCCTCTAGGTGCGCGCCGAGGGCGCCGAGGAGGTCTTGGCTTGAGTCGCCCGCGCGGTCACCCTTCTGCGAGAACTGCGCGTGCATCACCGTGTTCCGCAGCGGGGCGAAGTCCTGATTCGGCTGACTCCCGCGCTCCGCGCGCCCCTGGCGGAGCGCCTCATACGAGATCCACCCCTCCGCCATGGTCGCCAAGAGGGCGGGGTAGCTGCCGAGCGCCTGATAGCGCGCGGCGAGGCGCTGCATGAGCTCTAGCCCATCGCGGCTCACCAGCCTGTCACCGCCGAGGCCCTCAGGCGCCTCCGGCGGCAGCGTGAAATCCGCTGACCAGCTCTTGAGCGCCTTGAGGGTCTCCTCGAGCATCCCCCAGCGCTCCTTAAGCTCCCCGGCGCTGATGTGCTCAAGGGCCTTCGCGACCTCCGCCGCGAGGCGCGGGGCGCTCTGGGTGGCGAGGTCGCGGGTGCGGATGAGGTGCAGGTCGTCGCTCACGGCCCGCGTGCTCTCTCTGAGCGCCGCGAGCCAGGCGAGGTCGCCTGTGGGCGTGGCGCTCAGGTCATCGAGGGCCTCCCCGAGCGCCTCGGCGCGGCCATAGCGGATGAGGTCGCTGAGGGCGTTGTTGAGCTGCTGGAGCCCTAGGAAGGGGGTGATGTCCCAGACGGGGCGCCTGTCATCGCCGAGGCTCTTGTCCTCAAAGGCCCCGTAGAGCACCCGCAGGCGCGGCACATCCCGCGTGAGCTCGATGCGCTCCCACTCCTGCAGCGTGAAGAGCGCCGCGGCGAGGCCGATGATGGGCTGGGTGCGGAAGCCGTGGGTCACATCAAAGATGAGCTCCTCGGGGGGCTCCTCCTCGCCGAGGTGGGGGAGCGCCTCGTGGGAGAGGAGCGCGCGGTAGGCGTTGAAGGTCTGGTAGAGGCTGCTCTCCTGCTGGCTGTTGACCTCGGTGAGGTGGACGATCGGGAAGGGGTGGTCTGCGGGGATCTCTGCCTGGTTTGAGAGGCTGCTCCACAGCCCCGCGTCGCGCCCGAGGCGGTCGCCGTTGAGGGGGATGTCATCAGCGCGCCTGTTCACGAACCGCACCCACTCCTTCGCCACCTCCGGTGTGGTGACCCCGCCGATGCTCGTCACCGCGAACAGCTCCGCGAGGGCCGCCTGGATGTGGCTCGTCTTGGCGGAGTCCCGCCCGTCGCAGACGTAGCGCACGGCCTGATAGGACTTGGGCTGATCCCACTCTTTTGCGCCGCCGAGCCCAAAGGTGGTCACGAGGCGCCTGCGGCGCGGCTGGGTGGTGGAGGGCTGAGCGTGTGTGTTCATGTGCGTGTTCCTGTTCGTGTTCGTGTTCGTGTTCGCTGACATCGCGCCTCCCCCTACGCCCGCCACGCGCGGAAGCGCACGAACTCAAAGCGCGAGCGCTTCTCGCCGTCCACCTCCTCCACCACGCGGAGGGTGGTGGCGCTGTAGCAGCGCACCCCGCGCGCCTCAAGCGCCTCCACGAGCTCCACGCACATCAGCGGCTCCCCCGCCACCATCGCCGCCGCCACGCGCCGCTCCCCCTCGCTCGGCGCCCCCCACCCCTTGACCACCTCCGCCGCCGCCGCCTTTAGCGCGCCGGTGTCGAGGTGGGGGTCTACCGCCGGGAAGGTCACGTCGATCACCTCTGCCCCCGGGGCGAGCGCGAGGGCGGCGGCGCGCTGCGCCTCCGTCCAGCTGGCGCTCGGGTGGTTGGAGAGATTCCAGAAGGCGAGGGGGCGGGGGTCGCGCGCCGGGGGCGGCAGCGCGGAGGTGGGGGGCGCTAGAGTGGCCGCGCGCGAGCTCAGCCCTCTGAGCGCGTCGTCCTCCACGAGCTCCACGATCAGCTCGCGGCGTCTGCCGTCGCGCACGTCTTTGATCTTCTTGTTGAAATTCTCTAGCTGATTCAAGGAGTTGATGACGTATGTGTTTCCGTTATTAAAGGCGCGGAGCACGCCCGCGATCTCGCTGCGGGTGCACTGCTCGCGCTGGAAGGCGTCGCGGATCTGCTCTTGGTGACCATCGGGGTAGCAGATGGTGATGGTGATCCACTCATCGTCGCGCTTGGCGCTCCAGTACGCGAATGCAGCGAGGAAAGCGAGCGCCACGGCGCTCCCCGCGTCGAGCGCCCCGATGAGGACTCTTGCGGCTTGGAGCAGGTCTCGCTCGTGCAGGAGTTGACGCGTGAGCTCTGACCAGTCGGCGGCGAGGAGGATCAAGAGGGCACCTAAAACGATGTAGAGATAAAATACTCTAGACTTTGTCACCTGAGTGCGCTTTCATTTGTTTTTTATTTTGATCTTCTGCATCAAAGATCCACATTGTTGCACAATTTTTACATAAAATCAACATGAGATCAACATGAATATAAATCTCACTCGCCGCACGCGCCGGCGAGGAGGGGAGCTGGGGCGCGCGCAGAGCCCCGTCACGCCCCCGCGAGCCACCTCAGCGCCGTGGCGCGCTCGCCCATGAGGCGCGCGTAGAGCGGCGTGAGCGTCAGCCAGCGCGCCGCCCGCGTAGAGCACCTCAAGGCGCTCAGGGCGGTGCTGCATCAGCACGCAGACCGCCGCCTCCGTGAGCGGGCAGGGCCAGAGGCGCTCGAGCTCGTAGAGGCAGGCGCGGGCGCTCGTGCGCTGCGCGTCGCTGAGGTGCGCCCACAGGAGGAGCGCCTCCTGCGCGCCGCGGGCGAGCAGCTCAGGGAGGTCGCGCTGGCGCTTTTGGACCTCGCGCAGGCACCACACGGACCACTCGTGATCTTGGAAGAGGAACAGGCCTAGCGGGCGCTCGTGCGTGAGCTCGAGCGCCACGCTCAGCCACGGCGTGCGCTCGCCCTTGGGGGTGGCGCGGAGCACCTCGAGCTCCCCCTTGAGCTCCTCGCGCTCACGCGAGTACGGCCCCCACGCCCCCAGCTCCATGAGGCGCGCGGAGGCGCGCAGCGGGTAGTACTCGTCCTCGAACAGCTCAAGGGAGAGCGGCGTGTAGCCCTGCTCGATGGCGAAGCTGAGGAGCGCCCCGGCGGAGGGCAGCTCGCCCTCACGGCGCGCCTCGCGCTCAAAGGCCGCCAGCGGCGAGCTGAGCTTGAGCCCCGGCATCACCTTACGCCAGGGGCTCTCCCCCCCGCTGCGCGCCACCCCAGTGCGGCGCGCGCCGTCATGGAAGTGGAGGTCGCTGGCGCGGAAGGGCCGCATCTGGCGCGCCTCGCGGTAGCGGTTCAGGAGCGGCAGGAAGACCCTCAGCTCGCCCTCGCCGATATCGAAGATGAGCTTCGTCCACTCGCGCCCGCTGCGCCAGGTGGCGCTCACCGCCTTGAAATCATCATCGCTGAGGCGCCTCCCAGACCTGTTGATCGCGTCGGCGCGCCTCATCGCCCACTCAAAGAAGTCGCGCTGCTCGCGGATGTGGCGCATGGGCGCCTCAGCGCTCACGAGCACCACCTCCGCCGCCCGCTGCGCGCGCGTCGCCTCCTCAAGGGGCGCCGCGCTCTGCGCGAGGCGCTGCGCGCAGCGCTGCTCCTCCGCCGAGATGTCCCGCATCGCCTCCTCGACCCTCGCGCGGTCGCGCTCCTCCTCCTGCCCCTGCGCCCCCTCCGCCGCGCCGTGCTTCTGGAGGCGCTTGAGCTCCGCGCGGAGGTCCGCCCGCTGGCGCGTGAGCCCCTTGAGCCGCAGCTCATCGGCGCGGCGCGCGTCAAAGATCTGCTGCCACCTCTCTTTGGCGACGCCCACCTCGTCGCGTATTTTTTGCGTCACGCGCTGTTCCTCGTACCGCTCCATCGCGCCCATGAGGGTGTACAGCGGCAACAGCGTGAGCCCAACCCAGTGGCTGTGCGCCGCGCGGATCAAGGAGTACCCAAAGCCGGTGAGGCTCTCCGCGCGCTTCAGGTGCTCGTTGATGAAGCCCACGAAGGTCCCGCGCAGGAAGAGCGCCTGCGCCATGGCCCAGAGCCCCATGAGGTGCGTGAGCGCCCCCGCCTGCACCGCGCTGATCGCCGCCGCGCTCTCCTTGGGGAGCGGCTCGGCGGTCACGCGCCGCCACGCGGCCTCCTCCCAGGCGGTGAGGAACGAGCGCAGCTCGCTCATGGAGCAAGCGGAGAGCTGCTCGAGCACGTCGTCCTCAAGAAAGACCAGCGCCTCGCGCGCCGGGCGCTCAACCCAGTGCCCCGCGAGCTCAAAGGTGATGTGGAGCCACGCCTCCGAGAAGGCCTGCGCGGCGCTCACGCGGGTGGGCGTGTGACTCAGGCGCAGCTGGCCCATCAAGAAGATCAGGTCCTGGATCCCTTGCCGCCACTCACCGCCGAGGAGCTCCCAGGACTCGTGAGGCCTGTAGGTGTGCTTCTCGCTTGGCTCCACGAGGCGCGCGCGGCGCCCTGAGTACGAATAGGCGCGCTCGACGTGAGGGTCCCAGTCGCGCCACACGAGGCGCTTCGGCGAGAGGTCGCGCTCGCCGTCCTCGCTGAGCTTGCCATACACGGCGAGGAGGCCACGCTGCTCAGGCGCCTGAGAGACCTTCACGTCGTCTCCCCACGCGGCGATGGCGGCGCGGTAGCTGCTGACGATGGCCTTGCGCGTGTGCTGGAACTGGTGCTGGTTGAGCTGCATCTCGTTCATGAGGCGGTTCGAGAGCTTGAGCGAGCTGTAGCGGTCTAGCCCGCTGAACTCCTGCAGTTCGAACAGGTTTGAGAGTCGGCGCGGCAGGTAGCTCCACGGCGCCTGGAAGGGGTTGAGCTCAAGCGGCCTCAGCTTGGGGTGGTGGGACTCATAGTAGCTGGTGGCGCCGAGCACGAACTCCGTGTCGGAGAGCGAGAGCGAGGGCGGCGCCTCCCCCCTGACGTTCACCGCCGGCCTCATCCGCTCCACGCGCAGGGCGTCGTCGCGCGCGATGGAGGAGATGTCTCTGAGGTGCGGGCTCTTGCGGAGCTGAGAGAGCTTCTGGTGCGGGTCGCGCCGCTCCGAGTAGCCCTTGCGCTCCTCGTCGTTGAGGAGCGCCCACAGGTCCGGGCTCCCGCGCAGGCCGCGCTCTCGGTCCTCGCCGCTGAGGGCGGCGAGGGCGCCTGAGAGCGGGCGCTCCTGCGAGAGCGAATCGGGGGTGATGGCGCGCGCGGCGAGCCGCGGCGCGAGGAGGCTCGCGAGCCAGCGCGCGCCGCTCTTCTGAGGCATCCCCCCCTCCACGGTGCGCCACGCCCCCTCGAGCTCGCCGCTGCCCTGCCCGTAGCGCGCCCACGCCTCATGCGCCGCCACGAGGTCGCCGGCGCGCTCGGCGCGCTTGGCCTCGCAGCGCGCCACGTCGAGCGGCAGGCCCGCCTTGGCGTAGTCACGGATCGCGCCCGCGTAGTCCTCTAGCCCCTCGAGCAGCTCGGCGGACTCCCTAAAGAACCCGCCGAGCCTGTAGAGCTCCGCGGCCAGCTTGGGGCGCCCCTCGGCGGCGTAGCGCGCCGCGGTCCGTGACCAGTCCTGCTCCTCTTGCGCTGAGTGCAGGTGCGACATCTTGATGTGGCGCTCCCAGGTCACCCGCGCGATGCGCTCGCCGCTGTCGTCGTCCGCCACGCTGAGGGGCGCGGAGCAGGGGGCGAGCGCGCTCAAGAAGGTGTCCTCTGCGTCCTCGCGTGAGCCCGTCCACACATAGGCGAGCGAGGTCCGCGCGCGGGTGGCGCTCACGTAGATCTGGTTGAACTCGAAGTCCCGTATCCCCTCCACGCGGCTGGTGGGGAGCGGGGGCGTGAGGGCGAGGACGAGGTCGAACTCGAGCCCCTTGACCTCGAGGGGGGTGAGGACGCGCTCGAAATCGATCTCTAGGGCCTTCGCCTGCGGGAGCGCCAGGAGGCTCGCCACGAGCTCGTCGCGCTCCGCGGCGGAGAAGGAGATGAGGCAGAAGGAGGGGACGGACTTTGAGAGCATGACGATGTGGCTGAGGAGCTCCTGCTCGTCGCTGACGCGGACGGACTGCGGCTGCCAGGTCCACGGGTGGTCCTCCGCGCTCTCCCCCTGGCGCTCCTCGCGCGCCTCTGACGGCGCCTCAAGCTCAACCGTGCGCGCCGCGCGCCACCGCGACTGGCCGCCCTGGGGCCCCGTGAGCGCCTGCGCGCCCTGCTCCTCGTCGCCCTCGCCGGGCGCCCACGCGCCGCGCTGCTTCAGCTGCAAGATGCGGCGCGCGAGGAGCTGGACGCGGCGCGGGTTGCGGAAGTTGACGCTCAGGTAGATCGGCTTGAGGTCGCGTAGGGCGTCGAGGCTCGCCCACCCCTCGCCGTGCTGGCGGCTCAGCAGCCCCTTGAGGCGGTTGCCGCTCCACCAGATCACCTCCTTGACGCGCTCCCAGCGGAAGCCGCTCGGGTTGACGATCTGGTTCTCGTCCCCCGCCACCACCCACGCGCGCGGGTCGGGGACGCAGAGCGAGATGAGCTGCAGCTCTAGCTGCGTAAAGTCCTGCGCCTCGTCGATGAGCAGGGTCGTGTAAGCGGACTGGATCTGATCCGCGCGCGTGAGGAGCTCAAGGCAGGCGTTGAGGCGGTCGCCGCCGCAGCCCTCGAGCTGATGCTCGTAGGCGGTCACGGCGCCCTTGATCAGCTCTTGGTCGTCTAGGAAGCGCACGTCTTTGCCATAGCGCTGGGGCGCTAGCACATAGTCGCGCTTGCTCTTGATCAGCGCGGCGCGCTCCTGCTCGATCTGGCGCGCGAGCGCGTCGCGCTGGCGTTGCTGCTCTCTGTCGCGCAGATAGAACGCTTTGCGTTGCTCCTCAAGCGGGTCATTCTTCTGTATGGGCTTGCGCTTCGGGTGCGCGCGCCAGTCCTCTTCTCGCGCGAGCTGCTCGCGCTGTTTGGTGGTGAGCTGCGACCGGTCTTTGATGCAGATGTCCTCCCCCTCCGCCGTGCGCCAGAGGTCTGAGTGGACTATCTGCTCGCGCTGGAGCTCCTCAAGGCGGCGCTGCCGTTCGGTGTAGGCGTCCACGTCCACGCGCCCCTTCCACATCCCCCTGAACTCCGCCCACGCCGCCTCCCGGAGCGCCTCGGGCAGGTGGCGCACAAAGCGCCCCCGCGCCTCCTCTTGGCTGATGTAGCTCGCGTGCTGCGTGAGCCCGAGGCGGGTGAGCCAGTCGCCGATCAGCTCGTCGATGGTCATGATGGACGAGAGGGCGCGGGCGCGGAGGGGCGAGTCGCCCACGAGGCGCTTGCAGTAGTCGGCGAGCCTCTTGTGGTAGGTCACCAATATGGGGCGCTCCCCCGCCTCTAGCTGCTTGAGCAGCAGGTTGATCAAGAGCGTCGTCTTGCCGCTCCCGCCGCCCCCCGAGAGGAGCAGCGGGGCGCTCTTGAGGTCGCGCAGGCTCTCCATGGTCTGCTCTTCGCTGAGCACGAGGTGCTCTGAGACCCACTCGTCTCGCACGTCGTTGTGCTTGAGCGTGAGGAAGGTCGGCGGCCTCACCCCTCTCCACTCAAATGATGGGTCTCCGACGATGATCGGGCTCGGCGGCGCGGCGAGGGCGCTCTCCTCAATCGTCAACTGGAGACACTTGAAGCGCTCTCCTGTGAGGCGCGCGAGGCGCTTGAAGACCCTGTCGTGACCGTCGAGCGCCCAGAGCTGAATGACGCTCTCTCCCATGTGCTGTCCATAAGACCAGCAGAGCCGGAGGTCGCCCGTGACGGTGCTCTCAAAGACGGTGAAGTTGTCGCTGACGCCGCGTACCGCGTGGCGCGCGCACTGCGGGGCGTTCGTGGCGAGCTGATGGATGACCTTGTCGTAGTTTGTTTTATATTGTTTGTGCTTGATCAGGTCCTGTAGGCACTCAGGGGTGATCAGGATCGTCTTTAGCTGTTTGTGTGTCACGCGGCGCTCTCTTTTGGTTGAGTTCTTTAGATTGAGTTGGGTCACCCGTAACGCGCTCGCGGCGCTCTTAAAGACAAGCGCAAACCCCTGCCCCTCGAGCTGGTCGAAGCGCGCGAGGCGCGTGTGTGCGTGTAAGGAGAAGTGCGATTGCGCGCGCCTCTATTTTGACCCGACGGCGGGGAACGGGTATTCGCGGGC
>Ga0194129_10009918_pt1 | contig 10520 bp, 12 predicted proteins | sample TA2KigCa35mmetaG_FD_150862 | JGI IMG/M metagenome (GOLD analysis project Ga0194129, IMG submission 150862) | Freshwater microbial communities from Lake Tanganyika, Tanzania - TA2015038 Kigoma Deep Cast 35m | ecosystem: Environmental > Aquatic > Freshwater > Lake | place: Tanzania: Lake...
TCACCACGCTGATCTCTGGCCAGGGCCATACCCAGGGCCGCCGAGATGCTGGTCGAGGCGTGACCGGCGCCAAAATGGTCAAAGCGGCTCTCGCAGCGCTTCAGGTAGCCGGCAACGCCGTCCTTCAGGCGCAGGCTGTCGAAATCGCGATAGCGACCGGTGATCAGTTTGTGGGGATAGGCCTGGTGGCCCACATCCCAGACCACCTTATCGTGATCCAGATCCAGGGTTTGATAGAGCGCCAGGGTGAGCTCCACGACCCCCAGGCCAGGGCCCAGGTGGCCACCGCTGGTGCTGACGACCTGTAGGTGACGCTCGCGGATCTGCCGTGCAATGCCCTCGAGCTCAGCGGTGCTCAGCCCATGCAGCTGATTGGGGTGGCTCAGCTCGCTGAGATGCATGCCTGCTGCTCGAGAGGCATGCAATCTAGGCCTTTCACCGCAGCCGGCGGTGGCGACGACCACCGTTCCACCCGGGGGTTGCGACACTGGGGGGATGCCTGAGAACCCATGGCCTGCGGGCCAGCCGCACGACCAACACGCCGCCGAGCACAGTCCGGCCAGCTATGTGCAGCGGATCCTGCGCGCCCGGGTGTACGACGTGGCGATCGAATCGCCGCTCGAACACGCCCCCAACCTGTCGCAGCGGCTGGGCAACACGGTCTGGCTCAAACGCGAAGACCTGCAACCGGTGTTCAGCTTCAAGCTGCGCGGGGCTTACAACAAGATGGACTCCCTGAGCCCGGCCGAGCTCGAGCGCGGCGTGATCGCCGCCAGCGCCGGCAACCACGCCCAGGGGGTGGCCCTGGCCGCCCAGAAGCTGAACTGCCAGGCCGTGATCGTGATGCCGGTCACCACGCCCGAGGTCAAGGTGCAGGCCGTCGCCGCCCGCGGCGCCAAGGTGGTGCTGCACGGCGACAACTACGACGCCGCCTGCGCCGAGGCCCGCCGCCTGGCCGCCGAGGCCGGCTACAGCTTCATTCATCCATTTGATGACCCCGATGTGATCGCCGGGCAGGGCACGATCGGCCTGGAGCTGGTGCGCCAGTGCTCGCACCCGCCCGATGCGGTCTATGTGGCCGTGGGGGGCGGCGGCCTGATCGCCGGTGTGGCCAGCTTTCTCAAGAGTGTTTGGCCCCAGGTGCAGATCATCGGGGTCGAACCGTGTGACGCCGATGCCATGACCCGCTCGCTGCAGCAGGGGCAGCGGGTCCGCCTCGATCAGGTGGGCCTGTTTGCCGACGGGGTGGCCGTGCGCGAGGTGGGCGAGACCACCTTCGCCCTGGCGCGCCAGACCGTCAATGCCATGGTCACCGTCAGCACCGACGCCATCTGTGCCGCCATCAAGGACGTGTTTGGCGACACGCGCTCGATCCTCGAACCGGCGGGCGCCCTGGCGGTGGCCGGCCTCAAGGCCGATGTCGACCAGCGTGGCCTGCGCGGCAAGCAGCTGGTGGCGATTGCCTGCGGCGCCAACATGAACTTTGACCGCCTGCGCTTCGTGGCCGAACGCACGGAGATCAGCGAAGACAAGGAGGCGATGCTCGCCGTCGAGATCCCCGAGCAGCCGGGCAGCCTGCGCCGGTTCTGCACCCTGCTGGGCACCCGCAACCTGACCGAGTTCAGCTATCGCCTGGCCGACCCCGGCCGGGCCCATATCTTTGTGGGTGTGCAGACCAGCGGCACCAGCGACGAACTGGAACTGATCCATGACGTGCGGGCCGCCGGCTTCACCTGCCTGGATCTGTCGAACGACGAGCTGGCCAAACTGCACCTGCGCCACATGGTTGGCGGGCGCCTGCCCGCTGCCTGCGGCGAGGCCGGCGGGGCGGGGCGCGAACTGCTGTACCGCTTCGAATTTCCCGAGCGGCCCGGCGCCCTGATGCGCTTTCTGACCAGCCTGCACCCCAACTGGAACATCAGCATCTTTCACTACCGCAACCACGGGGCCGACGTCGGCCGCATCGTTGTTGGGGTGCAGGTTCCGGCTGCCGAGATGGCCGAGTGGCAATCGTTTCTCGATGGTCTCGGCTACAACCACGTCAACGAGACCGACAACCCGGCCTACCGGCTGTTTCTGGGTGAGGTGGCCAACGCCGGGCCCCTTGGCTAGCGTTGCGGGTCATGGACAGCGCGCGGGCCAGCAGCGGGGCCAACGGCATCGAGCAGCTTCCCCTGGCGGCGCGGCTTGAGGCGATCCTGTACCTCAAGGGCAAACCGGTGAGCCTCGCCGAACTGGCCGAGATTGCCGGCATCGCCAGCGACGAGGTCGAGCTGGGGCTGCTCACGCTGATGGCCGACTACGCCCATCGCACCACCGCGCTCGCAATCGTCCAGGACGGGCCCCGCTACAGCCTGCAGCTGCGCGACGGCCTGGGCGACCTGGTGCAGAACCTGCTGCCGGTCGACCTGTCGACCGCCGCCCTGCGCACCCTGGCCACGATCGCGCTCAAAAAGCGCATCCTGCAGTCGGACCTGGTCGACCTGCGCGGTTCCGGTGCCTATGACCACATCAAAGAACTGCTGGCGCAGGACTTCATCGAGCGCAAACGCCAGAGCGATGGCCGCTCCTACTGGTTGAGCCTGAGCGAGAAGTTTCATCGCACCTTTGCCGTCAAGGCCGATGAGCTGCGCAGTGTGGCCCTTGACTAGCCTGGGCCTGCCCGACCGCCCCTCCATGGAGATCCTCAGCCAGCTGCTGCCAGTGCTGGCCCGCACCCTCGAGATCTACTCGCTGATCCTGTTGGTGCGTGTGCTGCTGAGCTGGTTTCCCAACCTCGACTGGGGGGGCAATCCGCTGCTGGCCACGGTGAGTTCGATCACCGACCCCTACCTCAATGCCTTTCGCGGCCTGATCCCGCCCCTGGGGGGCCTGGATCTGTCGGCGATCCTGGCGTTTCTGGCGCTGCAGTTGCTGCAGAACCTGCTGGTCGGCGCCGCTGCGGCCCTCGGGGGGTACGGCAGCTACGGGCTGTGACCACGGCTGGCGCAGGCTGCTGATCGGTCGCTTCAGCCCAGCTCCAGTTGCTGTTCGAGCGGCAGCAGTTCATCGTCGGCGCCAGCACGGGTCCGCACCGGTGCCGCAAAGCCGCGGGCTTTGACATTGCGGAACTGCAGCGGCCCCGGCGTCCCCATCGGCACGGCCAGGCGCAGGGCAAAGCGCGAGCTGCCGGGCGGCACATCGCCAATCGAGCCGACGCGAGTGCGGTTCTGCAACACCGGCTCACCGCTGGCATCCAGGATCAGCGCAAACACATCCGTGTCGACCACGGGTTTGCGGCCCGGATTGTTCACCTCGCCACTGAGGGCCCAGCAGCCGGCCCCGGTCGGTCGACGCACACCGCTCTGGGAGGCCGCGTCCGAGGCGGGGCATGGCTGCAGCTGCACATCGGCAACGCTCAGATAAGCCGCCCAGGCCGCCGGCACCGGGGCGACCGCCAGGCCGATGACCAGCACCAAGGCCAGCAGCACCCTGCCGAGCCCAGAGCCACCGATTGCTGGTCTCACCGCCTGTCTCCACTGCCTGCAATCACGTTACGGGCGGCGCGACTGGCCAGTTTGTCCAGATTGGCGCTGGCGACGTCATCGAGGTTCAGACCCAGCTCAGTGCACAGCTGGGCGACATACCACAACACGTCGCCCAATTCGAGTTTGAGGTCGTCGCACAGTTCGGCGTCGAAGTGGCCGTCCCGGTCGCGAATGACCTTTTTGACCTTGTCGGCGACTTCACCGGCCTCGCCGCACAGTCCCAAGGTCGGATAGATGGGATTGGCACCAATCTGGGGGTATCGGGCTGTCGCGCGCGCCCGCTGTTGATAGGTCTGCAGGTCCATCGCCGCCCAGGTCTCGAGGAGGCTGAATGGTAGTTTCAGCCTTACCTTTGGCATTCCGATGGCCAAGCACGATCTCATGCGTCGCACTAAGATCGTGGCCACCATCGGTCCGGCTACCGAATCGCCGCAGCGATTGCGCGAGCTGATCGAGGCGGGCGCGACCACGTTCAGGCTGAATTTTTCGCACGGCGATCACAGCGAACACGCCGCCCGCATCGCCACCATCCGTCAGGTGTCCCTCGAGATGGGGGTGCACACCGGCATCCTGCAGGACCTGCAGGGCCCCAAGATCCGCCTGGGTCGCTTTGCCGCCGGGCCCATCACCCTGGCCAAGGGAGACCGCTTCAGCCTCACCTCCAGGGAGGTGAGCTGCAACCAGGAGATCGCCACCGTCACCTACGACAAGCTGGCTGATGAGGTGATGGTCGGCAGCCGCATCCTTCTGGATGACGGCCGCGTCGAGATGCTGGTCGAACAGGTCGACCAGCCCCAGCAGACCCTGCACTGCAGCGTCACCGTTGGCGGAGTGCTCTCCAACAACAAGGGGGTCAACTTTCCTGATGTGCAGCTCTCGATCCGGGCCCTGACGGACAAGGACCGTGAGGATCTGGCCTTTGGCCTGGCCCAGGGGGTCGACTGGGTGGCCCTGAGCTTCGTGCGCAATCCTTCGGATCTCGAAGAGATCCACGAACTGATCCGCAGCCACGGCCATCGCACACCGGTGGTGGCCAAGATCGAAAAGTTCGAGGCCATCGACCAGATCGACGCCATCTTGCCGCTGTGTGACGGAGTGATGGTGGCCCGCGGCGATCTCGGCGTCGAAATGCCCGCCGAAGAGGTGCCGCTGCTGCAGAAAGAGCTGATCCGCAAGGCCAACAGCCTGGGAATACCGGTCATCACGGCGACCCAGATGCTCGACTCGATGGCCAGCTGCCCCCGCCCCACCCGGGCCGAGGTCAGCGATGTGGCCAATGCCATTTTGGATGGCACCGATGCGGTGATGCTGTCGAACGAAAGCGCCGTCGGCGATTTCCCCGTCGAGGCCGTCGCCACGATGGCGACGATCGCCCGCCGCATCGAGCGCGACTACCCCCAGCGGGTGCTCGACAGCCACATGGCGACCACCATCCCCAACGCCATCTGCCAGGCCGTCAGCAGCATTGCCCGCAACATGAATGCGGCCGCGATCCTGCCCCTGACCAAAACCGGTTCCACGGCCCGCAACGTCAGCAAGTTCAGGCCCAGCACCCCGATCCTGGCGATCACCAACGACGAACAGGTGGCCCGCCGGCTGCAGCTCGTCTGGGGCGTCAACCCACTGCTGGTCACCGAGCAGGGGTCGTCCACCAGCACCTTCAGCCTGGCGATGGGCCAGGCGCGCCTGAAGGGCTACCTCGACGATGGCGATCTGGTGGTCCAGACCGCCGGCACCCTGGCGGGGATCAGCGGCTCGACCGACTTCATCAAGGTCGGGGTGGTCACGGCGATGTTGCCCCCTGGCCAGGGCATCGGCAGCGGCTCGGTCAGCGGCCGGGTGCGCCTGGTCGATTCGGATGCGAGCGCCGAGGCCGTGCAGTCGGGCGAAATCGTTGTCGTGCATGACAGCAGCGATGCCTACCTCGATGCCTTCAGGCGTGCCAAGGCGGTGATCGCCGAGGTCTCCGGCCTCGACAGCCATGCGGCCCAGGCTGCCGAGCGCCACGGCGTGCCGGCCATCGTCGGAGTCAACGATGCCATGCGCGAGCTGTGCCAGGGCGAGATCGTGACCCTCGACCTGCGCCAGGGCGTGGTGCACCGCGGTGCCCGCAGCCACAATCCTGAAGAGAGCGGCTCCATCCTGTAGGCAGGTTTGTCACGTCGCCCCATGCCGAGCCTGCCGGCCTTCAGCACGCCGTTGACGGCATCGCGACTGCCCGTCGGCGAGACCGTGGCGATGGCGCTCAACACCCTCAAGGCCAACAGGCTGCGCAGCCTGTTGACCATGCTGGGCATCGTGATCGGCAACGCCTCGGTGATCACCCTGGTCGGGGTGGGCCGGGGTGCCCAGGGCCTGGCCGAAGGGCAGCTCAGCAACCTGGGCGCCAATGTGCTGTTTGTGGTGCCCGGCAACAACGACACCCGCCGCCAGGGCATCGACTTTCCCAAGAGCCTGGTGCTCGAGGACGCCCTCGCCATGGCCGAACAGGTGCCCACGGTCAAACGGGTGGCCCCTCAGATCACCCTCAGCGAGGTGGTGCAGGCCGGCGGCATCAGCTCGACAGCCTCGATCTCGGGGGTGACCCCCGACTTTTTGCCGATTCGTCAGTTCGATGTGGCCACCGGCCGGTTCTTCAGCAACGACGACCTGCGCTCGGCACGCAATGTTGCTGTGGTGGGCCCCGATCTGGCCAGCAAGCTGTTTCCGGGCCGGGAACCGGTCGGCCGCAGCCTGCGCATCCGCGATCAGAGCTTTGTGGTCATCGGGGTGCTCGAGCCCAAGGGGGCCGTGTTCGGCCAGAACCAGGACGAAAACGCCTACGTGCCCCTCAGCACGATGGTCAGCCGCCTGTCGGGCCGCGACCCCACCTATGGGGTCAGCCTCAACTTCATCAGCGTGGAAGCCCGCGATGAAGCCAGCATGGGGACGGCGGCGTTTCAGATCACCAATCTGCTGCGCCAACGCCACCGCATCCTGCGCGAGGACGACTTTGCCGTCCGCTCCCAGAAGGACGCCCTGTCGATCGTGAGCACGATCACCGGCGGCCTGACGCTTATGCTGGCGGCCATTGGCGCCATCTCGCTGCTGGTGGGCGGCATCGGCATCATGAACATCATGCTGGTGTCGGTGAGCGAGCGCACCAGTGAGATCGGCCTGCGCAAGGCCCTGGGGGCACGCAGCAACGACGTGCTGCTGCAGTTTCTGATCGAGTCCCTGGTGCTCAGCAGCCTGGGGGGGGCCGTGGGCAGCGCCCTGGGCATCGGCGCGGTGACCGTGGTGGCCCTGGTGACGCCCCTGCCGGCCAGCGTCGGCGCCGCCACAGTGATGGGCACCGTGCTGTTGTCGGGTTCGATCGGCTTGTTTTTTGGGGTGGTGCCCGCCCGACGGGCCTCCAGGCTCGATCCGATCGTGGCGCTGCGCAGCCTCTGAACGGCCCGCTTACCGCAACATCGGCCCAAAAAAAAACCAAAGAAATGCTGAAAGGCCGCAAACCGTTGCTTTGGTCACCAAACCAAGACCGGCCTCAATGCCTTACTGGCTGAGCTGAATTGGCCCTAGGGCGTGAATTTCGTGTCGTGTGGTTACCGCAATTCGAGCGATCGCATGGTGATTGCCCGCTGCCTTGGTCCTGAGGCGTTCTTTCTTGAGCGGGTCGTGTTCCCGTTTGAGCTGCTCAGCTTCCAGTGCCCGAAAGACAGCGAGCTCGAAATCTGGACCCATGGGCTGGGGGGCGCCGAACTGGTCGAGACGATCCCGGTGAACGAACTGTTCATCGACAGCGCCCTCGAACCGCCGACCACGATCACGGCCGGGCCTTCGCCGACCGCGTTCGAATCGGCGGCTTAGGTCAGGCTGCCTGCTCCCATCGTGGCAGCTGGCGCGAGCTGGCGTTGATGAGGGCCCGTTACACTTGTTCAAACTTGCTCAGGGTCTTCTGCGATGAACCAGCGCTGGCGTGTTCTTGCCCTGTGGCTGTTACCGCTCGTTGTGGCCGGCCTGTTGGCCTGGCAGATCCTCGGTAGCGGTGGCGCCGCACGATTTGGCGCTGGCAATCGTGCCAACGGTCCGACCGTTGCCCCACGCAACGCTGCCGTGGCCCGCATGAGCTACGGACGCTTTCTCGATTACGTCGATGCCGGGCGTGTGACCGCCGTCGATATTTTTGATGGTGGCCGCACCGCCGTGATCGAAGCCGTCGATCCCGACCTCGACAACCGCGTGCAGCGCCTGCGCGTCGATCTGCCGGGTGTGGCTCCCGAACTGGTCAACAAGCTCAAGGACCAAGGCATCAGCTTTGACATTCATCCGCCCAAGCAGACCCCGCCGGTGGTGGGCATCCTCGGCAATCTGCTGTTCCCCCTGCTGCTGATCGGCTCGCTGATCTTCCTGGCCCGTCGCGGCAATGGCATGCCCGGCGGCCCCGGTCAGGCCATGCAGTTCGGCAAGACCAAGGCCCGCTTCCTGATGGAAGCCGAGACAGGGGTCAAGTTCGTTGATGTGGCCGGTGTCGATGAAGCCAAACAGGATCTTGAAGAGGTGGTGACCTTCCTCAAGACGCCCGAGCGCTTCACCTCGATCGGCGCCAAAATCCCCAAAGGTGTGTTGCTGGTTGGTCCTCCGGGCACCGGCAAGACCCTCCTGGCCAAGGCGATTGCCGGCGAAGCCGGCGTGCCCTTCTTTTCACTGTCGGGCTCAGAATTTGTTGAGATGTTTGTCGGGGTTGGCGCCAGCCGCGTGCGCGACCTGTTCAAGCGCGCCAAAGAAAACAGCCCCTGCCTGATCTTCATCGACGAAATTGACGCCGTCGGCCGCCAGCGTGGTGCCGGCATCGGTGGCGGCAACGACGAGCGCGAGCAGACCCTTAACCAGCTGCTCACCGAAATGGACGGCTTCGAGGGCAACAGCGGCATCATCCTCATCGCCGCAACCAACCGCGCCGACGTGCTCGATTCGGCCTTGATGCGCCCTGGCCGCTTCGACCGTCAGGTGATGGTCGACGTGCCCGACATCAAAGGCCGCCTCTCGATCCTCCAGGTGCACAGCCGCAACAAGACCCTGGCTGCTGACGTGAGCCTCGAGACCATTGCCCGCCGCACCCCCGGCTTCTCTGGGGCCGACCTGGCCAACCTGCTCAACGAGGCGGCCATCCTGACCGCCCGGCGCCGCAAGGACGCCACCTCCCTGGCCGAAATCGACGATGCGGTCGATCGGGTGATTGCCGGGATGGAGGGCAAACCGCTCACCGATGGTCGAAGCAAGCGTCTGATCGCCTACCACGAAGTGGGCCATGCCCTGGTGGGCACCCTGGTCAAGGCCCACGACCCCGTTCAGAAGGTCACCCTGATTCCCCGCGGGCAGGCCCAGGGCCTCACCTGGTTCTCGCCCGATGAGGAGCAAATGCTGGTCAGCCGCGCCCAGCTGCGCGCCCGCATCATGGGAGCCCTCGGTGGCCGCGCCGCCGAAGAAGTGGTCTTTGGCCACCAGGAGGTCACCACCGGTGCCGGTGGCGACATCCAGCAGGTGGCTTCAATTGCCCGCCAGATGGTGACCCGCTTCGGCATGAGCAGCATCGGTCAGTTTTCGCTCGATGCCGGCAGTCAGGAGGTATTCCTGGGCCGGGATCTGATGACTCGCAGCGATGGCTCTGACGCCATGGCCACCAAAGTCGATGAAGCGGTGCGCGCCATCGTCGAAAGCTGCTATGCCGACACAGTCAAACTCGTCACATCCCAACGCGCCTGCATGGACCGCGTTGTCGATGTGCTGATCGAAAAGGAGAGTCTTGATGGCGATGAATTCCGCGCCATCGTCGCCGAATACACCGCGATCCCCGAAAAGGAGCGCTTTTCGCCTCTGCTCAGTGACACCGTGACTGAGTCCGTCAGCAAAGCGGTCTGAACCACCCAACCCCCAGCCTTGCCCCAGTGACCCCATCGCCCCGCCCGAGTGCCTGATCACGGCATCAAAGGAGGGGCCTTTTGCTGGGAGCGTTCGGCAATCTGATCAGACCTTCAGCGGAGTCGGGATGAACCTTCACTCCCGCTCCGATGCGCTGCTGCTCGAAGGGCTCTACACCGGGGTCATGGCGGCTTCAGTGCTCGTCGCCCTGCAGATCAGCAACAGTGCGCTGGCTCCGCGCAGTCGCGCCTAACCCTTTGGCGCGTGAGGGCAAGAACCGCTTTACCTGTTGTTCCAGTCGCTGGTGATTCTGGGAATGATGGTGTTTGCCGGCATCACTGCTGCGGGCAAGTCGATCGACGTGATCAACGGCGGCACCACAGCGGTGGTGGATCTCCGGGCTTTCTGCGCCATGGTCCTGCTCAACCTAGCGATGTGATGGCAGTACCGGCACGTTGTTTGATGCCGGGATTTCGGCCGGCACCGGAATTGCCCTGGTGGGCTCACCGCTGCTGTTGGGCACACCGTTGGCTTTTCTTGCGCCAATCGCCGATCCGCTGATCGTGGATCGTGCTGGTGCTGTCAGCGTAGAGGCGGCTCTGCAACAGCGATGCCACGACGCCGTAGCCGCTGACCTGAAGCGCCAAGGGTGCACGCTGGTGGAGCTGGCCATGGTCAAGTAGGGACGCACCTACACCGTGGTGGCCAATGTGGATCCAGCGATCGCTTTGAGCAGCGCTGCGGTCGATCAACTGAGAGACCACCTAGACCAGCAGATGCAGCGGATTCTTCTGGCGCAGGTGCTTTGCGAGGTGATCCTCACCGCCGAGCACCCTTACAACAGTGACGCCATCAGCTGAACGTCTGCCATCGAGGTAAGGCACAATCTGGCAATGACGACCTGCATTGTGGCAATCGCTCAACACCAAGCCGAGCACCAAAAATGAGCAACACCCCTTTCAACGACGGCCCCTGGTTGAACGTGGATCGCGGGTCAGTCGACGAGGTGAAGTTTCCCAAGATTTGCCACAAGCACTGAACAAGGGGCTTGATCATTCCCGCCTGTTGCGGCATCGCTGCGAGCAGTAGATG
>Ga0194129_10009919_pt1 | contig 10519 bp, 9 predicted proteins | sample TA2KigCa35mmetaG_FD_150862 | JGI IMG/M metagenome (GOLD analysis project Ga0194129, IMG submission 150862) | Freshwater microbial communities from Lake Tanganyika, Tanzania - TA2015038 Kigoma Deep Cast 35m | ecosystem: Environmental > Aquatic > Freshwater > Lake | place: Tanzania: Lake...
AACAACCTCCCCCAAAAATGAAAAAGAAAAATCGCGCACTGACTTTCTTTTTTTCAGGCATCACAAATTCCAGTGCGAGCATCGCAATGATGGGAATCAGAATGAGCATATTTAAAATTGAAAATAAATGAAGTTCACCGTGCCGCTTGACATGAAGAGAAGGCCAACGAGAAGAGCGATAGCAATGATTCCGTAGAGCATAGTTGTTGAGCGGAGACTCCAGCGTTCACGCAATTGATGACTTCCGTTAAAAGCCATATCAAAAAAAAGAGGCAGCACCACGAGGAGCCAGGGAAAGCTTATAGCAGCTGGAGAAAAAGCCACTGGCATCATATGAGATAACACCATTACTCCTTTCCCAAATTGTTGAAAAATAAAAACAGTGTCTTTTAGAGTTGCCGCTCGAAAAGGAACCCAACAACAAAAAACGATCGCCTGTGTTAAAATCCACGCGATAGCTTTTGGTACAATAATTTTTTTTGCAACAAGGCGCCTCCAAAAATGATTCACACAAAGCGCCACACCGTGCACCCCTCCCCACAATAAAAAATTCCAACTGGCACCATGCCATAATCCTCCAAGCAACATCGTCACGATGATGTTAAAATAATTTCGGGAAACGGAACAACGATTCCCTCCCAACGGAATGTAAAGATAGTCACGAAGCCATGTCGAAAGGGAAATGTGCCAGCGATGCCAAAAGTCAATAAGCGATGTTGCCCGATAAGGAAAATTAAAATTATCAGGAAGCGTATAACCTAGTAAATTAGCCACTCCGATGGCCATGAGTGAATAACCTGCAAAATCAAAATAGATCTGGCCATAAAACCCCAAGCACCCCCCCAACAGCGTTAACGGGGTCTGCTTTAGAAGAGTCTCAAAAATAGGATTCACGACTGCAGCAAGATGATCCGCAAAAACAGCCTTGTAAAGAAATCCGAGGGCAAACTTACGCGCCCCTTCTACAAATTGAGCAGCATCAAAAAATCTTTTTTCATCCAGCTGCGGCAAGAATGTTGGCGCATGAATAATAGGTCCAGCGACGAGGTGCGGAAAAAATGAAAGATAGACTCCTAATTTGATGATCGATTGTTCTGCCGCAAGTTTTCCACGATAAATCGTCACCACATAACTAATCGCTTGAAAAATGTAAAAGCTAATGCCAGCTGGGAGAATAATTTTAAGCGTCGTCCAAGTAACACGTCCCCCCATCTGTTCTGTTATTCCTTTCAACGATCCTAAAAAAAAGTTGGTATATTTAAAATAACCAAGCACACCAAGCAGAAGAGCACATGCCAGCATCATCAAATATTTTCTGCAAGGTAACTCGACTTCGATTTTTTCCATCAATTTTCCGGCAATATAAGAAATCAAAATGACAATCGCTAACAACCCAGTAAATCGCCAATCCCACCAGCCATAAAAAAAGAAATTCGCAAGGAGCAAAAAAGGATGACGCCAACGATCTGATGGCAACATCCAATAAATCACAAGGACAATGACTAAAAAGAAAAAAAAGGGAATTGTTGTGAAGATCATGAAAAAAAGGCTAGAGGCTAGAGGCTGGGGGAAAAACAAGCTGCTTGACCTCTTCCCATGATGATTGCAATTCTACATCACCTGACTGTTCCAGCCATCGCTCCCAATGTTCCCCTGGTTCACCTTGCTGCATCACTCCACTCCAACAAAGGGAATAGGGCCCAAGATAGTGGATATATTTCCAAAATAATTTTTTTGCAGTATGATCACGAGCTAAACGGCCTCCTGTAATTTTGGCTTTAAAAAGCAGGAGATCCACAATAAAACGCTCCACGCTTTCACAAAGCATACTCTTCCTCATCTCCCATTTCTTTTTTAAAAAAAGAGCTCCGTTAATGCGATAAGAACTCTTCATCAAAGAAATCATTTTTGGATCATTCGGATCGTCGCGATGCTTTTCAAAATTCCAAGCTGTGCGCTCTTTTCCTGGATAACATTTCAATCGCTGAAGAAGAATAGTCTGCAGTCCCTTCAAATTCCAAAGCCCAGGGTGTAATGAAAATTTCCAGAGATAGGAAATAGCACTCTGTTCCAACAGCGCATATTGCCGCGATAAAATTTTTCCCTCAACGCCACGATGCTGTCCATATCCTAAGAGTCCAATGTACGTCGCATTTAATTTAAGAGCTAATGATGGCAGCAGTTCATTGAGAGCCTTTTCATGACAAGGTCCAACAGGAGGATGATCGTCTAAGATGAGATAAGCATGAGTAAAATCTCGTTGGAGAAGCCCGTCAACAGCATGCAACGTGACACTCATCCAATCTGTTGTCCCTACTTGATCATGGAGATATTGGTCATCATTGCCTTTCAAGCCAGAATAAAAAATGGGCGGATGATCCAACCATTGTCGTTCAATTTGGCCAGCTGTCCAATGCGCCAATTTTTCATAACGCTTAAAAGTGCTGATGAGAATGGCTAGCATAAAAAGTAGGCTACAGGTTAGAGGCTACAGGAAAAATAAATTGTCTCATCAACCCCCAGGAAGATTTTTTTATGACCTTTCGCGGCGATTCATGCCAGGCTTTCTTGAGGTAACACCACGCTGCCCAATGATCTGTTTTAACGACGCTGTAGGCTTGCAGCAAATAATGCTGAGCTAATGTTGTTGCTCGCTCGTGGTCTAAATCAGATTTTTTTTCTTTGAGCAAATCGTAGTGTGGAGAAAAAATTTTTTTACGTTCTTCTAAAACACGATCCCAAGCCTTTATCGTCTTAGAATCAGGCTGCCGATGCTGAATGGCGAGCACTTCTGGCATGTAATGAAAGGAATAGTGTTCTGACATCCGCCACCAATATTCATAATCCATCGCATAGTGCAGTTGCTCATCAAGCAGTCCAATTGAGTCTATCACAGAACGTCGAAAAAAAACCGCTGGTTGATGAAGTTTGATGCGCGAACTCCACCATCTAATGAAATCGTTCCGATTTAAAAATTGCGCAACCATACGCTCTGGAGCACTCTTACTGTCGTAAGAAATCTGCAAGGCATCGCCAAACACAACATCGATTGCAGGATTGCTAAAAATTTTCTGAAGTTTATGAAAAGTTTGTGGTGGATAAGCATCATCGCTATTAAGCCAGCAGATGATTTCTCCTTGAGCAGCTCGCAAGCCCTTATTCAGAGCTTCCGATTGACCATGATCTGATTCAACGATAATTTTAAGATGAGGATCATGAGACCATTTTTTCAAAACATCAGTCGTCTCATCCGTCGAACAATTATCGATGACGATCTGTTGGTAATCATCAACATTTTGATTTTTGACGGATTCTAAACAAGCAGCTAGATAGCGACCTTGATTAAAAGAAGGCGTGATGACGCTGAAATACGGCATGCGCCGTAGGTTACAGGTTACAGGTTGCAAGTTACAGGAAAAATTACTCTTCCCCTACTAACCATTCGCGTTTTACTTCCACAAGTTTTCCTTCTTCAATTAATCGATCAACGGCATCTGCCGGAAGTTTTTTGGCTTTGATTCGTTCTTCGACGTTGAAGGCATCAACAACAAAGGGCTTTCCAGCGCGATAGGTAATGTACGATTCGCAAAAAACATCGACTGGCGAGGTGCGCACTTCCTCTATGAGTTGCTGCATTTCTTGTTCCTCTTGCTTGATGGCAGCGCGGCCTGAAGAGGAAAAAATTTGTGTAAAAGAATAGAGATTGGAAGAAAAAAGAAAGGGCCCAATTAAAAAAATGAGCCAAAGTATTTGTAAGAGCTCTCTTTTTTGATCGTAAAGAAATTGAAACCCAACTCCCATCGCAATTGCTACAATAATCACCAAATCAAACTGAGCATTTACAAAAACGCCGCTTCCGAGACGTTGTAAAAATCCTATTCCAAGAGCCATGATCATCATAACCGTAATCCATTGAACAGACTTTTTCTCAGTCGTGCTCGATACCATAAAAATCCAAAGTATCATTCCAATGCATAGACCTCTTAAATCGTGAAGAGCATCAATCGCTTTTGATGGCATCCAAGAACGTGGCGTTAAAAAGTTATGAAAAAAGTCTACACCATAGCAGCTGTAGCAACAGATCAAGCCAATCACAACAAGCGCTCCAGAAAAAAAAAGACTAAACCAAAGGGCCCTCCAGCGCTGCCACAGTGCGAGCCCTAGCATCGCAGAAAGCGGAAACGTAATGATGTTGTGCTTGAAAAAACCAGCTATCACCATGATGAGAAAGGGAAGCCAGTAGCTTTGATCTTTTTTTATTGCCTGCAAAAAAAGAAAAAAACCGATCAGCATAACCGCTTGAGCTAAGAGCTGAGGATCATTCACTCCAACATACCAGCGAAAGAAGAGGCACATTGTTGCCAAAAAATAAGCGCTTCCCACGACAGCGGCCTGTAACGATCCGCCAAAATGTCTAACAATTTTTCCAATAAGAAAAGTGATGATCGCAATAGCAAGCAAGGAGAGCAACCTTCCAGCAAAAATCGGATCTCCTACAATTTTTCCAAACTCACCAACAGTATAAAACGAAAGCGGTGGATAGTTGTTAGTAATCAACTTATCTAAACTTGGATAAAGAGCCATCTTTCCCAGTGCCGCATCAGCAAAGAAGGCATTCCACCCTTCATTCGTATTGATCATGATAGGCAAGAAAGCTCGATAGCATGGCCAAAGAAAAGCTAAGCCTGCAATCAGAGCCAACAAAAAAACTAATCCAGATATTATCTTTTTTGCCATTTCTCAATTTATAAAAAAGATTATTGAGCAGGCCAATGATAAACACGATAGCCACCGCTTTCAAAAACAGCACTATTTTTGAACGAATCGGGCCAGGCTACCTTCGTCTCAGGCCTCAGTAAATACCAAGCAATTGGATGCGTCTTGGTAAACGTTTTCAGTTCTTCTTCTGTCCTCATTTGCTTAAAAGATTCCATTTCTTTTAGTCGCTCGGTTATTCGAGGATCAGGATTTTTGATCATGACATAATTTTGTCGTTCTGAAAGACTAGAAACAACGCACAAAGGATCAACTTCTGAACCTTGAATAATCTCATGAGAATGACTCTGCTGCTTAATAAATTCAAGGGACTCAATCATAGCAACAGGAACAGCATTGCCTTTTAACGTCATGTTCCATATTGGCATTGTTTGCAACCCATGCGCAAAAGTTAGCGGGAGAAACAGGCTTCCACCTAACAGAAGTGCAGCACCAAGTCGTCCTAAAATAGTTTTTGGAAGTTGATCTCTCCAGAATAAAAAATAAAGACCCCCTGTCGTCCAAGTCACCACTGCAAAATAAACCCACATAAGCGGTCGATTCAAAAGTTCTTCAGGATCTGCTAAGTGTCTTGGATCCATCGAAAGTCCCATCGCCATGACTAAGTAATTTACAATCATCCAAAGTGGGAAAGACCAAACGATTGCATCAACTTTGCGTCGCAGAAAAAAAAGAACAAAAATAATCCCTACCCCCCAAAATCCTAACGTACAAAAATAAAGCATGCTTCCAGCAAGCAGATGAAACCAGGGAAAAGAGAGTGGATGGAGCCACAAATGTTCCAGCAAAAAAGAATGCAGAACTCCGACATCGGTCCATTGCGAAAGCACCTTACAATATTTGTGAATGCCTCCTCCATTGAGAGCAATGAGAGGAACCGAAGGAGAACGTTGTGAAAGATGAACAATAAAAGTAAAAAAAAGCGTTCCAGCCCCTGCCACAAAAAACTTTTTCCACTTTTCACATTGTAAAAAAAAGAAACAAGGAAAGAGCAGCAAAATAAAAGCATTGGCAACGAAAAACTGCGCTTTAAAAATCAGCATTACTCCTAAAAAAAACCAACTCGTAAAAATTAAAGTTAGTTTTTTTAATCGACTTCTTTCAAAACTCGCTGCTGACGATGAAGTACTAGGAGCTTCCGGCGCACAGCGGCTGAGTTTATATTTAATACTCGATGACGCGAGCACCGGAGCGACGCCGCAATTCGCGTCAGCAGTAGAGTTTTGAAAGAAGTCGCGGCATCCCTGAATCATGAAAAGCCAGGCAAGAGCCCCGCATCCAAGTCCATAAAAGCTTGCAGGGCCAACATGGAGATGAAAATGATAACTGAGAAATTTTATTTGAAATCCTTGATAATAGGCATCGGGCAAAAAAACCACAGCAACCGTTGCCGCCACTGCTGGCCAACCTTTCCAAAAAGCATGAGCCAATGTGAACCCTGCCAATCCTAAAAGAAAAACTCCTACTGGAATTAAGAAACAGGAAAAAAGAACAAGGGCGCTGACTCCAGTTAAAGAGACAACTGCTGCAGGCATCAAATAACTTGCATAGTGATAAAAACTAAGAGGCATACCACTCATGTAGACAGCCGATATTTGATGACCCCCATCAGCTTGAGCAAAAGCACTAATAAAACGTGCATGTAAAAAACTATCCCCCCAAATAGGAAAATAGATCATTCCATTTTCATGAAGCGGAACGCTCAAAGGATCAGAGCACAATAATGTCGCTCCAATTCCAGAAAGCAAAAGCGCGAACACGCCTGGCAATTGCTCTTCAAAAGTAGAAGCAATTTTTTGTTGATAAAAAAGTGAAAGAAAAAATCCCAACAAACCAATTCCTGCAAGCAGAAAAAAACCATACTGCACCGTCATTAACCTCAAAATAACTAAGACAAAAAGAAGTGTATTAAAAATAAAAAAGCCGAATAGCAGTTGAATAGGACGTTGCAATGAAACACCTTTAGACAATGGAAGCAGCGGCAATAAAAAAACGCCATACCCAAGAGAAGCTAAGCTCATCAACGCGAAACAACCAATCGAAGCCATCGAGCAGATGCGCCCTCGCTCCCAAAGCCAATATTGAGAAAAGCCGGTGAAGCAAAGCCATGTAAATGTGAGAGTCAAGAGCGATTGAACTCTTGGACGATGAAATAGGAATCTCAACATACCTTGATTATGAAACTGTTTTTAACCACTTGCCAAACCATCGATACTTGCGCGACTTTTTTATCTCTTGACTAAAATAGCGTAATTTTTCTTCCGCTCGTTCAAATTCTTTTTCCCAACTCCAACCAGAATGTGGTTTTTGCCAGGCAATAAAAGGAGATGGCACCCATATTTTAAACTGATCTTTTCCGAAAAGATTATCAATGTTAGGACGTTTTTCTAGAGGGAGAGGAAGATCATACCAATCTAACAAACGATCGTAGGAACTTTGATTGTAAATGATAAAATGTGCAGTTATAGCATCGATGCATTCGATAAGTTCAAGTTGTAGCGACTCTTTTGATTTAAAATCAGTTGCCAATTTTTTGGGATAGACAAATAAAGCTCCTCCCAAAAAAAGATCCCATCGATTTTTTTCTTGAAGTAGAAATTGTGAAATAGCTGGCCACTCTTTGATCGCCTCTCGAGGAACACAGTCATCTTCAATGACAAAAACATAAGGCCACCTTTCCTTTTTAGCACGTGCAATAATCTCAAGATGCGTCATGGTACAACCAATTTGTTTATGCTCATTCGACATGACGACATAGCGTTCACATTCGATTCCATAAGGCTGAAAAGCTTTCTGCACCTCTTGAAACTGTTCTGGCTTCGAATCGAGATTAATAACAAAAGCTTTATTGATCATAAAATCTGTTCCAATTTTTTAAATTCTGTGAGCGCCATACCAACGACCTGATCCATATTGTAGTAGCGATAGGTCCCAAGGCGGCCAATAAAAGAAACGTTTTCTCCAGCATCTGCAAGTTTTTTATAACGTTGATAGAGCGTTGTGGCATCAGCAGCTGGAATCGGGTAATAGGCCTCTTTGCCAGGCTCATAATCATCGGGATACTCTCGAACGATGGTCGTATTGTTACATTCTTGTCCCGTGGCATGCTTGATTTCAACAATACGCGTGAAATTTTCTTCGTTGGGATAGTTTACTTGCATCGCTGGCTGCCAAAAATTTTTCTTTCCACTGATTTTTTCACGAGAGAGAAGTTGCTCGCTCGTGAACGATTCAGGCTCAAAACGGAGCGATCGATAAGGAAGTGGTCCATAACAATAGTCAAAATAATCATCGATAGCTCCCGTATAGATCATGTGATCAAAAGTGACCTCTGATAAAATTTCTCGATAATCGGTCTCTAGTTTTAATGTGATCTTGTCCCCACAGGCTTCCACCATTCGTTCAAACATCCGCGTATAACCTTCTTTGGGAAGCGCCTGGAATTCTTCTCGCAGATAGCGATTATCCCGATTAGTGCGAATAGAAATTCGCCCGCAAACCGAGGCGTCAAGCTCCTTAGGATCACGCTTCCATTGTTTGAGCGTGTAACCTTTAAAAAATTTCTCATACAACCCCCAACCGACTTGTGAAACAATCACCTCTTCGGAATTTTTTGGCGATTCGATCGGAACTCGATGCTCTGCTAGCCATTGCTCCATTTCCTCACTCGTAGAAGAACGTCCTAAAAATTGTTCAAACGTATTGAGATTGATCGGAAAATTCCAGTAACGCCCATCATCATACGATAAAATCTCGTAGTTCACCTGATGCCACTCCGTAAACTGAGAAAGATAATCACGAATGAGTGGCGAATTGGTGCGAAAATAGTGAGGCCCATAACGGTGAATTAAAACACCAGCATCATCGTAATAGTCGTAGGCATTGCCTCCGAGATGATCACGTCGATCAACGACAAGACTCGCCTTGCCACATTGAGTTGCTACCCGCTCTGCAAAAGTCAGACCTGAGAATCCACTCCCAACGATGAGATAGTTATAATGTTTCATTTCGTAATCCAGTCGGGTAGTGGCTTTGAACAAAGAGCCGCTAATAATTGAGCTTTCCAATGAAAAACTCCCAATGCTCGGGCTTCTTTTAACAATGGTTTTAAAATATCCGTGCAGCGCCGCCAAACTGCTTCATCAAGAGCTGACTTGACGATTTGCTTTTCACTGGGCATCCAGTTTGTTGCAACATGACGCTCAGATGCCCATTTTTTCAGGCTTCGCTGCGCTAGTTGCCCTCGAAAAATCCGTTTGCTATGTTGCGAGCCATGAGAGGAAGGCCTCCAAATTTTGTCGAGCACCACTGTGTTGCAAAAAGTAATTTTTTCTAACAACCCGCATTTAATCCAATAGTCACGATCCTCCATTGGCTCATAACCTGTGACAAAGCCACCGACTTTTCCGTGAAGCTCTTTTTTTATTAAAGCTGATCCTGGCGTTGCAATCGCACAACGCCAAAAATTTCGCTCCGCACCGTGCGGCGGCTCGCCTGCTGCAAAATCAAACCCATTGAGCCTCGCCAATTGCGGTGGTTCTCGACGTTCGATAACCATGCCGTAAACGACATTCGCTTGCTGCTGTTTAGCTGTCACCAATAAACTTTCGAGCGCATGAGGCAACAATTGATCATCAGCATCTAAAAAAAGTAGCCACTCTCCCACAGCCCGCTCTGCCCCGATATTCCTAGCTCGTGAGACACCTTCGTTTTTAGTGAAAAAATATTTTACCCGATCTGCAAACGCCGCTATTACCTTTGCTGTCTCATCCTGACTCCCATTATCGATCACGATAATTTCATGAGGGTCGAGCGTCTGATGCAAACACGATTGCAACGTCGCTCTTAACGTCTCTTCCGCATTATAAGCCGGGATAATGATGCTGATGGAAGAGTTCATCTGTTCTATTCTTCCTTTTTTACAAATGCATTCAATATTTTTTCAGCCTGCATAAAAGAAACGGTACAATCGTTCATCTCTTTTAAAATATCGCTAAAGTGTGGTTTTTGCCAGGCAAGAAAGGGAGACGTCGTCCATGTTTTGACCTGACTCAGTTGAATAAAAATATCAATTGCCGGCTTATGTTCAAGAGGCATAGCCCACCATTCGTGCCAGGCCAATAATCGGTCGTAAGAGGATTGATGATAAATCATGAAGTGTGCCGCAAGAGGAAGAACTCCTTCAACCACGGTAAGATCAGAGGCTAAAGTCGCAATTTTTTTGAGAGGGTGTATGAAAATCACTCCTCCAAAAAAAACATCCCAATGCTCTTGTGTTTGCTCGAGGAATGCAGCAACTAACGGCCACTGTTTCATGGCTTCACAAGGAATGGCGTCATCTTCTAACACCATCACATAAGGCCAACCTTTTTCTTTAGCCCGAGCAATCAGTGTGAGATGACTCAAAGTGCACCCGAGAGCACCCCGTTCATGTTGAATCGCCGAAAAGCGTTCACAATCGATGCCAAACGGTTTAAAAGCTCGTTTCACTTCCTTAAAAAATTGGTAGTGCAACAATTCGTCTGTAAATTGGTTTCCTCAGGTCTTTTTGATTTCAGTACTTCTGTCTCTTATTAGAGGTGGAGTTGTCAGATAACTGGAGGTAGGCATGAAGCCTTACGAGCACCCCATGGGGTGCTCGTAAGGCTCGGCCAAGAGTGGTTAGATTAAGTTTGAAAAATAACTACTAACTACCTCAAACCATCTCATGACCGAACACACTGATACTACCTTTTCTAAAGAT
>Ga0194129_10009920_pt1 | contig 10518 bp, 10 predicted proteins | sample TA2KigCa35mmetaG_FD_150862 | JGI IMG/M metagenome (GOLD analysis project Ga0194129, IMG submission 150862) | Freshwater microbial communities from Lake Tanganyika, Tanzania - TA2015038 Kigoma Deep Cast 35m | ecosystem: Environmental > Aquatic > Freshwater > Lake | place: Tanzania: Lake...
CGTCGTAAAACTGACCACCAGAAAAGCGTTCGGCTTTCGGACCGCGAAAGGCATTGAAATCGCGTTGTTTCATGTCCTTGGCAAACTACCGGAGCCAGAATCAACCCACAGATTCTGCTGAGGAGGCTATTCCGACGGTTCGGCGAGTGCATTCCAACGCCGCGGCGATCTGCTTGTTCTCCTGTCCATCGGCTGCCGCAAGAACGATCTTGGCTCGCTGAACCAACCGCGCCGGAGTGCTCCGGCCCCGCGACCACTTCATCAGCGTCGCTCGCTGCTCAACCGTCAGAACAACTGGCTTGGCAACACGCATGACGGAATCCTCCATGAGTTGAGGATTCAACGGCACTGACAGCAATAAGTTGCGTTATTTCGGAGACACTACACTAGTTGCCCCGCGTCCCGGTCTCCGGAGACGCAGTCGCTACGATTCAGCAGCGGGTCGGCACGCCTCACGGCGCGCCGGCCCGCTGCCTGTTTTTGGAGGTGTGCGGTGGCCGACGGGATTCACGAGTGGGGCGACGGGCTCATGGGCTTCGCCGCCGACGTCCGCCGGGGCCGGCCGCCGGCCGCGCCCGACGACGCCGCCGTGGCCGCAGCCGAGCGGGCGATCATCGCGGCGTCGTTGGCTCCGCGGCTTGCCGGGCTGGCGAGCGTGTGCGAGGCGTGGCGCGGGCTGACCGGGAGCCACGCCAGTCCGGTGGTCGTCGTCACGACGTCGGCCGCCGGGCTCGTGGCCGTCGAAGGACTCGTCACCACGGGCCCCGAGATCGCCGCCGGCGCCGGGCTCGTCGCCGTCACGGAACTGGAGTATCGGCTGTGGGGCATCCGGCATCCGGACGTCGGCCATCGCCTGCACGTGAATCTCTGGTCCTGGGTGAAGACCCGGGTGCCGTTGCAGCGGTGGCCCGAGTTTGCCGCACATCCGCTCGGGCCGGGGGAGTCGTACTGGCTCCACCGCGAGGGCCTCGCCGGAGCGGGCGCACTCGACAGGCGGGCGAGCCATCTCTGGAAGTGGAACGGCCGCCAGCCCGCGCTCCTGAAGGCCTTCGTCGCCGAGCGGGGGGTGGAGACGCTCGCAGCGGCACGGTCCCCGGGCGAGGATGAGGCGGCGCGCGATCCGTGAATTGTCGATTTCTTGCGGGAGCGGTACCTTCCGGACTCGCATTTCCCCGGAAGCCCTCCATGCCGATCCGCATCCTGGTCACGACCACCTCCTTCCAAGACACGCCCGGCCCGCACCACGACGCGCTCGCCGCGACCGGCTGGGAACTGGTCCGGGCCCGCGGGCCGCTCTCCGAGGCTGACACGCTCGCCCTCGTCGGCGACGTCGATGGTTTCATCTGCGGCGACGACGCGATCACGCGGCGCGTGCTCGAGAAGGCCCGGCCGCGGCTCAAGGTGCTCTCGAAGTACGGCATCGGCGTCGACAAGATCGACGTTGCGGCCTGCACCGCCCTGGGGATCCCGCTGTTGTTCACGCCGGGCGTGAACCACACGACGGTCGCCGAGCACGCCTTCCTCCTGCTGCTGGCCCTCGAGAAGAATCTGCTGTTCCACACCGACTCCGTGCGGGCCGGCGGCTGGAAGCGGCAGACTGGCCACGAACTGCTCGGCAAGACGATCGGCATCGTCGGCATGGGGCGGATCGGCAAGGAGGTTGCGGTGCGGGCGAAGGCGTTCGGCATGCAGCCGATCGGCTCCGACGTCTTCTGGGACGAGGCCTTCGCCCGCGAACACGGCATTCCCCGGGCTGCGACGCTCGACGACCTGTTTGCGGCCTCCGACTACGTGTCGCTGCACACGAACCTCACGCCCGAGACCCGCGACCTGATCCGGGCGGAGACGATCGCGAGGATGCGGCCGGGCGTGATCATCCTCAACTGCGCCCGGGGCGAGATCGTGAACACGGCCGACATGGCCGCCGCCCTCGCCTCGGGGCGGGTTCGCGGCTACGGCACCGACGTGCTCGACGAGGAGCCGCCGCGGTCCGACCATCCGCTGACCCGGCTCCCCAACTGCCTGGTCACGCCCCACGTCGGCTCGCGCACCCATGAGAGCGTGCAGCGGCAGGCGATGGCCGCGGTCACGAATCTGATCCGGGCCATGCACGGCGAGCCGCCGCTCGCCCAGGTCAATCCCGAGGTCTCCGTCAGGAAGGTCGTGTAGCCAGATGGCCGAGACGTTCCACGTCGTGCCGGTGGGCGTCCACGCGACGCTCGTCCGCTCCGCCTACCTCCACCGGGGATTCGACGCCTCGGAGGCCGAGCATGCCGCCACGCTCGCCACGGCCGCCACGCGGCACGGGATCCGCACGCACAACGCGATCAAGGCCCTGCACCTGGACGAGCTGTTCGGCTCGAAGGCCGGAGGCTGCGTGCCGCGGGCCGCGATCCGCAGGCTGCCGAGCCGCTTCCAGGCCGCGGAGGTGTGGGACGCCCGGAAGAAGCTGGGCCAGGCGGTGGCCTGGGAGGCGCTCGAAACCTGCATGAGGCTCGCCGACACCTACGGCTGCGGCACCGTGTCGATCGACAACGCGTTCCACTATCTCTGGGGCGGGGGCTACGTGATGGAGGCGGCGAAGCGGGGCTACATCGCCTACACCAACTGCACCGCGTCGCTGGCCGAGGTGGTGCCCTTCAAGGGCCGGCACCCCACGCTCGGCACGAATCCGCACTCCTGGGGCTTCCCGACCACGGATGCGGTCGGGTTTCCGATCGTGATCGACTGGGCCACCAGCGTGATCGCCATGGGCCGCGTCCAGCAGCTCAAGCGGGAGGGCAAGCCGCTCCCGCCCAACGCCGCGGTCGACAAGGGCGGCCGGCCGACGACCGATCCCGACCAGGCGGCCGCGCTGCTGCCGTTCGGAGACCACAAGGGCTACGGCCTCTCCCTGATCAACGAGCTCGTGGCCGGGTTCATCGGCGGCTCGCTTCCCACGATCCGCAGCCGCCCGCCGGTGCCGGGCGAGAAGCAGAACTGCGCGTTCTTCTTCCAGGTGATCCACCCCGAGGCGCTCAGCGGCGGGGCGTTTGCCCAGGGACGGTCGCAGGCGGAGAACGTCCGGGCCGTGCTGGCCGACATCCTCGGCCACGGCAACGACGCCTGCATGCTGCCCGGCCAGCTCGAGGCCGAGGCCGCCGCGCGGAGCGACCGAGCCGGCGGCCTGCTGTTTTCGACCGCCGAGGTCGAAGCCCTCAACGAGATCGCCCACGAGGCGGGCCTCGCGCCGCTCGACCCCGCCGTCCTGCCCACAGCCTGACCATCCCTTGCTCGTGGAACGACCGGACCTGCACATGACGACGCCGCCGATTCAGCCGTACCGCTGACGCGGTTACGCTTTCGGATCGGGAAGCCCGATCGCGTGAGCGATGGGGACCATGGCTTCCTCCACAACCACCCTCGTGCCGGAGAGATCATCATCATGCCGCTTCCCCTCAAGCCGAAGGACCAGTGCACGCTCGACGAGGTCTCGCTGGGGGAGATCATGCTCCGGCTCGACCCGGGGGAGGGGAGGATCCGCACGGCCCGCCGGTTCGAGGTCTGGGAGGGGGGCGGCGAATACAACGTGGCCCGCGGCCTGCGGAAGTGCTTCGGCCTCAAGACCGCCGTGGTCACCGCCTTCGTCGACAACGAGGTCGGGCACCTCGTCGAAGACTTCATCATGCAGGGGGGCGTGGGCACCGAGTTCATCCAGTGGCGGGCCGACGACGGCATCGGCCGCACGGTCCGCAACGGCCTGAACTTCACCGAGCGGGGCTTCGGGATCCGCGGGGCGGTCGGCGTGCCCGACCGGGGCAACACCGCCGCCAGCCAGATGAAGCCCGGCGACGTCGACTGGGACCACCTGTTCGGGAGGCTGGGTGTCCGCTGGTTCCACACCGGGGGCATCTTCGCGGCCCTTTCGCAGACCACGGCGGCGCTCGCGATTGAGGCGGTCACGGCGGCGAAGCGGCACGGCACGATCGTGTCGTACGACCTGAACTACCGGCCCAGCCTCTGGAAGAGCATCGGCGGCCAGCCGAAGGCCCGCGAATTGAATCGCGAGATCGCCCGGCACGTCGACGTGATGATCGGCAACGAGGAGGACTTCACCGCCTCGCTCGGCTTCGAGGTGGCCGGCGTCGACCACTCGATCAGCACGATCGAGACCGACGCCTTCAAGCGGATGATCGAGACCGCCGTGAACGAGTTTCCGAACTTCAAGGTCGCCGCAACCACGCTCCGCCGCGTGATCACGGCTACCAAGAACGACTGGAGCGCCATCTGCTGGCACGACGGGAAGTTCTACGACAGCCGGAAGTACCCCGAACTGGAGATCCTCGACCGCGTCGGGGGGGGAGACAGCTTCGCCAGCGGCCTGGCCTTCGGGTTCCTGGAGTTCAACTGCCCGCAGAAGGCCGTCGACTACGGCGCGGCCCACGGGGCCCTGGCGAGCACGACCCCGGGCGACACCTCGATGGCCACCCGCGCCGAGGTGGAGAAGCAGATCAAGGGGGGCGGCGCCCGCGTCGTCCGCTGAGGCGCGCAGAAGCACGTCGCCGTCATCATCGAAGGACTTCCGGTGCTGTCGCTGGCGGCGCTGATCGAGTCGAAGCTCGCATGCGGCGAGGGCGATCCCCGGCGGATGCACCGCAACTTCGCCGACGTGGTCGAGTTGATCGCGGTTCATGAGCTCGACGGCGCGTACGAAAGGCATCTCCACAAAGCGGTCCGGCCGGCCTTTCGTGAGCTTGTCCGCCGCCTCGGCTGATCCCCGTCCACTGGGGACGCGTCGCAGGGCCCTGCGAAACGCTTGGCGACACACTCGCCGGCGAGGTGCAGGCGTGCGGAGTCCTTACGCGGCGTCAGAGCGAGCAGGCCAAGGACTTCACCGAAATCGTGCGGCCCGTCGAGGCTCACCCGCACCCCTGAGACGGACTCCACGTGAGCCTCGCGCGTTCGCTGCAGCACCACCGCCGGGTTCCATGATCCCAGGAACGAGGCTGTAGCGAGGGGTTGCCCGTCTCCGTGAGCCGGCGATCATCTCTCCTACGGAAGCCCCAATCGCGTGAGCGATGGGGGCATGCGGCCAGCGCGCATGGCTCGGAGATCGGCGCTTCCGATGCGGGGTCCGCGAAAGTGCGCCGCGGGTTGAAAACCCGCGCTACTCTCAGGCGGGTTGGAAACCCGCGCTACTCTCCGGCGGGTTGGAAACCCGCGCTACGACCAGGCTCGGGCAGCCCCGAGCCTCGCAAACGCGCGAGGATCACGTGTGACCCGTATGAGACCGCCTCCCTGACCAGTTGAAGCAACTCGTGCACCGGCCGCAGCCTGAGGGCGGGCGAGCCGTTTCGGTGACGCCTGGCTAGGCCCGCACTGCCGCCAGGTCGGCAGGCAGGTCCACCCACGACCGGCAGCCGCCGTACGACTCGTGCCACGGGATCGTGACCGGGGCGGCCAGGGGCACGACCTTCACGACGAGGACGTGCAGCTCGTCCTTCCAGCGGTGGAACCGCTCCGCCACCACCGCGTCGGCCCAGACGTGCCGGCTCCGGTACGCGGCGAGGTCGTCGAACCGCAGCACCCGCCGGGACTCCACCACCGTGGCGACGTGTCGGAAGACCACGCTGCCCTCCGGCGGCCGGTCGGCGTCGATGTCGACGAGCAGGTCGCGGGCCTGCGGGATCAGGCTCTCGGGCGCCTGATGGAGAAATGTCGGCAGAAGCAGGAACGAGGCATGGTCGGGGCGAAACTCGCCGCCATCTTCCACGATGCCGCCCTTGCGCAGGATCACGTCCTGCCGGCCCGCCGCCAGGGCACGGCAGATCGCCGCCCACTCCTTGAATGCGGCCCGCATCCGCTGCTCACTTCGCCTTGCGGACGTAGAGGCCGTCCGCGTTGACCTGGATGATCGGGATGCCGAGCTTGGGGTCGAAGAAGCCCTGGCCCCGCACGACGACATCCTGCCCCTCGGCCACTCCCAGGAGCGCGGGGGCGTCGAGCGGGATCACCTTGCCGTCCGGGCCGGCGAAGCTGATCGCCGCCACCGGCGAGTTGGCCGCCCGCTTCTTGCAGAACGGGCAGTCGTCGGGCTTGTGGCCGGGCTTCGCAGCATGGTCGTCGGCCGGAATCTCGAGCAGCGAGAAGGTCGCCTCGTTCTTGCCGAACGGCGACGTGCCCTTGCCGCCGATCCGGCCGGCGACCACCACCGGCTGCGGCGTCGGCCCGAGCTTCGCCTTCGCATCGGCGATCGACAGGGCCCCCGTCGGCTCGTCCGCGAGGATCGCCGTGCCGCGGAAGGTGGCCACGTCGATCTCACCCCAAGCGACCGTCACCAGGCCCGCTACCACGCACGCCGCCAGGAGCACGGACGTTCCCAGACCACCCACTGCAGAAATCCTCATCACTTCACCTCCGCGAGCTTCTGGAACGCCGCTTCGAGCCGATCCTTGACCGACTCCAGGACCTGCTTGGGGTCGACCTTCTCGTCGGCCGCGTGGAACGCCTCGTCGACCTTGCCGAAGCACTCCTCCAGTTCATCGAGCCCGGCGGCGGCGGCGGCGTCGAGCCCCTCCTGCTTCGCGAAACCACGGGCCTCCTCGAGGAGGTGGCCGATCTCGTGCACGGCCCCATCCGCCTCGGCGCCGGCGCCGGAGGCCATCTTCTCGGCGAGCTCCGCACCGAGCGCACGCAGCGTGCCGAGCGCCGCGGCGAACGACTTCGGGGCCTCGTGCTCATGCTCATGCCCATGGTCGTGATCGTGATCCTGGTCGTGATCGACAGCGGCCGGCGGCGGAGCCGCCACCGGAGGGGAGGCCGGGCCGCAGCCCGATGCGAAGGCGACGAGCGCGACACAGATGGGCGGGACGAGGCGGGGCTGCATCATGACGGGCTCCACGGGCGGAGGAAGGGAGGCGACAAGGCCGAGGCATCCTGATGATAGCGGGTCGGCTCACTTTCGCGGAGTGCCGGCCCGGGCACTCCGCCGCTGCCGGACGTCTGCCACGAGGCAAACCAGCGACCGCGGCGGTAGTTCGAGCGGCCGCTCCACGTCGACCAGCGGTCCCGATCCATCGGGTTGGACGTCGTCGGGGGGCTCCCGCCCCGTGTGCACGAACAGCCGCCACGGGCGGTCGCGGACGATCGCCGGCCGCGGCAGGGAAAACGCGATGCTCTCCAAGCCGGCATGCGCGACGATCAGCACGTCGCGGGCGACGCCGATGGCATCCCCGGCCTCCACGCCGCTCCCGGAGGCCGGCGGCTCCGCTGCCGGTGCCGCGAAGAAGCAGGCGAGGCTGCCGTTCACCGCTCCCCAGTCGACCGGGGCGCCGTCGGGGCCGAACCATTCCACATCCGGCACCGCACCGCTGGCGCTCGCTCCGCCCCGCAGGAACACCCGGCGGCGCAGCGTGGGGTTTTCGCGGCGAAACCGCACCAGTTCGCGGACGAAGCGGACGAGGCCGGAATGCGACTCGACGAGGCTCCAGTCGAGCCACGAGACGTCGTTGTCCTGGCACCAGGCGTTGTTGTTGCCCCCCTGCGTGCGACCGCACTCGTCGCCCCCGAGGAGCATGGGAACACCCTGGCTGAGCAGGAGCGTGGCCAGCAGGTTCCGCACCTGGCGGCTGCGGACCTCGGCGACGTCGGCGCTCCGCGTCGGCCCCTCGACGCCGTAGTTGTCGGAAAAGTTGTTGGTGTCGCCGTCGCGATTCCCCTCGCCGTTGGCCTCGTTGTGCTTCTCGCGGTAACTCACCAGGTCGGCGAGCGTGAAGCCGTCGTGCGCGGTCACGAAGTTGATGCTGTGGCAGGGCTGCCGGCCATGCTCCGCGTAGAGGTCGCTCGACCCGGCCAGCCGCGTGGCGAGATGGCCGGTCTGGGCGTAGTCGCCCCGCCAGAACCGGCGGACGTCGTCGCGGTAACGGCCGTTCCATTCGGCCCAGCGGAGCCGGGCGAACGACCCCACCTGGTAGGCCCCGGCGGCGTCCCAGGCCTCCGCGATGATCTTCGTGTCGGCGAGCGCGGGATCCTCGGTGATCACCTCGACGACCGGCGGATTGGGCTGCAGGTCGCCGTTGCGGTCGCGGCTGAGCACGCTCGCCAGGTCGAACCGGAAGCCGTCGACGTGGTAGTTGTGCACCCAGTTCCGCAGGCAGAGGAAGATCAGCTCCCTCACGATCGGGTGGTTGCCGTTGATCGTGTTGCCGCAGCCGGAGTAGTTGCGGTACGAGGATCCGCCGTCGCCGAGCATGTAGTAGACGCGGTTCTCCAGCCCCTTGAGCGAGAGCGTGGGCCCGAGGTGATTGCCCTCGGCCGTGTGGTTGAAGACCACGTCGAGGATCACCTCGATCCCGGCGGCGTGCAGGGCCCGCACCATCTCCTTGAACTCGCGGACCTGCCCCCCTGGCGTCTGGTCGGCCGCGTAGCCGCGATGCGGCGCGAAGAAAGCGACCGGATCGTAGCCCCAGTAGTTGGTCCGCACGCCGCCCCCCGCCGTGGGCATGGCGGCGGCGAACTCGTGCACGGGCATCAGCTCCACGGCCGTCACCCCGAGCGACTGAAGGTACGGGATCTTCTCGATCACGCCCCGGTACGTGCCGGGATGCTCGACGCCGCTGGTGGGGCTCGCCGTGAACCCGCGGACGTGCATCTCGTAGATCACGGTGTCGGCGAGGCCGCGGCAGAGGTGGCGATCCCCCTGCCAGTCGAAGGCATCGTCGACGACCACGCACTTCGGCGGCAGGAGGCGGCCGTCCCCGTCGAGCAAAAACTCACCGGCCAGGGCCTTGGCATAGGGATCGATCAGCCTGGCCCCGCCGTCGAACCGCTGCCCCCGCTCGGGGTCGAAGGGGCCGTCCGCCTGGACGTGGTACAGCTGGCCCGCCGAGAGGCCGGGCACGAACACACTCCAGATGTCCCCCCAGCGGTCGTTGGCCGGGTCGAGCCCGATGACCTCGGCCGGATCCACGGCCGAAACCGAGTCATAGAGCAGGATCCGCAGGGCCGTGGCGGACCGGCTGTAGACCACGAACTGCACCCCGCCGTCCCGCAGGATCGCGCCGTAGGACAGCGGCTGGCTGAACTGCAGCGGCGGGGGCTTCGGTCGCGCGGCGGTCCGCCTTCGGGCTGTCGGCTTCCGGGGCTGCATCGCGACATTCTACCATCGCCCCGCTGGCGGCCGGCGCGGACCACGGCCCGGGCGGCCGGCCCTTGCGACACCCCCCGCGGCGGCGATGATACCGGCGTGAACGGAGCGACGTATTCCGGCGCCGGCGTGAACCTCGACCTCTACCGCGAGGGGATGGCGCGGCTGCCCGCGCACATGCGGCGGACGCACTGCCCGCGTGTGATCAGCCCCGAGGGCGGATTCGCGGCGATCTTCGCCCTCGACTTCAAGGGACTGTTCACCCGCGGCTACGAGGATCCGCTGCTCGTGTCGTGCACCGACGGCGTCGGCACCAAACTGAAGGTCGCCGTCGAGGCCGGCGTGCACCACACCGTGGGCGTCGATCTCGTCGCCATGAGCGTCAACGACGCGCTGTGCACCGGCGCCGAGCCGCTGTTCTTCCTGGATTACGTGGCGCTGGCCGAGGACGATCCCGACCTGCTCGAGCAGATCGTCCGCGGCATCGCCGACGCCTGCGTGGAGTGCGACTGCGCCCTGGTCGGCGGCGAGACGGCCATCCTCCCCGACATGTACCATCCGGGCGAATACGACCTGGCCGGGTTCTGCGTCGGCGTCGTCGAGCGCAAGCGGCTCGTGGACGGCAGGCAGATCCAGCCCGGCGACGTGGTGCTCGGCCTGGCGTCGAGCGGCCTGCACTCCAACGGCTTCAGCCTCGTGCGGAAGGCCGTGTTCGAGCTCGGCGGCCTGCGGCTCGCCGACCACGTGCCGGCCGCCGGCGGGACGTCCGTCGGTGAACTGCTCCTCACCCCGACGCGGCTCTACGCCCGGGCCGTCAAGGCGGTGCTCGGCCACTACCGCGTGAAGCAGGTGGTGCATGGCATCGCCCACATCACCGGCGGCGGGTTGGTCGAAAACCTGGCCCGGATCGTGCCGCCGGAGGTGCGGATCGAGCTCGATCGCGGCAGCTGGCACGTGCCGCCGGTCTTCCCCTGGGTGCAGGGGCTCGGCGGGATCGCCGCCGCCGAGATGGAGCGGGTGTTCAACATGGGCATCGGGATAGTGCTCGTCGTGTCGCCGCACTTCGCCGACAGCATCCAGAAGCAGTTGGGCGACCTCGGCCACGAGAGCTTCGTGATCGGCCGCACGCACGCCGCCACGCCCGGCGACGAGCGCGTCGTGCTCAGGTGATGCGGACTCCACGTGCGCCTCGCGCGTTCGCTTCAGCACCGCCGCCGGGTTCCATGATCCGCAGGAACGATGCTGCAGCGAGGGGTTGCCCGTCTCCGTGAGCCGGCGATCATCTCTCCTACGGAAGCAGGGCCGGCGCGCACTCTGGGTAATCTGGGCTGGCGCGGCAAGCCCGTGTTTGCGATGATCGGCTTTGTCAGGATTTTTTGTCAAAGCCTTCGTTG
>Ga0194129_10009922_pt1 | contig 10517 bp, 12 predicted proteins | sample TA2KigCa35mmetaG_FD_150862 | JGI IMG/M metagenome (GOLD analysis project Ga0194129, IMG submission 150862) | Freshwater microbial communities from Lake Tanganyika, Tanzania - TA2015038 Kigoma Deep Cast 35m | ecosystem: Environmental > Aquatic > Freshwater > Lake | place: Tanzania: Lake...
GAAATGTTTCTTGCGTATTTTTCTTAACTGTATGTTAAGGTAATTAAGAACTGCTTCGATCTCTTGTAGCTGATTGAAACGTCGTTCTGTAATTCCGGGCAGGCCAGCAAGATTCTTTTCTATGTTGCCATAGACCCCAACTTCACGTCGTGCGTCATCTAATTCCCGTTCATAATGCTGTATGAAGTCTGGAATGCTACTTAAACTTGCTACTACGCGGCTATACCACATTAATAATCATCATCCTCATCATCATAATTAACTTCTTCTGTTTCTTCTTCACCGAGATATTCTGTTAGTGCTCGTTTAAGATAGCTGTCAGTCGCACCAAATGCTTTTAGTTCACGTTCGGTGATGTTCTGATCAGCTACTACACTGATCACATGGTCAGCCGCGGCCTGTCGATCTTTAGGAGCGATATACTCTTTACAGGTCATCCAAATTTCGCTAAGTGCGTCTAATTCAACGTTCATTCTGCAATCTCCTCTGACATTTCTGGTGCTTCTGGTGCTGGACCACCATCTAATAGTTTAGCATTAGCTGAAATCTCTTTCATGACTATGTCTAAGCAACCTTCTTCATTTGATTCCCATGCTTTACGGAACTGCTTGATTTCTTTGCCGTCGGCAGTTACGAATGCTAGGCGGTTACCGTCTTTCTTGAGTAGACCTTTGGCTTCCATCATGTCAGTCAATCCACTATAGGGATTCATACCAGTTTCATATGGGATCTTGATCTGCACTGATTCAAATGGTTTATGATATCTGGTCTTCATGATCTTACATGCGGCACGGATACCTTTGACTTCACTAATCTTGTTACCATCTTCATCTTCTTTAAGTTTAAGTTTACGCATAGCAACTACGATAGAACTTGCGTAGATAAAGCCTTGACCACCACTAATCTTATCATCTGGATCAAACATGTCTTGGCTAGCGTATGTGTGGTTAGTTGCTACTAATCCAACGTTATGACTTCCAAACATATTTACACAATTACGCACAAGTGCTGTAAGTGCTTTAGGCTTACGGCCCATATCACCTTTCAAATCACCTGCTTCAAATTGATTGATGTCTGTTGGAGTTAGTAACATTCCTAAGCTATCGATAACGAATAGAACTTTTGGACAATCTTCTTTTGGTAATGTCTTATACTCTTTCATAAACTCATGGATAGTTTTAGCTACATCGTCAATCATAGCTAGATTAAGTTTTAATAACTTATCTTCTGATGTGTCTACACCTAGGTCATGCAACCATTTTTCATCAAGTGCATTTTCTGTGTCAACTAAGATAACATAGATGCCGTCTTTCTGTGCGTTACGGATAAGATTACCACTACAGATAAAACTCTTCCCTGCACCCGATTCACCTGCAAACACAGTAACTTTACCTAAGGGTACTCCGCGATGGAAGTCACCACTGATCAAATAGTTAAGTGTATAATTACCTGTTGAAATCCAGTCTGTGGGATCGTTAAATCCTGTGCTAAGTCCATCAATCGACTTGGTGATCGACTTACGGAATTTTGATATATCAAATGGTTTTGCCATAATTATTTGCCTCTATTAAATTATATAATTCTGTGAATACTGCCCTACTGTTAATATTACGTCTTTGATCCATCTTTGCTATCTCTGCTAAACAGTATTCAATGTTCTTTGCCATAGGTGTTTTTATATATTGTAACACATTTCTTAGACCGTTTTCAAGTAAAAACCCCGGCTTTTGACTAATCCAGTCTTGTAATTCTTGCTCTACTGATTGTAGCATAGTATTTGGTAAATGTCTAATGTTTAGATAATCTGGTTGTAATAATGCTCCTATAACAAAACTGTTATTGTGAAATCCTAAACTTTTTAAAAATTTAACTGTATCAAATATCGATCGATAATTTAATAAATGATGTAGCATATTAAATGTTATTTTATGATCAAGTTTCCTAATTAGATTTAAATTATCTAAAAAGTCCGCCCATTTGCCACCATATCGCACATATTCAAATTCTGCACCCATTTCGTCAACGCTTACAGTCCAATGCACATTAGGAAATTCACAAATCTTTTCAAATACTCGAGTACCAGTCTTGCTTAAATTAGTGTTTATCCTGAGATTAACCTGAGGATTTTTTTCTTGCAATATCTCTAACAACTCTAAATTTTCTTTCATCAACAAGGGTTCGCCGCCAGCCATATATACATGTTTGAGTTGATGTGCGTTATCAAATACCAATTTCCTAAGTTCGTCGACTCTTTCTTTTGATACATCTTGGCTTTGTATTTTTAATTCTGCAGCCCATTTGCTAGAATATTCCGGTGAACAATACACGCAACTGTGATTACAAACATTACTCCAACGTATGTCTATGGTATGCAGATTAAAATTATCGGGATCATCATATAGAGTATTGTTTACGGACTTTAATTCTTTAAGATAGAATATGCGATCACTGATCATATTATACCCTTTCTTGTCACCTTCTAAGTCATAACAAACATGACATCCTATCCCATCTTTATGAGCAAGCATATTCTGTTTAATTTCAATGTTATCTGAAAGGATCTCATGTATGCTCTTATCTTTTATATTTCCAATCGCCCGTTGGCTACGAATACAATTTAACACATCACCATTTGAGTTGTACATAAATCCTGTCCACGGTATAGGACAAAACTTTTTGTTAGTTAAATATTCTTTAGGATCCACTCGTATACTCCTTGAGCATAATCATCTACATTTTGATATAGAGGAGGCTCTTGTCCAGGCTGTGTAGCTATACTACCGGGTCTGATCATAATCTGTCTCGGCCACGCATTACGTTTTATTAATAAATCTTCTGCGAGTTCTAGGGCTTTCTTTTGTATGAGGTATTCGTCCCATTCACTTTTAGGTGGAATCTGCATGTCGGTCATCTTTGTGCTGATGTTTACTATGATTTTATGCTGACCTTCCCAACGACGCCATATTTCAAATAGTAATTCTGTTTGTGCATACCCTACTTGAGCGTTATTGATAAACATATCACAGGGTTCTATCATGCCTGCGACTTTAGGTAGACTGCGTATGTTATACCCATTGCGACGGCTCAACGCTAAAACTTCGTGCCCGTTTGTTTCGAACTTTTTTGCTAGTGCTAGTCCAATACCAGCTGTACCACCAGTTATGGCAATCTTCATTTTAACAGATCCAATGGCTCATTATGAAATGTAAAACTAGCCACTATGCGTGGTATCTTTGTTGCTGTAGTTTTTTCTACACTGTGTGTGATTTGTGAATTAAACACTATTGGTTGTGATAAATCTACAATCTCATCCACTAGATTATCTTGGTCATCGTACCAACGATTGGCCCATCCTTCTGTATTTAAAACCGGAAAATTTATTTTAGCTATAACTGGAGGTTCATCTATGTGTTTGCCTAAATGCTTGTTACTAGTTATGATCGTAATTGCCGCATCTCTTGTTACTAGTTTATGTTGCTTAAAAAATTTAAGTAGGTTAGGAACAAAATCAAATAATTCTTTTTTGTCTATAAAATGCCAGCCGTAATCGGTGGTAGATAATAAATCAGTTTTTGTCAAAAGATATCTAAAAATACCCTCACTGATTTCATTAATATTTTCACATGGAAATACTACAAAAGGTTTATATTTGTTCATATGCCTCTTAATTTAGTTTGTTCTTGTATGTATGCTAACGACTCTGGAGTGTCTTTATTTTCTACTGCCAATTGCCAAGGTTCTTTGAGATAAGCATAGCTGTGATCTAGTTTATGTAGTTTTACAAATTCTAGTATGTTAGGTAGATCATCTACGTTCAATGCACTAACTGTAGTCCAGGTATTTAGTTTTACAGGCATAGCCATATACTGTTGTAAATTAGCATAGAATTTATCCCATTTAATGGGCCAACGTACCAGATCGTGTACAGAACCTATGCCATCGAGGCTAACTGTTACTGTAATTTGAACACCGCGTTCAGCTAACGGCATCAATTCTTCTAACACTGTACTAGAATTTGTATTAAGTCTGATCGAACGAATACTTTCAGGCAAGTTTGCTAGGATGTGTTTGTAGTTCTTGCTGTGGCTAGGTTCACCACCGCTGATATCTAAATGCACCACACGATCTAATGGCAACTGCCAAAACTTATTACTGTTATCTACGATGGTATATGTTTTGCTTTTTAATCCGCCAATCAAGGTACTGTGATTTTCATCACAGGTTAGACAGGCACTATTACAGACATTGTCTAGTACTCCACCAACTGACAAATAATCTTGACGTTTTTGTAATTTATCAAAAGTTATAGCATTTAATCTGATACTAGATCCGTTGTCCTGTTCTGTTTGTTTACATCTTTCACACCATTTAGGCCAAATACCCTTGTGCATATATAGTTTTACATTCCGCAACCAAAGACTTTCGTCCATTTCTTCGAGTGTATTGAACTGTGGTGCGTTAACCATATGTCCGCATCGACTCACTGTGCCATTGGGATTAAGTCGGACAAAATGTGTTAGTCTAGGGCAATGCATGATAGTTTTTGATATGCTTGAGGGTCTTGTTGTTTAAGGTATGCTAATATTTCCTTAAAGGTTAATTCCTGGCCAATTAATTGTAATAATAAGTTATCTAATCGCAAATACATTTCATTATGTACATTGTTACTTAGTCTGTCCAATACCATTTTATCAAATTGAATGTCTTTGGGATGAGTCCAAGTCAATGGGGTAAATGTTGATAATGCATCCATGTTATGTAATCTTAATTTTGCATCTGCATATCGAGATAAATTTATTAACCAACTAAGTTGTGGAGTATAGTGCCTATTAAGGAATAGATAATTCTCTGCAAAATATAATATGGTATCTACGTCTAATATTGGATTTTCTTTTTTAACATTATGTACGAAAGTTTGGATTCCTGAGATAAATCTAGACAAGGGATCTCTTAATATTATATCAATGATTGAAGCTCTTTTGATCTGCTCGTTTATTAAGATTTTATAATTTTGTTGGCGAGCATGTTCTAATAGAGAACTACTGCCATTTTTAAAAATAGGGTAGATATACCGTTGTGAAGCTTCTATTTCTATAACTTCACAACGGTTTGGATAGATTATATCATCTAATCTACTCAACATCTAGATTGTAATACTTAAATAGTCTTTTGACGATTACGAATCATCGCAAGGATGTCCTCAGCTCTAGCTGTTCCACCTGCTGGAGGTGTTGCGACTGGTGCTGTAGGAGCCGCTGGTGCAACCTCTGCGACTGGTGCTGATGTCGCTACTGCTACCGGAGCATCAAACTCTTCGACAGCTGGTGCTGGTGCACTTGCTGCTGGTGCTGATGCGGCTTCAGCTGTAACGATCGTTACACCTCTTGGTTTGTAGTAGTTAGCCCAACGATCTGCGTCATATGCTTGACCATCTACTGATGCTTCAAACATTTCTTTCATGACTTTTAATTCAACATCACTTGGTTTCTTAGGTAAGAAATCTTTCAAGTTGTATAAACCATGAGCGTCGATAGCTGCCGCCTCTTCTGCTGTTAGTGCAGATTCTTTGCGTGACCATTTACTAGTTGAGTAATCAGCATAACCACCTTTTGATGTTTTAGTAACTGTAAAGTCTAAACCACCTTGATAGTCTGTTGGTAAGTTTTCTAACTCTGGATCTAACAATGCCGCTTTAACTAAGTTAAAGATCTGTGGGCTGATGATAAATCTGCGAATTGGGTTAGCTGGTGTTTGATCGTCTGATAGCGGATTCTCACGCACGAAACCTTGGAATAAGTAACTACGTTTCTTCCAATACTTACGACCCATTTCTTCTAAACTCTGATCTTTGAACCAGGTACGTACTTCTGCTAAGATTGGACATGCTTCACCCCACATTTCAACGCAAGGTACTTGCACGGTGACTGGTTTACTATCTGCTTGACCTTTGATGCCAGCAAATGGTAAATTGATCATTGCTCGTTCTACCCAGAAGAATGTGTTTTTTGGATCTGCGTCTGGAAGGAATCTGATTCGAGCGTTGGTGCCCTCTGCGATGTTCCAGTGTGCGTAGATAGCGTTGTCGCCACCTTGTTGTGAGTTGTTGCCTGAACTACGACTTTCTTGTGCTTGTAATTTTGCACGGATTTCTGCTAATGATGTTGCCATGTTGTTTCTCCTTAAGTTGGTCTTAAAATATGCCTAAACGTGTTATGCATCTTAACATAATACGCTATTATTATTTATCTCGCAACGGTCTTTTTCAAATTATTTTTGCCAAAACAAAAGGGCCGTTAAGCCCCTTTGGTGATTTGATATCTTATAAGCCTGCTAGTTTGATTATATCTTCCTTGACCTTGCTCCAATCTTGTTTGTATAAGTTATCCATTGGACCCGGTACTTGACCATAAGGTTTTGCCACTGTTGGAATATTTTCAATTTTACCTGTAATAGCATTAAATTTGTCAATTGCCTGTTGTAGGGCTCCTGGACGTTCTGCTTTGAATCTGCCTGGTGCTGTGGTTATAATTTGTCCATTACTTAATTTTACCTGTATGCCTGTTGGGATATTTGGGTTTGGACTTGGACCTAATACTGTACCTGTAGTGCCTTCTGCTGGAATATAGACTTGTTGTCCTATTAATGGTTCAAGATATGCCATAAATTTGCTGTCTGCTTCATGTAATACCTTTGGTATTTTTACTGCATTAGCTTGTGCTATGTGGTATTCTTCGCCTTGTACATTTATAATATAGTTAGTGCCTTCTAAACGTATGACTCTGCCTTCAATTTCTGGTTGTGTTTTATCGTGTATAATATCGCCTACATTGATAGTGTCTTCATTTAATAGTCTTTCAAATACCTCTTTTAATGGGTTTGATTCTTCTTGATCAAGACCTGCTTCACGTCTAATGTCGGCCACATAGGCACTAACATCACTTGTGCCAATTTCATCAACTGGTGCTATACGTTCAGCATGTTCACGTGCGGCTTCTAGTACACCATCTGGACCTAGTTTCATTAACAAGTCATGATGTTGATGTGCGATCCTGCGAATAATAGCACTCATTATTGCTTCAACACCACCATCATCATCTTGTGTGTCTTCGTCTTCCATAGTTGTCTGTAGCATGTTTTGTGTGCCGCCAGGAATAGCTGCACTATATGTGCCTTCTAACATGTCATGTGCTTTTGCGTTAATTATGTCGCCATGTTTGTCTGTGAGTTCTTCTAGTTCATCATCTGATAAAGGTGTGCCATCTGTAAATTCTGCGTAGGTAGCATAAGCGTCTGCATAGTCTGGACTATCCCATGATTCAACACCATCTAGTTCTAATGAGCCTAGGTCAACTTGTTTACCATTGATAACGATTGATTGTGCTGGATATGATTCTTCTAAATCTTCATCACCCGCTTCTGGTGGTTCTGCTGGATAGTCTGGATCACCAATTTCATTTTCAATCTGTTGATAGATGTGCGGTAGATTATCATATAACCAACTTGTGATCGTATCACGTGCATCTGCATTAGGGTCGATATCTGCTAGTTCACCTAGACGATCAAATAATCGATCATCACCAAGGATATTATATAGTGCATTCGTAGCGTTCTGCGCATCTACTCCAACCGGAAGAGGCTCGCCTAATAATTCAATTAGTTTGCCTACTTCATCTTCTGTGTCAGGAAGTGCCCAACTACCTTCTGCTATTGCACCTGCCCAACTTTCAAATTGTTGTGCGAATGGATTGTTATTTTCTTTCATGATAGTATAAGCCTTGTGTACTAGGGGTAATGCTTGTTCGATCCGTTCGTCAAGTGTTTTCTTAACAAACAATTCTTTTAATTCTTCTACGTTTGCTTCATCTTCAACCAATGCTGGTTTGTAACTTTCTTTGTATTCTGTATATCCACGTTTACCTTTGAGTTTTTTAAGTGTGTTTTTAAGCAATCCGTGATAACCAAATGCTGATTCGACCATTTCTTTAGTGACTGTATCTTCAAATGTACGACGTTGTACGCCTCTGATAAAAGGACGTAGGGTCATCATTTCATTGACCATTTCTGTTATATGATTACCTAGCTCATCAGTTGGAACCCCACCAGCTGAAACATGTCGGGCCATAGCACGTGCACCAGTCAAGCTAGTAAACGGTAGACGGAAACGTTCACCTTGATCATTTTCGACGAATACAGCTTCGATATTACGGCTACGGGCACCATGCGATTCATCCATGATGGGTTTGGTGTGTGCTAGTTTGATACGCACAGGACCAAAGCTTTCATAGCTGCGATTCAGTGTGCCGTACATGCGACTTTCTGCTACTACTTCGTCTTTGTCATAGGTACTGTCAGCTTTGCTCTGTTGTTGGATATCGCGATGTTTTAAGGTACTGCGTGTAATATCTCTAGGCTCAAAACTTAATAGATTCCTGCGTGCAAATTCACGTAATTCGCGCAGAAAACTATACCAATCTTTGCGTTCCTCATCTGTGAGATCTTTGCTGATATTCTTGCTAAAGTAGACTTTTAAACTAGTCTCATCGATCAAACTCATTGTAATATTACCATGATTATGATCGTCGACCACGTAGTCAAAGTTGAAAAAACGTGCCTGTTCTGGATCGCTGGTAGCTTTTGCCTTGTCGTTACCTAAGCTGACATCCTCAAATCGGTCACGGATCTTTTCAAATAAACCTTCTGCTATTTTATCTATTTCTCTCATGTAAGTATTTATCTTTATAACATGATAAACGGCATTGGTTCAATGAAATCATCAAGAGCATCTTTCATAGCAGTATCTAGATTGGCATCATAGCTTTGTAGTAACTGTGCCATACGTATAACTAATACTACACTCATGACCAAATCATCGGTTTCACCAGGTTTGGCCGCAAAACTGTTGCCATTTGCGACGAAAGTTTTAAGTTCGCTGATCAATGGACGGCTATAGATAGTCATACGACGACTTTCTATTAAGCTCTTTAGTTTGGCGCAGGCTGTGATTTTAGGTTTGTTTGTGGTATTAAATCCTTTACGATATCTACGGCTAACACCAACTCGGGCTGGTTCGCTTAGAAATGTTCCTTGGATATTTTCCTCACCAATTTCTGCTATACTAACTAGGCCAGCTTCGCCTAGAGTATTATTTTCTAGGCTATAGTAGATGTTATTTACTGGCACTGTTTCTGATAGATATTTGGTGATTTCACTTAGGATACCTATCTGTTGCTGTATCGTAGTGCGATTATTCTGCCACTCTGCTACCTGTACAAATGTAGGTAATTCAAATACCTGTATGGCACTAGGATCGCCCCCGGTACCTAGGCTAGGGTCTAACCCAACTAGATAAGTTTTTGTAGGATCAGGACGCTTATACCAACGGACCTGGCCTTGACGTTCTATGGGCTCTAGTCCTTGCAGTTCTATTAAATAGCTAGGATTGATCAGGGTCTCATCCCAGATGATAAATTCACAATTTGAGACCAATACGCCGTTAGTAAAAAATCTCCGGTTATGTGCTACATTAAGCAAATCATATACCTCTTCTTCCGTGCCTATTGTAATTTTAGTAATGCTTTTTGGTCCTGCTCTAGTTATTATAATATCCCCAGCTATTAATTCATTGGCTGGTACTGCTAAATCTTCGTTTACATAAATTTTATGGTCGGGAGTACAAACAATCTTAAATTCATTTATTTCTAATATAATAGTATCACGCACACCTTTAATTAAGAGACCTTCAAAGTCACTCCATCCGGTATCAGTTAATACTTGTATTCCTTTATTGTTTTTTACTAATTCTACCATTGACAAATCCTATAGGACATTCGTTTGCTAATATCTGTTTAGTACCATTATTATACCACTTTCTGCCTGTTGTTGTACCTTTACTTCCTTTTTTAGATTCACTAATCTTTTTAGCTCGGGCAGGATCTTTAAGATAATTATAATAGCCTTCTTTACTGCGGAGCTCTATCTGCATGGCTCTTTCTTCGTCAGACCACTTGGTGCCTTTTTTACGGCCGCCTATACCTGGACGCTTAACTCCTCGATTGGGCGCAGGCTTTCCGTACATAGGATTATTTTCTCCGGTCATCTTTTCACTTAACATTAGATAATGAGCATTAGTTAATTTAGCTAATCCCATCCAGGCTATTTTATCTTGCCATTGATTGTATTTTTCATACAGTAAACGATGGGCTTCTGCATGTTCTTCTATCGTTAACTCTACTATATTAGTTGGATCGTCTGTGCCGCCAGCATGTTTAGGAATAATATGATGTTTATGTTTCATATTATTATTTATCCAACATTACAAACTAATCATTATTACGTAACATTTTTTCAAGTTCTATTATAGACACGTTAGCCAACGTACCGTTAGGATATTTAATTTGTATAGTTGAATCACCGGTGATACAATCCATCTCACGACGGAAACGTTCATCACCTAGCTGTGCCCGTGTTTCTGTGGCCCAACGTTCATCACGGTCTGGATGTTCGTTCCAATAGCTGCG
>Ga0194129_10009925_pt1 | contig 10513 bp, 10 predicted proteins | sample TA2KigCa35mmetaG_FD_150862 | JGI IMG/M metagenome (GOLD analysis project Ga0194129, IMG submission 150862) | Freshwater microbial communities from Lake Tanganyika, Tanzania - TA2015038 Kigoma Deep Cast 35m | ecosystem: Environmental > Aquatic > Freshwater > Lake | place: Tanzania: Lake...
ACGGGGACTGGCGCTGGCAGTACCTCGACGAGGACGGCGCGTGCAACGACTGCGCCCTGGGCGCGTCGTGCTCAGGGTGCCACACCACCCCCGCGTGCGTGGGCTTCTTCTGCACGCAGCCCTGAGGGCGCGCCGCGCGCCCCGCGCCCCGCGCCGCCGCGCCTTAAGGCAGGCGGCGCTTGCCGTAGACGTCGTAGCGAATCACGGTCCCGGTGATCGAGGCGGTGGGGGCGGGGCCGGGGAGGGGGGGCGCCCTGAGCGGGCGCTTCACCACCACGCGGTAGACCGCCGCCGCCAGCGCCGCCGCCAGCAGCCGCCCCGCCTCGCCCTCGTCGGGGGGGGCGGCGGCGAGCGCCTGCAGCACCTGCGCCTCGCGCGCCACCGCGGCCGATTTGTCGCGGTGCGGGAACATCGGGTCTAGGTACACCACCTCCGCCTCCCCCTCCGCGAGCGCGGGGAGGCGCGCGAGGGCGTCGGCGTGCTCTAGGCGCAGGCGGACCGCGGCAGGGGCGGCGCAGCGGCGCAGGGCGTCGCGGGCGAGCTCAAAGAGCGCCCGCTCGCGCTCAAGCGCCCACACCTCCGCGCCGGCGCTCGCCATCAAGAACGCCTCGCGGCACAGGCCGGCGGTGGCGTCCACCACGCGCGGCGGGCGCGGGCGCGCCGCCCCGGTCGCCTTAAAGAGGAGCTCCCCGCCCTGCCGCGCGCGGCGGTCGAGGGCGCCCTCGTCAAAGGAGAGCGTGAAGGGGCGGGCGAGGGCGGGCAGGCGCACGGCGAGGGCGCCGGACTCGTCGCGGGTGAGCGGGGCGCCCGCGGGCGGGGGGGGCGGCGGGGGGCTCACGGCGGCGCCTCGCTCGCGCGCAGCGGGCGCACCTCGCAGCCCGGGGGCGCCGTGAGGCGCGGGCGCGCCGCCCGGGCGCCGCGCAGGCGCTTGAGCTTCTCGATGCGCCTGTAGACCTCGGCGGGGAAGGCGTCGGGGCGCAGGAGGGCGGGGTTGAGCAGGAGCTGGTCGCCCTTGCGCAGCGCGCGCAGGTCGAGGTGCGGGTTCCACAGCTGTGCCAGCTGCAGGCAGACGCTTATGTGCTCCTCCTGGCAGCCGAGGGCGGCGCGCAGCTCGGCGGCGCCCTCGTGGGGCTGCAGGGTGAAGAGGCGCCACTCGTGCAGCGGCAGCATCAGGCGCACCGACTGCCCCGCCTGGAGCGGGCGCTCGCGGGTGACGTCGTTGAGCGCGGCGAGGTCCCCCGCCCAGCGCTGCCAGCTGCCGAACAGGAGCGTGAGCAGGAAGCCCTCCATGCCGCGCGGCACGCGGTAGCTGCGGTAGGTGAACTCTATGGCGTCGCAGGGCGCCCCCTCGCCCGCGCCGTCGCCCGCGCCGTCACCCGCGCCGTCGCCTGCGCTCGCGCCCTCGCCCTCGCTCGCGCCCTCGCCCTCGCCCTCGCCCTCGCTCGCGCCCTCGCTCGCGCCCTCGCTCGCGCCCTCGGTCGCGCTCTCGCTCGCGCTCTCGTCCTCGCTCGCGCTCGCGCTCGCGCCCGAGCCCGCGCCAGCGCTCTCCCCCGCCGCGCTCTCCCCCGCCGCGCCCCCTCCCGCCGCCCCCGCGCTGCCCGAGGCGAGCGCGGGGGCGCGCACGCGCACGAGGGTGCTCATCAGGTGGGCGCTCAAGACGGCCTCCGGCGGGGGCGGGGGCGGGGTGGGGCGCGCGGGGCGCAGCAGCGGCGACGAGAGGAGGAGCGCGAGGAGCGCCCACCCCGCCCACTGCGCGGCGCGGTAGCTGAGGTTGACGCTGGCGCGCAGGTGCGTGAGGGGCGGCGTGTGGGGGAGGGCGCGCACGTGCAGCAGCTCGCCCCCCTTGAGCAGGAAGACGTGGAGCGGGTCGCTGGGCAGGTTGGCGCGGAAGTGGTGCACGAAGGCGCGCCCGTCCACCACGAAGGTGAACCGCTCAAAGCTCACCTCCTCGCCCTCGTAGCGCGGAAACGAGAACGCGCCAAAAGAGTCGCTGAAGGTGCGGTAGCGCTCGTTGAGCCACACCTCCACGCCGGGGGCGGGGAGCTGGCGCTCCGAGAGCACCTGCCCGCGGATGAGCGCGGGCCAGCGCAGGCGCACCTCGGTGGGCCCGTCGTCGCGCGTGCGCAGGCGCACCCAGCGCCGCAGCTCCACCCCCCCCCACGAGAGCCCGAGGGTGTGGGCGCCCGCCCACACCCAGAAGGCGAAACGCCCATCCGCGTCGGTGAGCGCGCTGCGCAGCTCGCCGAGCGTCACGCGCGCGCCCTCGAGGGGCAGGCCGTCGGCGCCCACCACGTCGCCGCGCACCTGACGGACGTGGAGCCAGCGCAGCGGGCGCGCCGCGAGGCGCCCGAGGGCGCGGCGGGCGCGCTCGTAGCGCTTGAGGGCGCGCTTTAGCTCAGGGTGGTGCCTCACGCCTCAGCCCTCCTGTGGGGGTGGACTCGCTGCTCACGGGAGACCACACTAGCGCATCTCCGAGGCGCGCGCCACCCAGCGACGCCCTCGCCGCGTCCCCTCACGCCCCCATCCAGGCCCCCCCCACGCCCGCAGAGCCCCCGCGAGACGCCCCCCTATGACGCACCTCCTCGCGCGCCCCCTCGCGCGCTTCCTCACGCGCCCCGCCGCGCTCACCGCGCTCGCCGCCCTCGCGCTCGCCGTCGCCCACCTCGCGCTGCGCGCCCCCGCCCTCAGCAACCCTCACTTCCACAACGAGGACGCGGCGGGCATCACCTACAGCGCCGACCTGCTGCTGCGCGGCGGCCTCCCCCTCGTCGACACCGTGGAGATGAAATCCCCCGGCCCCTTCTTCATCCTCGCCGGCTGGTGGGCGCTCGCGGGGCGCTCCATGGAGAGCGCGCAGCTGCTCGGGGCGCTATGGGCGCTCTTGGCGGCGGCGGGGGTGGGGGCGGGGGCGTGGGCGCTCTACGGCAGCCGCCTCGCCGCCCTCGCCGCCGCCGCCCTCTACGTGGCGCTCTCGCCGCTCATGGACAGCGCCGACATCAACTACGGCGCGTGGCTGATGGCGCCCTACGCCTGGGCGGGCGCCGCCCTCTGCGCGGCGTGGCGCCGCGACGGGGGCTGGGCGTGGGGGCTGAGCGGGGCGCTCCTCGTGGCGGGGGCGCTGATGAAGCAGCAGGGCGCCACCCTCATCCTCGCCGCGCTCGGGGCGGCGCTCGCGCTCCACCCAGGGGGCGGCGCGGGCGCTCTGCGGGCGCGCGCGCGACGCCTCAGCCTCCTCGCCGCCGGCGCCGCCGGCGCCTTCGCCCCCCTCGCGCTCTTCTACGGCGCGCGCGGCGCGCTCGGCGACCTGATCGAGCAGTACTTCCTCTCGCGGAGCGGCTGGGAGTACGTGCGCGGCGCCCTCAGCGCCGAGGAGCGGCTGGCGCGACTCGGCGACGGGCTCCTCGGCCTCCACGAGCACCTAGGCGCCCTGCTGCCGCTGAGCGCCCTCGGCGCGTGGTGGCTGTGGCGGCGTGGGCGGCGGGCGGAGCTGGGGCTCCTCGCGGCGCACCTCGCCCTCAGCTTTCTCGGCGCGGGGCTCGGCTGGCGGTTCTTTAAGGGCTACTACCTGCAGCTGCTCCCCGCCCTCTGCCTCCTCGCCGCCGCCGCCGCCCTCGCCGCCCGCGAGGGGCTCGCCGCCCGCGCCCGCCCCCTGCTCGCCGCCTGCGCCCTCGCCCTCGCCCCCCTCCCCGTCGCCGCCCACGCCGCCGCCGACGTCTGCGCGCAGCGCGCGCGCCCGCTCTACCTCCCCACGCTCGAGGCCCGCCGCGTCAGCGACTGGGTGATCGCCCGCGCCGCCCCCGGCGACGCCCTGTGGGTGTGGGGGCGCTGGGGCTGGCCCATCTACACCCAGACGGGGCTGCCCTCGCCCACCCGCTTCTACAAATCCCTCGGCGTGCTCACCACCCAGCTCACCAGCACCTGGAATCCTGCCCGCCGCAGCGCCCCCGTCCGCTTCAACCCCGCCGGCCCGTGGCGCGCCGCCATCGCCGAGCTGCGCGCCCGCCCCCCGCGCTTCATCGTCATCGCCCAGAACGAGGGCGTCGAGGGCTTCGCCGCCCTCCTCGCGCTGCTCAGGGAGGGCTACGACGAGATTCCCGCCGCGGCGCTCGGGGTGCGCGAGCGGCGGCGCCCGGTGTTTAGGGTCTACGAGCGGCGGGCGGAGGCGGGGCGGGCGGCGCCCTGAGCGGGGCGGGCGGCGCTCAGTCGCACACCTCGTCCACGGAGCCGTCACAGTCGTTGTCGATCCGATCGCAGAAGGTCTCAATGGGCTGGTAGGCCTCCACGCCCTCATCGACGCGCCCGTCGAGGTCGTTGTCGAGCTTGTCGCACTCGCGCTCAGGGCTCACCCCCGCCGCCACCCCCGCCGCCTCCCCCGCCGCCTCCCCCGCCGCCTCCCCCGCGCCCGCCTCCTGCCCAGCGCCGCCTAAGCGCTCCACCTCCTCGTCGGGGGCGGGGCGGGGGGGCGCGGGGGCGCAGGAGTGCGCGAGGAGGAGAGCGAGGGCAGAGAGGAGGGCAGGGGCGTGGGCAGGGAGGCGCGTCGTCTGAGCGGGCTTGGTGGACGTCATCGGTGGGACCTCATGGGCTGGGGGGACGAGGGCTAGAGGCGCGAAGCGGGCACAAGAAACGCGGCGCCCCCTCCTGAATCAGAATCACGCGCAAGACTCGTCCACAGAGCCATCGCAGTCATTATCCACCCGATCGCACAGCGTCTCAAGCGGCTGATACCCCTCAATCCCCTCGTCCACCTGCCCATCGAGGTCATTGTCGCGTCGATCACACTCGAGCTCGGGGGTGAGCGCCTCTCCCCCCGAAGCGCCCGCGCCCGCGCCCGCGCCCGCGCCCGCGCCCGCGCCCGCGCCCGCGCCCGCGCCCGCGCCCGCGCCCGCGCCCGCGCCCGCGCCCGCGCCCGCGCCTACTCCTCCGCCCTCCGCGCCCGCACCTCCCTCGTCAGCGTCGCTCGCGATTCGCTCCACCTCCTCGTCGGGGGCGGGGCGGGGGGTCACGGGGGCGCAAGAACATAGGCACGCGCACAGGCACGCGCACAGGGACGCGCACAGGCACGCGCACAGGGACGCCCGCAGAGAGCGGCGCGGGCGTGAGGGGGAGGCAGAGGAGGCGGGCATGGGCGTGGGCTGCTTGGGCGAGAGGGGAGGAGGGGCGGGGGCGGGGGCGGGGGCGGCGGGCTACGCGTCGCGCTCGTGGCGCTCAAGGAGGGTGCCGACGCCGCGCACCCCCTCGCGCCGGCACAGCTGGTCGAGGAGCTCGGCGAGGTCGGAGCGGCGGGGGCCGCCGAGCGTCACCCAGCGCTCCCACGCCTGCTCCCCGAGCCCCGCGCGCCCCACCGCGCGCCCGATCAGCTCAAAGAGATACGGCGACATCGACAGCGAGAAATCGGGCATGGGGGTGTAGGAGACGCCGAGGAAGTTGCTCTGCGCCGGCAGGGGCTCGGCGGGGGCGGGGCGGCCGGGGGTGGGGGTGGGGGCGGCGGGGGCGGCGGGGACGAGCAGGCGCTGCAGCTCGGCGCGCGCGCGCGCCTGCTCGGGGCGACTCAGCGTCGCGGCGCCGAGGGTGAGCCCGAGGTTGTGCGCGAGCTGCTGCAGGTAGTGCTGGTGCACGTGCGCTGTGGACCACACCCACGCCCCCGAGATCAGGAGCGCCAGCAGCAGCGCCGCCGAGGTGGGGCGCCCCCCCTCCCCCACCGCCGCCGAGATCAGCGAGATCAGCAGCCCCGCCACCAGCCCCCCGAGCGGGTAGATCACCCCCTTGAGGAACACCTTGGACTGCGTGCGCTCGCGGAAGGGCACCGGCGTCAGCAGTAGATTCTCGGTAGTGGAGTAGAAGGTGAACTTCATGAGCGTGTCGGCGCCCCGCAGGCCGATAAAGGCCCACAGCCCGAGCGGCGTGAGGCAGAGGGCGCCCACCGCCAAGAGCGACAGCGGGTAGAGCCCAAAGCTCCACCGCAGCTCCAGGCGCGAGAGGGCTGGCCCGAGGAGGAGCACCTGCACGGCGAGGATGCCGAGGTTGGTGAGGGCGTGGAAGCGCGCGAAAAAGGGCCCGAGCGCCTCGCGCGGCATCTCGAGCTGCAGCTCCGCCTTAAAGAGGTAGTCGATGAGGTTGGTGGCGATCGCCATCAGGAACGTGGCCACAGCGCTCACGCGGAGGAGGTCGTTGTGGCTGAGCGCCTTGAGGCCGTCCACGAGGCTCTCCGGCTCGCGCGGCCGCGCCTGGGCGTTGGGGTTGGCCTCCCCCTGCGCCCCGCGCATCAGAATCATGGGCAGCGGCGCGAGGGCGAGCAGGGTGGCGGTGATGAGGCCCATGAGCGCCGCGTCCCCCCCCCACCCGAGCACCCCCGCCGCCACCACCCCGCTCAGCGCCGCCCCGAGCGTGGCGCTGCCCCCGATCAGCGGCACGAGCCGCTTGGACTGGCGGCTGGTGAGGCGCTCTAGAATCATCCCCCAGCAGAGCGCGTTGACCAGGGGGCTCACGAGCGACAGCGCCAAGAGCAGCCCGAACGTGAGCGGCGCGGAGCTGGGCGGGGCGAGGCAGAGGAGGCTGAGGCCGGCGAACAGCAGGAGCGTGGCGGTGTTGAGGCGGACGGGGTGGAAGCGCTGACTCAGCCAAGCGTAGCCCATGGTGGTGGGGGCGAAAATCACGGCGCTGAGGATGTAGAAGAGCGCGATCTGCTCCGCGTCAAAGCGGCTCAAGAAGAGCGTGTCGGACCAGGTGCGGATGAAGATCGCGAGCGCGACGGCGCCAAAGGAGAAGGCGCCCGACAGCAGGACCACGGGCCACTCGTCGGGCTCTACCTTGCGCGGGCGCCCGGCGTGGGGCGTGGGGGTGATGGTGGTGGGGAGGCGGGGTCGGCTCAAGCTCTGCTCGCGGGCGCGCCGCGGGGGGGGGCGTGCGCCGCGAGGGGCGCGGGGGGCGCGGGGGCGAGGGCGAGCATAGCCACGCGCCGCCGCCTCGGCAACCGCTAAGCGCCCGCGCCAAACCCCCTTGTCCTCTGAGCGCAAATGGCGCATACTCCACGCGTGACATGCACACCGCACACGGTCCACCCGAGGGTCCACAAGAGGGGCAACATGGAGACGCCACAAGAGAGTCTACTAGAAAAGTTTAGGGACCAAGTAGAGCTCTTCTCCTCGTTCACCAATGAGGAGATCCTCACCGTCCTGCGCATGAGCTCCGACAAACTCCGCCTCTCCGCTGACGACGTCATCTTCCGCGAGGGCTCCCCCGCCAACAAGATGTACGTCATCCTCTCGGGCAGCGTGCGCATCACGCGCAGCCTCGGCCTAGAGGGCGAGGAGGAGCTCGCGCTGCTGTCGCACGGGCAGATCTTTGGCGAGATGGGCCTCATCGACGCCGCGCCCCGCTCCGCCCGCGCCACCGCCGCCGAGCACAACACCATCCTGCTCACGCTCAGCGAGAGCAGCCTCAAGCAGCTGCACAGCGAGCTGATCTACAAGTTCTACAAGAACTTCGCCTCGCTCCTCGCCCGCCGCCTCCGCGCCGCCAACGACCAGACCACGCGCCTCGCGGCGAGCGAGCGCCTCCTCACCACGCAGGTGCGCCGCCTCACCGCCAGCGACTCCGCCTTCCGCGAGCGCCTGCGCGGCGCCGACCTGCGCGACGCCGACCTCACCAGCGCCGACCTGCGCCGCGCCGACCTGCGCGGCGCCGTGCTCATGGGCACCAAGTTCAAGGACAGCAACCTGCGCGACACCTCGCTGCGCGGCGCCGACCTCAGCAGCGTCCACTTCATCGACTGCGACCTGCGCGGCGCCGATTTCACCGGCTCCGACCTGCGCGGCGCCGTCTTCCGCGGCACCAACCTCGACGAGAGCTGCTTCAGCGCAGCGCAGGTGCAGCAGATGAAGATCGTGGGCGAGATCGGCGAGGAGGTGGTGACGCGGACGTTTGATGACGAGGACTGAGAGCGGCGCGGGCGGCCCTAGGGCGCCTCAGCTCAGCGGGCGCGGGGGGGCGGGGGCTGGTGGGGGTGGACCGTCGGGTGCTCTAGGGCCTGCTCGAGGTGCTCAGCGCGCCGCGCCAGCGACTCCGCCACCGCGGCGTCGTGCGGCTTGTCGAGGACGCGCTGCGCCACCTCCGTGTCGACGTTGGCTTGAGCGTGAAAGGCCATGATGGCCTCGTGCAGCACCTGCGCCCGCGCGAGCCAGGCGAGGCGCGCGGCGGCGTCTGCGTCCTCGAGGGGGTGCAGCGAGCGCTCCATGGCGGCGAGGAGCGCCGGGTCGTCCTCGCTGAGCTGGCGCGAGCGGACGCTGAGCGACACGTCGTCCCGCTCGCTCTCGGATCGCGGGCGGCGGCGCGCCACGGTGGTGTGGTCGGCGGGCGCCTCGCTCCACGCCGCCTCCTCCACGCCCCCCTCGCGCACCACGTCCTCGAGCTCCTCCACCAGCCGCGCCACCTCCGCCCGCAGGGCGAGGAGGCGGCGCTCGCGCTGCGTCCTAGGCGCCTCCACGGGGAAGGGCACGTCGCGGAACGCCGAGGCGAGCGTGCTCGCCACGAGGCGCGCCACCTGCTGCATCTGCTGACTCTGAGGGCGCGCCTGCAGCGCGGCGCGGTAGGCGTTGAGGTTGGGGCCGAGGCCGAGGACGGGGTCGCTCATCGCCCCCCCCCCAGCGCGGCGAGGGGCGCGGGCGCCGCGTAGAGCGACAGCGGGTCCTCGTCCACGCGCGACACCTCCACCGACTCACACAGGCCCACGGGGAGCGCCGCGCGGAGGCGGGCGGCGAGGAGGGGGAGGTAGCCGCGCTCGCAGCGCGTGTGCTCCGTGAGCGCCACGGCGCCGCCCTCGCGCACGCGCGCCAGCACCTCGTGGTGGCGCAGCTCCCCCGTCAAGAGCAGCTGCGGCCCCCCCTCGGCGGCGTGCGGGAGCCCCTCAAACAGCCCGCCGCCCGCCCCCGGGCACAGGGCTACGCGCTCCACGAGCCCGCCGGCGCGCAGGTCCTCGCTGGCGGCCACCCGGAGGTAGGGGAGCCGCAGGAGGCCCTGAATCGCCCCAAGGAGCGCCGGGAGCGGCTGCGGGCGCTCAAGGCGCAGCGAGCGTCCAGCCCCCTCGGCGGGGGAGGCGGCGCAGGGCTCGAGGGGGCGCAGGTCGCGCACCCCGAACGGCTCAAAGGCGCCGGCGAGCCAGTCGCACACGCCCCCCGCCACCGCGTCGAGGGCGCTGTGGGGAGAGTAGACGGCGACGCCCGCCTGCACGGCGCGCAGGGCGACGCGGCTGATGGCGGAGCGCGCGTCGAGGCGGCGGAGCGGGTGAAAGAGGAGCGGGTGGTAGGCGAGGATGACCGTGGCGCCCCACGCCGCCGCCTCCTCAAAGACGGGCTCGGTGAGGTCGATGGTCAAGAAGAGGCGCTCGCCCCGCGCGCCCCCCGCGCCCCGCGCGTCCCCCCCCAGGCGGGGCGGGTCGATGAGGGCGCCCACTTGGTCCCAGGCGCCGGCGAGGTGGAGGGGGCAGAGGCGCTGCAGGGCCTCCCAGAGCGCGGCGCGGGGCGAGAGCATAGGGGGGGACTCCTCGGTGGGGGCATGCGCAGAGGATAGACGCTAGCGCGCGGAGCGCAACCCCTGACGCGCCCTTGAGCCCCATGCGGACATCTGATAGAGAGTGTCCGCGCCGGCTCCCCCCCGAGCGCGCCCCCCGAGCGCGCCCCCCGAGCGCGCCCCCCGAGAGAGCCCCATGCACACCCCCCGCGCCCCCGCCCTCGCCCTCTCCCTCGCCCTCTCTCTCACCCTCTCTCTCGCCCTCTCCCTCGCCCTGAGCGGCTGCGCGGACGGGCGCCGCCCCGCCGTGCTCGACGACGCGGAGGCGCGCGCCGCGGGCCTCAGCGCGCGGGCGTGGATGGAGCGGCGGGTGGCGCTGATGGTGGAGCACAAGGCGAGCTGCGAGCAGATGGCGCACGCGCTCCTCAGCCACGACCGCGAGGCGGCGCCCGCGCGCGCGGCGTGGCGCGCCGCGGGGGCGCAGGAGTGGCTCGTGGCCCGCGCCCAGGTGGACAAGGATTTTGAGCGCGCCCTCGGCGACCTGATCACCAAGGGCGACCTCGTGTACTCTTACTGCGCCTTCTTTGAGTCGTTCCGCCAGACTCTGGCGCGCGGCGAGTCCCCTGCGCCCTGAGGCGCCCCCCCTGCGGCGCCCCCGCGCCGCTCAGAGCCCGGACGTGTTGGCTGACGCGCCCTGTGCCCCCGCGCTCCCGCACGAGCTCCCCCCCGCCCCGCCGGGCGCCACGGCGAACGTGAGCGCCCCGAGGCGCGTGAGGCTAGCGCTCACCCCGTGCGCGCCCAGCGACGGCCCGCCGCCGCCGCCGCCGCCGCAGCCCCCCGCCCCGCCGCTGCCCCCGCGCCCGCCGTCGCCGCCGTCGCCCTCGGTGTTGGCCGTCGAGTTGGCCCCCGCGCCGCCCGCGCCGCCCGCGCCGCCCGCGCCCCGCGCCCCGCCCCCGCCGCCCGCGCCGCCGCCGCGCGTGACGATGTGCACCTCGTTGACGCTCACGGA
>Ga0194129_10009926_pt1 | contig 10513 bp, 6 predicted proteins | sample TA2KigCa35mmetaG_FD_150862 | JGI IMG/M metagenome (GOLD analysis project Ga0194129, IMG submission 150862) | Freshwater microbial communities from Lake Tanganyika, Tanzania - TA2015038 Kigoma Deep Cast 35m | ecosystem: Environmental > Aquatic > Freshwater > Lake | place: Tanzania: Lake...
AGCCACCTGATCCACCACCAGCACAAAGGGCCCCTCCGGGGCTGGGGATTCGGCAGCAGCGTTGGTCTTGCTCAGCCGGTGCTGGCGCCAGGCCTTGGCAAGCGCATCGCCCCTCTGCCGCTGCTGAGGGTCACACCCTGCCGCAATCAGCAGCTCCAAGCGGCTGGGGCAGGTGGCGTCGTAGTAGATGCCCCGGTCGTCGAGCACAATCCCAAGCGGTGGGATGCCGATGCCAATGTCAACGGAACGCAGGAAGGCGTCATCCAAGAGCCACAGGGGCAAACCACGCTGCGCGCGCAATTGCTCGGCATCACGAGCGCTTTTGCACCTCGCCCAGGCAATTAATGCCTTCAGTGGAGCACGTGCACAAGAGCGACGGCCCACAACGAGCGAGGATGGGGCAAGCAGGTCTGGGATTGTGGCCTGGGCAAGCAACAGCCTATCGGGACAGCCAATTAACCCAGGCAGACAGGAAGCCGCCAAATCCCTTGCTCTTAATTAAATGTCAATCCTAAAGCCAAAACCAAACGATGGAAAGGACAACTAGCAAGAACGAACCAATGCGACGCAAAGGCAAGCCTCTCCATTTTTACACAAGGAACTATGCACGTTACCTCGCCAACCATCAAAGCAGAGGAAGCAAAACGACTGCGCGCATGCTTTGGGCCCACTACCAACTAGGGCGTTACCGAAGTGTCGTAGAGAGACACGAAGCGCTAAACCACTGGCGCCGCAACGTAGCCCTGGCCGTGTCAGCAGCGGCCTGCGGTGAGCCGTTACTGATGGAAAGCGCCCTTGAAGCCGTAGAGGCAGGCCCTCTTTCGCAGCGAGAACGGCACACCATGGCACGCAGGCTGGCGGCATTTGCACCGGAAGCAGCGCTGCGCAGCCTGGAAGGCCAGACACCCTCAGTGCTACAAGCAGCCCTTCTCGAAAAAACGGGGCAACAAGAAGAAGCAATGTCTATACTTAAAGGTTTTACGAGCGAAAATAGGCAGGGGAGGGGCAACGCAGCAGAAGCCATCCTGCTAAGCGCCAATCTTCATCTGCATACAGGGGGAGCAAAACTGGCAGCCGTAAATCGCTACCTCAAAAGGTATGGCCTTGAACCGGTGCATACAGACAAACCAGGAGACATGCCATGTCCGCAGACCATTGAAACGGAATACCCGACACGCCATTGCACCGGACCCCTGGTGAGCGTGATCATGACGACATACAATTGTGAAACAAGGATTGAGAGCGCACTGCGATCACTGCTTCGACAAACCTATGAAGCCATCGAGATCATCGTGGTCGACGATTGCAGCAATGATGACACAGCCAACGTGGTGCTACATATGCAACAGGAGAACCCGCGGATCCGGTTCATCCGCCTGCCGGTAAATGTGGGCACATACGTGGCCAAAACACTAGGAGTTGAGCTAGCCAATGGAGAGTTCATTACCTGCCATGACAGTGATGACTGGTCTCATCCGAGCAAAGTTGCCCGCCAAGTTCAGCCATTTCGCTGGAACCCAAACCTGGTGGCCACAGTCTCACGCTGGGTGCGACTGGATGACCAGGGCCAAGCCTACAACCGCTCCACCTATCCGCTGCTGCACGTTAATCGATCCTCGGTTCTATTCAGGAAGCACGCGGTGATGACGGCAACAGGCCTGTGGGACAGCAGCCGCACAGGAGCAGACAGTGAGTTTTTAGCTCGTATCAAGCTTGTCTTCGGCAGACATCGGGTCTGGTATTTGAGACGGCCACTCTCTTTTGGAGCGCACCGCGTCAATTCACTCATGACGGCAAAAAGTACAGGCATGGACACCGGTCCAATGCATCCAGACCGCCTTGACTACTGGCAAGCATGGAGCGACTGGCATATCCAGATGCTCTCAGAACACAAGATTCCACAAATGCCCACAATTGATTCAGAACGTCCATTTAAAGCGCCAACAGCCTTAAACAACGATCCAGAGTCACTCATGGATGCACTGGAGTGGTGGAAAGAATATAAATCAGCCTACAACTAAAGAAAAATCTCAATGATTTAAAGCCTGAAGGGACGGAAGCACGCGGCAGCGAAAGCAGAGAACTCACGCACCAAGAGAGATGCCACAAGCATGGAGCCTGGAAAGATGCGCGTCAAACCCAAACCTAGACTCAACAAATCTACGGGCCTTTGCCACATGGGCACGATATGTAGAAGGGTTAGAGGCTAAACCCTGAATGACACGCTGAACATCAGCTGGATCTGCATAGAGAGCGGCATCCTCAAAAAGCTGGCGGTAAACATAAGGAAGGACTACAGGCACACCAATTGCCATGGCTTCAATAATGACCCTGCCGAAGGATTCAACCCAAGCAGTATTCGTATAATACACAAAGAAATCTAGCCCACTCAAGAAGTCACGAGGATCGATCGAGCCGAACTCATAGACCGTCCAATTACGGGGTAACCGGCCACCGAAAATGCGCTTAACAGATTTGGCACCACCAAGAACGTGAATTTCATAATTATCCGATTCGGGGTAAGCATTTAACAGAGATTCTCGACTTTCAATCCACTTTAAACGTTCATCGCGAGAGTGGCGACCAATTCGCAATGAGGAACCAGAAGTAATATGACAAGGGGCCGCGTCTCGAAAGTGCCATGTAGACAAATCAATAATATTACACCAGTCTTTATCGGCTAAGCGAATAAATGGAATATCGTTGCTATGGTGACGATTAAGTGCCTCACGCACCAAGGGACCTATTGGATACCAGATAGGCTCAACCCCCAACCAGTCGACTACGCGCGCATTGGCGGCAGGCAGGTCGTAGCGCTTGACACCCTTGGGGCTGTAGTCACTGAAGGGGGGTTGGTTGACAATCACCACTACGTTCCTGGCGCGGATCTGCGGCAGGTAGCGCTGGTAGTAGCGCAGCACAGGTGGATAGCGAATGATCAAAAGATCGCAACTGGCCTCCTCTCCATAGGCCAGAAACTGCACACACGCGGGGTCGAGATGGTCATAGAGCATCTCGACCTCGGAGATCGAGGGCGAAATATCGTAGCGGTACATCGGCACAACAGCGAAGGATATGCCGTGCTGCTGCTGCACTTTCAGCTCCTCAATATTCGACCTGGTGCTGCCACCCTTCATCCGAAATTCCGATGCCAGAATCACGCTGTAATGACAACCACGCTCCCGGGCCGGATTCATCACCCTGGGGGCCAGAAATGGACGGCCCTGCGCAACGGGAGCAGCCGGGAAGGGAGGCAGGCGATGGCGATGGGCATAGTCATAGGCCTTGGCGTAGAGGTGCCGGGTGCCAAAGGTGTACCCCGGATAGCCGGTTTTCGACAGCGAGCTGGCACTGGTCTCCGTGAGCCGCTGCAGGGTGAGAGGGGCAGATTGAAGGTGCTTGATCGCCCGCTTGCCTAGATGGGACTGAATCCGCTTTAACAGCTCTGTGTCGGCAGCGAAGCGCACCTCATCCCAGCCACGGAACACCTGCACAAGAAGCTCCCTGCGCACCATCAACGAAGAGGTGTTGAGTCCGAGAATCCAGCCGCGGCTGCTCAGGCGAACCTGATCAAGTGTCTCAGAAACACGTACCCGTCGTGTGGAGCAGGCCGCTAGCTCGGGATTTGCCTGGAGGAAACCGGCTTGGATCGCAATTTTGGCGGGGTGGCTCCAATCATCGGCATCATGCAAGGTGACAAACTCACCTTTAGCGATAGCCAATGCGGCATTGCGGGCCAAATAGGCACCACCATTCACAGGCATACGGATCAGCCGCACGCGCCTGGAAAGATACCTTGACACAACCGCAACCGTGTCATCTGTACTGCAGTCATCAACAACAATGATTTCAAGATTTGGCCAGCTCTGCTGCTGCAAGGAGCGCAGTGCAGTTTCAATCGTGGAAGCAGCATTGAAGCAGGCAACGATCACACTCACCAGGGGTTGGTCCGCGGCGGCCGGTGCTGACGTCGGCGGCGCCGGCACATGGAGACGATCGAGCAGGGAGGCCCCTGCTGCCGGCGGCAGGAGCTGGGGCGCCAGCAGCCCATCACGCCGGTAGATCAGCCCAAGGGACTGCACCTTCTGCTGCGGATCGGGCTCGAGCAGCAACGCAGCCCACAGAAAATCAGCAGACCGAATGCGATAGTACCTGGCCCAGCGGCGGGCAGCAGCCGACCAGGCTCGGACGTGGACGGTGCCTGCCGCCGAGAGCACCTGCAGCAGCCGCAACTGAAAGTGAAGCTCGCGGGGCAGGGGACAGGCCAGTCCACGACGCAGGAGGCGCCGCAGATCCACACCTTGGGGTGGGGGAGACGGAGATCGCAACACCCACAGGGCCAGACGCCAATTGGCAAAGCCCACAGTGACGCCAAGGCGGGGCCCTTGTGCCACACGGGCCAGATCAGCAAAGGCTTGCTCGGTGAACCCCAGAGTCTCCAACTTAGTGTTGAGATCGCGAATCTTGGCAGGCTCCTTGCAACTACCCCATAGCACAACATCAAATACAAACGCGCGAAGGCGAAGATAAGATGACCAGACGAGTCTGCGCCAACCGAGCACAGATAACAGCGCGACTGAATAATTCATATCGATGCCACATTGAGGGATCTCACCATCTTCAACCAATCCACCCGGGCCGTGGATTTGCGGAAAAAGCGAGTGGCAGCGAGAACGTCAATAATGTCAAGAATTTTTGAACGATCGAGATCAACGACCTCGGAGAGCAAGCTAGGCCGACGCCTCACAGATGGCGAAACAACTGGCCTCCGCAACTGGCTATAATCAATATCCTCAAATACAAAGCCATGCTTTCGCCTTAGCCAGAGCAAATCCTTACTGGCAAGGTCTTCAATTTCTTGGCGCACCTCCTCGCGCAACGACGGACGCGATACGCCAACCCGCTGATCAGCCCTCCTCAGAAGATTGATGATCTGCTTAGATCCAGGCATATGAATATCATCATGATCGGGCCAAAATACGCGACGATATAACATCGACAATGCCATAGACTCAGCGCTCAATGACACATTGCTGTCGCCTGCGCGCACCAATGAAGAGGGCTCAAGACGCGTGTCCGAGAGAAAGCGTTGGCAGAAATCAATGACGATATCCTGGCCAGCGAGGGATTGACGCTCAAAAGGCACCAGAGAGATCTCCGCAGCAGGAAATGTATCCTGATACGACTGAATCACCTGCCTGTAGCGTGCAGGTGCTATCGAGCTGATCTTCTGCGACGCCTTCAGCTTTTGCTGACACAACGACAAGTAGAACTTGGCCGGCGAACGCAGATAAGCCGATACCGACAGGCGATCACCCAGAGAATTAATATAGCTTGAATAACACTGCTGCTTGTGCTTACGGATTAGAGTATACAGTGATTCAGCAGAAAGAACCAATGCAGAAACCCCATCAATAGCCTGAAGCTGGGAAGCGATTCGTTCCTTGAATTCGGTAAAGAGCCTCTCTGAAACCTCAACATCCCGAAATGCACGCATGTGACGCGGATAGGACGAAGGATCCATCGCGCAGTAGGCGAGAATCCGATGGTTAATCGAAGAACTCGTGAGCTGGGTTGGGTAGCAAATACCGTAACGGGCCAGCGACTCGGAATTGGCCGAAAATGTACGCTGCAGAGTGGTTGTGCCCGTTTTGGGCATACCAATATGAAGAATAGTGTGCATTGATTGGCTCAGTGATCAACACGATGCAGGTTGGCCCCGCAGCAGCGAAAGAGACACCTAGGCAGCGAGCAACCGGTGAATATCTGAGGAGGAAGAGGAGGCAAGGGAAATTGACCATTGGGCAACCTTTCGAACATCGGCCAACCGAGTCTCTGTTGCCAACACATAAGCCACACTCCTAATAACATCGAAGTCCAGACAGATGATCTGGTCAAGACTTTTTGCTCGATCAAGCAACTCAACATCACCAGAGGAACAGCTGCAGTTTAGGTGCGCATAATCATAATTGTTGAACTCCAGCCCCCACTGCCTGCGCAACCTTCGCATCTGGGGTGCAGCAGCGCGATCAATGCCATCCCGGATGGCAGGTAGCAGGGTTGGACGGCTGGCCTGGACGAGCGCATCGGCGTGCCGTAGACCTGAAATTACTTTCCGGGTGAGCTTGGTGTGCTTATCGCCCGTACCGGCACAAAACTTTTTGCGAAACAACAGGCATACAGCCATAGACTCTGCACTAAGGCTCACATTCGTTTCACCAGCAGGCTGCAAACGATTCACCAGATCTGGATAAACAGGCAAAAAATGGTGGCAAAAATCTTTTACGATGTCACCGCCACAAAGCTCGCCCCGGTCAAATATCCTAAGGCGGATCCGCCCCCCTCCCAAAAGATCCTGGTAAGACTTGATAACCTTCCTGTATTCAGGAGGCCTGGCCGGTCGCAGCTTGAACGAGGCTTTTAATTTCTGCTGCAATAAAGCCAGATAGGCACTAGCTGGAGCTCGCAGGTAGGCAACGATATAAAACTGATCCCCAAGGAGCTCGTGGATCGAGTCGCGGAAACAAGATTCGTAGCCTTCCTGAGGTAGGCGGAAGAGAATTTCGGAGGAGAGAATTATCTGCTTGGCCCACCCCTGCTCCCTGGCCGCGTCAATCCGGCTCTTTAACTCCAGGTAGAGTTGATCAGCCTGCTGCTGCGGCCTGCAACGGCGCAGATGCCGCGGAAAACGCTCAGCTGGCATCAACTTGGATGCCATGATTCGATGACTGGCCGGGGAGGACCCAAGGTGGCTCGGGTAGCAAATCCCGTACTGCTTGAGAACGTGGTTGGAGCCATGCAGGGTGCGCTGCAGTGTTGGTGATCCAGTTTTGGGCATGCCGATGTGGAGAATCGAGGCCAGCTCTCCGCCCGCAGGTCGCTGATTGGTTTGAAGCTGCATCAGAGCACGGCACCACATCCAGAAGTAAAGCTAGTCTCCCACAGACCGGTGAACTGAGGAGACTCAGGAGCCAGGCCCAGCTCAGTCGATAGATTTAGCCCTTGCACAGAGGAAAAGACACGGGCCTGTTGAGGTGCTAGACTAATAATTTAGCATAATTTAGCAAAAGACCATGCGAAAGGCAAGTGGGCCAGATTTTATCTGCATTGGGGTGGCCAAAGCAGGTACAGGCTGGATGTATGACCAGCTCGCTTGTCGATCTGATTTCTGGATGCCACCGATCAAGGAAATCCGTTATTTGCATACCGAAAAACCAAATTTAACTCGCGCCAAGCGACGACTCAGAAAACTCGGGGGAACAGCTTCAGGCTTCAATGATTCGGCTACAGGAGACACAAATAGCCGCGAGGCAATGGATAGGGACTTTCTTCAGCAGCTTGCTAAACTAGACGGAGCCAAGCGTAGCGTGAGACGGTATGGGGAGATTTTTCGCTCCAAAGGTGATTACCTGACAGGAGATATAACGCCAAAATACTGCATGATGGCAGACAGTGTGACCAAAGAACTACTCAACTGCTTTTCCAATATTAAGTTTGTGTTATTCCTCCGCGACCCGGGCGCAAGAACATGGTCTCATCTGGCAATGTTCCATCGTAAGGGCCTGCTTGATGCCAGTGATCTGCTGGAGCCCGATCGGTTCCGCCACACCCTAGAGCGACCATTGATCCAAGAAACAATTAAACGCGGCCTGCCATCCGAGATTTCACGGCGCTGGAAATCATTGGTTACCGGAGACAATCTACAGATCTTCTTCTTTGATGACATTAGAGACAGGCCGGACCAAACCATTCGAGACCTAATTTCATTCCTAGGGGCAGACCCGTCAAAACCCGCCGATTTGGAACCGAATTTCAATAGAAAAGCAAATCTCGCCAAACTTTCAATGCCAGATATGGTCCAGGATATTCTTGTTGAGCGGCTAGGCAGCGAATTGCGTGCCGCACGCACTGAGCTAGGGGGGCATGCATACAACTGGGCACATCGCTACGGACTCTGACGCCGTGCTGCCAAAGCCGAGCTGGCAAGCTTCTGCTCACCTCTGCCTCTGAACCCCCCCTTGGCCATTTCCCAGATCTGCTGCATCGGCGCGGGCTACGTGGGCGGGCCCACGATGGCGGTGATTGCCGATCGCTGCCCGGAGGTGCAGGTGACGGTGGTGGACCTGAACGCCGAGCGCATTGCCGCCTGGAACGACCCTGATCTGGGCCAATTGCCGGTGTATGAGCCGGGGCTGGATGCGGTGGTGGCCCGCTCGCGGGGCCGCAACCTGCACTTCTCCACCTCCGTGGAGGAGGCCATCGCGGCGGCCGATCTGGTGTTCATCTCGGTGAACACCCCCACCAAGACCAAGGGCCTAGGGGCCGGCCAGGCCAGCGATCTCAAGTGGGTGGAGGCTTCTGCCCGCACGGTGGCCCAGGCAGCCCAGGGTCACACGATCGTGGTGGAGAAAAGCACCCTGCCGGTGCGCACCGCGGCGGTGATCCAGGAGATTTTGGCAGCAGCGGAGGGCGCCAAGACCTTCTCGGTGCTCTCCAACCCGGAATTCCTGGCGGAGGGCACGGCGATCGCCGATTTGGAAGCGCCGGATCGGGTGTTGATTGGCGGTCAGGATCCCGCGGCGATTGAGGCCCTGGCGGGGATCTACCGGCAGTGGGTGCCGGCCGAGCGGATCCTCACCACCAACCTCTGGAGCAGCGAGCTGAGCAAGCTCACCGCCAATGCGTTTCTGGCCCAGCGGATCAGCTCGATCAATGGCATTGCGGCGTTCTGCGAGGCGACAGGCGCGGACGTGCGCGAGGTGGCCAAAGCCATCGGCGCCGACAGCCGCATCGGGCCGAAGTTCCTGCAGGCGGGGCCCGGATTTGGGGGGAGTTGTTTCCAGAAGGACATCCTCAACCTGGTGTACCTCTGCCGCCACTACGGCCTGGAGGAGGTGGCGGCCTATTGGGAGCAGGTGGTGACCCTGAACACCTGGCAGCAGCGGCGCATCGCCCGGCTGGTGATCACCAAGCTGTTCGGCACGGTGAGCGGCAAGCGGATTGGGGTGCTGGGCTTTGCCTTTAAGGCCGATACCAACGACACGCGGGAATCACCTGCGATTCGCATCTGCCACGATTTGCTGGAGGAGGGGGCGATCCTGCAGATCGTCGATCCCAAGGTGAGCGAGCGGCAGATGGTGCAGGACCTGGGCCAGGCGCCGAGAACAGGCGGCAGCCCAGCAGGAGAAGGTGGCCTTGAGGGCAGCTGGCAGCGGGTGCCGGATGTGGAGCAAGCGGCCAGCGGCGCCGACGCCCTGCTGCTGCTCACCGAGTGGCAGGCGTTTGGCCGGATCGACTGGCCGGCGGTGGCGGCGGTGATGCGCCGGCCCGCCTGGCTGTTTGATGCCCGCGCCCGGGCGGATGCCAGCGCGGCCCGCGCAGCGGGGCTGAACGTGTGGACCGTGGGGGAGAGTTGAGCGAAACAGGCATGCCCTGGGGAGACGACCTGGCTGGTCGCAACGAGCAGGCCCTGGCAGCGGCCATCACCGCTACGGCTGGCCCGCTCGCTGAAACGGCAACTGTGCTGTTTCCCTGGAGCCGCTACCGCAGGGCTGTGGTCAACGCTGAACGAGATCTGGCCCGGCATCTGGAGGAGCAACTTGCGGGGCTACTGGAGCGAGCCGCCGCGGCAGGAGCACAACAGGTGATCACCACTTACGCGGGACCAGACCTGGCCTGGGCCGGTAAGGAAATCGGCCGCTGCAGCGCGATCACCACAGTTTTTTCCTGCCTGCTCACCGATGGATTCCAACCGCCAGCCGATCAACACTGGCATCCGATCGCCCTGCCCCGCCCGGATGCTGCAGCGGTGGCGGCAGTGGCCCCCCTGCCCTACCAGCACCTGCAGCAGATCTGGCAAGCGGTGCAGGCCGGGGAGCCGCCTGAGGTGCCGCGGGGCCCGCTACTGCTGCCGGGCAACCCGGAGCTGTGGCGGCAGCTGTTCGCGGGGGTGGGAGCACAGAAGCGCCAAGCACATGCCGAGGCGGCCAGGGCGGCCGCGTTGCTCGCCGAAGAGCACGGCGAACAGCGCGGCGTGATTCAGATCCTGCGCATGCTGGGCAGCAGCGGAGCAGAGGCCTTCAGCCTGGATGCCAACAATCTCAAGCTGTGCGCAGAGGCGGATCTTCAAGCCAGCAACAAGGGCACGGCCGATCAGATCGCCTACGCCCTGCACCTGAAACACAGCCACCGCACTCCGCTGGCCTATCGCCAGATCGCGGAGCGCTGTGCGTGGCTGCACCACATCAACCTGCCAACCAGCATTGCGATCACCGGCAGCCCAGGCGACCACAACCGGGGCCACAACAGCCTGTGCATCTCGGAGGAGCCCTGGTGGGATCTGCGCAGCTGCGGCGGGCGCTATAGCGCCGGGGAGACGGGCTATCTGGACGGCATCTTTGATGACCTGCCGATTCCCTATTACCTGGCGGTGAATCCGCTCATCCTCGACCGCATCAGCGTGCGGCTCGCCCAGCTAGCGGAAACGCCAAACGATGCGATCTTGCAGCGGCTG
>Ga0194129_10009927_pt1 | contig 10512 bp, 9 predicted proteins | sample TA2KigCa35mmetaG_FD_150862 | JGI IMG/M metagenome (GOLD analysis project Ga0194129, IMG submission 150862) | Freshwater microbial communities from Lake Tanganyika, Tanzania - TA2015038 Kigoma Deep Cast 35m | ecosystem: Environmental > Aquatic > Freshwater > Lake | place: Tanzania: Lake...
AAGAGCCTGTTCCTGTCCGGCGAAGGGCTCGTTTGCACCTTCCAAGGGCAGGGGCGCCTGTGGATGCAGACCCGCAACCCGGGCGCGCTCGCGAGCTTCGTCCACCCGTTCCGGCGGGTGAAGGTCCGGACGAACTGAGATCGTCCGTTCGACTTTTCATGGTCCGCCAGCAGCAGGCGGTGGTAGCGTCCCGAAGTCTCGCCGATGTGGAAGCTCACGATCGAGGACGACGAAGGTCAGCGGACGACGCTGGAACTCGCCAATGACGAGTACTCCATCGGTCGCGCCGAGGACGCGAGCATCCGCCTGACGGAGCGAAACGTCTCGCGCAGGCACGCGATCTTGCGCGCCGATCCTCAGCTCGGTTGGACCGTCGACGACGGCCCCAGCTACAACGGCACCTACGTCAACGGCGAGCGCGTCGCCGCCGCCGTGCCGCTGAAGAGCGGCGACGTCATCCAGCTCGGCGATTACCGCATGGAGCTGGTCGACCAGCAGGTCGCGGTCGCGCCCGAGGCCGACAACCGCCGCGGTCGCCCCGATCGCCTCGTCATGGTGATCGGCCCGTCACCAGGCTTCGAGTTCCCGCTCAACGCCGAGCGGCTGATGGTCGGTCGTGCCGAGGAGGTCGCGGTCTCGATCAACCACGCCTCGGTCAGTCGCGTGCACTGCGAGCTCGTGGCGCTCGGCCAGAGCCGCTGGGAAGTCATCGATCAGGGGAGCGCGAACGGCATCCGGATCAACGGTGTTGACCTGCGTCGCGGCATCATCGAGCCGGGCGATGCGCTCGAGCTCGGCGATGTGCGGCTTCGCTTCGTCGCAGCCGGAAAGTACCTGCGTCCGGGCGCCGACATGAGCCAGCCGCAGCCCGTGATGATGTCGCTCGAGGCGATGGCGCAGGCGGTGCCGCCACCGTCGAGTGTCGACCGAAAGAGCAACGTCGCGCTCGTGGCGTCGATCGGCGCGGTGGTCGCGGTGCTGGTGATGGGTGGCGCTTGGTTTGCGCTCCGTCCGGCGGGAGGCGACGGGGCTGCCGGTGCGAGCACCGCGATGGCGAAGTCCGACGAGGAGGCCCGCGTCCTCCTGAAGACCGCCCAGGGCACTCCCGCCGAGGACGTCGAGTTCGCCCATCGGATGCTGTTGCGCATCCCCGCCGATTCGCCGCTTCGCGACAGCGCCGAGTTCAAGGCGATCGAGGAGCGCTGGGCCGACGCCATGTTCAAGAAGGCCGAGGCTGCGAGCGACGTCGCCGAGCGCTCACGGCTCCTCACCGCCATCAGCGAAAATGACGCCGTCTCCTCCGAGAAGCGCCAGCGCGCGGCGAGCATGGTTCCCGACAAGGAGCAGCCTCTTGATCTGGATCAAGGTATCCGTCCGCGCGCGACGGCGACCGTCCAGTCGGCTCGCCCCATCGCCTCGTCCGCGCCGACCGCGGCCACGGCGACGACCCCCGGTCTTGCTACGGCGGCCCCATCGGCACCCCCTCCCAGCCAGTTCGACCAGGCCAGCGCGAAGGGACTGTTGCTCGCCAAGCTTCGCTCGGGTCGCGCGAGCCAGGACGAGCTCAACCAGCTGAAGGCGATTTGCATGGCCGATAGCGATCGAGCCTGTCGCGCCGAGGCCGTCGGCGCTCTCACCAAGCTGAAGAACAAGTAGCGCGGCTCCGAGGCGCGCTCGCCCAGCCCGAGGACCTGACGGGATTTCCCTCGCGCCGCCGATCAGCGTGAGCGTCGAGCGGCAGCGAACGCCGCTCGGTGTGGCGCACTACCCCAGGCTTGGAGGAACGCCGTGCGTTCAGCCTCGTGGCCCGCGCCTCGGCGCGCCTGCCGTGCGCTGCGAGCGGCGAACTTCAGATGGACGGTCGATGCCCTCGGGATGGCCGCGATCTCGCGAGCCAGGGCGAGTGCACCCTCGAGCGCGTCGTCCCCGACGCGATTGACGAGCCCGATCGCGAGGGCTTCTGCCGCCGCGACCGGGCGGCACGTGAAGAGGAGCTCGCTCGCACGCGCGGAGCCGACCCGCTCCTCGAGTCGCGTGAGTCCGCCCCAGGCCGGGGTCAGGCCCATCTGGCCATGCACGAATCGAAGGGTCGCCCGAGGGCCCATGACCGAGAGATCGCATGCCACCGCGAGCTCTGCGCCGCCGCCCACTGCGACACCTCCGAGCGCCGCGATCACCGGCACGCCGCAGTCCTCGACGGCGCGGGTGAGGATGCCGAGCTCGAGCACCTGCGTCGCCCCGCGCTCGTCGAACGGCAGCGCCGTCAGCTCCCCGAGATCTCCCCCCGCCGCGAAGACCGCCGGGTGGGTGGACCCGAGCACGACCGCGGAGAGCGCCTCGTCCTGCGTCGCTCCCGTGAGCGCATCGACGAGCTGCTCGATGAGGCTCGAACAGAGGGCGTTCCGCGAGTCGGGGCGGTCGAGCAGGAGCACGAGCGTGCTCTGGTGGCGTTCGGTTCGCAGCATGGCGTGCTTCAGCGTTGTGGGTCGAGCGTGGAGCGACGCAGCCGCGCCCGCGCGATGAGGTAGAGGATCGTGAAGACGTGATGCGCCCGCAAGTGACTCTGCTCGCCGCGGTAGATCGGGCTCACCTCCACTTCGACGATCCGGCCACCCGACCTCGCGATGGTCGCGAGCAGATCGTTCGGGTAGCCGAAACGTGCCCAGAGCGTATCGAGACCGATGCGACGGAGTGCGTCGCGACCGATGGCGGTGAAGCCGCACTGGCTGTCATGGATGGGTTGACCGATGGCCCACGTCGTGAGCTCGGAGAGCACGATCGAGCCGAGGAGTCGCCCCTTGGGCATCACGCGCCACACGGCGTGATGGCGTAGGCGGTTGCCCTTCACGTAATCCGCCTCGCCCCGCACGATGGGCAACACCACCGCGAGCAGCTCTTCGGGGGCCATCTGCCCATCGCCTGCCATCACCGCGACGACGTCGGCGCCCGCTCGAAGGGCCGCACGGTATCCGGTCGTGATCGCCGCGCCGACACCGCGGGTCTGCGCGTGACGGATCACCTCGACGGGCGCATGACCGCGAGCGCGAGCGGTTCGCTCGGAGGTCGCATCGCGGCTCGCGTCGTCGACCACGATGATTCGATCGACGAAATACGGCATCGTCTCGATCACCTCGGTGATGAATTCGGCCTCGTCGAGCGCCGGGACCACCGTCGCGATCACGCGACCGTCGAGCATCGTGCCTCCACGTTCGCGACGATGGCCACCAACGCGGCGTCGTGGCAAGACCGCTCCCGATGCCTTCGGTCTCGCGTCGCGCTCTTGGCGCCCTGGCCATTTTCGTCGGGGCAGGCGGGCTCTTCGCGGTCAACCGTGCGCTGTTGCGATTCCCCCCCGAGAGCGAGCCCGAGGGAGCGTACCTGCGCGTCGTGACATCGCTCGAGGCGGGGAAGCCGGAGGATGCGTTCCCGTACCTCGAGGAAGAGGCGCAGGTCGCCTGCTACACGATCCGCGATTACGCGCGCCTCGCCAGCGCCGCCATCCAGGCGGACTACCCCGCGGCCGAGCGCGAGCGGGAGCTCTCGCGCTACGAGCCCATCGAGCGTGCCGGCGAGCCTCCCCGCGTGTGGGCGCACCTCGCCGATGAGCGCGGCTGGCTTCGCCGTCTGCGCCGTGATCTCTCGGGGGTGATTAGCGTCGCAGTCGTCGATGACCGCGCCACGATCGTCACGGCGCGGGGGACCCGCTATTCGTTTCGGCGCCGCCCGAACGGGATCTGGGGGCTCGCGATGTTCACCGCGCAGCTCGAGGCCGAAGCGAAGCGCCTCGCGCGCGATTGGGAGCTCGTGAAGACGAGCGCCGCGGATTTTCGCAAGGCGACGAAGGAGCGATGACCGCGGGTCGGTTTGCGTCACGCGAGGCTCGGCGCCATGCCGTCATCGGCACCGATGGCGATCGGCAGCCCCTCCGCGAGCCAACCCTTCTCGAGCACCCGACCGAACGGATCGCGGAGGCCGGCGTAGCCGGGGCGAAGATCCGCGAGCGACCCGAAGCCTGCCGCAAGGAGCGTCTCCGCCGCACGCGCTGAACGTACCCCCGCCGCGCAGCCGACCACGATGGGTTGGCTCTCCGAGAGCGAGCGACGCACGTCATCGACGAAGGTGGGTACCGGCTGGAGCGCGCCACCTTTCGCGCTCAAGAACGGAACGTTGCGCGCACCGGCGGGGTGACCGGCTGCAAACTCCTCCTCGGTCCGAACGTCGAGGAAGATCCAGCCTTCGTCGCAGAGCGCCTTGGCCTCGAGTGCCGAGACTCGCCGGACGGTGACGCTCATGGTTCAGAACACGTGGACGAAGAGCCCGCTCTTCAGCTTCGGCTCGAACCAGGTGCTCTTCGGAGGCATGATGGCGTCGGCGTCGCTGACGGCCATCACCTGCGCCACGCTCGTGGGGTAGAGGTACAGCGCGACGCTCGCGCGCCCCTCGTCGACGCGCCGCTCGAGCTCCCTGGCGCCGTGAATGCCACCGACGAAATCGATCGAGTCGTCCCGCCGCGGATCGTCGATGTCGAACAGTGGCGCGAGGATCTGTTGCTGGCAGATCTGGCAGTCGAGGCTCTCGATCGGATCCTGGGCGTCGAAGGTGCCCGGTCTCACGCGCGCTCGATGCCACACGCCGCCGCCGACGTAGACGCCGAAGGTGCCCGGCTCGACCGGTGCGGCGACGTCGCTCGGCGTGACGTCGAAGCGCTCACCGATCGCCGCGAGGATCTCGGGCCCCGTGCGGCCGCGTCGATCCCGGATGACGCGGTTGTACGCCATGATGTTCATCTGGTCGTGCGGAAAAATCACGGCGAGAAAGACGTCGTGCTCGCGGCCATCGCCGCGGTTCGCTTGATGCGCTCGGGCCGCGGCCGCGCTGCGATGGTGGCCGTCCGCCACGTAGAGCGTCGGGACCTCGCGCGCGAACAGGTTGGAGAGGGTCTGCGAACGCGCGGCGTCGACGAGCCAGAGGCGGTGGTGAACACCGTCTTCGCTCGTGAAATCGTAGACGGGGGACTCGGTCACGACCGTCGCCACGAGCGCGTCGATCGCCTGCACGGCACGGTAGGTGAGGAAGACCGGTTCGTCGTGAGCGGCGAGGGTCTCGATGTGCCGGGTGCGGTCGTCTTCCTTGTCGGCGCGCGTTTTTTCGTGCTTTTTGATCCGGTCCGCGAGGTAGTCCGCAACCGACGCGCACGCGACCACGCCGACCTGACGGTGCTCACCCATGCGCTGTGCGTAGACGTAGAGGTGGGGTTCGGCGTCGCGCACGAGGATGCCCTCTTCGACGAACGCGAGAAGGTTCTTGCTCCCCTGTTCGTAGACGACGTCGTCATGCTCGTCCGTTCCCTCGGGCAGGTCGATCTCGGGACGCGAGACGTGGAGGAAGCTCGCGCGGTTGCCTTCGGCGAGCTTGCGCGCCTGGGCCGTATCGATGACGTCGTACGGCGGGCTCGCCACGCGCGGGGCGAGCTCGACGGGAGGGCGGAGGGCGAAGAAGGGACGGACGTCGCTCATGAGTGCAAGGTTCCCCTACCTCACGGGCGTGCTTGTGTATAGTCGCGCGGTAATGACCGACCTGGACGAGGCGCTCGACTCGCCGCTCGACGACGACGTCGAGGTTTTTCCTGGCGACGACGTGCTCGTCGGTCGCTCGCGGAGCGTCGTGGCGGTCGGCGGTGGGCGACCCGGCGTCGGCAAGACACTGCTCAGCGTCAACCTCGCGGTCTACCTCGCGCAGCTCGGTCGGCATGTCGTCCTGTGTGACGCCGACCCGTTCGGCTCGAGCTTGCACACGATGCTCGGCGTCGAGCGGCCGCCCCTCGTCCTCGACAAAGCGCCGCGGGGCAAGGAGTCCCTCGTCGCGACGTCGGTCCCTGGGCTTTGGCTCTTGCCGGCCGTCTACGACCCCTGGGCCGTGGCACCGAAGCGCGCGAGCCGCCAGTCACACTGGCTCCGACAGATTCGAGATCTCGACGTCGACTACGTCGTTCTGAATCTCGGCGCATCGATCGTTCCCGCCAGCCTCGACGTCTTCGCGGAGGCCGACGTTCAGATTTGCGTGTCGGCCCCCGAGCCTCCCGCGATCGAGGCCACCTACCGTTTCTGCCGGGCGTATTTCGTGAGGCGACTTCGCAAGGCGCTCATGCGTGAGCGCTTCAAGCTCCGCGTGGTCGAGCGGGCGCTCGCCACCTTGCCGCCCCTGCCTTCGCCGCGAGACCTCATCATCGAGGTGGCGCGCTTCGACGAGCCCGTCGCGAACGTCGCGGCGACCGTCCTCGCTTCACTCAGGCCGCGGCTCGTCATCGGACGAACGCGCTTGCGGCGCGATCTCGACCTCGGTCCGGCGATGGCGGCACTCTCGGCCCGGCATCTCGGCATGGCGCTCGACTACATGGGATACGTCGAGCAAGACGACGCCGCGTGGCTCACCGCGAGGCGCAATCGACCGCTCTTGATCGACGCTCCCACCTCGAAGGCTGCGCGGAACCTCGAGCGCGTCGCGCGCCGCTTGCTCGCGCTCCTCGCCCAACAGGCGATGCGACCTCCCGCGGTCGAGAACGCCATGGCTCGCTCCCTCACCGCGCCAATGACGCTCTACGACGTCCTTGGCTTGCAGCGAGGCGCAACCGACGACGAGATCCGTCGCGCCTTCAAGCTCCAGCGGGAAATCTACAACGAGGGCAGCCTCCCGCTCACCGGCCTGCTCGACGAGAGGCGGACCCGCGAGGAGCAGGGACGGATCGCCGAGGCTTACGACACCCTGCTCGACCCGCCGCGCCGTCGCGCCTACGACCTCTCGGTCTTTCCCGAGGACGATGCCGGCTCGCAGCAGGGGGCGACCCGCCCGCCGACCGCCACCGAGGCCGAGCTCGCGCTGCTTCGGGCGGAGCTCGCTCGCGAGATCACCCCCGAGACCCAATTTTCGGGGCCGACCCTCCGCCGCGCGCGCGAGGCGCTTGGGATCGAGCTCTCGGACATCGCCGCGCAGACCAAGATCTCGGCGGCATACCTGCGGGCAATCGAAGCGGACGACCACGCTGCGCTCCCCGCAGCCGTGTACGTGCGCGGGTTCCTTGTTCAGGTCGCGAGGGTTCTGCGGCTTGATTCCGCGCAAGTCGCGAAGAGCTACCTCAAGCGGCTGCGTGGCGCTCGCGGCGAGCTCGACGAGTGACGTTCGGCGACGAGCCTCCCATGACCGAGACTTCCAGTCGTCGCTCCCCGGGCACGGCGCTCGCGGTGTTACTCGTCGCGCTCGTGCCGCGGCTCTACGTGGCGATCGCCTGGTCGCGCGAGCCGGTCTGGGACGGCCACTATTACGACCTGGGTGCCCGCAGCATCGCTGCCGGACGCGGGTACGTCGGCGTGGAAGGCGCCCCATGGTGTCACTACCCGGTCGGCTATTCGACGTGGCTCGGCTTCGCGTATCGGTTGTTCGGTACCGGCGCCTGGGTGGGGCCGCTGCTCAACGCCGTCATGGGGGCGATGACCGCGGCGCTCGTGTACCTGCTCGCCGTCCGCGCCGAAGCCGACCCTCGCTCGCGGCGCCCTCTCGTCGCTGGGCTCCTCGTCGCGCTGCATCCCGGACTCATCGCGTACACGCCGCTGCTCATGACCGAGACGACCTCGGCCTGGCTGCTCGTCCTTGCGCCGGCGTTGTTTCTCCTGCGGTCTTCGTCCTGGCGCTGGGCTCTCTTTGCCGGTCTCGTCTTCGGCTGCGGGACGCTGGTGCGACCGCAGACGATCCTCTGCGCGCCAGCGCTGTATTTTCTTGCGCCGGTGACGCTGACGAGGCGCACGCGGGTCGCCTGTGCCGCGCTCGCGACGGCGGGCGCCCTGCTGGTCGTGGCCCCATGGACGGTGCGCAACTGCACCGTGATGGACGGGTGCGCGTTCGTCTCCACGAACGGCGGCTGGAACCTCGCGATAGGTTCGTTCCCGCGCGCGACCGGGCGCTTCGAGACGTTGCGCGGCAGCGACGGATGCGCGGTCGTCACCGGGCAGGTTCAACAGGATCGTTGCTGGTCTCAGCGCGCGGCCGGCTGGATCGCGGGGGACCCCGTGCGCTGGCTCGGTCTCATCCCGAGAAAGCTCGGCTTCACCTTCGATCACGAATCGTTCGCGGTGGGCTACCTCGGAGAGGCGGATCCGGCGCGCTGGACGGACGGCCGCAAGGAGCGCGCCCGCCTCGGTCTCTCCGCCGCCCACTGCGCGCTGCTCTCGGTCGCGCCGCTCGCGTTCCTCGTGCGTCCCTCGCGGCGACGCCCCGCGACACTGCTCCCGAGCCTCGGGATCGCGCTCCTCGCCTGGGTTGGAATCAGCTCGGACGAGCACCCGTTCTGGCCGCTCGCCATCCTGCTCGTCGTGGTGGCGGCGTGGTCCGTCGCGGCGCGAGCCAAGGCCGTGAAGCCTCGAGGTCCGCTCGTCTACGCGGCGTACGCGGTCGGCACCCTCGTGTTCGTCCACGCCGTTTTTTTTGGCGAAGATCGGTACCACATCGTCGTTTCGCCGCTCCTCTGCCTGCTCACGGCGTTCGCATGGAGGACGAGCGCGGAGGACGAGGGCGCGTCACTTGCGGCTCCCGTCGATCCCGAAGAACCGCCGGACGGTCTCGAGGAGCCGGGCTCGCTCGGACCCGCTCGCGTCCTCGACGTTTCCGGTGCCGGCACCGTCCCGCCTCGATGACAGCGAGACCTCGCGCACCGCGACGATCGCGGAGAGTTCCTCGGCGAGGGCAGGGCGCGCCTCGAGGGTCTTCCGGAAGGCCTCCTTGTCGAGGCGGTAACTCTCGACCTGAGACCGCGCGTGCACGGATGCTGTTCGCGGGGCTCCGGTGAGCAGCCCCATCTCGCCGATCACGGTCGGGCCTTCGAGCATGGCGACCTTCTGCCGTCCGCCGGTGGACTCGACCGCCACCTCGACCGAGCCCGAAAGCACGAGGTAGAGCCAGTCGGCGCGGTCGCCTTCGTGGGTCATCTCTTCGCCTGCGACGAAGGGTGCGTAGCGCAGTCGATCGGCGAGCGCTTCGATCTCGTCCTGCTTCAGCGGCGCGAAAAACGGCACGCCGCGGATCGCCCCCCGGCGTCGCTCGAACTCGGTCTCGTGCTTTCGCGCGCGGCGTTCGGGGCTATCGTTCTCGACCCACACGTGCGTTGCGGGGACCGCCAGCGGGATCTCGCCACGCTTCAGTGCCGCGAAGATCCGCGTGCGTAGGTGGGAGCGCACGGTCTCGTCTATCGCGAGATCGGTCAGCCAGAAGCGGACCGCGTACAGGGCCATCGATGGCCGCTGTTCGGCCGCGAGATCGAGGCACACGCAGCGCGGCTGCGGCTCGCGCGCGATCCCGGTGAACTCCGCGTCTCGCAGCGCCGACTCGACGAGCCCGACGACCTCGTTCGGGGCCCAGCGAAAATCCACGGTAAATTGCACTGTCTCGCGTCGCTTCGTCTCCGGTTCGCCGGTGCGTCTGCCGAGCAGCGTGAACGTGCCCGAGAGGAGCTGCGCGTTCGGCACGACGATCGTGTCCCAGTCGCGTGTTTCGATCACGGTGTGGCGCCACCGGATCTCGCGCACGAGGCCCTGTCGACCGTTCTCGAGCTGCACCCAATCGCCGACCCGGATCGACTTGTCGAGCTGCAGCGCGACACCGCCGAGGATGTTGCCGAGCGTCGCTTGGAGCGAGAGGGCGAGGACGGCGGTGACGACCGCGCTCGTCGTCACGATCCCCGTGGGCTCGACGCCGAGGCGCCGCATCGCCGAGAGCAACGCCAGGACGTAGCAGACGCCCATCGCGAGCTCTGCGACGATCGTCGGAAGCTGGAACCGCAGGGCCGGCAGGACGACGTCGAAGATCAGCACGCCCCCCGCGACGACCATCGTGAACAGCGCGAGCATCTCGGCGCTGCTCGCCGCGATGTCGCGCAGGCTGCCCGTCGGCAGGAGCGTGGTGGCGAGCACGGCCACCACGTAGAGGCCGAGGAACAGCATGACGCGCCGCCGGTGGTGGGCCGGGTTGGCCGACGACCTCGCGACGGCCACGATCACCGCGAGCGCGAAGGCGACGACTCCGAGGACCATCGCAGGCGAGCGGGACAGGATCGAATCGGTCATCACGGTCGAGGGTCGGTCACGTCGGGGCTGGATTCAAGTCCTGCTGCGCCCCGACACGAGAGTCGCTACCGTTTGTCCGATGCGCTTCCTCGCCTGCGTCATGTCCGTCGCGCTCGCTGCGTGCTGCCCGCGCGAGCCTCTCCGCTTTGAGCCCGCGCCACCGCAGCCGACGGCGGATGGCCATGCGCCTTGCGACGAGCCCGCGGGGCCGCACGCACGGTGCCAGCGAGCGCCGCGTCCGACGAGCGCCGACGTGAAGGCATCCACGCCGGCTCGTTGACGATCCGTCAGGTCAGACGGGAGACGCTCGCGCCTCGCGAAGAGAGCCCAGTTCGCGGAGAGCCCAGTTCGCGGAGAGCCCAGTTCGCGGAGAGCCCAGTTCGCGGAGAGCCCAGTTAGCGGG
>Ga0194129_10009929_pt1 | contig 10511 bp, 7 predicted proteins | sample TA2KigCa35mmetaG_FD_150862 | JGI IMG/M metagenome (GOLD analysis project Ga0194129, IMG submission 150862) | Freshwater microbial communities from Lake Tanganyika, Tanzania - TA2015038 Kigoma Deep Cast 35m | ecosystem: Environmental > Aquatic > Freshwater > Lake | place: Tanzania: Lake...
TCTTCCTCATCTATATCACCTTGCTTTCGCTGTCCTGTTCCATAAACGCTATACGCTCCTTTGGATAATCTGTATCTATAGGCACATACGCTGCTCCTGTCTTTAATACACCCAATACACTCACCACCTGTGCGATGCTGCGTTCCAGCTTTATAACGACTCTATCTCCCTTTTGTATTCCGTGTTCTGTTTGCAAGTAATTCGCTAAACGATTGCTCTGTTCATCCAACTCCTGATAACTTAACTCCTTACTACCCCAAACTATCGCTCTTGACTTTGGGTTCGCTTTCACCACCGCTTCAAAACGCTCTAATACCGTTCTTCGGTCAAAAGGACTTGGGGATGGATTATAAGCAAGTTGCCTTTCTGTATCCTTTGTTGAAAGGATAGTGTAATCACTCAGTATGCTTGTTTGCTGGGTGGCTAAACTTGTTAATAGCTCCGAAAAATGACCCTCCATCTGCTCCATCTGCAAGGAACTGTATATATCTCGGTTATACTCCCAATAAACACCTAAACCTCCGCCTTGATGCTCGTGGACTACTAACGTGAGGTCAAACTTAGAACTATCAGATAATTTATCACTTAGAAGTTTGGAAGAAATATTTTGAAGACTAATGTTGTAAGCATCAAAATTGTGATAATCCAACCACACATCAAACAAAGGATTACGGCTGGTGTCTCTGGTCAAGTTCAATGCATCTACCAGTTCGTCATAGGGATATACCTGATGGCTATATGCTCCTAGTGTGTTTTGTTTTATCTTTTGATAAAGGCCAGTGATGCTATCTTCCTTACTAAATGAGGTTCTGATGGGTAAGGCACCCAAATAAAACCCTATTTGTCCCTCTAGGTCCGGATGCTCTCTTCCTGCTATCGGGCTGCCTATTACAATATCCTCCTGACCTGTATATTTATGCAACAAGATGTTCAGTGCCGTCTGCAAGGTCATAAACATCGTACCCCCTTGCTGCTGACTAAAAGCCTTTAAGTTATCTGTGGTTTGTTTGTCAAGTTCTCTGTAAACACTCGCTCCATTGTAAGTCATTACCTTCGGGCGTGGCTTGTCACTCGGAAGCTCCAATACCGGTAATTCTCCCTTGAACTGCTCTAACCAGTAGTTCTTGTGTGTGCCGATTTCTTCACTCTGCAACTGCGCATTGTGCCAGGCTGCATAGTCCTTATACTGTATGCTCAGTGGCGGAAGGTTTGCTGCTCTTTGTTCCAACTCAGCATTGTACAACTCGCTCCACTCCCGATGCAATACACCCATCGACCAACCATCACTCACTATATGATGCATCACCAATACCCATACATAGCTACTGTCCGTTTCCTTAAGTAAAGTGCAACGTATCAATGGGCCTTCCTCTAAATCAAATCCCCTGCTTACTTCTTGGGATACATAGTCCCTTATCGTGAGGCATTTCTCTTCTTGGGTGTAATGACTGTAATCTGCTTGCTGGATAGTGAAGTATTCATGTGAAATAGGCAATACACGCTGCCTTGGATTGCCTTCTCCATCTTCTGTGAATATCGTTCGTAGTACTTCGTGTCGGGTCAGGAGTGCTTGATAAGCTTTACTGAAAGCCTCTTCGTTTAAGCTACCCTCTAATCTTACTACCTGCGGTATGTTATACGCCTCATTCGCGCCCTCAAATCTGCTCAACACCCATAACCTACGCTGGGCGGAACTAACAGTATAGTTGGATGCTTCCTTTATGCTTGGTATTGCTGTATAGGTTTCTTTTTCTGTTGATTCACTTATCAGTTTACCTAATTGTTCAATAGTCGGATTAGCAAACAACTCCTTCAAGGCCAGTTTTACGCCCAACTGTTTATGCGTCTGACCGAGTAATCTAATAGCCTTAATGCTATGACCACCCAAATCAAAAAAGTCAGCCTTGGTACTTAAAGTATCTTCCTCTACGCCCAATACCTCTGACCATATCTTAACTAGTTTCTTCTCGGTTTCTGTAACTGGGGCTATGTAAGCGGCTTGTTCCATTCCCGTGCCCTCAGGGTCCGGCAGTGCCTTTCTATCCACCTTGCCATTGCTGGTTAATGGAATACTTTCCAGTTTAATATAATAGTTCGGCACCATATAACTCGGTAGACGCTCTTTTAGATAGCTCTTCAACTCCTCTGCCGTGGCCTCTCCTGTTGTATAAGCTACCAACTCCTTATCAGTTGCATTGTTAATTGCTCTGGCGATTACTACTGCCTGACCGGATGCTTTGTGGTTGCTTATGGCTTGTTCAATCTCGCCCAACTCGATTCGGTAACCTCTAATCTTCACCTGGTCATCCATTCTACCCAAATACTCCAAATTACCATCCTCTCGCCACCTGCCTAAATCACCTGTTCTATATAGGCGTTCGCTTGGGTTATAGGGGTTGGTGATGAATTTTTCCTTCGTGAGCTCAGGTTGGTTTAAGTAGCCGCGAGCAACACCTAAGCCTCCCACATATAGTTCGCCTTCCTGACCAACGGCACACAATTGTTTGTGATCATCCAATATGTAGCAACTGAGGGTAGGAATGGGTTTACCTATGCTTGAAATCCCTCTCACAATTTCTTTTGCTCCTATTTCCTGATAGGTAACGTGGACTGTAGTTTCTGTGATGCCATACATATTCACCAACTTCGTTGTTGGATACTGTTGATGCCACCAATCTAATTTAGAGGGTTGAAGTGCTTCCCCTCCGAAAATCACATAGCGTATATGATGAACATTGTTAGCATGATTGCTTGTAAATACTTCTGATAAATTATAAAAAGCAGATGGGGTTTGATTCAGTACCGTAACTTTTTCGGCAATTAACATCTCTGCAAAGGAAAGGGTGTCTTTTGCACCTTCACTTGATACGATAATTAACTTTCCTCCATACAACAAGGCTCCATACATCTCCCACACAGAAAAGTCAAAATTGTAATTATGGAACATCGTCCAAACATCCTTAGAACCAAAGTCAAACTGAAAGGCATCGTTAAATAATAATCTGACTACGTTTTTATGTTCTATCAATACGCCTTTCGGATTACCGGTTGTCCCTGATGTATAAATCACATACATCAGATTGTTTGGACTGAGCTTGACATTCGGATTGGTACTTGGGTATTCCCTGTTGTTGTTTTCTTCTTTGAACTTCTCAAGCTCCTGCTCGGTGATGATTAGTTTTAAGTTAGCGTCCTTTTTGATGAATTTCTTTCTTTGCTCGGGATACTCCGGATCTATCGGTACATACGCCCCTCCTGATTTGATAATCGCTAGTATCCCTATCACCATCCACTCGCTCCGCTCTAATTCTATTCCTACTAATTCATCCGATTGGATGTTGTAGTTGTGAATCAGGTAATGCGCTAGTTGATTGGATATCTCGTTGAGTTCTCTGTAGCTTAATTCTTTGTCGTTGAACTTAATCGCTGTGTTTTCAGGATTAAGTTTTACCTGCTCCTCAAACAAGTCCACTATCGTCTTGTCCTTCGGATAATCTATATTTAATAAATCAGTCGTCATTTTAAAATCCTCTATTCTTAAGGTTTTATCCTTAAAAAACCAAAAGTCCACATCTCCTCCAAAACCAATAGTATTTTTATTCAGTATATGTGCAATATGTAAAAATCCCGTATCGATAGAGTAAATCTTCTCAGCCTCTTTAATTATATAATTCCAATACAGACTACTCTGTTCCTTTAAGTAAAAAAGATTGGATGTATATATATTTAAATCTTTTTTTAAACTTGGAAACTTATTGTCCACCAAAAGCCAAACAGCTCTATCTTCTTTTCCAGCCGTACTTACAGTTTCTTTAATCCAATTTAACAAGTGTGTATAATTCTCTTGCACATCCTCCTTAAAAGTGCCACAAATGAGATTGATCAGAATGTGTTTTTTACCTTGAGCAGGAGCAATTGCATCAAACAAATCGGCAAAGGTTTCTTGGTTATTCACCTCATTAATAATGATGTTTTCTTTGCAGGCAATATCCATTTCATTTAAACCAAAAAAAGATTCATTGCAGATTTTAGCATATTCATACACATTGCTGAAGGTTTGCTTTAAAAGAGGAAAACCTGATTGGATATGGGTCTCACAATTCGTGTATAAAAATTTAATCCCAGTTGAGTCAATGGATATACGTTCAAACTTATTGGAAGAAACATCTATATCTGGAAGATTAAAGCTAATGAAATCCAATCCCACCATACCTTTCACAATGGATGGAAATCCATTTAGCTTCAGGTACTCTTTCAATTGCCCATCACTCTTGATAAATGCAAGAACCAAAGTATTTTCATCGGCTTTTATTTGGTCGTAAAATTCGGTTATTGGGCGGTTTTGAACCGTATCATTTTTTGGTTTGAATAAATGGGTATGGGGATGAAAGACACTAATTTCTTTATCTGAAAAAACACTTTTCAGCCCATTTACCAAAGGCCAGAAAAAGATAATGCTATCTCCAATAAAGGAGATTTCATTAATTAATATGATTTGCTTATATTTTAGAAATAAATCCTTAAACCTCATATCAACCAACTACTTCACATTTTTCTTTAGATATTTCCAACATCAACCCATAAATTGAAGAAATCCCGCCGTTTTTCATACCATTTTCATCTCCGAAATAAACACTGTTGATGGATCTGAAAAACTCCCCCTTTGGAAAGTTCTGCAGTTCCTTTCGGAGATAAACGGCAGCCAGGGTTACGGTTCCTTTATGACCGATGAAAACTGCATTTTTATCGCTTATAAAGAGAATGTTCATTATTTTTATATTAGTTTAACTAAACTCAAGAATCAAATTAAAGGTATATAGTGATTTTCTGCTGTATTTCCTTTAACCTTTCGCAAAGGCCAAACGTCAAAAGCAACTGTAATTCTTTTTCCTGCCCAATTCCAATCACCCATGGCATGATCATGCCCTATTTCAGACATAATTACTCTGTTGTCAATATTGTGATTATCTACAACCTTTTCACCGAATATGTTGTAATGTGTTATTGATGGTTCCGCCTTTACACAATAATAACCATGGAATCCTAAACCAGGCTCCCCATGCCCATGCCAATCTAGCTTTCCTTGGGAGGCTTCAACGATATTAAACCATCCTTGAATATAGTATTGCTCCTTTTCGAAATCAAGATTATAATATTCACATGCTTCTATAACCATCTCCTTAATACTTTTAAGAAGATTATGAAGTCCCTCGTGGTACAAACAAAACACATTATACTCTGACCACTTTATAGTTGAAATACTTTTTGTTTCTAAAAATGATTCAGAATCAGGTCCTCTATGAAAAAGTGGAGTAATGCCAAGCATTTTGCAATCCTCAATTTCTTTGTACTTCTGCAGAAGAAAGTTTTGTAGATCAATTAGGTCATTATTTAGCATTCGCTCAAAAAATCGATGATCTTTTTTAAATAGTAAATTTTCCATTTTTTTTTGTTTTTTTTATTTGTTTTTATTGATTTAAAAGTTCGTATTCTTTTGCTGAAAATTTCAACATCAACCCATAAACAGATGAAATACCGCCATTTTTCATACCATTTTCATCTCCGAAATAAACGCTGTTGATCGGTCTAAAAAACTCGCCTTTAGGAAGATTCTGTAGTTCCTTTCGAAGATAAACCGCAGCCAGGGTTACGGTTCCTTTATGACCAATGAAAGCTACATTTTTCCCGTTTAAAGCAAGGCTGTTCATTACCTTAATCATACGATTACCATATGTACAATCATCTTCTGAAAAAGGTATTTGTTGAGGCAGATAAAGAGGGGTATAATCAGTATCTAAATCAGGGTATTTGGCAAACAATGCTTTGGGTAACAAAGCTTCGTCAAATAAAGTATAATAGGATTTACCTTTGAAGTTAAAATGATTAGGCACCAACTTTACAAAAGTGCCGTTAATGAATTTTGGAGTAACTACACCGGTAAAATCAGACAATACAGGCGCTTCTGCAAGGCCATATTCCACCCGAATAGGTACATCAAACTGTTGCTTTAAAATCAAAGCGCTCTCTATACTTCTCGTCATCGGTGAGCAGTAGATGGCATCGAGTTGCTCAATCTTGCTTGCAGCCTTTTTCATCTGCGCTTTACCATCTTCTGATAAAGGAGCATCGAAAGGGTTAACTCCGCTTCTTTCCAATGTTTCCCATTGCTGTGGATTCATATCTGCAATGCTTGCACCGCTATGTATTAGATAAATTTTATTTTCCATTGTTTAGTCTTTTAAAGGTCATCTGGATTAATAATTAGGGTACTATCGGGTGCATCAAAATTATGCATTACCAATAAGCCCGTATGCTTTCTGCCACCGGCATTGGCTCCTTGGGAAAGCTTAAAATGGGAGGGGTTTCCGGTAAAATATTGAGCACCAAATGTGACTAAGCCACTATGGCCTACCAAAACAACGCTTTGATGCAGGCTACTAAAATGGTTAATCATTTTCACCATACGGTTGCCATAAGAAACCAAATCTTCCATAAAAGGATGGTCCTGCGGACGCACATAACTTTGGTAGCTGCGGTCTAACTGAGGCCACAACTCAAAAATGGATTCAGGAAAAAGTTTTGGGTCGATGTTGCTGATTAAGCGTTTACCGTGATGCTCATCAAAACGCGATTGCAACTTCACAAACTGTCCATCAATGATTTGAGGAAGACTGTGACCGTCATCTACTACTCTTCCGGGTTCTGTAATTCCATACTCCAAACGAATAGGCACATTTAAAAATGATTGTAGTTGCAGGGCAGTTTGCACACAACGGGTCATTGGCGAGGTATAGATGTACTCCACCTCGGGAATGTGTCCTTTGTGTTTTAGAATTTCAGCAAAGCCCAATTCTGACAAAGGCGTATCGTGGCTATTTTCTTTGTAACGAGGAGAATTTTGCCATTCCTCGTAATTATTGGTATCTAAGCGATCACCGTGGCGGACTAAACAAATGGTGGACATATTATTTAATGATTTTTATTTGGTTAATTTTTCGAATGACAAAATCTCCCTCTCCTGTTTTCAGGTTAAAGGACGATTGATTTACCACATCTACTTTAGCATCGAGAATTTCTATTCCATAGTTTTTTAACACTTTAATTAATCGTTTGCTGTGGTTGATTTCTTTTGAAGTAATGGTTATTTCCTCCGACTCTCTAAATTTATAGATAAACAACCAAGCTTTGTTGAGGGCCGAAACTATGTTGGCTTCTGTAAATGCGGAGAATTCAGCTGGCAAATTCGATGACTCAATTTTTTCCCTGCCAATACCCGATAATTTTTCGTGTTCACCGATATCAGACCAATGAGCAAAAGCCTCACGTCCAAGCATCAAATTATTTTGCTCTTTTTGAGAATTCACATATACATATTTACTATCCACAGATAAAGGATAGATTGGATAATCCCCTTGTCTGAAAATCCACTCGTTGGTGTCTGTATTTCCGCCACAGTACCTTCTTAAATCATTAGTTAAGTACCCATCTTCATAATTAGTAGGTTTAATACCTCCTATTTCTATAACATAAGACGGAATAACAGCAGTAAACATTCCATAAGTCATTTGCAGGTTATAGTCTTTTTCTTCTTTAACTGCATACGCATCCAAATCTCTTCTTATGTCAAAAATTAATTTCAGAACCAGATACTTGAAATTGGATTCCTTTTGATCATAATCAAATTCAGGGGACGCAGCTAAAATACGCTCTTGTTTTAGAGCTTTGAAAGCTGCTTCGAAAATACCTTTTGTTAAATCATTGACATCTGCGTCCATTAAAAAGAAACAAAGCTCTTGGCATTTCTCCCGGAAAAGCAAGTAAGCTAAATCATTCAATACTTTTTTAACAGCCGCAGTATCAAAATACAAAGGAACTTCCCCATGAATCACCAAAACATTACCCCCTATATCTTCGAGATTTTTTACAGATTGCCAAACCTCAGGCTTTACAACTTTCTTATCTTTAAAATTATGGAAGACAATAAAAGCCATTTCGTTCTCAAAATCTTTTCCATAAGCATTTTGACAGGCTGAATAAACCTTTTCCAGCTCCGTTTCATTCATAGCAGCAATCAGAATAGCAGATTTTTTGGAGCCAATTTCCTCCAGTTTTGATGGATTAATACCAGCTAATAATTGATCAAGCCAAAGCAAATAATCCGTATTGTGCTTCTGCCAGTATACCTCTAAAACTGCATCAAAGGAGGGTGGTGTTTCGGAAAGATATTTATCGACTGCTAAAGCAATTTCATTGTCATCAGTTACCCCCTTATGCTTTAGATAATTAACAAACGCCTCTTTTTTATCGCGCTTAAAAAAATGTTGCGGCTTAAATAACTCCAAAACATCCCAAGGTGATTCTATCTCGTTTTTGATACAGTATTCCCAATTCTCTCGTAATTCCAGCAAGTCTCTTACCACCAACCCCTTATACATCTCACGCACGTGTGGGATGTAGTTTTTAAGGGCTGAAATTTTCTCCTTTTCAAAACCCGGATAAGCACCTCTGATGATTTCCTCCTTATAAAAGAAGGGCATCACTTTCCAAAAGCGCGCACAGAATTGCTTGTCTTCTTCGGTAACTATTTTAAGTCTTTCCTCAACTATCGGCATTCCTTTTCAACCAACGTTTTACTGTACAAAATCTCCTTCTCCCCAAACAAACGTTCTGCAATCAGACCTCTGGAAAGGCATTCTTCAACCAATTTGTTGGACTCCACAATCGGAATGGATTCATTCGTATATTTCAAACTGCTGATAAACTCGCACCAAGGCTCTTGCCCCATAGCATATACATATACCTCTTTAGGATGAAACATATTAACGAGATGCATCCCACGGTTGTGGTCGCAACCTGAAAGCGTTCGGGATTGGTCATTTTCTCTGGAGACTTCGTCTAACATTAGAGGTCCGTACAACCACGTTAAAGGGGCACCATCGCATTCCATTCCTAAAAAAATAACGTCTACATCACCCACAATACGATGAATATTTTCGTACAATTTAGGCTCCATCACCCTAGAATCGGCAGAAAACAATAAAGAGAAATCCTCTACTTTTACGTGGTAACATGTCTTAGCTTTAATATCTAAATCACTATGCTCACCGGTAAATGGCAAACCTGTTATTGTACAATCCGCGCGATGTATGGTCTCCATTTCATCGATTTCAATTACATTTTTAAATCCAATTTTATTGAACATTAATTTCAACTTTGGATCCTGTAATGCTCCACCTCCGGAACGCGGCACCACAATATTTTTTATTCGGTGTCGAAGCGGAAGAAGCGTTTCAAGCAATATATGATCCTGATGATTGTGGGTAATCAACACATAATCAATTTCATCAGGTAAATCATAATCTGAAAAATGATGCACTTCGGTTGGATATCCATAGTAACTGATGAGCGGATCAATTAAAATATTCAAGTCCTTAGTCTCAACAAAAATACAAGCATGACCAAAATAGCGCATACGTACTTTATCGCCTGAGTATTTTTCGTAAGGCATCGGAGTATCCTCCGTGAAAAAAGTCATAAACAGTTTCTTCTGCTCGTCTGTAAGATTCAAGCGGTCCGCAAGTTCTTCAGGAGAACCGGGTACACGTTTCATCCTTGCCAGTTCATCTATTATTGGGTCGTCTAAAGCAATGGGTAGATGAAGTACATTGGGGTCATCCAACTTGGGAGTGCTTAAAGAAAAAGGACGGGAATCATTGTTGGTAATCCATAAAGCGACGGATTGAAAGTTTTTGTCGTAAAACTCTGTATGATATAACAATTCTTCAAATACCCTAAAAGATAAATTATTGTTTAAGTCATACACCAACTCCACATATCCTCTCAAGATTGGAGGAACTTTTTCATACAAATCCTCCAAGGCATAGCCTTTTGGATGAGACTTCAGCAATTTATCTAATTTCCGTAAAGCAAAAGCCAACTGAACCATCTTGGATTGTTTATCCAGGGTTTCAGTAAGTAACGCTTTCACTTCTTCCGAACGATCATGCCCATAATCCATAAAAGGTCCTCCCAGCATTTTGGGATCCTTCACGGCCTCCATGTGCTGCTGAGGCGAATCCACATACGAATTCATAATCTCTACATGACGTTTTACTACATTCATAGCCGCAGTTCCTGGAGAGATCAAATGCGACCACGCGTACCATCGCATGAATAGGGGCTCAATGACTAGGTTGGGTTTTAAGTATTTTCGATTTGGCATATTTCAAGTTCGCGTGTGTGCGAATTTATTTGATTTTTATTGACAATATCTGTAAGTACCCCGTTTTTCGGACAGGGTTAAATTAGACATTTCAAATATGGTTATTTCTTTCGAGATATTTAATAGGACTTAGATTATTTAATGATTGATGAGGATGCAGTGTGTTGTATTCTTCCATCCATTCTAAGGATAGCATTCTTAAGTGTTGCAAGGAATCAAAGAGATATGCATCCAGTATGTCTTCTCGGTAACTTCGGTTAAGTCTTTCAATGTAGGCGTTCTGTGTTGG
>Ga0194129_10009931_pt1 | contig 10509 bp, 16 predicted proteins | sample TA2KigCa35mmetaG_FD_150862 | JGI IMG/M metagenome (GOLD analysis project Ga0194129, IMG submission 150862) | Freshwater microbial communities from Lake Tanganyika, Tanzania - TA2015038 Kigoma Deep Cast 35m | ecosystem: Environmental > Aquatic > Freshwater > Lake | place: Tanzania: Lake...
GATTCAAACCAGGCCTTATGATCCGCCAGAATCTTCTTGAGATCCGCCTCAGTAATCTTTGCCATTGTGATTCAACCCTCCTTTTGAGTTGTTAACCTTATACTACCACAACTGTACCTAGTTGTCAAGTGATAATTGAAAACAAATCTGGTGGTGTGACGAGAGACAGTGTTCTACCGTTATCCCAGGAAACCTCTATATGAGTAAAGTCGCCAACTTCTTCAGCAGAGACAACTGTGCCAGTGGTACCAATCGGTACGGGATGCGGATCATCATCCATCCTGGCCAACCTGATCCGCATCCCTGCCCTTACTTGATTTCTCAACAAGAGAACCTCCCTCCAATCAGCGAAGATAGCACCCATTTGCAATGCCACCCTTTAGATACTTATACCTTACCCAGAATTTGATTAGCTGTCAAGCGTTTTCTGAAAAATGTGGGCCAGTATTTTAACTGGCCCACGAAGTTACTACTTCTTAGAGACACTAAATATGATTCTACAAGTCCCACACCTGACCCGCCAACACTTACCATAATCAGCAATCACGTTACCTTCATGTAGCGCATGCTCGTGAAGGTTAGGGCATGTACCGCTAACAGCAGGTAGTGTCGTTTCTGCAACAGGAGTTTCATTATCAGTCATAAAGTTATTTCCTTTTTATTGTCATACTAGCATAGTTTTAGTGTGTTGTCAAGAAGATAATCATATGCCAAAGAAAAAGAAAAAGTCGTCATGTTCAGGCAAGAACTCTTATGATACTTTAGAAGAAGCTGAGAAGGCGATTGAATGGTCTAAGCGCAACACGGGAGCGTACCTGCGAGTATACAGATGCGCTCCCTGTGCCGCCTATCACCTGGCCCATTTCAAGAAGCCATAGCTCGTGTCTACATCTTGCTGAGTACCTTCTTGAGGAACGGCTTGAGGATATTCAACGAACTCATAACGTCCTTGATTACAACGTTACGACCCTTTCCATAAAGCTGTTCTCCCTTTTCTTGCGAATAAGCATCGTCAACGCCGACAGAGAACACCTGAACCCCCATAGTCTTTACTACCTTGTCAACAGCCAAACGGCATTGTGCAACCGAGGTAGGGCAAGGCTCACCATCAGAAAGATGAATGATAATATGCTGCCTTGCAGCAGGATAATCTTGCCTGAGTCGCTTTGCGGCGAACTCGATTGCATAACCGTCCAGGTTTTCACAGATAGGCGAGATTGCCATAAGCGCATAGCTATTATCATGGTTCTTGGTGTATAGCTCACGGATAGACAAGTCATACCCTTCACGGACAGTAGATGTTTTGTACCCTTCTCCCCCATAAAGAGTCAAGTTAGAAATGGGCGTTTTTCCAGTGTGGCCCAGGACCATGGTATGCACACCAACAAGCCCCTTAAGAGCCTCAGTAAGCACGATAGTAACATCCCTTACCTTTTCATACCGATAATACCGATCCATCGAACCTGATTCATCAACAAGGATGCAGATAGCAACGTCTGGCTTTGCAGAAGCCGTCCTTTGCGACCAGATGTTACTTTGAGCGTTGTTAAGCTTATGAAGCGAACCCTCGTCAAGCTCACCTTCTTCACGAGCATGAACCCAGCCCTTTGTATCATTCTTGCGGAAAGACAGAACAGACTTGATATTTTCGATCTTCGACTTAAGCTCAAAGACCTTTTTCTTATACTCGTTAGCAATATCAGAAGATGCTGTCTGAATCCGCACACAACCAATAGAGCTAATCGAAGAGAGCCGATGATCTTCATCGTTGGCATATTCAGTATGGTTGAACGGATTACCTTCTTTGAGAGAATCGTCCTTGAGGCTCAAAGGCTTTTCGTCAATACGAATAGCATCAGGTTCATAGATAGGGTGCCCAAATGCCTGCTGGTCGATGAAATCCGGTGCCATGTTACTGGCTTCGTTACCTTCAGGAGAAGAATCCTGTTCAATAGACTGACCCTCCTGCTGCTCATCACCATTACCCTCTTGCTGATCCTGCTGCTGTTCTTCTTCTTCCTGCTCGAAAGCTTCCTTGATAAGAATCGCAAGAGACTGAGCGTGGAGATACTGCTTCTCACTGTTTACCTTATGCTTGCCAAGCGTAATAACAGTTTCCAGAAGTTCACGATGCTCTTCCGGGACTTCAATGGCATGGTTCGGTGCCAGCATGTTCCAAGCCACGATGTTGGCAAAGACTTCAGCGTTCAGTTTATTTTCAGAAACGTATGCAAGCATTTCTTCATGCTTGCTGACGATCTGATTCTGTTCGTAAACGTCAAAGTACGGGGCAAACCCAGACCAGTCCTGAGTAACCGAATTCTTAGCCTTGATAAGTTCCTGGGCCTTCCAGATAGGCCTTGCAACCTCTGGCTCAAGATCGTTATTAAAATCCGTCCAAGCTTCAGGACTCATGGTGCGCTTCATGCTAGACAAGATGAGAGCCTTGCCAGTAAGGGCATCAATGCGCTCATCATCCTTCTTATCATCTTCAGCAGAGAGAAGAACCTTGGCATCAAGATAAACCGTATCGGTATGAGGGCTGTTAATATCACCGTTGCCCCAAGCGATAGACAGGCTACGATCCGTGCAACCAACGCTGTTCTCAACGATGTTTACCGTCCTCGCAAGCTGATGAAGAGCCTTCATGAGCCTAGAACGTGGCGTAGAAGTAGACATGGTAAAAGAGAAGCCATAGTTCATCTTGGACTTCCACCAAGTCGAAGGAGACCTGTAAGACCCACCAACATAACCGTAGCTAACTGGCTTGGCCTTTGTATAAGTATAAGAAATACTATCCTCGTCATCCCAATCAGAAGAATGAGCCGAGTGCTTCTTGGTTCCGGTAGACTTACCGTAATCCCAGCTAGAGAAACCGTCCATAGCTTTATCGCCCCCCTTTACTCTTACACTATCAGAAACCTTGCCTGTTGTCAATGGTTTTCTATAAAAAGAGGCGGGCATTTTTCAGCCCGCCTCTTAATCGTTCAGTAACTAAACCCGCTTTGCACATCCTGGGCCAACTTAGAAAAACAAGTTTGGCAAAGCTGCGAGTGACTAGCGGTAGTCAAAGTAACGTGACAACGGCGACATTGATTGCTAGATGATCTCATCAAGCCCTCCCGAGAACCCATCCAATCATAAACCCAGCAAACGTATAAACCGACGTGTCCATAACGCCGACAATACGATACATGGTTGCTTCACTGATCTTCATTGTTTTCACCTCCTTCTTACCAGCTTGACCCGTAAATAAGCACCTCTTTATCCCAGTCCATACCAACAAGAGCCTTTTCGATAATCTCGATTGTCGTCTCAAGATTCTCTACATACCACTCACCAATATCCGTTGGACCGAAAAAGAAGCCTCCAGTAGGCGGAAGAATATTGCCGCACTCATCGAACTTGCCTGCCTTGTAAGCGTCAAGTGCCCGTCGAGTAAGGCCAAGAAGTTCAACCAGATTTTCAATCGTGACGAAGTAAGCCTCACAATCATCTTCCCCGTTTTGTACATTTTTAACAAACCAGGAATGAATCATGTTGGCCTTTCGCCAATAACCAACCTCTTCCCCAAGACGAGGCCAATCACCCGTTGTCTGAATAATGTTCAGATCATTTGACCCAGCAGGAAACCCAAGGGATTCAAAGTCTGTATAAGTAAGCTGATCCGTTGGAACAGGCTTGCCTACATGAGTCACATTACCAGAACGAATCATCGGCACAACATTGCTATGGAATCTAGAAGCAGCAGCATCGTAATGGTTAGCTGTAAGCCCCGTAACTTTACGATACTTATTGAGGTACATATCGAGTCCCATTTGTATTTCTCCTTTAATCCAGGCTAACCGTGAGAGCCAATACCGGTAAATCCGAGTGGCTTGAACATGACCCGTCCTCGCTCACTCTCAAACTCTGCGATGAAGATAAAGTCCTTCAAGTCCAGCCCCGTCTCTTCAGAGATAGCCTTGACCTGAACTTGCGACCACTGAAGCGGATTCTTCGTGCCAGACGGAATGACCGCCGTAAACATCTGTGCGTCCATCTTGCGCCTCCTTCTTTGATGATCTCAGACTAACACAACCCACACGACTTGTCAAGCGATTTCTCTTTGTATATTCAAAGACTAGCGGGCACCTGTCAGCAGAATTAAGGTCACGCATACGCGCTATCAGGTTGCAATTCTCTTCTGTAGAATTTTCTTGAGATCATCAGGTTGCAATTCTCTTCTGTAGAATTTTCTTGAGATCATCAGGTTGCAATTCTCTTCTGTAGAATTTTCTTGAGATCATCAGGTTGCAATTCTCTTCTGTAGAATTTTCTTAGAATTTCTGCCAGGTTAATTTCTGATGATGTCAAGGTAAAGGGGAGGTGAAGGGGTGTCTCCACCCGATCCACCTCCCCCACCCACCCCCGCGCTTGGGGCGATTACGAGGCGTTGAAAAGTGCTTCCCTTTCAACCACGCGACTAAACCAGTCATAGACCTTAGCGCACATCAACTCATCTTTGAGATCTGCGACCTGGGCAAAGTAGGCGAGTTGATAGAAGAACTTATCTTCAGCGATCAACTCATACCGAGAAATTTCTCGCATGAACGCAGCAGCGTTACGTGTCAAAGACATATACTTCTTGGCAAGAGAAGGCGTATAGACATGCGCGAAGTCTTCAACCAACTCTTCGATGAAAGAATCAAGCTCATCGATAGAATTAAACTGCCCAGCAACCACCAAATAATTAATCTCCTGGACAAGACCCATCAAAAAGCCATTATAAGCTTCGATCATCTCGGTCCAAGTCGAATCATCAGAAAGATTCAACTCAATGTCATGTATCGTGTATTCTTGCATCGTTCAAGACTGTCCTCTCGTGTAGCTTTACTCGCCTCTTATCCAGTTAGCGCATTGTTAAGACTCAAGAGTCACAACAAGAAGTGGTTAGATTATCGCTCATGAGACTGTATCTCAACAACCATACTAAGGTACCGTAAAACCACAGTCAACTATTTAGATACAATTTGTAACAGTGTCATCTGACGCCAAAAAGGGTGCAAGGTCAAAACCTTACACCCCCACCCCACCAACCTTACACCCCGCTTATCGGGATATCACCCAACTCCTCGTCTACCGTAATCATACAAGCAGGAGAAATAATAAAACCAGCATGGTCAAGAAAAGAAACCAAACCACTTAAACCACGCTTCTCAACAGAAAAAGACATATTCTCGAATTGATCACTGTAAATAGTCGTCAAAACAATACCATTGTAAGTAAGCGTAATACGCTCACCACCAATAGTCTCCAAATCATAACAGTTCTCGCCAACCTGCAAGACCCGACGTAACGCTACACCACGCATATCAGCAAAAAATACCATGGTTAGAAACATCTAACCACTCAACCTGGGCACGAAGCTCCTCAATACAATTCAACGCATCCAACAAATCACCCTCGATCTGATCGATGTCGCCAGAATCCAAACGAGACCTGACCTCGGCAATATACTCATCAGTAAATAACATTACTCTTCCTCAAATGACTCGACAAGAACCGGAAACTTTAACTGACGATCAAACTCAATAGGATCGTCATCACCCATCAAAAGCTCAACCCTATCAAGACAAACATTCACAAGTTCCCTTAACTCAGTAAGCTCACTTACAAATAAATCAGACTCGATACAGTCATTGAGATTCAATTGAACCTCGCGTAAACTGTCTAACAAATAATCTAAATCACTCACGACGAAAACCTTACACCTCCACTCAAACTCTTATAGAACAATACTTGCCTTATGAATCAACAACCACAAAGCAAAATGACTGATTTATTCCTTCTATTTCTAATACTTTGATAACCTGCTTATAGTGTCAGAGTAGCATAGCAAAATGACACCAACTTATATGTTATTTGTAATAACTTAATAGGTTGTATTTTATAGCAGAAGAAGAAAATAGTTTTCAGATATCTGTACAACTAAATACGAGTGAGTAGATTACCGGCCCAGATGGTTACCGGGGTTATAATCTCAAATTGGTTCACTGACCCATCGTAGGGAAAGCTTGTTTTTAGAAGTATAATCGGGAATATTATTTTTATATTTTGTTATATTTGATACTTTCTATTTCAGGAGTATCATAGTGAACTTGAATTCATCACTGTGATAGTTTTATTTAGGAGTTGTGTTGTTAAATCTCAAAAGGATTTACGAAGAGCAACCGATAGTTAAACTTCATAGGGAAATTGATTCAGTCCAGAATCAGGGTCCCCGAGAAGAAGGAAGCCTTTTAAACCCATAGTCCCTGTCTCTCCCAAGATTAAAGATTTTAGTTATAAGAGAGACGAGACGAAAAGAGATGATAAAATCCAGGACGTATTTGACAGGCTAGGCAATAAAACCCTAGGTAAGACCTTAACCCCTATGAGGTCAGTCTGGTAGAAGAGATAGGGATTGTGGCGAATAACAAAGGCTTTCTTCTTCTCGGGGCCTTCTGGATTCTAGAACAAAAAGAGCTAGATTCACACCAAACAGAGTCTCGACGGGAGCGGTAAGGGAAAAATAAACCCCTTGACCGTCATTTAGTGTATTTATTAGATTTTTAGGTTTAATATGAACATTTACCGTACAGTTTTAGCTTACTTAAAGAAGAAGTCTTTAGTAGCGATCAAGCCTTGGGATCGTCATGCTCCGAGCAGGTCTGAGGATTTGTTCAGGCGAAATCATACGTTAGATGTTAACAAGGGTGAGTTGTCTAGTTTACGTTTTTATACTGGTACTGGTTTCACCCCGATAAACGATCATCTAAGGGGCAAGGTTTATCCAGAGACTCATGTAAATTTTCATAACCCAGATAATATTATTGGTCACATAGACAATATTGACGCTGCGATGGACAGGAGTCCTTTAAAGACTGACGTTGTTTTATGGCGTGGTATGCCAGCAGTAAAGAGTCATCCGATTGTAACCAAGCTAAAGGAGTTAGGCGGTATGGTTTCTAAGGACGGTTCTACCAGGTATGAGTACGACAAGGCTTTAAAGTTAAAGGGCTTTACTTACAAGGAGCATAGTTATCTGTCAACGAGTTTAAACCGTTCTATTGGCGAGAGCTTTAATGCATGGCCAGAGATTATTTTAAAAATAGAAGCAAAGGCAGGCACGCAGGCTATATATATACCTGGAGCACAGCATTTAGGGCCAAGCGTGTATGATCCATCGATTAAAGATGTTGACAGTGCCGAGGACGGTCAAAAAGAGTTTGAAGTTTTATTGGACAGAGGCTTGACTTATGAGGTCACTAATGTTATAATAAAAGAAAAAGGTAATGAGTTAATAGTATCCGTCAGGGTAAAGTAAAGTATGAAAGATTTAAGTCAAGAGTTATTTAAGATAGCAGCCAGCTTGTCAGAATCCAAGTTAGAAGAAGACAAACAAAAAGCCTTGTATGAATTAGATGATGCTATTGAGTTCGTTGCTGAATATGCAGATAGGTCTTCAGCCACGCAAGATGTAGAGGATGTAGTCAAGCATTGGTTTAACGAGTCGCCAAGCTTAGTTATTCAAGAGTTTTATCTAGGTAGTCTAAGCAAGACGTTCTTGGTAGATCTAGCTCTTGAATTAGATACTCCAGTAGCTATCATCACAGCCCTTGACAAGATGATCAAGAAGGATATCATCGAGGTCAGTGACTTGCATGATAGAGATAGGAAATACATCAGCGGGTTACACTTGACGAGCCTTCAAGAGCACGAGCTAAGGAATGTATCCTGGTTGAGTCAGGTAGGTAGGCCAAGATGGCGTCCTAGCAGATGGTACGACGAGGACGTTACCTAAAAACCTTACACCCCCAGCATACGCGAAGATAAGACTGTCATCGTCACCTGTCTAGCTTGAGCAACGTCAAGCGCAGAGATGATGGTAGGCTTATCTTCTAGTATAAGGGCAGATGAAGAGATGTAGAAGTTCTTCTTGTCAGCGCATCTGAAAAGTCGTCCATCTACTGTAGATGCGACATAGTAGAGTTTAGTCTCTTCTTTCAATACGACATCGTTAACAGCATAGATGTAGTATTCATATGCGTTAATGCCGTCGTAGATGCTTTTGAGGATATACTTGTTCATTTGTTGGCCAGGTAGAGCTTATAGTCTTTGTGACAAGTGTTACAGCGTCCAAAATCGAATGAGGTGCTGTTCTTGTTACAGATGACACAATGGGTCTGTTGGTAGAGTGCTCGATGTGCTTGTCTACAGATTTTGCAGTTGCCACGCCAGCCCTTGGACTGATTGTGTTCATCGAGTGTCGTGCCGCAGTTCTTGCAGGGCAGTCCGAGGTAGTTGTTAAAGGCGTTAATCTCGTAGGCACGACCTTTTCGCTCACTTGTGATCATGGTCACCCTCCTCTTCAAGTCTGTTGTACATGCCCCAGAAGAGCGCCATGGTGATGATGCTCATGATGGTAGAGACGGCGAGTAGTTGAATCTCCGATGGCATGTTGATACTGTAACAGACAAAGGGCTACTTGTCAAGTACTTCTTCTTGTCTGGTGTAGTACCATACCTCATCTTGTTTCTTGAACTTAAACCTTACATCGTAGGTATAGCAGCCATCTACGAGGTATTCAACCACTTCTATGCTTTGTGTTCCGACGTTAGCCTTGAACAGCCCAGCCTGGCTCATATGGTTAATATTACTTGTATGTCCTATGTTCATATAGTAATACAGTCTTTCGAGTTCTTTCAACTCTTTGGTGTACCATGCGTGGTCTTTCAGTACAAAAGTTGGTATAAAACTTACCAGGCATAATTTAAAAATCAATAGGTAAGCTGTGAATTGTCTCTTCATCGAGACGTTCCTTTCTCAGCTTAGTCATTCCTTTACTCCTTAAATATTACATTTCTAAATTTATCAAGTTACATATACTCGATTGTTTCTTCTTAGGTGTTTATTGGTTATTAACAATCTCCATCTTTGTCAAATATAAGATTGATTTTCTGTTTATATTTGGTGTAGTGTAGCCATGAACAAACTTAGAGTAGTCTTAGGATATTTGCTTCGCAAATCTGATCCGTATTATGAATATGGATTAGAGCGTGAGCGTGTCAAGCCTCAGGTAGTTCGTATAAAGCCTTGGGGTGATATAGGGTTTCGAAAGTTTAAAGAAGAGCCGAGGTCTTTGGACAAGTTCAGAAAAGAGCATACGACAACTTACGCTGACCATGAGTTTAACACCATCAAGATTTACAGTTATGATGGCCATAGCGCTATCAACAAGACTTTACGGGGCGATGAGCTTGGCGCTAATGACCTGGTATTTGGTGACATTGAGGATCACATATCCAATTTGGACAGTAGCATGAAAAAGAGCCCAACGAAGTCTCCTGTTGTTGTATGGAGGGGGTTATCTGTTTTCACTAAAAATGATAATTTTCATCCATTAGAGGAAAAGCTTATCGAGCTAGATGCTGTATACGAGGATAAATACGCTCATAAGAAGGTAGACCCCCAAGAGGCTTTGAAGTTAAAGGGATTCACGTTTACTGATCCAAGTTTTGTCTCTACGTCATTAAACCGTACAACGGCGTTAAAGTTTACTAAAAATTGGGATAAGCCGTGGTCTACTCCCGTGATTTGTGAGATAAAGGTGCCCGCTGGCACTCAGGCCATCTATGCTCCAGGTGCTCACAAGTTAGAGGGTAAAGGTATTAAGGATATTGATCCGATAGCTGGTGAGGTAGAGTTATTATTGGACAGGGGTTTGAGGTTCAGAGTCACCAACGTTGCGTTGGGTGGTGTGGATTCTGGACGTACCGGGCTCATCGTCCACCTAGATATAGTGGAGAGTAGGTAGAGTTTTTTTCTATGATGAATATATGAATTTTAGAGTAGTCTTAGGATATTTGCTTCGCAAATCTGATCCGTATTATGAATATGGATTAGAGCGTGAGCGTGTCAAGCCTCAGGTAGTTCGTATGAAGCCTGGTTTGGTCGTACAGAGCCTAAGTCTTTGAGCAAGTTCAGGGAAGAGCATACGATGACTTATGCTAATCATGAGTTTGACAGTATCAAGTCTTACAGTGTTATTGGTTCGCGTGCTATCAACAAGACTTTACGTGGTGAGGTTCTTCATTCCTCCGACTATCTTATGGGCGATTATTTTGATGACGAGGTCATTTCTTATCACATCGACAATTTGGACAGTGGTATGCGTAAGAGTCCTACGAAGTCTGATGTAGTAGTATGGCGTGGATTGAATGCTTTTTCTGATAAGTATTCCCATCATCCGTTAGAGAAGAAGCTTAGAGATTTAGGTATTGTAGAGCAAGATAGTATTTATTCTTCACCGAGTATAAATCACGGCAATATTTCAGGTTTAACAGGTTTAAAGGGTTTTACTTTTACTGAGCCTAACTTTGTTTCTACTACGTTCAACATGAAGACTGCTGAGGGATTCACGAACAAGTACATTACTCCTTTTATTTGTCAGATAAAGGTGCCCGCTGGTACGAATGCTATTTACAT
>Ga0194129_10009933_pt1 | contig 10508 bp, 5 predicted proteins | sample TA2KigCa35mmetaG_FD_150862 | JGI IMG/M metagenome (GOLD analysis project Ga0194129, IMG submission 150862) | Freshwater microbial communities from Lake Tanganyika, Tanzania - TA2015038 Kigoma Deep Cast 35m | ecosystem: Environmental > Aquatic > Freshwater > Lake | place: Tanzania: Lake...
CAAGAATTTTTCGTGTATCTACCAGATGCCATTGGAATTCATTCGCGGATATTTGGAGGGTATCATACACTTTTATGGTGTGGTCCAGATGTCTCGGAAGCAGGTCGTTATTATGATGGACTGTGCGCGATTGGTTGATATACAGAATTTGTTGAATTATTTCGGGGTGTTCTGTCATTTTGGAGAGGGAGAGATTGTTATTGTTAGGAAGTATGTCCCCAAGTTTGCGAAGGAGTTCGAGATGTTAGGATATGAGAAACAGGCGCAAGTCAAATTTATATTGGATACTCAACGGGATACACGGGAATGTATTGATTACGTGGATAAAATTCCAGCGGTTGGTAATTTGATTGCTGATATTGGTAAGAGGTTGAATCTTTCTGGAAATAGTCGGGTTTATGGAAGATGGAAGGAAACTGAGAGCATTGGTCGGAATACGTTGAAGAAATATTTGAACGATTTTCAGGGGGCTATGGGTCGCGTGGATGACTCTGAATTGAAGTTGAAGGTTGGACTCATTGAACAAGCTGTCAATTCGGATGTTATTTGGGACGAAATTGTTTCGATTGATTACTATGATGGCGATGAATTGGAGTATGTCTATGATTTCACGGTTCCAAATGCGGAGAGCTTTATGGTTGATAATGGAATTATGGTTCATAATACGTTGAATACTTTTCACAATGCCGGTGTAGGAGCAAAAGCTTTGGTAACATCAACTGGTGTTCCTCGCATCAAGGAAATCATAAATGTTGCGAAAACTATCAAGAGTCCGTCGATGGAGATATATTTGAAGGATGAATACGCAGGAGATATAACGGGTGCGAAGTATGTCAGTAATTACATCGGTTTCACGAAATTACAAGACATTGTCGAAAGAACAATGATTATTTATGAAAACAGGAACGATGAGACTAGTATTGAAGAGGACGTCGAGTATATTCGGACATATCAGGAGTTCGCCGATGCGATTGGTATTCCAGTATGTCCAACGGACCAGACTAGTAATTGGATATTGCGAGTCGTTTTCAACAAGGAGAAGATGATGAATAAGAATATTTACTTGTCCGACATCCAAGATGTTATTCAGAGGAATAGTGTTGAGGATGACATTGTGTGTATCTTTTCGGATGATAATGCGAAAGAATTGATGATGCGTATTCGTATTCGAGAAGACAGCCACGACGGAGATTATTTGGATTTCCTACAGGAGTTAGAGAAAATATTGATGGGAATAACAATCCGTGGAATTCCGAATGTTGAGCAAGTTGAACCTTTAATGCGGAAGAAGATTGTATATCGCGACGATGGAAGTTATAACCAGACAACTGAATGGTTTTTACAGACGATTGGAGTGAATTTGCTGGATGTTTTGATGAATGATAAGATTGATTCAACACGAACACTGAGCAATGATATTCATGAAATCAATGAGATTTTTGGAATTGAGGCAACACGCGCAATTATTATTCGGGAATTAATGAAAATGCAGGAATATGAGGTCAATTACCGCCATCTGAGTCTATTGAGTGATATTATGACCCATCGTGGTATTATTATGCCCATTGAGAGACATGGTATCAATCGTTCAGGTGAAAGAGGCGCAATTGCGAAGGCGACATTTGAGGAGAGCACAGAGATTTTAGTGAAAGCATCGACATTTGCGGAGAAGGATAAGATGGGAGGTGTGAGTGCGAATGTTATGTTTGGACAACTCCCGCGCGTAGGGACCAATTCATTCGACATCTTGTTTGATGAAGTGAAATTCTTCAATGAGATGAAGAAGATGAAAATTGAGGGTAAGAAATATGAGGAGAAAGTTGATATTAAGGAAAAGATAGAAGACAAGTTATTGAAGGAATATGATGAAAATTTGGGTGAGTCAGTTGATGACATGTTCAATTTCTCAGTTGATGCGACCAAATTGACGGAGAAGCCAATGAAGCCACATATCATTCCAGAGATTGGATTAAATAATACGGTTGGCGCTGATTCAAAAAAGAAGAAAATACCAATGAAAAAGAAAGAGTGATTTTGATTTATAGGTTTCGATTATGTTATAAAAAAGAATGATTAAAAATATTTTTATTGTAAAATCGCAATAAAAATAAATGATTTCTATAATAAATCATAATCATAAAATTTCATAAGCGTTTTATCAATATTTTCACTTATAATTTCAATAATATCATTTGATAAATAGTTTGTAATATTTGGTGAAATATATTTGTTTTTATCAAACACTCTTTTCTTCGTTCTTCCTATATTATAATCGCAATTTGCTGATAATATATTTTTTTCTAAAACGTATTCCGGATTTTTTTTAGTTAAATTAAATTTATTATTTATCTTATCAAGTATTTCGTTAGGTTCTTCAAGTAATATTTCATATTTAACTAAATATGCTTTACCACATTGGATATAATCTTTATAATTCGAATAAGTTTCATTCCAAATTGAAATATTATCAATAATAAATTCTCGAGTAATTTCTTTATTTTTGTATATAGAAACTGAATGTATCCACATATACGGATTTTTTACAATTACTAAAAATTTTACATTATTATTCTTAAATAAATTTATTGTCTCCTGAATATTACAGTTATTTTTAGTAATTGAATCAACCGTATTCAATAATTCATAATTATTTGGATATTCAATTAGTTTACCATGTTTCCATCCTCCAATATTCATAAAAACAGTTGTTTCTGAAAAGTTATTTATTATAAGTGTTGATAAATAATTCGTCCCAGATCTTAATTGACCATAAATTTTGAAATATTTAATTAGACATGTCATTTTATATATAAGATATATATTTTATATATAAATATTACTTATTTTTTATATTTTGCCTTTTCAGAATCAGACATCGCTCTCCATTTTTCACCAATCTTTTTAGCGATTTCAATTATACTCGCAGTTGGGTTATTTTTCTTAACTGATTCTCGGACTTCTATTGCGAAAACCATGTAAGCATTCAATTTACGGGGCTTCTTCTCTTTTTTTTCCTTCTTCTCTTTTTTTGCTTTCTTAGCAGGTTTTTCATTTTTAGGCGCCTCAAATGCCTTATTCAATTCCTTCAATTTGGACACGTCATTGGATGATGCGTTTTTGGGCTTGTTGTTCCGAGAACGAATACTTAGACCAACTTTACCTTTCTTTTCATTCGCCATTTTATATATAATTGAGAAATAAAAAATTGATTTAATTAAAAGAATTTTTTTAACTAAATAATATAACAACGCTCTAAAATGGAAGATAATCAAAATAGTTCAATTGCTTTCTTGGGAGAACCTGAATTAAAACTAAATATTAATTTTTACTCATTTCTTGAAAAAACTCAACATATTGAAGTTAAAAAAACGCAAACTAATGGTTCAGAAGAACTAATTAAGAAAAAAAGGTTTCCTAAAAGATTCTTTTATGAGCACGATTACGAAATTTACTATTCAAACAGAAAGAACCGAATAATGATTAAAAATTACAAATTAGGAAAATATATCAATTTCAAATTATCTTCTTTCATTCTACGCTATCATGATGGCCTTAAACAAGATAATACATTCGAAATACGAACCTGTAAATCAATAATCGAATTCTTTGAATTACAATTAAAAAATGGAAATTTATTGTGTGATTTCTTTGTAAATGAAGATGATGGACTGCTATGGATTGTAATAAAAACAGCTTGGACTGAATACTTGTATGATATTACGACACATTTTCTCGTCTTGTGTCATAATGATGAATACGAATGGTTTTATTTGTTAGATTGGGATTATACAGATTATCTTATTGATTGTGGAATCACAACTAACAAAACACACTATGGATTACTAATTTCATGGATTCACGATTGTCTAAAATTCATGTATCTCATTTCTCGTGGTACCACAAATTAAAAGCCCATTTCTCCCCTTTTTCAACAGGAATAGACCGATGACTTGATTTATAATTTACATCTCCATTTTTATGATAATTATCAAAATATACCATTCGACCCATTTTCGGAGAAACTTTAATATTCAGATTCGGAAACTCAGTCTCTCCACCACCATCCACATTGTTTAAATAACATAAGCATGTAAATCTTCGATGACGTATTCCCTCATTCTTATTTCGGCTGGGACTTGGGTCCATATGTGTCTTATACTCCTCCCCAGCATCATAATGTATAACTTGGAAAAATGTATCGAAGTTTCTTCCCGGCTTTTTCAAAAGCAAAGCAATCTTCTTATAAATCTGGAAAACTTCTTCATCCTCTAAATAATTTAAAAAATGGGAGCTTCCCGTTCTTATAGAAGATACTTTCGCCTCTGGACCCGATCCGACAATTGCCCGCTTCATATGCTCCTGACTTTTTTTGATAATTAAATCACATTCATCTTTTGTTAATACATTATCAACGTAGAAAATAAGAGGCTTTTTATTTATAACGGTCAATAATTGTTCATCCATAAAGTAATACGCTATTATTTTTCTTCTGTTTTATACTCACAACAAATTCAAATAATTCCATCATAACCCGACAATCAATCTCATTATAATCAATTATGTCAGATAGGTAATCGCAATGTTTGAGAATATAATCTCCTTTTGTAAAATTAGGTATCAAGAGAATATTCGCCTCTAACCCATTCATAACATTATCATTCCACAATGTCTTAATAAACCCGAGTTTATACATAGACTTTGCGACATCTTTCAATGAATATGTCTTCATTCCATCACATACAAAATTGATTGTAGTCTTGAATAATTTGAGTAAATCAATCCATTCGATTGTTGCCTCCAACTCGAAACGGTATTGCTTTGATAAAGAGCTTAACATAGATTGTTCAGCAGTCGACCAATTCATCACACAATACGGTTCTCCAAATCCATCCATGAAATCAATCCATTCCCGAATATTTTGTACCTCACACGAAGAGTTCGGAGTATCGTAATCAATTTGTCTTGGAAAAAATGACTTGTATAACCAAGAATTATTATCTTCATAAAGAATCCCAATCAAATACAGATGGTTCGTATCGGCGCGCGAGAAATCCCGCTTGAAATGGAAACTGTTTATATACTCAAAATCAACATAAAAAATTCGTTTTTTGGGGACCATCAATTTCGATAGGTCGCAAGAGAACTTCTTAGTCCCTCGTAAGTCGGCCACGCTCTTTAAAAATGGCTTATTCGATTCTCGGAGGGCCTCGTCGATGGATAATTTTCGGATGAAGCAGTCATTCCTCTTTTCCAGTGTGATATCATTATACGAAGTTAGCTCATCATTTTTACTAATAATCGATTGAATTATGCGCTTGTAGCCGTATGTAGAACCATGTTTCGCATTTGGTAGAAGTTCGTAGCGAGTGGGATTGAACAGGTCCCACGACCGCCCATTTTCTCTCAAATCACGTATCCATTTATAGGCCTCGTTCATCTTATAAAACAATTGTTGCTTGTTTAAATCGACTGTATAAATAATATTCTCATTTGATAAAATAAATGCGCGAGGTTGCTCAAATTGGGAATCGAATGAGAGGGATGGGTAGAGAACTTTCTGCTTCCCATATAAGATAACATTATTCTTCTTTTGGTCGCGATTGTTATTATAAACAATAAGCAACTGATAATATCCCTCGAATTGTTGGGATTGCGATGACAAATCCACATCCAAGAAATCGCGAATGATACTGCTGTGAATCAACACATCGAAATGGGTAAAAAGGCGCAAATTATCACATCGCAAACACCCATTAAAAATAACTTGAACGTTTTCTTTAATCATCTGCTTCGTCAAATCGATGGATTCGCGGTTCTGATAATCCATCAAATCATCAAAGTAATAATTCATATCGATACATTTCCTCTTTAAAGAGAGGATTCTATAATTGTAATGGAGATTCGACTGAATGCGTATATTTTCATTGAAAGCATCTGGCTCTTTTTCGTAATTATACATCGCCAAATAATCAAAAATCGGTATATCTAACATGTAATTCACGAACGACGATGAATCGATATAATCATTTTTGCTATAATGATTATCATCAAATTTTATTCTTTTATTTTGTTGGTTTGTTATTTGAATAGAGCGTTTCATTTTTTTATAATATAGCGTTTTTATTTTAAACTACTTTTTGAAGAATTTTGAACGGAGTTTAATTTTCTTTTTTATGATTGAGTTATTAACTTTTACATTATTCTCATTTACCATTATATTAGCGATTCCGTAGTTCTTTTTAATAATATTTGGCATGTCCTTCATTTTAAAAATGTAATTCTTGTTCTTTCCAACAATATTATAACAATATTTATTCTGGACTGGGTTCTCCATTAGAACTATTGTGTCGCGCTTCAATGAATTAATAAACGCATAATATCCATTGGGATTCGACTTTTTCAAACGCTTTTCCAATATGATTATATTTATGGCAAGCGCATTACTTAATAAAAAGATATCGACCGCGTTCGCTGGATAATCATCAGTAAATATAAATTCTTTTAACTGTGTAATTGTATTAATGTTTTTATAAGCATTATGATTGAAGTGTTTGTATATCTCAATTATGCGATTGACAGCGTCATTAATATCTGTTCCAATATTCGCAAACATCGGCTCCTTATTTATATCTGAAATTGTTATATTCTCTATTTTATCAATCTGTGTATTTTTGAGTTGAATAACGGACCGAATTTCTGGGCTAATAATTGCTAAAATGTAAAGGAGTGATGAATAGAGGCTGTTCGTATTGCTACAATCGTCGTAATAATTGAATCTGGGCATGTGTCCCTTCCAGTAAGATGGTAGGGGCATTAATTTCATATCATCTAATCGAATCTCTTTATTAACAACCATATACTTATTCTTATTGATTCCATTATAAGTATAACTTATCTTACTATATTGATGATTAGTCCTGAAAGTAAATTCCTTCTTAGGTTCATAGAGATACCGAATCTGCTCAAAAACACCCTTCGCACCATCAATTAGAATCTCATCATTCCGAACATTCATAGTCTCATTCAATATCTCGTCAATCTTATCCTCCATTATTTCATCCCGCAACAACCGGTTATATAATATCTCGTCCGTTATTTTATCAACGTAAAAAGGGAATAGCGCTTTTCCGTCGATTGGGCTTCTCTCCAACAATATAAGGCTACATTTTCCGTTCTTATATATACAATGAGGATTCAAGCTACATTTCTTGTCCAACTTAGAGCACAGCTTCCGAATTGATGGGCGGATATAGTCCTCAATTGGGAAAGGAAGATGTTTAATAATAACGACAATCTTCTTACATATCTTTTGGATGATTTTTTTTAATAGGTCGCGCCTATTTTGCATTTGTCGATTCTGTATTATTTTGATGATTTCATCTTTTTCTTTGTTAGATTGAAGAAAGTTCGCGATTTCCATACGGAGAAGCTCATATGTTTCATTCTGATAAATGAGAGTATGGCTCATTAGGACGCGCTCATTCGTCTTCTCCTTCGTATTTGAAATATATTTATTGACATCGACATAATATTTACCAGATGCTTCAATCAAATCGACTGACGCCTTTTCTGGGACGACCTGTATAATTCGATTATTCTCTAAGAGGATTGCGATAATGAGGCCGGCTGAGTCTTTGAAAACGCGCGTCGGGTAGTAAGGTAATTTATACCGTTTGGCCATCTCATTATAGAATCGGATTGTTTTCATAAGACGTTGTGGCTTCCAATTTTTAAGGGGTATATCTGTTATTTCACCTCGCGGTTTAAACGGGAGAAGAAAACCATTCTCAGTAATAAGACCAATTGATTTATTAAACGAATCTTTATATTGCGCATTTATTTTAATTTCTTTTGAGTCTTTGAGTTTATCAAGTAATTCACTCGCTTTTATATCCGGTTTGACTTCGAAATAATCGGACTTCAATGTATTCGCTCGAATTTTGTCCCAAGAAATCAAATGTTTACTAACACAATTGTTAAGCGACATATTCAAAAACTTGATTGATTCCCCATCTTCTGGAAAGAAGTGGCGCTTCACTTTTATCTTCCCCTTTTCATTGTTAACGAGATATATCGGCTCATAATAGCGCCCATCTGTATATATAAAAACGGACATCTTACTACTCGAATAAAAGTCCCGAATATAAAAGCCTACCGGACACAGAAGGGCCCGTGAGTTAAGTATATAAATGTTCATTCCCTGTTCATGAAGAACATTCGGACGCGATAGAAAATCCCAGAGATATTCCTCAGTTATCTTCGTTGTGTCGCTCATCATATATTTTATGTAATTATCATATGGGTCTATCTTATCCGCCTTGAACGTCAGAGATAATTCTCCATTATTCAGACTATTGAATAGTTTCCGATTGAGTTTCGTTTCGAACAGATATTTCTTGAATGTGAGGATATTAAGTTGTGTATCGTCGGTCTCCATTAGAGAAAGAATCGCGTATATAAAAGACTGTTTGGTATCATCCTTGACACCGTAGCGTAAGTGGCACCTCGTATTCAAAGGCAACTTCCCAGTATTACAACGGGATATGAATAATTTGGCGATTTCAATTGGAAGAAGACCGAGCCTATTTCGCAAAAGTGGTATCTTCTCGCGACCCATAACATAATCTATCCCGTCTCCATCTATCGCGTTATCCACATTCTTACCCAAACACTTCATATACTTCGCATATCCTTTCGACTTCGGGTTATCCTTCTGAATCTTGAAGCAACAGGGCATACATAGCTGATTCGGATGGTTGCTCTCATCGATGAAACCAATATAAGGATTAAACTTACTGTCCTCCACAATTTTCAACCACGTTATCCGACCCTCCTCTAAGCAACTTGGGCACTTCGCAGTAAGACAGTTCCCCTTTCGCGTAGGACGAATCTTAATATTGTTTTTTATTTTTTTGTATGAAATCGGTATTTCTTCGTAGGGGCACCACACTTGGGCACATATATACCAATTCTGGCGGTCCGGAGAACTCCCATAGACGACTGAATTTTTATAAGAGTCGGGGTCTATCTTTGGGTTGGTCGCGGGGTCCTGTTTTAAAACGAGGGGTTGGCGCTCTTGGGGCTGGCACTGCTTCGCATAATTCGCGAACTTAGCATCGCTCCGGAATTTGAAAATTGGATTATCGTACTTTTGAAGACGACGCAATGTATAAAACTCATCCTCACAGAAATCGGTACAAACATCGTGTTTTAAGTCTTTATCTTCGCACTGCATACGAATATTCCGGTCGATATCATCATCACGGGCTAAGTATGTTTCCCGATTAAAATCATCATTATCTTTATTCTCATTTTCGACGGCTTGATTCGTGGCTGTATTTACATATTCTTCATCTGCGTATATATTACCCAGCGTATTCGCATAATTCATATAGTTCGCGTTTGTTAGGGGCGTCGTATTTTGTAAGAGGCTGACGTTAATATTATTTACGGACTCCTCCAATTCAATCAACTCATCGCTAAAAACATCATTCATCTCACTCTTTTTCAAATATTTGGACTGATTCATGAATAGGTTGATGAACTTCGCAATGAAAATCGACGCATTCGTAAGTTGCATCACGTTCTTCGACCCATTCATATGCATCTTCCCACCTTTTATCTTTATTTCGATACCAGTCTGTCTCGTCGTCTTGACTCCCTGACTTCCCATGAAACCATACTTTCGCTCCCAATCTTTATAGACTTTTATTGCGTCATCAATCGGTTTCTGCGCATAATAACTCTCATGAAGCAATTTTATAACACTCGCCGGAGTTATATTCGGGTTTTGCTGAAATGTTTTATGAATAAACTCAAACTCTAAATTCATCCTGCTATAAAATGAGACACGCTTATACTTCGCAAGAAGTTCAGTCTTTTCATAATTGCGCTTCGACAGAATCGGCGACAAGAAAGGCGTCATGAACTTATTAGAAAAATCATTCATCCCCTTGAAATTAAAATCTTCCGGTAAATTGACCAAATTGATAACATCCATCAATATCAAACGTGTGCGCCCGTGAAATTCCAGCTTATTAGTAGATGGGTTGAATGACACATTCGGTAATTCGAGCTTCGTTGTCTTCGGAATTTTGAGCTGGCGATACCTATAATCAATCTCGTTAATTTTTTGAATTAATTTACTGATTTCCATAACGGCCTCATACGTATTTTTTAGTGAGGCGCCGTATTTTTCTTTGAAAGCGATTCTCACCTCCATGTTTCCGTTGCGATGAATATTAATCGTCGCATATTTGGGCTGGTCATCCAGCGTATAAATATAGCGCTTCAATGTCAGACCGCGGGAGCTGTATTGGACCTCGCGAATGAGAGTATCCGTTGCGTCGCGAACCTTCTTCGTCGAAGCAATCCAGTCTTTTATTTGTTTCTCACTGATAACCTTGCTTTCGACGAGAGGCTTATAAATGCGGAAGAATGGGGCCGGATTGTCCATATCTTTGTAGCGCATAAAAGGGGTCTTCTCATCGACCGCGAACAGGCTAAAA
>Ga0194129_10009938_pt1 | contig 10503 bp, 10 predicted proteins | sample TA2KigCa35mmetaG_FD_150862 | JGI IMG/M metagenome (GOLD analysis project Ga0194129, IMG submission 150862) | Freshwater microbial communities from Lake Tanganyika, Tanzania - TA2015038 Kigoma Deep Cast 35m | ecosystem: Environmental > Aquatic > Freshwater > Lake | place: Tanzania: Lake...
CACATCCAAATCGAAGCGATTGAAGAGTATTTCCCTGATATGCAAGAAGTTTTTGTTCAACTAATTGAAGAGAAAGATGCAGTATAGTTGGATAATAGCTATGCGAGAATTCGCCGAGAGACTCCGAAGCACAAGTTTCCTTTGGATGCTTTTCATCGGACCAATGGTTCTTTTAATGCTCATCTTTTTACTTTTGAGAATAAGCGATGAAGGTAAAAAAAGCGTGAAAGCTATCGTTACAGATCCTGCTTATTTTTTGGTGAATCGCCAAATGATAAAAGGGGAAAGTAATATTTCTTATGATATAAGAGATGTGAGTTTTGAGCATACAGAATTTCTTGACAACCCTAATCTCGCCTCTTATGACGTTTGGATTGAAATTAATCGAAAAGTATTGACCAATAAGGTGGTAAAGGTTTTTTACCGAGAGGAAATTGGGGTAGAGGCGAAAATCGCCATGCAATTGGAGGTAGAAAGGAGACTTGAGGAGGCATTTGTAGAAGATAAATACCTAGATGTTACGCTAGAGGAGTTCAGGAATATTAAACAACCTTTAAATTTTGATTACATCGATATTCAGGATCCAGGAAAGAAAACGTCTAGGATTGAGGGATTTGTTGGACTTGGTTTTGGAGCGGTGATCGTGTTGTTTATTTTATTATTTGGCCTTGCCGTTGTACGCAGTACAGCGAAAGATAAAAGCAATAGAATCGTTGAGATAATGTTGGCGTCTACCAGTTCACGCGCTTTGATGTTGGGAAAAATCATAGGGATTGGTTTTGCCGCACTCGTTCAGTTTTTAACTTGGGTGATCTTGGTTGGTGTAGGTCTTTATATCATGAGGGAGACTCTTTATCCCGACTTATTGGATCCTTCTAATTGGGCACAATCGTCAGAGGAAGTTAAAGTTCAACTCGCTCAGCAGTTGTCCAATCAAACACAAAACAAGTTACTAGATGTTCTTTACAATCAAATTGATTATACCATAATGCTCAGCAATTTTGTGATTCTTTTTGTTTTAGGGTATTTGTTTTACGGTGCGTTTTTCAGTTTTATTGGAGCAATGAGTAACTCAGAATCAGATGGTCAACAATTTACCTTACCTTTAATCGGATTGTTATTTTTCTCATTAGGTGTGGGTTATTTAACCGTATTAAAGCCTGAAAACGAATGGGTCGACATTTTTGCATGGGTTCCTTTCACTTCACCTGTGGTGCAATTGGTGAGAATTGGTCAAGGCTATTACGAAGGGCATAGTTCCATATCCTATACGATTTCATTGCTGGTATTGTTGGTTTCGACAGGTGTTTTTCTATACTTAGCCAGTAAATTGTACCAAGCTAATATTCTAAATTTTGGCGTGAGAACTAAAAGTTTCTTCACAAAAAAAGATAAGATGCATAATGCCGTTATCGATTTAGGTACAAATACCTTCAATTTAGCTATTGGCAGGTGGATTGACAATTCATTAAGTATTTCTTATTCAACAAAAGAAGGGGTGGCACTTGGCATGGATGGAATAAACGATGGAATTATCACCATAGAAGCCATACAACGCGCCATTTCGTGTTTAAAACGATTTAAATTGCTATGTGATAAACACAAAGTTTCAAGAATTCACGCCATAGGAACATCCGCCATTCGAGATGCTCGGAACAGCGAAGAGTTTTGTGCTGAAATATTCAATCAAACAGGTATCAAAGTTGAGGTAATTGATGGTATGCGAGAAGCAGAACTAATATTTAAAGGTATTGCCTGTACCTACTCATTTCCGAAATTATCGCTCATTATGGATATTGGAGGCGGAAGTACAGAGTTTATTCAAGTTGAGGGTGGTAAATCGACAAAATCTATGTCATTAAACATTGGGGTATCGCGAATATTTCAGAAGTTCCAGTTTTCTGATCCACTTAATCAGGAAGATATTCGTAAGATAGAAGATTTCCTTGAGGAAAATTGTACGGATTCTTTTTATAGTTTAAACGCCGATGTTTTGGTTGGAGCATCGGGAAGCTTTGAAACTTTTTATGAATTGGTCAACCGAAAGAAATTTCCAGATGGACTAAAAACACAAGAAGTGGGATTGTCTCTTTTTTTAGAAGAATTAGATAACATTATAGCCTCTACTCAAGCTGAGCGCGATGTAAACAGTTTCATTATTCCGATTCGAAAAAAAATGGCTCCAGTCGCTGCCGTTAAAACACGATGGGTTATTAAAAAATTAGGTATTAAGGAAATCATTATTTCTCCTTGTTCACTTAAAGAAGGTTTATTTAGTGAGTTAAGGTAAATGAATTGAAAGCCAACTATTCATTTGAACTCACGAATAAATTTTATTCAGTTCGGATGAGTTTTCAATATTTCTTAGAGGGCTTTAAATCTTGCACTAAATAAAGATTTTTTTGAAGGTGTGTGACGGATTTTTTTGTGAGAATAATGTTAAAGTTAATTTGTCTTTTTCAAATTGTCGCGTTAATTTTGTTCCCCAAGCGATTTCTCATTTTATTCTGTTTTTGAAATTCTGAAGATACTAAATCGCGATTTCGGCTCCGTGGCGCAACTGTATAGCGCATCAGATTTCGGCTCTGAGGGTTGGGGGTTAGAATCCCTCCGGGGTCACAAGAAAGCCCTAATTTTAATAGTTGGGGCTTTTATTTGTCTTCTTTAACAAAAGGACAATTCGAGTTGGGGTAAACAAATAGTTTTGCCGTATCATTCACGATTTTACCTTCATAGAATTCAAGACCTGTGGTCTGTTGTTTAAGAGTTTTAACACTTAACTGAAAAATCGAATCGTTCATCCACTTGACATTGGTAACCTTTAAGTCATATCCCCAGTTGGCTTTCTGAAGCAAATCAACTAACTTTATTTTGTCCATTGAAGGTGGTAAAATTAAAAATGGAAGTAATTTATCAATATCACCAACCATGTAATAGGCACGCAGCATTCGAACTAAATCACTACCCACCGGAGTCAACATGGGATTTTTCCAACCGATTGGTTCCCGTTTGATGGAATCTGAAGTTTCAATATTTTTTTTTTCGTTATTTTCAAGTGGAGTTTCCCTCCCTTTTTCGCCACAGGACAGAAGTAAGAAAATTACGATGAAAAAAGAATACCTCAGCATTCAACGAAGGTATAAATTCTTTTTTAGGAAGGGTAAAAAAGAAGCTGCTAGTGTCTTCTTTTTTTAGCGCAAGCTCCAACTTTTCCACCCCCTTTTTTTCCACCTGTACCTGATCTAAATGGACTTCCACGTCTTTTCTTGCGTGGTGGATTTAGAGATGTTTCAGACCCTGTTATGGAATTTTCAAGTTTGAATACAACAGACTTTGTAAACTCATCAGTGCCCAAATGTATTTTCGTTTCTTTTGTAGCAGTTGATGCATAGGAGAAAGATGCAATGCCGCCAAAAAATAAGGATAAAAGAGACTTTTTCATGGTGTTTTTTATTCCTTAAACGCATTGAACCAAATTCATTACAAAATTTTTGATTAATCTGTAAAATACAGCAGTGTTTTAGGCATTTAATTGCTATAATTTTTTTTAACCTTTACATTTTCAGGTGCTTGTGGTTCTAAAATAACACCTGCTGCAACGGTATTATTTGAATTTTTATCAATGATTAGGAATGCGCCGAATTTTTGATTAGACTGGTAGGTATCATAAGCGATTCTTGACGATAACTTGAGCGATACTTTACAAATTTCATTCAGAACAATTGTTTTATTTGGAGCGAGTTCTTTTGCGTTTTGCACACTGATCGATGCATTGATTTTCTGAATGGATACTTTCATAAAAAGACTATGGTGTTGCATCATTAATTCTTGATCTTTATCAAAAGGTATATCGTCCATCCAACAAATAATTGCCTCAATTGCATCGGAAAAGCTTGGTCTTTCCTCGCTCTTAACAAGTGTGAAACCTCGATGAATCTCTGGATTATTATCTAAATGAAAAATTATGGAGTCACCCTCAAGGGCATTTCCGGCATCATGATGATTTTTTTCAATTCTAACAATGCGCGACTTCTCTTCAGAGGGATAAATGAATACCTCATCGTTCAGTGAAAATCCACCGCTTAAAACCGCACCAGCAAATCCGAGGTAATCTTTTAACTCCTCAGTCTCAGGACGAATTATGTATTGGACTTGGAATCGAGACGGATTGCTCTTTGTAGAATTGTCCAATGCCAAATTTTCCAAGAATTCGAAAAGTGTTTGACCATTGTACCAGCCCATTTTTTTACAACTGTGCACAACATTTTCACCGCGTAAGGCGCTCATTGGAATGAAATTCACCAAAGGACAAAATAAGGAGCTAGAAAATGTTAAAAAATCTTGTTTGATTTGATTAAAAACGTTCTCTTGATAATCTACAAGGTCCATTTTATTGACGCAAACAAGCAGGTTAGGAATTCCTAAAATAGATGCAATGATGGTATGACGTTTTGTTTGCTCCGTAACACCCCACCTTGCGTCAATTAGGATTATGGCAAGGTCACACGTTGAGGCTCCAGTGAACATATTCCGCGTATATTCTGCATGACCCGGTGTATCTGCAATGATGTACTTTCTGCTTTTGGAGGAAAAAAACTTATATGCCACATCGATGGTGATTCCTTGTTCTCGTTCAGCGCGAAGACCATCCGTCAAAAGTGCCAAATCTATAGGAGTATTTGCATTCGTGTTTTTGCTCTGCTTGGTGAGCACTTCAATGATATCTGTGGAAATGGAGTCGCTGTCCAATAGTAGTCGCCCTATTAATGTGCTTTTACCATCATCAACATTTCCAGCTGTAAAAAAACGTAGCAGATCCATCTATTAAATTAAAAATATCCACTTTTTTTCCTGTCTTCCATTCCGGCTTCACTAATGCGGTCATCCATTCGGGTGGCTCCTCTTTCGGATATTTTCGTTGCTAAAAGTTCATTGATGATATCCCGAACATTTTTGGCATTACTTTCAATTGCTGCCGTACATGTCATGTCTCCAACAGTTCTGTACCGGACCTCTTTGGTGATTATTTCATCGCGCTCATCTAATTCTATAAAAGGGTTCACATTCATTAATTGCCCGCCCTCAGTCTTAATACAGGCTCTTTCGTGAGCAAAATAAATAGAGGGCAAAGCGATATTTTCTCTATTGATGTATTGCCATACATCTAATTCTGTCCAATTTGACAATGGGAAGACACGTACATTTTCTCCTCTGTGTATTCTTCCATTGTAGAAATTCCAGGGTTCAGGTCGTTGTTTTTTAGGGTCCCATTCTCCAAATTTATTTCGAACAGAAAAGATTCGTTCTTTCGCACGTGCTTTCTCTTCGTCTCGACGAGCTCCACCAATACATGCATCGAATTTGAATTCTTCAATTGTATCAAGTAAGGTATATGTTTGAAGCAGATTTCTACTTGGAAATTTTCCTTTTGCGTCAGTTAAGCCTTTTGCATTAATGGTATCCTCGACTTTCCGAACGATAAGCGTTTCGTTCAATTCTTTGACAAGTTCATCTCGAAAATCGAGTGTCTCTTGAAAATTATGTCCTGTATCGATATGAACCAAAGGAAAGGGAAATTTGCCCGGACGAAATGCCTTTAAAGACAAATGTACAAGGCAAATGCTGTCTTTACCCCCACTGAATAATAGGGCAGGCTTCTCAAATTGACCTGCTACCTCCCGCAGGATGTAGATTGCCTCAGCTTCTAATCGATCCAAATAGTCCATTCAAAGCGAATTATACGCAAAGGTAAATTTTCATTTCTTTTGAATAATTTTTTTATTTTATATCAAAGCGGTTCGTTTAAACTGATTGAGAAATCAAAAACCTCAGACCAACCCTTCCAAATTCCATAGTCTCCGATCGTTTCGTTGTGCCATATAAAAGAAAACTCTCCACCGAAATCTTTAACCTCGTTGTAAAGTTCTGCAATCTTTCCAATTGCTTCAATAGGGGTTAATTTAAGATATTCATTTAGTGTCCCATCCATGAAAGCAAATGGATGAAGTACTAATTTGGTAATTTTATTTTTTCTCAAATTGAACCATTTCACAGGTCTTGCTGTTCCCAAGCGAAAGCCGCAGATGTCGGCATAACCCATTGTGTAGTCATCGGTAATTTCCTGTTCGATGTAAGTTTCATAGGTCAGTGGAAGGTTTAAGATGAGGTAATGTTGCCTAGCAAAATGCACGCGATTGGCTATTATTTTTTCAAGGCGCTCGATTTCGTTATGTAGGAAAAACTCGTAATTATTTGACTTAAAACTTGAGTGGATACCAATTTCACATGCAGTTCTCATACGTTGTATCAGACGCCTATGACGTTTATTACGAAACGATATATTTCTATCGAATTTTGCGAAATCGCCAAGTAACCAAAACATTCTAAACTCTATTCCTTTCATTTTCAGGTTATAAATTTTATCATAAGTGTCGTATGGGTCTCTATAAGTTCCGGTTTGAACCTTTTGGCGTTCAATAATCCTTTTTTGTCTACCCAGTAAGAAGTCTTTAGAATTAGAAAGTATTGTTCGCCAGATTCCCTTATGTTTGTATGCGTATGCATTATCAATATCAAACGTTGGTAAAAATTGTACGTGTTGCTTTCTCAGGTGAGGCTTGAAATTCATCGTATTTTTTAGCCAATTAATTAAATCCATTGCCCACCTGTCGCACATTACTTGTTCATGCCAACCGAAGCGGAAAAGAACACTGTTCTTGCCTTCAAATCTACCCCAATCATCCCGGTGGGTCGAGCTATATTCCTCCATTCTACTGAGAATATAGAAAATACTCGCGATTGGGTCTACATTGGCATTAAAACTTAGGCAATACTCTTGATAAAAAAGAGTTTTTTCAATGGCATAGTTTCCAATATCTGAGTCATATAAAACAGAAGATGGCTCAATTTTAATAACACCTTCAATTTCGGAGTTAGAATAGTTTAATCGTGGCTCTGTGATATGAATAAATTCGTTGTAGTTGTACCACAACTTGTAACGAATACCTCTTTCTTTGAAGATGAATTCGAATGTGTATTTCATTCGTTCGTTTAAGTCTGTTACAAATATGTGTATCATCTACTTTAAATTCTCAATAATTTTTTTTACTATAAAATCAGCTGCCTTCCCATCACCATAAAATGAGGGAAATGTATAATCACTCTTCTTTAAAAGTTCATCTGTGCTTCGGCAAATCTTATCTAAATCAGCACCAGAGGTCTTGGCATTTCCGTTTTGGACAATTTCTATCCATTCTGTTTCCTCACGTAAAACGACACAAGGTTTTTGAAAGAAAAATGCCTCTTTTTGTAAGCCTCCACTGTCCGTTATGATAATACGTGCATTTTTTTCCAAGGCAATGACGTCCAAAAAACCTGCAGGTGGAATAATTTTAATTGCTGCATGGTTCATTATTTCTTCATAAAATTTGGCATCTAAACGGTCTTGCATTTTATGACGCGTTCTGGGGTGAATGGGTAGAATTACCTTGAGGTCATGGTCTTTGGTAATTTTTATGAGCGCTCGAAAAATTGAGGTCAGATTTGACGAACTGTCAGTATTCGAATCACGATGAATAGTGCATAACACGTAAGAATTTGGTTCAACTTTTAAATCCTTTAAAATTTTTGAATTAAGTTGTGAAACTTCAGAAAAATATTTGCTATTGTCGAGCATGATGTCCCCACAATAATAAATATTTGGTTTGTCAATTGTTGCCTTTTCATTTAAACATAAATCGAAACCCTCTCTTTCAAGATTTTGTAATCCTGCTTTTGTAGGTGTAAACAACAGTGTCGACATATGATCACTTGTAATGCGATTCAATTCTTCTGGCATGGCTTTATTGAAGGATCTCAGACCTGCCTCAATATGTACCACAGGAATATGAATTTTAGCTGCCGCGATTGCGCCCGCCAACGTGGAATTTGTATCCCCATAAATCACCACTGCATCAGGCTCTTCCTCAAGGAGCAATTTTTCCAGCCCCTCAATCATTCTAGCCGTCATTGCACCGTGGTTTCCACTTCCAACTTCTAGATTATATTTCGGCTTTGGAATTTGCATTTCCTCAAAAAATACATCCGATAAATTTGCATCGTAGTGTTGCCCGGTATGCACAATAATCTCCTCAATATACTGAGAGAAATGTTGACGAATGGCACGACTCAACGCTGAGGACTTGATGATCTGAGGTCGAGCCCCAATGATGGTAAAGATGCGCTTTTTTGTCATGACAAGAGTCCTTCTTCTTGAAAGCTAATATAACCATTATCTGTGAAAATGACATGGTCTAATATCGCGATATCGATTAATTTTCCGAATTCATACAGGGCATTTGTAAGTGCAACATCGGCTTTACTTTCTTTCAGGACTCCAGAAGGATGGTTGTGACACAAGATAATACCGGTCGCGCAGAGAAGGAGGGCTTTATTGAAAATAACCCTTCCATCCGCAAGGGTGGCTGTTAATCCTCCTTTTGAAATACAGGAAATGCCTAGTAGTTTTTTGGCATTATTGACGTAGATGGCATAAAATTCCTCATGAGAAAGATAAGACAGGTAACTCTTCATGAGTTCATGAACGCACGATGGCGAGGTAAGGTATGTGAATTGTTTAATTTGCTCGTTTTTCATGCGCTGTGTAATTTCCAGCATGAGTTGAAGCCTTTTTACGTATGGATCCGATAAACCAAATACTAGGCTTAATTCAATATCGTCGTATGCTCTAAGTTTATTCCACTCAAAATGAATCTTAGAAAGGATTGCCTCGGCGATTGGAATAGCATGTAGAGGATTGATGGGGTCTAACCATTTGGCCAATAAGACCAAGTCATCAGTTCTCGATAAATCATCGTCTAGTGATACATATCTTTGTCCATGTATCCTTTTTCCCCCCTCTTCCAACATCTACTGAAATTAAGTATTTTTGATTGAATTTCAAATTAATTTGTCCAATAAAATGTCAAAAAAAAATAAAAAATGGGTAAATGTTGTCTATTCGACTAACCCCAATTTTCATTACGAAGCGGAATCAGAAGGGCATTCCGAAACACCTCCCAAAAACCTTCAGCGTTTGTATGTGAGCATAGATAGAAAGCAACGCGGGGGTAAGGAAGTAACACTTATCGAGGGCTTTCAGGGTCTGGAAGATGATGCCAAAGAACTCGGTAAGCTATTGAAAACTAAGTGTGGTGTTGGAGGAACGGTAAAGCAAAATGAAATTCTTATACAAGGGAATTTTAAGGATAAAATATTCGATATACTAATAAATGAGGGGTATTCCCAAACGAAGAAAAAAGGGGGCAATTAAAGAAATTTTTTAGGGTCACCTTTTTTTGATTCTGAAGACTTTCCACTTTTGAAAATCCTAAAATTTAAAAACTTTTATCCGGTATTTTTAAAAATATCTGGGCCTCAGTGAACGAAAAATACCTGTACTTTTGTTCGCATATGAAAAAAGGCGTTTTCTATATAATCCTCTCGGGACTCTCCTTTTTAGTAGTGAATTTTTTTGTAAAGCTTTTTGGTATGGGTGCTGAAAATAACGTAATTCCCGGACTGCAGAGGATACCAGCTCATGAATTAGTATTGGCCCGTTCCATTATATCATTCACCATCAGCTCCTGCATAATTGTCTACAGAGGCTTGCCTTTTTTTGGAACAAATAAAAAGTGGCTGACAATTCGAGGGTTTAGTGGGATGATGGCACTTACGATATTTTTTCAATCGATCCAAAACATGCCTATTGCAGTAGCATCCACAATTCAGTATTTAGCGCCTATTTTTACAATGCTTTTTGCCATGGCCATTCTGAAAGAAAAAATATTGAAAATACAATGGCTTTTTGTCATCACAGCGTTCATAGGTGTTGTATTAATTGGACTGAATGGGGTGATTCAATCGGATGCTCCCGTTTCATTGAATCCTCTATGGGTGGGTTTGGGTGTTTTGTCAGCTGCCTGTTCGGGAATTGCTTACGTGGCCATTGTGCGCTTGAAGCCGACGGATGAACCGATAAATATTGTAAGCTACTTTCCGATGATGGCTATTCCGGTGATGTCGTTTTGGTGTTTATTTGACTTTGTAATGCCTGTTGGTATTGAATGGTTAATTTTAATCTTAATTGGAATATGTACTCAAATCGCTCAAATTTCGTTGACCAGAGCCCTGCATTGCGAAAGCGCCTCGGTAATTATGCCGTTTCAGTACCTGGGCTCTGTTTATGCATTCCTAGTCGGTTATTTAATTTTGGACGAACGTTTAAACTCAGTTGTAATGGTCGGGGTTTTAGTAATACTTGTTGGTGTAATTTTTAACACGATCATAAGGTCAAATAAATCACTGAATTGATGTGTGATATTCAAAAGTATATCGTACAAATGACGTGCATTTGGCAGTGAAAATATATTATAAATTTAGCATATGATTCATTGGAAAAACGACTTAAAACCAGAAGCTCCTTTTATCGCTTCTATCTTCAATTATTACCTTTCAGATGATTTG
>Ga0194129_10009945_pt1 | contig 10497 bp, 15 predicted proteins | sample TA2KigCa35mmetaG_FD_150862 | JGI IMG/M metagenome (GOLD analysis project Ga0194129, IMG submission 150862) | Freshwater microbial communities from Lake Tanganyika, Tanzania - TA2015038 Kigoma Deep Cast 35m | ecosystem: Environmental > Aquatic > Freshwater > Lake | place: Tanzania: Lake...
TCGATGTCGACCTCGACGGCGGTGTCCTTGCGAGCGAGGCGCTTGCGCGCCAAGGCCACCAGATCGCGGTCGTCTGTTTCTTCGATGATCGCTTCGAAAAGGCGCGGGGTCAGCATGTAGAAAGCCGGGCGATTGTGATTCAGCACCGCAACGGGTTTCTCGCCAGCATTGCGCAACACCTCAGCTGGGTTCTTCTTGAACGAGGACATGCTGATGGAAAGGTCGGCGTAGATCACATCCGTGACAGGCTCCGAGGGCACGTTGAACGGCTACAAATATGATCCGATTTCGGCTCTTATCCAGGGTAAGCGCGTTTACTTCCCATCCACCCCCGCCATCGCCTTCACCTCAGCCGCCACCGTCTCTCGCAGTTCCGCCGGCGCAATCACCTCGCAGTCCTTCCCAAACCTCAACACATCGCCGATCAGCTCACGCGGATCGTGATACGGAACCTCGCCGCGCATTCCAGCAGCGTAGCGGCCTGCACTTCAAGAACGCGCCGGTATCAAAGACGCAGCCGAATGCGGTTGATGGGTGAACATACGGATGCCCCAACATGGCGTGGTGTACGACCACAGCCCGGACAGGCTTCACTTTTTCCCGTAGGTACTGTCGTGGTCTGGCGCTACCGTCAGCAGTCGCATGTATGAGCCGTCGCGGTATGCCGTTGCCCTGCGCGCTTGAGTGAGTCGCAGCGAGTAGATCGCCTCGATCCCTGGCGGAGGACGCACACTGACGACTTTTTCCCACTTAAGCCCGTTGTCTCGGTACACCTGAATCCACGTCAACTGCCGAATCTTCTTCAGCGTTTCCAAAGCGGCATGTCTTTCCGGCTTTTGCAGACCGAACAGGCTCGCCTGAAAAACGGGGTTGTTCAGATCCAGCAAGACTTTGTCAGTCGTCTCACTTGCGGTCATTGCGTAGTCGCTTCATTACCGCGGGCGTGTTCTTGTCGGTGGCAGCGTTCGCCGTCGCCCAAGCGAGGGCCGAACGCAGATCAGCCGCTGCTTGCGGTTCGTGCAGCCAGCGTTCGTTATCTGGAATGACAGTGGCGGTCCGCACAATCCAAACGCCGGGTTCACGCTCCTCAACCAGCACTTGCCGGCCAGCGAACTGTTTACCGAGGGAGATTTGCCCGTTGGCGCCGACGACCTTGACGGCGACGTTGGAAGCTGCAGCAGTCATATGTTCGTTCATTCGTAAATTGGTGCGGCACGATCTTCGTGCAATCGTAAGCGTTTGTCAAGATCGAACTTTGAGAATGCCGCCGGAAAAGTAGCGCCTGCTGGGGTGGCACGTGCTGTACGCACTTGAGGTTCTCGCACCACTCACCGCGGCAACCCATCTGTAAAGGGTTCATGTACCACTATTCTCGATCATGAACCCGCGCTCATGAGGAAACCGATGACCATCGAAACCACCTACCGCCCGGCCCGCGAGCAAATCAAGTCGCTGATGGGTCGCGCCGTCGCAGACCGCGAAGTCATCGCGGTGCGTCGTCGCGCGGGTGGTGATGTCGCCATGATTGCGGCCGACGAACTGGAGAGTCTGGTGGAGACCGCCCACTTGCTGCGATCGTCCAAAAATGCCCAGCGCCTACTCTCGGCGCTGGCACGGGCCCGCTCGGACTCCGTTGCGCCGACTTCACTGATAGACCTGCAAAAGAAAGTCGGCTTCGACGCGTGAGGGCGAGCGCGTCGCCGTCTGTTACCCAGAATTTTTGGAAGACCTCCAGTCCTGGATCCAGATTGATCGCCGCGCGGCCAAGATCGCCACATCTTCAGCATGAGAAAGGCAAATGATCGTGAGCAAACTCGCCTCGCGCCGTACCTTGGGCTCTGATCTCAAGCGCGTCGATTCGCATGTGATCAAGCCTCATGAATACAAGGAACTTCCCGAACTGACCGAGGATATGTTGGCTCGAGCCACACTGAGGAAAGGTGGGAGACCAAAATCAGAGAACCCGCGTCAAATGATCAGCCTTCGTTCACCACCGGATGTCATCGAACGCTGGAAGGCGACTGGACCTGGCTGGCAGACTCGTATGGCGGAAAAATTAGCGAAGGGGCCTTCAACACGCGCCAAACGCGCCGCTTAGCAAAACCCTCTGACTAGGCGGACCAGATAGCAGGTTCGAATCCTGTAGCGAAGGCCGGGATTCGGTCACCTCGCCTCGCTGCGCTCGGCTCCTCGACTAACTCGCTCAGTTTTCAGATCCCCTGCTTTTGGTGCGGTTGGGGATTCGACCCCGTGGTGGGTTCATACGCAACCCTTAATCCCTTACTGGATGGCCTCTGTCACGATGCCGAAATGACCGGTCACGATCCCGAAATCGGCGGTCACGCTCCCGAAATGATCGGTCACGATCGGCCGGAATACGCATGCAACCATCACCTCGGCTGTCGCAGCGAGCGTCACCGAGTTCAAAAAATTATTGGGGAGTTTGGTGGCGTGACCGTTTCCGGTTTCGCCCATATGAACGACCTTGGCGGCAAAGTGTCTGAACACGGGATCGAGCGTGGCATCGATGCCGGGAGGCCCACCTATCATGAGCGTGAGCGTGCCCTTGTCGGCCGCCGCTGCACCGCCCGAGATGCCCGCATCCACGAGCACCACACCACACCCCGCTCTGCAAAGAGGGCTGCCAGGCGGCGAATGGAACGGGGTGCTGCCGTAGAAAGATTTACAAACGTCTGCCCCGCGCGGCAATGCGCAAGGAGGCCCGCGTCGCCCTCCACCACCGCCTCGACCGCATGGCTGTCTGGCAACGACAGGAGGATGAGCTCACAGGCCTGAGCTATCTCTGCGATCGTGGCGGCCAGCGATGCACCGCACTGCTCGGCCTGGCCGCTGCGCACATCAAACCCGAGGACGCTCACTCCGCCTGCCACCAGCCGGCGGGTCATTCGCCCGCCCATATTGCCCAGTCCTATGAATCCGATCGGCTGTGCGGTCATTCATCGACCCCGTGGAGCTTTTTTGGTGGCCTTGGTGGCCTTGGTGGCCTTGGTGGCCTTGGTGGCCTTGGTGACCTTGGTGGCGCCCCCCTTCACCCCGGCCTTCTTCGCCGCGACCGACTTGCCGAGCGGCGCAGCGCTGACCAATACCGCCGCAATCACGCAGGGCACATCACCGCGGACGCTCCAGGAATGATTGGTACCGCGCTGGATGAACACATCGCCCGGCTTCAGCAGGACCTCGCCTTCTTCGACCACAGCGTAGATCTCCCCGGAAATCACGATGATGTAATCGACCGTGCTGGTCTTGTGCATCATCGGATCAGCGGATTGCTTGTCCTTGGCGTGCCCGGCACCGATCGACTCGAACGCCTTCTTGGCGTCTGCACTGTCGCGCCATGCCTTATCAGGCGGAAACTCGACAATACGAAGAATGGACCCTCCGCGTGGCGGCTCGAGCCGGACAGTGCGATCCGCGGCATCAGCATTGCCCTCGTTGCTTGCGAGGGGTCCGGAGGTCTCCCACAAATCGGTGAGCGCAAGGCCCGGCATCGACGTCATCTCCTTGACGTTGGGGGCGAAACCGTCCTCGATAATGACCGCTCGTCCCTTCTTGTTATGACCGGTGTAGACCCTGCGAACTCGCCAGACCATGATTCATCTCCTGATTTGAAGTAACCGAGAGAGGACCCTCAAAGAAGCGCGGTGGCCAGCCACGGAAACGCGATGACCAGTAGCAGCACCCCCAGCATGATGGCCGTGAAGGGAAGTGCTCCCGCGAAGATATCGTTCAGCGTGATGGGACTGCTATTACCGAGTGTCGCCTTGATGACAAATACGGCAATGCCAAACGGCGGCGTAAGCAGCCCGATCTCGACCGCCAGCAGCGTTACGATCCCGAACCAGATGAGATCCACATTGAACGACACCAGCGCAGGCAGCACCAGCGGGATGGTGATCAGCATGATGGAACTGGAGTCAAGAATCGCTCCAAGCAGCAGCACCACCAGAACAAAGATGGTGAGAAGCCCCGGGAAACCCAGACCAGTACTTACAGTGAGCGCGCGAAGCAGTTCGGTGACTCCCGATACCGCAAGCATTCGCGAGTAGAGTTGCGCGGCAATGATGAGAAAACAGATGGACGCAGTAATCCGCCCGGTTTCAACCAGCACCTGCCAAAGCGCCGCGCCTTTCAATTTCCGCTTGATGATCGCAAGCACCAGCGCACCCGCTGCACCCACCGCACCCGCTTCCGTGGGAGTGAAAAGCCCGGCATAGAGTCCCCCCAGAACCAGGACTACCAGTGCGACCACAGGAAGCATGCGTACAGCCATGTCAGCCACGCTCATGAGCGGCGCTGCCTGCTCGGTGTCGGAGACTATCCGCCCGCCTACGAATCCCGGCGTAAAGCGGCCCATGAGCAGGATGCCGACGGAGTAGGCGATGGCCAATACGATCCCAGGAATGATGCCAGCCACGAAAAGATCGCCAACCGATTTCTCTGTCAGCACGCCATAAAGAATCAGCAGCAGGCTGGGCGGAATAAGCATGCCCAGAACCGATGAGCCCGCCACCACGCCCACCGCAAAACGCGGAGAGTAACCGTGCCGCAGCATTTCGGGCACAGCCACCTTGGTAAAGACCGCAGCCGAAGCGATGCTGATACCCGTAATGGCGGCAAAGACTGCGTTCGCCGCCACAGTGGCGATTCCCAAGCCACCCCAGACTCTGCGAAAGATCTGGTTGGCCACCTCGAATGAGTCTTTGCCTATGTCGGCAACCGCCACGAGCAAACCCATCAGCACAAAGAGCGGCACCACTCCGAACACGTAATCGGAGATGGCGTCTGACGCGGCCAGCGCAAGAAGATTGGCAGCAACCGTTGCATCACCGCGAATCATCCAGACACCGACAAAAGAAAGCAGCGATAGAGCGATTCCCACATGCATGCCGGCGTATATCAGTACCAACATGACGGCAACCGAGGCCAGACCGATCAGAGTGGGTTCGTTCATTCTCCAGGCCCTCCCACTGCGACAGCTTGCTCGTGACCCAGCGGTACCCGGGCGTCATGCCAGGCAAGGAGCAGGAACTGCAGCGCCATGGCGCCACTTCCGATCAGCATGATGACGTAGAGCGGTCCAGTAGGAATCTGTATGAGACCTGCCGACCCGTAAAAACCCCCTGCGCTGAAGGCTTCGATCATGATCGGCCACAGCGTGCCGAACAGGATCAGGAACAAAACCATGCCAGTCAGGTGAAACAGTCCCTGCAAGGCGTAACCCACCGCAGGCCTTTTCTCAAGCAATCGCCCGAGCAGAACATCGGAGCGAGTGAGCCCGCCGGTACGAAGCGTCTGGGGCAACTGCAGGAAGACAATGGCGACGATTGAGAAACGCACCATCTCCGGGACACCAAGCAGCGGCGAATTGAATGCGCCGCGGCCCACAACGTCAATCAGGATCAACACCATCAGGAAAAAAATCCAGAGCGTGCCGATCGCTGACAGCAACGCAATCGCCCTGGCGTGGAGGGGCATTGGCCCGGAAGCCGCCGACGGGCCGAGCCCGGATTCCATATCGACCCCAGCGCTGCTTATTCTTTATCGAAATCACGCGCGAATTTATAGCCTGTGGCGCGAACCGAGTCCATGTACGCAGACAGTACCTTCTTGCTGTTTGGCCCTGCCTGCTTGATCCATTCACTTGTGGGATTGGGCATGGCCTTGACCAGACGCACTTGCTCCTCGGGCGAGAGCTGGACCACCTTGCCACCACCCTTTCGCCATGCGGCGTATGAGGCCTCAATCCGCTCGGTCTGCTCGCGGATGTAGTTACCTTTATACGCATTGGCGCCCCGGCGGAGGGCAGCCTTCACCTCATCAGGCAGCTTATCCCAGCGATTTTTGTTGATGGCCACCGCGCCCGCATACATCGCCCCCATATTGGTGACCGTGTAGTAAGGCGCCACTTCAAACAATTTGGCCGGTACCGCAGAAGTGGCAAACGCCACCACGCCCTCATACACGCCAGTCTTGATGTCGTTGTAAAAGGTATTCAGGCTTCCCTGAACTCCGACTGCCCCTGTGCCGCGGAACCATGCCAGATTGGGGCCAGCACCGCCGATCTTGCGACCCTTAAGATCTTCCAGACGGTTGATCGGGAAACTGCTGGCCAAGCCATAGTTGTCGATTGCGAACCCGGCCAGATACACCGTGTTGTACTTGGTCCACTCGGCCGTGAGTTCAGGCAAACCCTGCACATAGTCAATGGCCTGGGTGACGACATTGGCGTCAGCGGGGCCGTAGGGCACGAAGTAGGTGACATTGTTGAGCGGAAGTTTGGCCGACTGAAACACCGTGGCCACGATACCCATGTCGGAGAGGCCCTGCTGCATCGTCTCGAGCTCGGACCCAATCTTGGCGAGCGTGCCGCCATAACTCTCATTCCACTCGATACGGTATTTGCCGGTTTTCTTGAGTTCGGCGTCTACCGTTGCCATCAGGCTTTCCTTGATGTGCTTCACCCACAAGAAAATGGGTGGATGGCCCGCAGCCACCTGCAGGCGGATCACCTCCTGAGCCTGTGCACCACCGAGCGCCACCGTGCAGGCCGCACCCGCGACCAATGATTTAAACCATCCTGCGTTGCTGTTCATGCGGTTTCTCCTGTGCGTGTAAGCCGCCGGACATCGGGCCCCTTGGGGCGAATCATCACCCTGCCGGGCTTTCATTGCAAACTCCGCCAGGTTTCGCCACGATTTCGGAACGCCCGCACGCTTGACAGCCTGACGCCCGCGGCTCCTAATCAGACCGGAAAAGTGCGAGTTACACAGGGTCAGGGGCCAAGACAAGAATCGGGGGAGCATATGAAACTGGTGACCTTTCGGAACGGAAAAGGCCAGCCCCGCGCTGGCGCACTGGTTGATGGCGATCGAAAGGTGCTGGACCTGCAGGCAGCACATCGCCTTCAGCACGGTCGGTCATCGCCAAAACTATCAAGCGTGCTGGCCATGGCGCAGGCCGGTGACGACGCTCTCGACCTCGCTCGCCCTCTGATCCGAAGTCGCGCTCGCTACAAGGAAGCGCTATTCTCGAGGAAGGAGGTGCAACTGCTCGCACCCATCCCGCAACCGCCACAGATGCGCGATTTCCTCTGCTTTGAAAAGCATCTGCTGCAGGCTTTTTCTACCGCCCGCGAGGTGCGTGCCGCGGGGACGCCCGACCCTGATGCTGCCATCCGCGAAATGGAAGCCAAAGGCATCCTCGCCATCCCGCAGGCCTGGTATGAGCGACCGGTGTTCTATCACCCCAACCGTCTCAACGTCGTCGGGCACGAGACCGATATCGAGTGGCCGTCCTTCTCCACCATGCTTGATTTCGAGCTCGAATTCGGATGCTTCATCGGCAGGCCTGGTAGTGATATCAGCAAGGCCGACGCGCGTCGGCATATCTTCGGCTACACCATCTTCAACGACGTATCAGCGCGCGACGAACAGATGAAGGAGATGCCCGGCCAGCTCGGTCCGGGAAAGGGAAAGGATTTCGATACCGGCAACGTGCTCGGCCCCTGCCTGGTCACAACTGACGAAATCACCGATCCGTATCGGCTCAAAATGGAGGTACGGGTCAATGGTGAACGCTGGGGGGGCGGCAACAGTGGTGAGATGCACTGGAAGTTCGAAGACTGCATTGCGCATGTCTCCCGCTCTGAAACGCTGGTGTCAGGTGAATTCTTCGGCTCGGGAACGGTAGGCTCGGGCTGCGGGCTCGAACAGATGCGCTTTCTCAAGCCCGGCGACGTGGTGGAGCTCGAGGTTGAAGGAATCGGGATTCTGCGCAATCGCTTCGTCAGGCATGAGGCCTGACAAACCACGCATTCTTTCAAGAGGATTTCGCCATGAGACAAGCTGCAAGACGGATCGTCACCGGACACAATGCTGACGGACGCGCCACCATTTCCATCGACGATAGCGGCCCCAATGTCATGGAGGTAAGAGGCTGGCCAGGGCTCTACGTCACCGAACTTTGGGTGACCGGTGAAATGCCGGTCGACAACATGGGCAAGAACGATCAGGGCGCCCGCCCGATGCTTCATGACCCTACACCGTCGGGAACCATCTTCAGGCTGGTGGAAATTCCTCCTGAAAGGAGTATTGCTGGCATCGACACCGGGGCAGCTTTCGAACACATGGGCAGCCACAACAAGCCCCGAGCCGAGGATTCGGCTACCCACCCGTCCATGCACAAGACCAACTCGGTGGATTATCTGGTCGTGATTTCGAGAGAGATGTGGATGGTGATGGAGGAAGGCGAAACCCTTATCCGCCAGGGGGACTGCATCGTTCAGCGCGGCACCAACCACGCCTGGGTCAACAAGTCCGATAAACCCTGTGTGCTGGCTGCCATCCTGGTTGACGCAAAACCCGCGCCATGACCGAGGGCGCCATGAGCCGAAACCCCTTGTCTGGCTTTACTGTCGATCGCTCCTCGATCGCTTATGTGGGTCATGATCTGCAGCGCCCCGAGTGCATACTCGCTGAACCCAATGGCGATCTTTGGTCGGCGGACGCGCGCGGCGGCCTGATGCACATTCGTTCCGATGGCTCGCAGGCCTTTATTGGTCAGAGCACAAGCGCGGCCTTTGGCGTGACGGTCGATGCCGAATCACGCTTCACCCAGGGCACCCTACCCAATGGTCTGGCGTTCGCCCGAAACGGCGACATCCTGATCTCCAATTTCGGGACTGATCGGCTCGAACTCATGGCTCGGTCAGGCAACACGCGCGTACTCCATGACCGTATCGATGGTCAGCCAATCGGGAAGGTCAACTTCGTACTGCGCGATTCTCGCGATCGTGTCTGGATCACGGTATCCACGAGAGTCAATCCATGGACGACCGCCGCAGCCAGCCGTGTCCGTGATGGCTTCGTGGCCGTCGCTGATCAGCGAAGTATCCGCATCGTGGCCGACGGCTTCTCATTTACCAACGAGATCCGTTTCGATGCCAACGAGGAGTGGCTTTACATCGTTGAAACGACCGGGCCACACATTACCCGCATGCGGGTACGCGAATCGGGCAACGGCGGCGTAAGCCTTGTCGATCGCGAAGTCTACGGTCCGGCGCACCTGGGGGGCATGCCCGACGGGATCGCATTCGATGCCTTCGGCAACCTCTGGTGCACGTTGGTCATGATCGATCAGCTGATCGCTATTACCCCACAGGGTGACCGGCTCATGCTGCTTGATGACAGTACCCCGGCGGGGCATGATCTGGTGCGCGCTTTTGACGACGGCAAGGCCAGCAGCGAATTAATGTTCGCCGCCGCTGGCACGATCGCTCCCTGGATGGCCAGCGTGACGTTTGGCGGCCCCGATCTGCGCACAGCCTACCTCGGCAGCCTGCGTGGTACGCGAATCCCCTATTTTCGGTCGCCTGTTGCAGGGCTTCCGATGGTGCACTGGCCAAGCGCGGCCTGAAACCCCTCGAAGCGCTTGGCCAGTTCAATCGCCGCCTGTGGAGCCTCGATCTCAAGGGCCGCACCGTAGTCATTGGATATACCCCGCACGGCCAAGATCGCCACATCTTCAGCATGAGAAAGGCAAACGATCGTGAGCAAACTCGCCTCGCGCCGTACCTTGGGCTCTGATCTCAAGCGCGTCGATTCGCATGTGATCAAGCCTCATGAATACAAGGAACTTCCCGAACTGACCGAGGATATGTTGGCTCGAGCCACACTGAGGAAAGGTGGGAGACCAAAATCAGAGAACCCGCGTCAAATGATCAGCCTTCGTTTACCACCGGATGTCATCGAACGCTGGAAGGCGACTGGACCTGGCTGGCAGACTCGTATGGCGGAAAAATTAGCGAAGGGGCCTTCAACACGCGCCAAACGCGCCGCTTAGCAAACCCTCTCACTAGGCGGACCAGATAGCTGGTTCGAATCCTTTAGCGAAGGCCGGGATTCGGTCACCTCGCCTTGCTGCGCTCGGCTCCTCGACTAACTCGCTCAGTTTTCAGATCCCCTGCTTTTGGTGCGGTTGGGGATTCGAACCACTTCCCTCGGCATGGAGCTGCTTTCGAGCCAGAGCGAGGGTTGCAGGCTCACTCGTTGTTGCGCTCCAGCAGTTGTAACAAGCCATGCACATCGCCGAGGACCCAGAGGTCAGCGACCAACCCGTCCCGGAAAGAAAAGAGCGCCGCACCAAACCATTCGACCTGTTTTCCTGTAGGTTTGAAGCCCATGAAATCGGCACGGTGGGTTCCTGAAAACCGCATCCGAGCAAAACACTGGTGACCCTCCGCGACCAAATCAAGGATGTCGCATTGGTATGCACCGAGGGCCTGATGGACAAAATCAACGTACTCGGCAAACTCGGCATGTCCAGTCTTGGTTGGACCGAGAGAGCCTCTGAACGTGAAGTCAGAGCGAAGCAGATAGGGAATGACAGACTTGTCGTGCTTGTTCCACACATCGGCATAGAACTTTTGAACAACCGTTTTCATCACAGAGTGGTTCATAGGGGAATCTCTGACATAGC
>Ga0194129_10009967_pt1 | contig 10477 bp, 7 predicted proteins | sample TA2KigCa35mmetaG_FD_150862 | JGI IMG/M metagenome (GOLD analysis project Ga0194129, IMG submission 150862) | Freshwater microbial communities from Lake Tanganyika, Tanzania - TA2015038 Kigoma Deep Cast 35m | ecosystem: Environmental > Aquatic > Freshwater > Lake | place: Tanzania: Lake...
TTGATACCCTAAATATAGATCCAAAAAAAATACCATGGAAACATGAAACTAAAGAAGAGGAGGATTTTATGGTTTTGATTAGTCTAATGAGGTTAAGTTTTGCAAGAGTATTTCAAGAATACCAAAAGAAATACTTTGAAAGATCAATTCATTAGATAGTATTAATTAATATAAATTTATGTTTTCTTTTTTTTGGCAACTTTTGAGTAGCATCATACTATTTGTGATCTTAGCATTTGGTTTATTTTATATTTTTAAATTATTGCTAGGTTTTTAATGTCTTGGTTAAGAGATTTTATCGATTTGGGTTACAAAGCGGATTTTCATAAAAGATGTAGTGGATCTTGTTGTAAAAATGTATGGGAGGCTGCTGTTATAATTAATTCAGCAAAGAGGCGAAAAATATTAATAAATCAGGAGCTAATCGAGATGGACATGCAAAATAAATTTGCTCTAAGACCTGCATTTGATGATCTTATTGAGGATAATAAAAATATAATTTTCAGTGATTTTTTATCAGAAATACTTGAAATTAAAGAAACATTTTTAAATAAAAAAGAAGAGTATAAAAAAATTATGATTTTTTTAATGAGACTGTTTCCTTACAATAATAGATTAGACCAATTAGAAAACGGGTTGATGTACAATCCTTTAAATAATTTTTATAAAATAAATAAAAATAATATTATATCAGGTTAATTTTTTTATTTTGTGAATTGCAGTATTAATTGAACTTGCTGCTTTTTCTATATCAGAATTTTGTGTTGTTTCGCCGAAACTGAAACGCACAGATGAGTCAATAATATTATTTGCTAGTTTTAAAGCAGTCAGTACGTGAGATTTTTCAATACTTCCTGATGTACATGCTGAACCTGTTGATATAGCGATATTAGGTAAAAAATTTATTAATTGATCAGCCTCAATATCGATAAAACCAATGTTTAAATTAATTGGTGATCTATTTTTTTTATCACCGTTAATAATAAATTTAATTTTATTTTTTTTAAGTTGATTTATAAAGTAAGAACTTAATTTTTTATAATTCTTAAAATTACTTTTAATTCTTTTCTTAATTTGAACTGAAGCTTCACCAAATCCTACTGCAAGAGGAGTTGGAACTGTCCCGCTTCTTAGTCCTGTTTGTTGTCCTCCTCCATCAATTAAAGGTCTAAGTATATTTTTAATTTTTGAATTTAGATACAAAGCACCAATTCCTTTCGGGCCGTATATTTTATGCGCTGATAAACTCAGTGCATCTATCTGACATTTTTGAACGTCAATATCTAGACAACTGAATGTTTGTGCAGCATCTGTATGAAATATTGCATTATGTTCTTTACATAATTTTCCAATTTCATGGATTGGTTGAATTACTCCAATTTCATTATTAACATGCATGATAGAAACTAATGACATCTTATTTTTTATTAGTTTCTCTAGTTGTGAAATGTTTAAAATTCCATTCTTTTCAACTTCTAAGTAATTAACTGAATAACCCTTTTTTTCTAAAAAGTTGCAGCTTTCGATTACACACTTGTGCTCAGTTGTTAAAGTTATAATTTGTATTTTGTCTTTTCCATAAGCCTCTGCAATACTTTTGATTGCAAAATTATTAGACTCTGTAGCACCTGAAGTGAAAATAATTTCTTCAGGTTCGCAATTAATAAGTTTTCCAATATTTTTTTTTGCATTATTAACTGCTAAGTTTGCATCTTTACCTAAGCTGTGATTGTTTGAGTGCGGATTTCCAAATTTTTCCTTAAAATAAGGCATCATTGCTTTTAAAACTTCAGGTCTTACAGGGGTTGTTGCTTGATAATCTAAATAAATGATGTTTTTTTCACTCATACAAATAAGAATCAGTCCTTACTTTTTCTTGATAAATTTTTATTTTATTAAAGATTATCCTTGAATTTATTGGTTTTTTCATCGGTTATAAGCATTGAGCATGTAATATATTGCTTTTGGTAGAAATCACCAAGTTTTAATTATGCTTAGAGGTCCCTTAGGTAAAGAAAGTTACAAACCGAAATTTTCAGGTCATGATACTTTTCCATTCAGATACGCGTGGCTTACTAAATTAGCTGAATTTATTACTGAAAATGGATCTAGGGGAATAAAAGAATTTGAAAAAAATAAATTAGCAAATGTTGTAAAGTTTGGTGTTGGCTTGAACATGGTAAAAGCTATTCGTCATTGGGGACAATGTACAAATGTTTGTGATGAAAATTTTGAAATTACTAATTTTGGAAAAAAAATATTTGCAGCAAAGAAAGCATTTGATCCTTATTTAGAAGATATATCAACGTTATGGATTCTGCACTGGAAACTTGCAAGCAATCCTGAGCTTACAACTTGGTATTATGCCTTTAATTATCATGACAGCATTATGTTTGATAGAGATAAACTTACAAATGATTTATTATCTATTGCAAATTTTTCTAAATGGAAAGGTTGTTCAGAAAACACTATTAAAAGAGATGTAGATTGTTTTGTAAGAACTTATACTTTTTCTACAAAAAAAGGAGAAATTACAGAAGACTCATTAGAGTGCCCTCTCGCTGAATTAAATCTTATAACTTCTACTTATTCTAAAATAAGTTATGAATTTCAAAGAGGTCCAAAGCCAAATCTTTCATTTGAAGTTTTTGAATATGCTTTGTTTGATTATTTTATGGAAAAACTCAAAGGGAGTGAGATTTTGACTTTTGAAAAAATAATGTACGATTTTGGCTCTCCTGGAAAAGTTTTTCAATTAGATGAAAAATCTCTAGATAGTTATTTAGAACAATTTGAAATTAGAAAGAATACTGCTTTTCGATTTATTAAAGGCGCGGGTGGTTTGCGACAAATACAAAAAATAAAAGATATCACTTTAAATGAGTTGCTTTTAAATTGTTATCAGAAAAATAATAAGAAAGCCGCATAATGGAGCTATTTGATCTATCAAATGAATTCGAAATAAATTCTAGTTTTCAACGATCAGCTAGAATTGATAATACCTTATCTGAAAGTTTTGTAACAAATTATATTTTTCATGATACGAGCCGAGCATCGTTAAATAGAATTGCGAATTCTTTTAAAAAATCCAATCAATGTAGTTTTACTTTAACAGGGCCCTATGGATCAGGAAAATCATCTCTTTTGCTTTTTTTAAGCTCATTATTAAGTCAAGATAAAAAAATTCAAACCCTTGCTAGAACAAAAGCAGGTACAGCTTCAAAACAAGTATATTCCGAAGTTTTTTTAAATAATGAATGGTTTGTTCTAAAAATTATTGGTGCGAAAGAAAGCAGTTTGGAGTTAATCGCCTCCTCAATTGACGATAATATAAAAAATAATTGGATATCAAAAAATATTCCTTCGGCTTTAAAAACAAGAACTAAACCAAAAACAGATCAAATTATAAAAAAATTAGAAAACATTGCTTTTGAATTAGATAAAAAAGGCCTTGGTCTATTGATGATTATTGATGAGCTTGGAAGGGTTCTTGAATATGCAAGTAACACAGGGGGCGATCTACATTTATTTCAAGAGATTGCAGAAAATTTTTCAAAAAACAGAATAGAAAAAAAAATTAATAATATATTTGTAAGTATTCTTCACCAACCATTTGAAGAATATGCATCAGCCTTAGGAAGAAATACTCAAGAAGAATGGCAGAAAATTCAAGGTAGGTTTGAGGATATTCCTTTTTCAATTGGGTCTGAGGAGAGTGTAAATTTAATCGCTAGTGCGATTAATAGAAAAAATAAATTATCGAATGATAATCTAAAAAAAATAGGTCGAATATCTAGATCATTAATTCGAACTTTTAAAAATGGAAAAATTTCTAACAATGAAGACCTAGAAACGACATTTAATAATTGTTTTCCTCTTCATCCTTTAACCTCAGTTTTGTTGGGACCAATTTCAAGAAATAGATTTGGTCAAAATGAAAGAAGTATTTTTACATTTCTTAATTCAGGAGAGCCACATGGTTTTCTACATTTTTTAAAAAGCAATAATTTTGAAAAAAATTATTTATATGGACTAGATAATCTTTTTGATTATCTTCAAGCAAATTTAGAATCCTCAATTTTAATTTCCCCGATAGGACATAACTGGGCCGAAGCATCAGAGGCAATTAGACGATCAGAGGCAACAGATAATAAAAAAGCAATTAAATTAGCAAAAGCTATTGCGCTTCTTGATATTTTCGGAAAAAGTTCATCATTAAATGCTACAAAAGATATTCTCTATGACGTACTTGAGGATACGAAATTTCAAATTGATGAACTTCTAACAACATTAGAAGACAAAAAAATTATAATTTACAGAAAATTTAAAAAAGCTTTTTCCTTATTTTCAGGCTCAGATATAAATATTGACGAAGCTGTTGAACAGAATAAAGCCCAGATCAGCGGTGACTATAAAATTATACTCTCACAAATTCCAGAACTACCACCAGTTATTGCAAAAAAACATTTGCATGAATATGGAAGTTTAAGGTTATTTAAGAGACATTGTTTATTTTTAAAGTCAGTTAAAGACATTGTTAGTCTTATTACTGAGTTCAATAGTTCAGAAATTGCAACTGGAACAATAATTTTGTTAATGCGACCGAAAGAAGATAGTGAGAAACAATTTTTAGAGAATTTAAAACTTTTGCGCTCAATAAAATTTAATAAACCAACTATAATTGGTTATTCTCAAAATATTGTTGAATTTTTAAGTTTAGCTCATGAGTTAGCGGCATTAAAAAGAGCAAAAACGTCTCTAGTTTCCTTAGAGAGCGATTTAGTTGCTAAAAAAGAAATTGAAGCAAGACTAAGTATAACGCAAAACTTGTTATATAGTAATATTGATCGTTGCTTTAATACCGCTATTTGGTTTTTTAATGATAAAAATTTTGAAAATTATAATTTGTCCGCAATTTGTTCTGAGGTTTCTAATTTAGTATTTTATAGTTCTCCAAAGATTATTAATGAGTTAGTTAATAGAGAAAAAATTTCAGGATCTGCAACAACTGCATCTATTGTTTTAATAAATAAAATTTTAAAAAATTCCAACGAAAAAAATCTTGGAATGGAGGGAGCTCCGGCTGAATTTGGTGTCTATTTAAGTATTATTAAAAACAATTCTTTGCATATAAAAAAAGGAGATAGCTATAAATTTGTAAACCCAGATACAAAAAATAGTTCTTTATTTAAGATTTTTAACGAAATTAAAAATTTTTTAGCAAAACAGAAAAACCCAACTCCTTTGTCAGAAATTTATGAATTTTTAAAACTGCCACCATTTGGAATTAAATCCGGAGTTATTCCAATTTTAATTACCTCTTTTTATAAGGCTAATGAAGATAAGTATGCTCTTTATGAAAAAGTAAATAATCAACCTGAAAGTTTTATCACAGAATTTACAGAACAAATTGCAGATAAATTTTGCTTTTTACCCAATGAAATAAAAATAATGTTTGTTCAAATATCAGGCGCTAAAAATAAGCTTTTAGAACAATTTAAAAATTACGTCGAAAAAGAATTAGCAATTGAAAATCCTATAGCTGACGTATCCCCATTATCTGTTTTAAAACCAATCGTTGTTAAAACTTACAAGATGTCTGGCTGGGCTAGAAAAACTAGAAGATTTAAAGATAAAAGAGTTTTGCAGTTACGTGAACAATTATTAAGTTCAAGAAACCCTTATCAATTACTGTATTCAGATCTACCTGAAATTTGTATTAACAAAACTCTAGTATCAGAAAATATTACTGACAAAGATATAGCTGACTTTATAGAAAATTTTAAAATACTTTGGGGTGAGTTAAATAATGCACACAAAGAAATGATAAGAGAATTTAAAGATACAATTGTTAAAGTCTTTAAATCAGATCCAAATATTGCTGATATCAATTTTGATATAATTAAGAAAAGAGCTCAATTGATTGGAGATAAAGATCCTTTTTCTGAAAAAGTTTCTAGATTTAAATCGGATGATGAGTGGATAGAACATCTTGCAGGATATTCAATTGGAAAACCTGTAGATGAGTGGGTTGATCAAGATTTTAGCAGAGCGCAATTAAATTTAGAGGAAATGGTTAGACATTTTATAATGACAGATCGTTTATATACAATTCGTGAAAAGTATAAGGACTCGAAAATTGTAGATATCGCAATTTTTGAAGGCAAAATACAAGAGAGAGCTTCAAAGTTTTATTTTTCTACAGATAAAAAAAATAACATTATTGATGAAACAACTAAAGAAATACAAAAACTTATGAATAGTAAAAATTTATCTGATACTGAAAAAGGAGAGATTACTCTAAAAGTTTTAAAAGAGCTGATGGTAAAAAAAGATCAGGAGGTTATTAAAAAGAAAACTGCAAATGAATAAAGCAAGACATGTTTTAGGTTTGTCAGGAGGAAAAGATAGTTCAGCCCTCGCAGTTTATATGAACCAAAAATATCCAGATTTAGAAATAGAATATTTTTTTACAGATACAGGCTATGAGCTTGATGAAACTTATGATTTTTTAAACAAGCTTAAAACACGGCTACATAGACCCATAATATATCTTAAACCACGTGACTCTTTTGATTTTTATATGCGCAAATATAATAATTTTTTGCCATCTCCTACAGCTAGATGGTGTACGATTAACATGAAATTAAAACCATTTGAGGACTGGATTGAAAATGACTTAAAACAAGGGGTTGAAATTTTTACGTATGTTGGAATTCGATATGATGAAAGAGGACGAGTAGGTTATAAGCCGAATAACCCTCTATTAAAATCTAAGTTTCCATTTATAGATGATTGTATTGATAAAGAAGGTGTACATGAAATTTTAAGACAATCTGGCCTAGGTCTTCCAGATTATTACAAATGGAGAAGTAGATCAGGTTGTAGTTTTTGTTTTTTTCAAAGAAAAATTGAGTGGGTGAATTTAAAAGAAAGATACCCAGAAAAATATGAATATGCAAAAAGTTTAGAAAAAGTTTCAACATCAAACCATAGTAAGTTTACATGGTGTGATGATGAGTCCTTGGAGGATTTAGAAAAACCTGAAAGAATTAAAAAAATTAAAAATGATTACGTTTTAAAAAAATCAAGAGATAAGGATAAAGCAAAAATTAACAATGAAAAAAATCCATTTTTAAAAGGCGAAAATTTAGAACTAGTTGATTTCATTGATGAGACAGATGTAAGTTCTAGTTGTTTAATTTGTCACAAATAAAAAATGGATTTTGATTATCCATTTAGCACTGCAAGAAGCAGTCTTTTAGGTACTGAGACATTTAGAAATTTATTAGGAGATTCACTTAAAAATGCAAAAAAATCGGTTATTATTTTGTCAGCTTACGTTACAGAAGTCGGTATTAAGTGGATGCAAAAACAGATCAAGAGTAGTTTAAAATGCACCATTATTGCTAGATGGGATATAGGAGATCTAGTGCAAGGATCATCAGATCTTAGTTCTTACGAGTTAGCTAAAAATCGTAATTGGGAGTTTAAAATTCTAAAAGACCTTCATGCAAAAGTTATGTTGGTCGATCATAAAGATTTATTTATAGGTAGCCCAAACTTGACAGGACACGGCATGAGCTTAGTACCAGCATCTAATAAAGAGGTAGGAGTAAATTTAGAGGCAACTAAAAACGATATTGATATTATTTTAGATTTAGTAAATCAAGCAATTGAAGTCGATCAAGACTTATTTGATGAAATAAAGAAATGGAAAAAAAAACTGCCAATAATTAATAAGCAGTTTTACCCTGACTTCCCCGAGTCGATAAAAGTCAAATTAAAAGTAAATTTTGATAAATTATGGGTTCATAATTTTCCATGGTGTAATCCTGACGAATTATTAAATTTGAGTAGAGAAAATAAAAATATTAATCATGATTTAGAACTATTTGGTCTTTCAAAAAGCAATATTAATGAAAAAAATTTAAAACAAGCATTTGAAACTTCAAAGATTTTTTTATGGTTGCTTAATTATTTAAAAAAAACAAAAAATCATGAGATATATTTTGGAAATCTCTCTTCAGTTATTCATCAATCTCTTTTAGACGACCCTAAGCCCTATAGAAAAGAAATTAAAGATTTACAGATTAATTTATATTCTTTCTTAAAAAGATTTAATTTTGAAAAAATCATAATTGATAAACCTAATATTTCTGAAAGAATTAAATTCAAGGACTAATTCTTATCTCCTAACAATAAGTCTCTAAATATTTGCCCCCATCTCAATCTAATATCTTCTAAATAATTTGAGTATTTAGTATTATCTGATGATGCTTCATCCTCTAACGCTGCCCACGCGCCAAGCATTAATTTAATTGCTCTATCTGATGAAGGTTCATCGTTATTTTTACCTTCACTCTCTTTTTCTAGAAGGTTAAAAAAGTCAAGATAAGCAGGATGTTTTTTATTTATTATGATTTGATATTGCCCCTCAATAAACCTTATATCAAAAAAAATTGGCGAACTTATTTCTTCAGCTGTTATTGTTGTATTTACATGTCTTTCAATACTTAGTTGTGCAAAATTTTCTGCAGTTTTTCGGTCCATCCCACCAGAAATTAATCTTTCCATCATTATTTTTAACTGTTGTTCTTTTGATTGAGAATCTAATTTCTTATCTTGTTCTGTTTTTTTCTTTCTAGCTTCTCTTGCTTTACTAATTTTATCTTCAGCACTGCCAGTTATTGCTTTAGTTGGGCCTTTATTCTTTCTCCATTCTTTAATAGTTGAAATAAGGTTATTAAGTCGACTTTTAATTTTTAGGGATATTTTTGTATGAATGTATTCAGCTTGCTCGGTTTCTTGCAAATAATTCAGGTATGCTGGCTCGGTCATGTTACGTTCATTAGCTTTTTTTTTTACATCTCTATAATACAGTGCATTGGCATTTTGCTTATTATTAGTCACATAAAAAAAATTATCCATATCTTCATCGCCCTCAAAATGTATCTCAGCATTAACCCATCGTTCTCTTGGCTCGCTTGGATTATTCCAGCTAGTATTCAGCTCAAGTTCTCTACCTGATCTAATAATGCTTACGCCATTATTTTTTGCAGCATGTTTTCCATGTGGTTTTGAACCACCTATTTCATCGATACCTCTAAATTCTTCTTTCGCAATAGCAAATTTCAATTTTACCATTCTTGATTGACCATTTAATTGAAAATCTATTCTATCCTCCGGAGTTTCAACAAAACCTGATTTTTTCGCCCATGGTTCTGGGCAAGTAGTATTAGTCATTAAATACATAGGATCATTTGGTCTAATAATATTTTCTTGATGAAGTTTGTAATTACCGCCAGTCTTTTTGAAATGTTTATATTTAATAATAACTGATTTATCATTGATGAAATATCGATACATTCTTCCGATTTCATTTTCCACATTTGAAAAAAGACCCTCCGCAGTTTTCCACCTTGTAAAATCTAAATTTAACCAAGATACTATAGTTCCATTTTCACTTTTTTTTTTTGGAATAAGAGCTTTCAAGTCATCTGTTAAATCTTGAATCTCTTCTACAGGAACATATTCAATCTCTTTTTCGGAATTTAAAATTTCATCGATATCTAACCAAGATTTTAAATAATTTTTTTTCTGCCATGTGTGTATTTCAGTTCTTCGACATTGAGATATCGAAGACATATATAGTCCAAAACCATATCTACCCATTTTACCAAAACCTTTGTCATTTTTATTAATCCCCTGACCTTTCGAGAGAGCTTTTGACAACACATCTTCGTCCATTCCCTCTGCTTCATCGTAGACATGTATCTGCGTAATTCTATTATAATTTCTGTCAGCAATTAGAACTTTTTCCTCGACTATAATTAAAGATACTTCGCACGGTTTTTGTTTAGCTCTTAAACCAGACTGGATACTATTATCAATTAGCTCAGCTACTGCATAAGCTGTATTTTTAAAACCACTGTTCCTGTCAGATTGTATTGTATTTTTTACAGTATTATATTTATGTTTATTATTCATCATCCCAGATATCTTCCCAAAAATAAAAACTATCTGCCAAGTCTCTGTATCCCGGAAGGTATGTATCAACAACTGTAAGAACTTTACAAGTTTTATTTCCTCCTTGCTTTTCTCCTCTTACGACACGCCCAATCATTTGATGATATAAAACTATTGAAGTTGTTGGTCTTGTAATTATTGCAATTTTTGTTTTTGGAGCATCAAAACCAGTGGTTAATACGTCATAATTAACCAAAATATTTATTTTACTATTTAATTTCTTAAAATCTTGAATAATTTCTCTTCTAAAAGTTGGGTCTGTATCAGATGTAATACAGCCGCTACTGTACCCATCCATATTTAATAAATCTGCAATTGCAATTGCATTATTTTTTGAACTAGCAAAAACTAATATCTTTTCTCTATTTAAACTTTGTTCTTTAATTAAATCGAGTATTAATTCAACTCTTTCATTATCATTTGATATTCTATCTCTAAATGTTTTGCT
>Ga0194129_10009969_pt1 | contig 10476 bp, 8 predicted proteins | sample TA2KigCa35mmetaG_FD_150862 | JGI IMG/M metagenome (GOLD analysis project Ga0194129, IMG submission 150862) | Freshwater microbial communities from Lake Tanganyika, Tanzania - TA2015038 Kigoma Deep Cast 35m | ecosystem: Environmental > Aquatic > Freshwater > Lake | place: Tanzania: Lake...
GAGCGGGACATGGCGGCGGAGCGGGACATGGCGGCGGAGCGGGACATGGCGGCGGAGCGGGACATGGCGGCGGAGCGGGACGTGGAGGCGGAGCGGGACGTGGCGGGCTGGTACTGCCGCGAGATCCTGCTCGTCGCGGCCGACGGTCGCGTCGTGCAGTACGGCATCGTGCTGATCGATCTCGGAGCCGTGCCGGCGGCCGTTGCCGCCGCGATCCGAGCCTGCGCGACGCCTCTCGGTCGCATCCTCGTCGACGCGGGGCTGCTGTGCGACGTGCAGGACGTGCACCTGGTGCGGATCGAGCCAGGCCCGCATCTCACCCGCCTCGTCGGCGGCCATGCGGTCCTCCACGGCAGGGTCGCGGAAATTCGAGTCGCCGGCCGGCCGACGGTGGAACTCCTCGAGGTGGTCGTGCCCGCGTGAGCATGCGCGGGTGCGGCGGAAGGGGATTTCTGGACGCGATCCGCCACTTCACGCAAAGGTCTTGCGACGAAGGCGTTTGCGGCGACTGGAGCGATATTGACTCGTCGCGGAACATGCCTGTAGAGTTGCGTCGTCTGGCAAGGATGGCACGCACGGATGCGGGTGTGGAAACGGAACTTCCCTTTCCCGCCTTCTCCGGCCTGTCCCGATTCCTTGCGGGCCTGCGGGTCGCGACGGCCGTCGGCATGGAGTGCGACGGGAGCGACCGCTGCAGCGAGCGGGATGGTTGATCGTGGCAAGGAGGCCTAGGCGTTCGGGGCCGAGTCGCCGGTGACGAGCCCCCGGATTCCGTTTTGACTAGCTGCACCACGGCTAGGGAGAGGGTGGTCAAGCACATGCAAAAGACCGTGTACACGACTGGCGAAGCCGCCAAGATCTGCAAGGTGAGCCAGCAGACGATCATTCGCTGCTTCGACTCGGGGCAGTTGAAGGGTTTTCGGGTTCCGGGCAGCCGGTTTCGCCGGATTCCGCGGGACCAGCTGTTCCTGTTCATGCGGGACAACGGGATTCCGACCGACGCGCTGGAGAGCGGTCGCCGGAAGATTCTCGTCGTCGACGACGATCAGGACCTGGTGGAGCTGATCACCGACGTCCTGGAGAAGGACGGCCGGTTCGAGACCCGCAGCGTCAACAACGGGTTCGACGCGGGCATGATGGTCAAGGACTATCGTCCGGACCTGATCGTGCTCGACGTGATGCTGCCCGACATCAACGGGAAGGAAGTCTGCCAGCGGGTGCGAAGCGACTCGACCATGGACGAGGTGCGGATCATCTGCATCTCGGGCATGTGCGAGCCCGACAAGATCGAGGATCTCAAGGCATCCGGTGCCAACGAGTTCCTCCAGAAGCCCTTCGAGGCCGAGGTGCTCGTCGACCGGATCTGCAGCCTGCTCGACATCGAGTCGGGAGTGGCTGGCACCGGCTCCGGCGCCGCCTCCTGAGCCTTCGTTCGTGATTCAATGCCGGGCCGCCCGCCTCCTTCCGGGGTGCGGGCGGCCCGGGTCATTTTGCGGAGGCCGTTGCCGCGCCGGCGCGGCCGCTTTCCCGAGGAGCAGGTTGCATGGATGGGACGCGCGGTGGGGCGGTCTTCGACGAGGCGCGGCTCGAGGCCGTGCGGGCCTTCGCCTACGGCGCGGGCCATGAGATCAACAACCCGCTGGCGAACATCGCCGCCCGGGCGCAGGCGCTGCTCGTCGACGAGGTGCATCCGGAGCGTCGGCGGAAACTGGCCACGATCGTCGATCAGGCGTTTCGCGCCCGCGACATGATCGGGGGGCTGATGGTCTTCGCCCGCCCGCCCGTGCCACGGCCCGCCGCCGTGGCGGTGCACGACGTGGTCCGGCCGGCGGTCGACGCGGCGCGGAGCGTCGCGGAGAGTCGGGGCGTGAGGCTCGAGTACAGTCCGCCCCCCACCGTGGTCACGGTGCACGTCGATGCCGGACAGGTCGGGGAGGCCCTCCGGGCGCTCGTCCACAACGCGCTCGAGGCCGTCGACGAGGGGGGACGCGTCGTGGTCGAGGTATCGTCCGCCGGACCGGTCGTCAGGGTGGCGGTCGTCGACGACGGACCGGGGATGGATGCCGATGCCGTCCGGCGGGCATTTGATCCGTTTTACAGCGGCCGCGATGCCGGTCGCGGCATCGGGATGGGGCTTCCCAAGGCGCTGCGGCTCGTCGAGGCCAACGGCGGCCGGTTGGTCGTGGACTCGCGGCCTGCGGGAGGCACCCGTGTGGCGGTGGAGTTCGCGGCGCAGGGCGGCTGAGATGGCCGGTCCAGCCGGCCGCACAGACCGCCCATTTCCCCGAGCTTGTCTGCGGGATGGTGGCCGGTCGCGATCTCCCGCGTGTCGCCCGTTCTCTCCTGCCGTCCGCCCTTGTCGCATTGGGTCGGCCTTTTCTATTCTCCGCCCGACCTCCAAGCAGCGGGGCGATGGATCGCCCGCCGTGAACGCAGCAGGGATGGACGCATGAGCTTGTTTGGACCCGGTGCGGATCGTGCGGTGCCCTTCTCCGACGGGTCGCAGGCGACGATCGCGCTGGAGCCGTCTCGCAACGTCGCCGGGCAGCGTGCCGCAAGCCGATTCACGCCCCCGGTCGATGACGTGACGGCTGCGACGATCGGGTGGCTGATGGAGCGGCAGGCCGACGACGGTCACTGGCGAGCGCCCCTGGAAGGTGACACGATCCTCGAGAGCGAGTTCCTTCTCCTGCTGGCCTGGGCCGGGCGGTTGGACGACCGGCGCGTCCGCGGGGCGGCGGCCCGCATCCACCGGGAGCAGTTGCCGGCCGGCGGCTGGGCGATCTACCCCGGCGGCGGCGTGGACGTCAGCGCGAGCGTCAAGGCATACCTCGCCCTCAAGCTCGTCGGACACGCAGCCGACGAGCCCGCGCTGGTCCGGGCGCGTCGGGCGATCGCGCAGGCCGGTGGCCCCTGGGCCGTGAACAGCTTCACCCGCTACTACCTCGCGCTCCTCGGGCAGATGCCCTACTCCGCCTGCCCGGCGGTGCCGCCCGAGATCGTGCTGCTGCCGGCAGGCTTTCCGATCAATCTCGCCCGGGTGTCGGCGTGGTCGCGGACGATGATCGTCCCGCTGTCGCTGATGTGGGCGTTCAAGCCGCAGCGCCGGATTCCGGCGGAGCGGGGCATCGCCGAGCTCTTCGCCGGGGCTGCCGCGGACGGCGCCGGTCCGCCGGCCGACGGCACGTTCTGGGCCCGCCTGTTCCGCGGCATCGATCGGGGCCTCAAGGCAAGCGAGTGGCTCGGCCTCACTCCACTGCGCCCACGGGCGATCCAGGCGTGCCGGAGGTGGATGCTCGAGCGGTTCGACGGCAGCGACGGGCTGGGGGCCATCTTTCCGCCGATCGTGTGGAGCATCATCGCGCTCAAGGCCATGGGCTGCGGCGACGACGATCCCGAGGTCCGCGAGGCCTGGGGTCGACTCGACGGGCTCGTCGAGCGGCAGCCCGACGGCACCACGCGACTCGAGCCCTGTCGGTCGCCCGTCTGGGACACGGCGATCACGACGATCGCCCTGGCGGAGTCGCAGGCCGCCGGCAGCGACTCCGGCGGCGTCCGTCAGGCGACGGATCGGGCGGTCGGCTGGCTGCTCGGCAACGAGATCAGGACCCCGGGTGATTGGGCCGAACGGGTCGGAGTCGAGCCATCCGGCTGGTGCTTCGAGTACGCCAACCGCTTCTATCCGGATGTCGACGACACGGCGATGGTCGTGATCGCGCTGGCCACCTGGCGGGCCGCGGACGGAGGCTGTGGCCAGGCGTCTGCCGCGGGTGCGGCCATCGCCCGGGCGACTCGCTGGCTCGAGGCGATGCAGAGTGCCGACGGCGGCTGGGGTGCGTTCGACCGCGACAACAACTGCGAGTTCCTCTGCAAGGTGCCGTTCGCCGACCACAACGCCATGATCGACCCGAGTTCGCCGGACCTCGCGGGCCGGGTGCTCGAGGCGTTCGGGAAGGTCGGGCTGCGGATCGGTCATCCGGCCGTGGACCGCGGTGTGGCCTACGTGCGGCGAACGCAGGAGCCGGCGGGCGGCTGGTACGGCCGGTGGGGCGTGAACTACATCTACGGCACCTGGCAGGTGCTCGAGGGCCTGCGGGCCGTGGGAGTGCCGGCCGACGATCCCGCGGTGATGCGCGGGGCGGCATGGCTCGAAGGGCATCAGCAGGCCGACGGCGGCTGGGGCGAGACACCGGAGAGTTACGCGGATCCCGGGCTGGCAGGCACGGGGATTCCGACCGCCTCGCAGACCGCGTGGGCCGTGGCGGGCCTGGTGGCCGCGGGCCGGGGCCGGTCGGCGGCAGTGGGCCGCGGCGTCGACTGGCTTGTCTCCCGCCAGGAGGCCGACGGCACCTGGGAGCAGCGCGAGTTCACCGGGACCGGGTTCCCGTGCGTCTTCTACCTCCGCTACCACTGGTATCCGATCTACTTTCCGCTGCTGGCCTTGGCCCGCGCGCGGCGGGCTGTCGCCGGATCGCGGCGGGAGCGAGTCGCGTGAGCGTTCCCGTCGGCCAGATGATCGCGGTCTTGCGGCACGTGGCCGTCCAGCGGCTCCGGGGCAATGGCCGCTATCCGCTCGTGCTGATGCTCGAGCCGCTGTTCCGCTGCAACCTCGCCTGCGGCGGCTGCGGCAAGATCCAGCATCCCACCGAGATCCTGCGGTCGCACCTGTCGCCGGAGCGGTGCCTCGCCGCCGTCGACGAATGCGGGGCCCCGATCGTCTCGATTCCGGGGGGCGAGCCGCTGCTGCATCCGCAGATCGTGGAGATCGTCGAGGGGATCGTCGCCCGGCGGAAGTATCTCTACCTCTGCACCAATGCGATCAAGCTCGAGGAGATGCTGCCGCGGTTCAGGCCGTCGCCGTACCTCGCCTTCTCGGTGCATCTCGACGGGCTGCGGGAGGAGCACGACCACGCGGTCTGCCGCGAGGGGGTGTTCGACACGGCCGTCGCCGCCATCCGGGCCGCCCGCCACGCCGGATTCCGGGTGACCACCAACTCCACGCTCTTCAGCGACGCCGATCCAAAGCGGTATCGCCGCTTCTTCGACGAGGCGATGGCGCTGGGGGTCGAGGGCATGATGATCTCGCCCGGCTACTCCTACGCCCGGGCGCCGGATCAGGACCACTTTCTCTCGCGCCGGCGGAGCCATGCCGTGTTCCGCCGCATCCTCGATGCCGCACCGGCCCGGTGGAAGTTCAACCAGTCGCCGGTGTTCCTCGAGTTTCTCAAGGGCGACTGGGAGCTGGAGTGCCGCCCCTGGGGCACGCCGACCTACAACCTGTTCGGCTGGCAGCGGCCCTGCTACCTGCTCGACGAGGGCTACGCGGCCTCGTTTCGCGAACTGATGGAGGAGACCGACTGGGATCGCTACGGGCGGGCCAGCGGCAACCCGAAGTGTGGCGACTGCATGGTGCACTGCGGCTACGAACCCGCCGCCGTGGAAGCCACCTTCGGCTCGCTTGGCGGTCTTCTGGCCACGGCCCGGCTGATGCTGTTCGGCCCGCCGGCGCGGCGCGACGGCGGCGACGCCGTGCCGCTGCCTTCCCCGGCCCTGCAGCTTCAGCCCAACGGTCTGCCCTCGTTGCCGGTGATCGACCGCGTGGCCTGACGGCCGGCCAGCGAGGGGGCTGCCCGGGCCCCGAGAGCCGGCGTGTGCGGCCGGAATCGGAGGCCGATCAGAGGCCGCGCTCGCGGACCACGCGGGCGGCGTCGAGCGCGGCGCCCCGGGCCCCCGCCGAGTCGCCCTGCGGCATCACGTGAATCGGCAGCGTCGCCTGCTCCTCGCGCTGGGACGGCATGCCGGCCCGGATCTCGCCCAGGAACCAGTCCCGAAACTCGGGCCCCGTCTCCATCGCGCCTCCGCCGACGACGAGGGCGTCGGGATCGAAGACGTTGATCATCTCGTCGAAGAACAGCCCCAGGGCCCGGGCCTGGACGCGGAAGATGTCGCGGCACAGCGGGTCGCCCCGCTCCGCCAGCGCCCGCACCCGCTTGGCGGCCGCACCGATCTCCTCGCCGGCGAGCGGATGGCCGGGGGACGCGGCGAGAAAGTGGGGCAGGAGCGTGCGGCGGATCGCGGTCAGCGAGCAGAGCGATTCGAGGTCGCCCGTGCGGCCGCAGTTGCACGCCGGCACCAGTCCTTCGATCCCCGGGATCAGGCCGTGGGGAATGAGCACGTGCCCCAACTCGCCGCCGAAGCCGTTGCGCCCCGTCACCACGCGGCCGTCGACGATCACGCCGCCGCCGAGTCCGGTGCCGATGATGGCGGAGACGCTCGTGGCATGATTCCCGGAGCCGAAGATCGACACGTGGCCCCAGAGGGCCGCGGCGTTGCCGTCGTTGAGGTACGTGACGGGCAGACCGAGCCGCTTCTCCAGCCCGGCCCGGATGTCGAACCCGGCCCAGGCCGGGTGGACGAAGTTGGTGGAGCCCTTGCGGCTCAGCACGCCGGAGCCGCTCGCCGGCCCCGGGGTGTCGAGCCCCGCCGCGACGAGCTTCCGGCGGTCGAGGTTCGCGGCGCGGCAGGCGACGTCCAGGCCGTCGGTGATCTGGGTGAGGCAGACGTCCGGGCCCTCGACGCTCCGCGCCGGGTGCTCGCACAGGCCCTCGATCAGGAACTCACCCCGCTCGTCGAGAAACGTGTAGTTGATGGCCGTGCCGCCGAGGTCGATGCCGGCGACCACTTTCTCCGCGGGCGACATGGATGAATCCTTTCTGGTCGGTCGAAGGTGACGACGAGACCGCTCAGCCCGCGGCCGCGGCCCGCTCCGCGAAGCCCCGCTTCACCCGGGCGACGATCGCCCGCAGGCCGCGGGTGCGGAGGATGCCGAGCACGGCGGCGAGACCCATGCGGTCGAGAACATCGTCGGAAATGGCCGCCACCTCGACGATCGGCCGGCCGTTGATCGCCTCGGCCAGGACGGCGACGAATCCCTTGACGGTGGGCGCCTCGGGGGCGACCTCGGCCACGAGGCGGGCCGCTCCGGAATCGGATTCCGTCCAGAGGAAGACCGGGGTCTGGCATTCGTGCACGCGGCGATCCTCCTGCGACTTGCGGGCTTCGTAGTCCGGGGACAGCGCGGGCAGGCCGTTGGCGAAGTCGACGAGCAACTCGAGTTTCTCGCGGCCGTCGAGGTCGGCGAACTCGGCCACCAGCTCGTCGAGTCGCTGCCGTACGCCCGTCATGGGTTCAGGCAAGCACGGTGGGCGCGGGGCCGCCAGCCGCCACGATGGAGCCCGGTTCCGCTCCCTTGGCGATCGGCACGCGCACGGCGTTGCCCCACTCGAGCCAGGAGCCGTCGTAGTTCTTCACGCTGCCGAAGCCGAGCAGGTACTTCAGGACGAACCACGTGAGGCTCGAGCGTTCGCCGATCCGGCAGTAGGCGATCGTCGGCGACCGCCGCTTCATCTTGAGCTCCCTGAGGTACATCTTCTCCAGCTCCTTCACCGGCTTGAAGGTGCCGTCCTCCCGGCAGTTCAGCGGCCAGGGCACGTTGACCGCCCCGGGAACGTGGCCACCCCGGACCGCGCCCTCGTTTGGGTAGTCGGGCATGTGCATCCGCTCGCCGCGATATTCCTCCGGACTGCGGACGTCGAGGAGTTGCTTGCCCGCCCGGCAGTGATTGAGCACCTCGTCGCGCAGGGCCCGGATCGAACCGTCCTGTTCGTGCGCGGTGTACGTGGTGCGCGGGTACGACACCCGTTCTCCCGACCAGGCCCGCCCGTCGAGCTCCCAGCGCTTGCGGCCTCCGTCCATGATCCGGCAATCGGCGTGGCCGTAGAGCTTGAAGACCCAGAAGGCGTAGCAGGCCCACCAGTTGTTCTTGTCGCCGTAGAAGACCACCGTCGTGTCGTTGGCGATGCCCCGCTCCGCGCAGAGCCGCTCGAAGGCGGCCCGGTCGATGTAGTCGCGGACGATCGGGCACTGCAGGTCCACGGCCCAATCGATCTCCACCGCGCCGGGCACGTGGCCCTGGGTGTAGAGTGCCCGGTCCTCGTCGGACTCCACGATGCGCACCTGCGGATCGGAGAGGTGCGCGGCGACCCACTCGGTGGACACGAGCACGTCGGGCTGGGAAGGGACGGACATGGCGACGATCCTCGCGGCGGGGCAAAAAACGGCGGGATTTCCGCCTCCGCGGCATCGTAGTCCATGCTCCAAGGGCCAGCAACGGCCCCGCCTTCCGCGTCCGGGTTTTGCTAGGATCGGTGGCCGACAGTTCCCGCCCGCCTTCCTTCCTCACGAGCAGCGCGTTTCCGATGGGTCCCGCCTTCATCTTTCAGATCGTCGACCTCACCAAGAAGTTCGGCCAGCGCGAACTTCTCAAGAACATCAACCTGGCGTTCTACCCGGGTGCGAAGATCGGCCTCCTCGGCCGCAACGGCGCCGGCAAGAGCACGTTGATGAAGATCATGGCGGGGATCGACCGCGAGTACGACGGCGAGGCGCGGCTGGCCGAGGGCTACACGGTCGGGTATCTCGAGCAGGAGCCGCGGCTCGACCCTGAGAAGACGGTGTTCGAGAACGTGATGGACGGCGTGGAGCACTCCCGGGCCGTGCTGCGGCGCTACGAGGAGATCAACGCCCGCTTCGCCGAACCGGTGGGCGACGACGAAATGGAGAAGTTGCTCGCGGAGCAGGCGCGGGTGCAGGACGAGATCGACGCCAAGAATCTCTGGGACCTCGACCGGCAAGTCGAGATCGCCATGGACGCGATGAACCTCCCGCCCGGCGACTGGGGCGTGGCGAATCTCTCCGGCGGCGAGCGGCGCCGCGTGGCCCTCTGTCGGCTGCTCCTGGAGAAGCCCGACCTGCTGCTGCTCGACGAGCCGACGAACCACCTCGATGCCGAGAGCGTGAACTGGCTGGAGCGGCACCTGGCGGAGTATGCCGGCACGGTGGTGGCCGTGACCCACGACCGCTACTTCCTCGACAACGTCGCCAAGTGGATCCTCGAGGTCGACCATGGCCGCGGCATCCCCTTCGAGGGCAACTATTCGTCGTGGCTGGAGCAGAAGAAGGCCCGCCTGGAGCTCGAGGAAAAGCAGGCCAGCGCCCGGCAGAAGACGCTCGACAAGGAACTGGAGTGGGTGCGGATGTCGCCCAAGGCCCGGCAGGCGAAGAGCAAGGCCCGCCTAGCGGCCTACGAGAAGCTGGCGGCGGAGCAGGCGGCCGTGCGGGATTCGGAAGTCGAGATCTTCATTCCGGCGAGCCGTCCCTTGGGCGACCAGGTGATCGACGTCGAGAACATCTCCAAGGCCTTCGGCGACAAGCTGCTGTTCGAGAACCTCTCCTTCCGGCTGCCTCCGGGCGGCATCGTGGGCATCATCGGCCCCAACGGCGCCGGCAAGACGACGCTGTTCCGGATGCTCGTCGGGGCCGAGAAGCCGGACACGGGCACGGTCAAGGTCGGGGCCACGGTCGACGTCGGCTACGTGGACCAGAGCCGCGATTCGCTCGACCCGAACAAGTCGGTGTTCGAGGAGATCTCCGGGGGGCACGACACCATCGAGCTTGGCAAGCGGACCGTGAATGCCCGCAGCTACGTCGCCAAGTTCAACTTCATGGGTCCCGACCAGCAGAAGAAGGTGGGCACGCTCTCCGGGGGCGAGCGGAACCGGGTGCACCTCGCCAAGCTGCTCCGGGGCGGGGCGAATCTGCTCCTGCTCGACGAGCCGACCAACGATCTCGACGTCGACACGCTGCGGTCGCTGGAGGAGGGGATCACCAGTTTCGCGGGCTCGGTCGTGGTGATCACGCACGACCGCTGGTTTCTCGACCGGCTGGCCACCCACATCATCGCCTTCGAGGGGGACGGCTACGTGCACGTCTGCGAGGGCAACTTCGAGGTCTACGAGCGGAGCCGCAAGGAGCGGCTGGGCATGGCGGCCGACGAGCCGCACCGGTTCCGCTACAAGAAGCTCCAGCACTGACTTTTGCGGACCCGCATCGGAAGCCCCGATTGCGTGAGCGATGGGGACTGAGCCTCGCGTGGCGCGGGCTCAGGGCCGGCGGTTCCCTCTCGTAGCGCGGGTTTCCAATCCGTGCCGGAGAGGAGCGCGGGTTTCCAACCCGCGGCTGGGTTCCTGCCCTTCGTAGCGCGGGTTTCCAATCCGCGGCTGGGTTCCTGCCCTTCGTAGCGCGGGTTTCCAATCCGCGGCTGGGTTCCTGCCCTTCGTAGCGCGGGTTTCCAACCCGCGGCTGGGTTCCTGCCCTTCGTAGCGCGGGTTTCCAACCCGCGGCGCACCCCCGCAGACCCCGCATCGGAAGCCCCGATCTCCGAGCCATGCGGCGCCGCTGGCCGCATGCCCGCATCGCTCACGCGATTGCGGCTTCCTGACGCCCCGAGCGTGTGCGCACACCACAACCACCCTTGCATGGCTTGCTAGCCTCAACCGATTGGACTTTTCCAACGGCGAGGGAGACAGCACATGGCCCGCACGGTGGATCGGAAGAAGCTGGTGGAGTGGCAGCGGC
>Ga0194129_10009972_pt1 | contig 10474 bp, 16 predicted proteins | sample TA2KigCa35mmetaG_FD_150862 | JGI IMG/M metagenome (GOLD analysis project Ga0194129, IMG submission 150862) | Freshwater microbial communities from Lake Tanganyika, Tanzania - TA2015038 Kigoma Deep Cast 35m | ecosystem: Environmental > Aquatic > Freshwater > Lake | place: Tanzania: Lake...
ATATTCCTAAAGCCAAGCTGTTATTAGTTGCTAATTCGCCCTGAAAGCGGTGTTATTTGTTCTAAGCCTAGTTCCCTTAACAATACTATTGTGTCGAATAGTGGCAGCCTGACCAAGAGTGGGGTCATTGCCTGAAGGCAAGAACTCGCCATATGTGCTGAACAAGTCATGCACATCCTGCGCCGCCGCTGTGATGCTCTGTGTCATCATAGATGAATCTGCGGAAGGGTTCGCCCCCGTAATCGAGGTCATCCAACACGCCTCAAAATAAGTGATGATAGCCTTGTGCGTTTGGTTTTGATAAGCCTCGGTAGCACCCGTGACCTTCTGACCCGAGAAATCAATATTCCGAATGCCCTTATGAGAGTCATCAGCGGGAGACTCAGCATCTGCAATCGAAGAGAACACAAGCTGCTGCTCGATATCGAATGGCCAACGATGGTGCTGTAAAGTACGCACAGGACCATCTATCCCACCCGCGAAACCAAACGCTTGATGCCCGTTCGATAAATACAAAAGGGTGCGCTCTAAAGAACAATCTACAGGGTCAGAAACACCAGGTACACGCTCGGCAATCGTGTCACCGAAGCCGATACCACGGATGTCCTCAACGCTTCTGTTGAAGTCCGCTGAAAAAGAAGAACATACACCGAGCTGATAAAGCAGGTTATTCGCCCCATTACCTGGCTTGTAGACAGGGGTGAGAATTCTAACCTTCTGAGAAATCGCGGCGCGTGTGTTAGGGGACGAGTTGTAGTCATAGATATGACTCGAACCCTGTCTAGTCCCCGCAGGGGTAGAATCAGTATTAGTCTTAGTATTAGTACTAAACGCCATGTCTATCTCCTTCGTCTCTAGTCTACGGCTCTCGAAGTATAGACTATTTATTAAGATGGGAACTGAAACGAGAGCCGTAGGCTAGAACAGGGTGCAAAGATGTCACAGACCAATATTTATTTTGTCTTGATCAAAGATGGTTTATCCTCCACAAGAGGTCCTGTCTCTACTATAGGCATCAAAAGGGGGAAGTTCCCCGTCCAAGAAATGATCAGGAAGGATTGGGCTTCGTACAACCCTATGAGGGAGCCACATGGAATGAATTTAAGTAGTTGGTCGGTGAGCACGAGTTCTGTAGAGGCTGAGATTTCAAATTGGAAGATGACGATGACGAGGGATGAATATGAGGGTTATTATCTGATCTACCGATATAGCGACTCGCGTGATAAATGGGAACTCGAAGGGAGTAAACACCCTCGATCACTCACCGATTTCAGGAAGGTCTTATACCTAGAGGATACGAATCTAAACTCGATGGTCTCCCTAAGAGGTGAATATATCTTTGTAAGCACAATAGATATCGAGAAAATGACAGCGGGTGATGCGGATACTTTCAGATCAGTCTTAGCGAAGAAAAGAGCTTGGGCGGGTGAGGAAAAATCCATCATCTCGAAGACCCTACCTACGCTGAATGTGCTACTGAGTTTCCAAAAAGGGAAGAACATCTTTTATACGGGGATATCCGAAGAAGATTTATACTCGGATCCTGCTCAGAAACAAAAGCTCATAGATACGATAATTCCGAGGTCGACAGAGATAAAAAGAACTGATACCGCAGGTGTGCTTGTTGATCTGAGGGGAGAGTACTTCTTCATACCCGCCTCAAAAATCAAGGTAGCCTCGAAGACAGCTTTCACCACTTCAGAGAAGATGTATGGTGGGTATTCCACTCACTTTAATCCTTCTCGACTCGCAGAAACCTATCTCGCAGAGGCTAATAAGAAGCCATCAGCCAAACCCAAAGAGCGGGATGTCCCTAAGTATGTCTTAGAGAAGGCAGAGTACTTCGAGAAAGAGAAGGGTTACCCGACGGACTACGCCTTCGCCATGGCATGGTCGATTTGGTGCAAGTACAAAGACCCTACCTCAAAGCATTGCAAGAAAGATCGGAACCAATATCTTAGAAGAACCAAGAAGGCGAATAGCCGCGTCTATTTAGCGTATGTCACATACGCAGGTTTACACCAAAGAAGGGGGTTTAACCGCCCCGTCTTTAGCATACAGGTGTACTACTTTAACGACATGGGGGAGTTCGAGAGGCTCGTCTTCGGTCGTGTCGGAAGAGGAATGGACTTCATCTTTAGTGCTACTCGATTAGTAGATAGTTTCATCGCAGAGAATATTGGAACAGGGCTAGAACTCGTCAGTCATCTGAAACCTCAATTTTACTACTATGACCCCGCCCACAAAGAAGGGTTCACCAACCCTCGGTACCTCCGTGAAGTAACCCGTGCTGAGATTCAGAGGCTGAAATGAGGACACCTAATTCCTTGAAGCGCATCATCAAGCGCTTCATCCAACTCGGATACGACCCCGAGTATGCTGAAGCTCTCGCTATCAAGACTTACTGCACCCAAAACACCCGAGCCGATCAGCAGTTCTGCGGCTCTCATACCCCCGCCTCTTATTTCGCCAACTCAGGGGGGCAGATACGCAAAAAGGCAAACCAACCCCTCAAAGTCCTCTTCATTATGCCCCGTAAGATTTCAGGCTACGACTACGTAATCTACGAGTTCATGAACATGAACCAAGTCTTCCTCTATATCTTAGAGGGTCCTACTAAAACCCAAAAAACCCTTATTTGGGGTGGATACTCCCCACACTCTTGGGGACAAGGAACCCTCCCCTCTAAGATTCTCGATTCTAGCCCCGACTATTACTACATCATCCAAAAACATCAAGACTTACGCTATCTGAGAAAATGGGACTTGACTTAGTAGAAAAAAACCCATACGAGTAAATCGGTGATGAGATATAAGACCCACAGGTTGACGAAAAAAGTGAGTGCGTGAGCTGCACGAGATTCGAGGGGTCTTTCTTGATGTGTAAGATAGAGAAGAAAGGTGAGTATCAGAGAGACATCGAATCGGGTGATATAAAACCAATCACAGCTCATGAGATTTTTCCTTTTATCAATTATTTCTTAGGCAAGATGCCGCCGCCCATATAGGAAATACTATGAACATCAGATACCTCGTGATGGATTTCAAGCCGAGTGGTCGAATGACCTACGCCTATTACCCGAGTCTGCCTGAGAAATACTTAGGGGAGATTGTTAGGAGTCACCCTGTCATATATGACGATGTGGTGGAGGTGATTTTGAGCAAAGGGATCATCCCTGTGGATTGTGGGTACCACACGAAGACCACTTCATATACGGGGGTGAGAAAGACCCCTCTGCCCCTACAGTCATTCTTGATGTTCTATAGAAATACATATGTCTCGATTTTTTCGAGCGATCCTCTCATCGCAGAAGACCCTTATCCTCGGGTCAGAGCATAGGGCTGAAACATGAAACACTATCTCGCCATCGCACATCTCGGTTACAATGAAGAGGGTGGGGTTGCCACTACGACTATTTATTTCTACGAAAAGACTATAAGTGAGATTATAGAGTTTAACTTCGCATCATTTGCACGAGCGATCAATAAGGCAGGTGATGCTATAAGCACCTTATACGACACGAATGAAGTGATTATAGACCAAGACTTAAGCCGAGAAGATGTCATTTGGCTAACGGACAAGATGCTCGAACAAGTATCTCGAAAGGTGAGAAATAACCCCACCTTCTATTTATATTATGCAGATAATGATATCCCCATGTCGGACGATGCGAGAAAACTGCTCAATCGCATCTACCCCCGAAAGCTGTAAGATTATTTCTTCCACCACTCGTCCAACGCCCCCCACGGAATCTGTTCATAGATATCTTCGGGGATAGAGCCTACACAAGCAGGGTCGAACCATTCCCCCTGTACGCGCCACCGAGCAAGCCGCTCATGCAGCACTCGTTCGCGCCACCCTAGACCTTGGAAATAAGCGACTAGTCTTAGTTCATTTGGAGAGCCTGTCTGAAGGGCTTTCAAGCGTTTGTGAGGGTCTTTCGACCGCCCTATCTTGATATAACCTGTAGCCCTAGACTGAATGAAATAAAGGCAGTCGTCCTTCTTCGAAGTCGGGTTCATCCCACCACATCGTCTAGGGGGTCAGAGGGTTTATTTCCACTTGGCTTCCCACCTCCACCCATATTGAAGGTGGGAGCCATGTTGAGGATTCGACCTGAGGGCCACGCAGTCTGAGCCTCAAAAGCCTCGAAGGGAGCTTGGTCACGGCTCTTGAGACATTGGTACTTGATGACACCCTTATCACGCATATCATCACCGAACCAAGAGGCGATCACCACATCGGCAGACCTCTCGGCTTCGTTGGCGTAAGACAAGTGTGTGAGGTTATACATTCCGTTGTTCTTCTCTGCCGCTTTGAAACCCTCTCGATTGATCTGAAATAGACAGATTATGGGGATACCCTGACCCTGATTGAAACCCATAGCGACCTTCTTCAAGTCTCTTATCACCTCATTGAGGCGCTCAGTCGTGCTATTCACCCAATTTCGAGCAGACATCAGGAGAGCGTGATCTACCACCACCATCTTCACAGGGTGTTTCTGAGCGAGTGTCTCAGCCTTCGTCCTCATGTCCTCTACGGTGAAATCGAGTTGGTCAGGGTCTGCAACCTCGAAATAAATCGATCCATATGTGCCATTCAGCATATTCGTGTTTAAGTCTTCAATCACCTCTTTGAGAAATAACTCTTCGTCTTTGCTGAGTGTCGCTTCTCTCATACGGATAGGGTCTAAGCCGACATCGGGGTTCGGCTGTTTCTGAATCCCCAAAGCTAGACGCTTACTCCTAAACTTGGGGTGCATCGAGTGAAAACAATAAATCGTCCTTCGACACTGAGAATAGTGCATCTCTAGGGAGAAATACACCGTACTCGTCCCTCCGTAGATGGCTTGATTATAGACCCAATTCATAGCGGTCTTGGACTTCATGTGTCCTGTGAACCCTGCAACGATGTAGAGTTCTTTACGCTTGAAGCCACCGAGCGCGCTATCTATCACCTCTAAGCCTGTGAGGGGGGATACCTCTACGGTCGCGTCTTTGACTTTCTGATACTCCTCCCAAAACCCTTCCCCATCTCCTAGGGCTTCACCCCCGATACTCGAACCAAAGGTGGGGGTCATGAGTGTGTGGAGTTGATCTAGAATAAAGCGCCCTGCGTCTCTCGCCCCTTTGAGCTGCTTTTTCTTCTTCCCCTCTTTCACCTCGATCCCTGTCTTAACAATCTCCTTCACCTTAGTCATGGTGTCGCTCAAGAGGAGAACTCTCGACTCCTCTACAAACTTCTCGATGAGGGCTATAAAGTCTCCTCGATAAGCAGGCACTATCGTGGAAATCGCACGGATTCTATCCGCCTCATCAAACTTGTTATTCGACTCAAAATACTCCACCGCAGTCTCCTGCGTAGGTAGATGCCCATGTTGAGCTACAAAGCCCTTCACATAGTCATGCACCGCGATGTCTGAGGCAAGATCGAACTTGTATATCGACTCCTTGAGGGAGTTGAAGTTCTGAAGCATCGCCTTCTCATCGTCCCCAATACGAGGGTCAGGAAGTACGCTACGGAGGAGTTTCATTGGAACCTCATTGTCTTATGACGAGGAGCGGGCAAGCTCGGGTGAGAGGGCTGTGCTGTGCCGAGTGTAGATGCTGTCGTCGTTGTGGTCGTCATTCGAGGTGCGTTCTTCACCCCTGTAATATTGACCCTCGACCACCCTTCAAGGGCGGCTTCCACCGCCCTCGACCAAGCAAGATGCCCTTCCTCTAAGAGCTTGTTCGGCTCCTGCACTAGCCAAATCGGCTTATTAAGAAACTGCCGTATCCGAATCGTCTCATGCAACACCTCCGACATCGCTGAGTTTCTCGCCACCTTGACCCCTAGGAGTACCACCAAGAGATGACAAGGCTCGGCTAGAGCCTGAAGTGAAAACACATTCAAGTCATGCTGAAAATCAGGATCCGCCATCTCCTCCCCCGCCAACTTCGCCGACCCCAACCACGCTGACAAACAATCCGCGTCAGAAACGATCTTGACGAACTCGTGTGGACGCGACCTCTCCGCCAAGGCACCCCTCAAATGAAGTAAGAAATCTGTCTGAAACCCCGTCACCACCAAGGAGGTATCGAGCTTCCCACTCAACACGGACGGCTTCACAGGATAGACGCTCAAACCCCTCCACGCTTTGTCCGCCTGTGCCTTCAATGCCTTCTCTATCGTACACTCGCAGGGAACCGCCTGTGGCATACCTCTCGGACCATCGTCTCGCTGAGTGTAGCCATACCCCGCACATATTTCACACACCGACATCTTGACCTCCAAATTCATGGGTTATGGGGGGTTATATCAGAAATATCAAGACTTTGCGTCTTCCAAAAGACCATCAAACAACTCAGAAAGCTCCGACTGACCGATCTCGATCATCCCCTCCTCTTCTCCCTCAGACTTGAGCCTCTTACCGAGAACGCTCTCGATGAGGTTCATCTTCGCCCTCAGGGTCTTCATCACACGCTCATCTATCGTCTTAGGGGCTACCAAGTGGTAGCCAAACACCCTGTCATGTATAGACCCGATACGGATCATGCGCCCCACAATCTGAAGATAGTCCCCTGCTGACCACGGAGTGTCATAGAAGATAACAGCCTTCGCGAGCTGTAGGTTCACACCTTCCGCCGCCGCCATCGTGATCAAACAGATGGTGACCTCAGACTTGGGGTCTTGAAATAACTTCTGCGAAGCGACACGAGCATCACCATCTTCCGCCCCTGTGATACGACAGGTCTTTATCTTCTTAGCGTTCAGCTCCTTCTCGATGATGTCCACCATCTGACGGAAACGAGAGAACACGATGACCTTCTCTCCCTCTAGGTCATTCTCAAGAAGCTCCAAGAGAGACTCTAGCTTCCCGCTCTCCCCCTCTACTTCTACAAGAGCAGGGTGATTCGTGATCTGCTGACAAACCGTGACTGCCGTGAGCTTAGATACCTCACGCTCCTTTATCTCACCTGTCTGACGATCATTCACCTCTAAGAGACCCTTAAGAGCCTCATTGTATTTCTCGATCTGTATCTTCGACATCTCACATTGGATGATATTCGTCGTAAGGGGAGGAAGCTCTTTTGCCACCTCATGCTTCGGTCTACCCAAGAAATAAGGGTCGATGATTTGACGAAACGCCTCTATATCACTCTTACGATGACCCACAACGACAGGGATACGACGACCGCCGCCGATCACTTGGTCACGAGTGACGCAGTAGTGGCGCATGAACGCTGCCTTTGATGTGAAGAGACTCGGCACCGTGACTTTGTAGATAGCCCACGCCTCCATCAGTCTATTCTTGATAATAGTCGCAGACAAAGACCATACGCGCTCCGCGCTCCCCGCCATATGCTTACACACCTGATGCACTTGAGCAGTATCGTTCTTGAACGCAGTCGCCTCATCAAAAATCATCACATGACCTGTGATGTTCTGAATGTACTCGAAGTCCATCACCGCTGTCCTATACCCCATGATGAGGGCTTTAGGTCCCGCCGCCTTCTTGAACTCCTCGTAAATCTTGGCGCGCTTCGCTTTTGTGCCAAGTACCTTGAATACTTCCACCCCTATCGTGAACCTCTCAAACTCCGACTCCCATTGACCCACCGCACTCTTCGTAGTGAGTATCACAGCGGGGATATCGGGTTTCTTATCCCACAGGTAAGAAAGGGCAGCGATGGTTTGGAGGGTCTTGCCTAACCCTGTGTCGTCCCCCAACACAAACCTCGGCATCGCCAATAGATGTAGTATCCCCTGCATCTGATACTGCCTAAGCACGAGCGGAGACCCATCCTCAAACGCCGTCTTAAGAATAGACGAAGTGGGTGCCTTAAGGTCTTCCTTTCCCCTTATCTTCTTCAGCTTCTCTATCGTCTCTAACAACTTGCCGCCATCCATCTCTGATCCCTCTCTCTTGGGTGTTGAACAGGACACACCCCCTCTATATCAGACTACTCAAAGAGCGCCTGTATGAGGTCAGAGTAAAAACCATCAAATCTCGTCTTAGGAAATAACCCTAGCCGTCTCCCCTCTGCCAACACAGCCTCCTCCTCTCCCACCCTCACCAAAAGCCTCGCCATCGCCACCGAACTCCAATACGAGTATGTCCACCTCACAGCGTCATTAATAAGAGCATTTATTTCCGCCTCCTGCACTCTCGTGATGATCTTCTTATCCTGCTTATAGTCCACCCTAAACTTCTCAAAGTCCCCTATTTCTTCCGCGTATATCTGCCCTAGTATCTTGAACTCCCTCGCGAAACGATTGAACTGAGCAGGCATCCCATATCCATACTTGAACTTCCTCATCGCGACCATCTTCACGAGAGGGTCTTGTGAATCAGAGAGTAGCTTCACAATCTCAGCACTCGCGCTCTTCGTGAGCTTGTCCAATATCTGAACCACTAATCTCGTTTCCATTTTACACCTCTACTCTTTGAGATACCCCAAAACCACTACCCCTAGAAATAAAACCACTACCCCTAGAAATAAAACCATTACCTGTGCAGGAAATAGATAAGCGCGTTCTTCTCTCTCGGGTGAAGCCGATATGAGAATATCTCACTCAAGGGCACCCACCTGTAGGCACAATGCTCGGCGTTCAGTCTAGGCTTAAAACAATACGGACTTATCGCATAATATACAGTATATGCCTTCGTTGAGTGTTCCCCGAAGAAATAAGACCCACTCGGTGGTGTCCCTATCTCCTCTTGTATTTCTCTCAAAGCAGTCTCATAATGAGTCTCCTGAGGCTCGCTCGACCCACCAGGTAGGTTCCAATAACCCGCCCATCTATCATCAGACTTATTTCTCTGAAGAATAAGCACCGACCCTTGGCAGAGAAATAAAACACCTGCGCCCATCTCAGACCTCCTTCTCTCTATCTGTCTCTTAGCTAACAGATAGAGAGAGATAAGAAGATTAATCGGGGGTATAATCAAAAACCCGATCCTTCGACCACCCCGATCCTTCGACCTAGGAGTCTGATCTGATGAAGTCCACGATTATTTATGCTCTTCTCGACCTACAACAGAATGTCGTTCAAACTAAGACGGGCAGCTTCTTTGAGACTCGCGCAAAGGCTCGTGAGGCTCGTAAGGAAACCGAGACTGCTCAGAACCCTCTCACGCTTGTTCGGTTCGAAGTCCCCAATAACTGTTGGGAGAAAGTACGCTGAATGTCCTCGAAGGCTGAGATAAAGACTTATGGGGAAATATATAAGGCACATCTCCAACTTCTCTCGAAGCCTGGGGTGTCGGTCTTTATCACACTCGATACACAAGACGACCCCGCCATTCTCGAAGTTGTCTCTCTCTTAGATGGGGAGTACACCTCTAAAGAGATATTCGAAGGTGGGCTGTTTATCTTTGAGGATGAATGGGACGCGGGGGTCTTCTTCAAGAAGATAGCGCAGGTAAAGAGTACACATATCCACGCCAAGTTATACAACTCGGCAGGGGTCACTCTCCGCGTGTGCGGTTACTAGGCTTCAAAGCAGAACCCCTCAGCCTCTCGTACTCTATGAGATTTACCTCATGTAGAGTACACTCAAGAATCGCAGGGAGTATGCCTCCCACTTGAAACCTCCTGATATGGTCTTTGTGACCTACGATCACCTTTTGATCGTCTCGCACACAGACTAGTATTTCTTGCGGGACATACAAGATGTACCCCATAAGTGCAAAAAATAAAAGACCAAAAAAATAAGCTGTCCCTCTCATAAATATTTGCCTCTCTTTATTTCTTCGTCTAATGAGTTATCTAGCTGCCTTGTGAAATTACTAGAGTGCGCGGCAGTTGGAAAGTGCAAATATGAGTGATGATAGAGACCTAGACAAAAACACTTGGCAAGATTTCTCTCTATACGACCAAGATGACCACATAGATACAGAAAATACAGATTCTGATGATGTTCTGAATAAGAAATACACATCTGTGTGTGTCATGGACTTGAAGGGAAATCAGATTATCTTTGAGGGGGTCTTCGAGTTTCAAAAAGTGGGGGATCAACTGATAGTGTATGCGGTGTCGGGAGGCGATAATAACTCTTTTATAGACGAGGAGGACTAGTCCCCCTCAAACCATAAAGGAGATGTGGCATGAGCTACAACAATGGGCGTGATCTGATTAGTGACCTTGAGCGTCGTATTTCTTTCTTGGAGCGCAGCGCCTCTGAGGCAGTTCCTGTTCGTCCTCGCCGCGTAGCTCCTACCCGCAGAAGGGCTCCTGTTACCCCTCCTCCTTTCGATTCGCGCCGCACCCCTCGTAAGCTCGGCGACCGCACTCTCCTCGACATGGAGAAGGACGCGGCGGACCTCCTCTCCCTCGCCAAGCGCGTGGGTTTCCTCGGCTCCAAGATTAAGTATCAGGGTGATTTCCCTGTGGTAGTCCTTGAGCCCCGCTTCTATGTGTTCTTCGACGAGCAGGGTTACACAATCGAGTATCCCGAGGGCGGTTCGACCTTCACTTTCAAGTGGGCG
>Ga0194129_10009977_pt1 | contig 10468 bp, 9 predicted proteins | sample TA2KigCa35mmetaG_FD_150862 | JGI IMG/M metagenome (GOLD analysis project Ga0194129, IMG submission 150862) | Freshwater microbial communities from Lake Tanganyika, Tanzania - TA2015038 Kigoma Deep Cast 35m | ecosystem: Environmental > Aquatic > Freshwater > Lake | place: Tanzania: Lake...
ACTTTGCCTCAAGGCGCGTCCAATTCGGGCCGGGCGGTTCGCGCATGCCGCCCCCGGAGGGGCCCCAAGTGCCGCGAGTTCTGCCGTCGATCACCGTTCTGGCCCTGCTCTTTCAGATCTTCGTGGCGCTCTGGGCGGGGCCGGGGATGGCGCAGACCGCGCTGCCCGAGATGCCGCCGCTGACCGAGCGCCTGACGCCCGAGGTGATGGCCGAGATCTTTCCGGGCGCGACCGCGATCGCGGCGCTCGCCGACGGCGGGCCTGCGGCCGTTGCGGTCCGCACAGGCGAAACCCTTGTCGGATATGCGTTCTCGACGTTCGATGTGCTGCGCGCGCCGGGCTATTCGCCAACCCCTTTCGACGTGGTCGCGGGGGTCACCCTCGAGGGGCGCGTGACGGGGGCGAAGGTCCTGTTTCACCGCGAGCCCTACCTCATCAACGACGCCCGGCGGACCGGGCAGCTCGGCGAGGTGCTGAGGTCGATCGCGGGGCTTGAGGCGCGGATCGGCGCCGAGGGGGCGCTGCCGCCCCAGCATGTGGCCGGCGCGACGATCTCGGCGCGGGCGATGCGCAATGCCGTGCTCGAAGGGGCCGGCATCGTGATGCGCTATCGCACCGGCACCAAGGTCAGCACCGAACCGACTGTCGACACATTGAACTTCCGCCCGATGACGGCCGCGGAGCTGATCGCCGATGGCGGCCTCAGGCAGACGATCGTGACCAACGCCGATCTGGCGCGCATCATGGCCGAGGCCGGGCTCGAGGGATATGTGCCCGAGGTGGAGCCCTGGGGCCGGCCGGAGGCGCTCTATATCGACTTTCGCGCAGGCTACGCGATCCCGCCCACGATCGGGCGCAACGGCGCGGGCCAGTGGGGCTATGACCATCTGATCGAGGGCCGCCCCGAGGGGTCCGAGGCGCTGATCCTCGCCTCGAACGGGATCTTCGATTTCCGCGGGTCGAAATACCGCAACATCTCGCACGGGTTCCGGCTCGAGCGGCTCGAGGTCCGCCAGGAGGGGCGGCTCTATACCTTCAAGGCGCAGGATCTGGTCAGCGCGAACTTCGCGCTCGGCCGGGTCGCCGAGATCGTCGTTCTGCCGCAGGACGGCGGCTTCGATCCGTTCAAGCCGTGGCGGGCCGAGGTGCAAGCGACCGCGCGCGGCCCGGACGGGACCGAGGCGCGCTTTGTCGTGGCCGCGATCGACTACACCCTGCCCGCCCATTATATCCTGCTGCCCGATCCGGCCCCGGTTCCCGCCTGGCTCGAGGCCTGGCGCGAGGGCGTCGGGCAGGAGGTGGTGATGGCCGTGGCGCTCGCGCTGCTGACCCTCATCCTCGCGGTGCAGGGCCGCATCGTGCGGCACCGCAGGTTCTATCGGGTGCTGCGGCTGGGGTTCCTGACGTTCACGCTGGTCTGGATCGGCTGGATCGCGGGGGCGCAGCTTTCGATCGTGCATGTCATCAACTACCTCGCGGCCCCCTTCGGCGCGCTCGACCTCGGCTTCTATCTGGCCGAGCCGCTGATCGTGATGATCTCGATCTACACGCTCTTCTCGCTCCTGTGGCTCGGGCGGGGCGTGTTCTGCGGCTGGCTGTGCCCGTTCGGCGCGATGCAGGAGTTGCTCGCGCATCTGGCGCGCGCCCTGCGATTGCCGCAGTGGTCGCCCTCCGAGGCGGTGCAGGCGCGGCTGTGGAACATCAAGTATATCGTGCTGGCGGTGGTGGTGGGGCTTGCCTTCGTCGCCCCGGACGCGGGCGCGGTCGCGGCCGAGGTTGAGCCCTTCAAGACGGCGATCACGGCGATCTTCGACCGGGCCCTGCCCTATGTGCTCTGGGCGGTCGTCCTGCTGGCGGCGGGGCTTTTCACCGAACGCGCCTTTTGCGGCTTCATCTGCCCGCTCGGCGCGGTGCTCGCGATCCTCGACCGGCTGCATCTGGTCGAATTGCTCAAGCGCAAGCCCGAATGCGGCACGCCCTGCCGGCTGTGCGAGCGGTCCTGCCCTGTCAAGGCGATCGGCCGGTCGGGTGCGATCAGGATGAACGAGTGCTTCCAGTGCCTCGACTGCATGGTGGAATACCACGACGACCGGCGCTGCCCGCCGCTCGCGCAGCTGCGCAAGCAGGGGGCGCGGCGGGCGGTATCGAGGCCGGCGGGCGCAGGCGCGATGGCGGAGGGGACGGCATGAGCGCCGGAGCGGGACAGGGCAGGCGGCAGTTCCTGCGGATCGCGGCGGCGGCGGCCGCGCTGCCGCTCGCGGTTCTGGGCGCGCAGGCGCTGCGCGGGGCGCCCGAACCCGTCCGCTGGCGGGGCGAGGCGCTGGGCGCCGAGGCCGCGATCACGCTGTGGCATGCGGACACCCGCCGGGCGCGCGCCGCGCTCGGCCGGATCGAGGCCGAGCTGGCCCGGCTGCGGCGCGTCTTCGATCTGCACGATCCGCAGAGCGAGATCGCGCGCCTCAACGCGCAGGGCACGCTCGCGTCGGCCTCCGGCGATCTGCGCGCGGTGCTGACGCATGCGCTCGAGGTCGCCGAGGCGAGCGGGGGGGCTTTCGATCCGACGATCCAGCCGCTCTGGCGCGCGCTCAGCGACCGCCCGGGCGACGCGCGCGCCCATGCCGCCGCGCGCTCCCTTCTGGCGCGCGAGGCGGTCGAGGTCGGCGCGCGGCGCATCCGCCTCGGCCGGCCGGGGATGCAGATCACCCTCAACGGGATCGCGCAGGGCCACGCGGCGGACCGGCTGGCCGCGATGCTGCACGCCGAGGGCTTCGAGACCGCGCTGATCGACGCGGGCGAGGTGCGCGCCCTTGGGCCGGGCCCGGACGGGGCGGCCCATGCCGTCGCGCTGATCGATCCGGCAGCGCCCACGCGGACACGGGGCACGATGGCGCTGCGCGACAGCGCGCTCGCGGTGTCGGGGGGCTACGGGCTGCGGATGCCGGGGGGCGGGCACCACATCGTCGACCCGGCGACGGGCACAAGCGCCGAGCGCGTGATCGAGGTGGTGGTCGAGGCCCCGACCGCGCGCGAGGCCGATGCGCTGTCGACCGCGCTCTATGTCGCGGGGCCCGAGCGGGCGGGCGCGATCCTGCCCCGGCGCGCCGGCGTCCGCGCGCGGCTCATGCGCACGACCGGCGAGACGATCTGGCTGGGCGACAGGACGGGGCGGGCATGAGCACGGGGGATCGGGAAACGCGCCCCGACATGGGCCGGCGCGGGGCGCTGATCGGGCTCGGGGCGGCGGCGCTTGCGGGGGCGGGCGGGTTTGCCCTCTTCCGGCAGGGGGGCGCACCGACGGCCCCCCGCCTTGCGATGCCGCCGCTCCTCGATTTGCGCGAGACGCGCAAGATCGTGCTGCGCGCGCAGACCGGCCGCACCCGCTTCGGGGCGGGGCGGCCGAGCATGACGGCGGGCTTCAACCAATCCTACCTCGGCCCGACGATCATCCTGCCGCGCGGCGAGGTCGCGACCGACCTGCGCAACGCGCTCGACGAGGATGTGACGGTGCACTGGCACGGCCTTCTGGTGCCGGGAGAGGTGGACGGCGGCCCGCACAACCCCATCCGCGCCGATGAGCGGCGCCGCGGCGTGCTGCCGGTCGCGCAGGAGCCGATGACGGCCTGGTATCACTCGCATGTGCATGGCGCGACGGCGCGGCATGTCTATGCGGGGCTCGCGGGGATCATCCATCTGGTCGACGGCCTCGACGACGAGCGCGGCCTGCCGGGCCGATACGGCATCGACGATCTGACGCTCATCCTCCAGGACCGGCGGCTCGATGCCGAGGGGCGGATGGTCTATGACCTGACCCCGACCGACATCCTCAACGGCTTTCACGGCAACCGCATCTTCGTCAACGGCCAGATCGGGGCGACGGCAGCGGTGCCCGCGGGGATCGTGCGGCTGAGGGTTCTGAACGCCTCGAACGCGCGGACCTACACGCTCATGTTCCCCGACGGTCGGCCGCTGCACCTGATCGCGACGGATGCGGGGTATCTGCCGGTTCCGCGCGACATCCGCAGCCTGCGGATCGCCTCGGGAGAGCGCGCCGAGGTGCTGGTCGATTTCTCGGACGGGGCGGGCGGGCGGATGATCTCGGGCCGCGGCCAGATCGACATCCTCGACTTCGCGGTCGATCCCGCCCTGCCCGTGCGGATCGACCATCTGCCCGATCGCCTCGCCCCCGACCTGCCGCCCGTCGGCGCGGTCGACGGCTTGATAAGGCGCTTTGCCCTCAACACCGGGGGCGGCGCCGTGTCGGGCGCGCCCGCCGGAAATGAGGGCCATCATCAGGGCCATGGCGCGGGGCATGGCCAGGCGCTCGTGGCGACGACGGGCGACACGGCCTCGACCTCAAGCCACGATCTGCATGATTTCTCGATCAACGGCCGGGTCTATGACCCCTCGCGCACCGATTTCGACATCGCGCGCGGCACGACCGAGCGCTGGGTGATCTCGGGCGGGGCCGGGGGTGAGCATCCCTTTCATGTCCACGGGGTGCGCTTTCGCGTGACGGACGAGGCCGGCGGCATGGTCCGGCCCGAGAACAGCGGCTGGAAGGACACCGTTCTGGTCGCGGGCCAGACCGAGATCGTGGTGCGTTTCGACCAGCCCGCCCCGCCCGACTACCCCTTCATGTATCACTGCCACATCCTCGAACATAAGGATGCGGGCATGATGGGCCAGTTCACGGTGAGCTGAAGGGCGCGTGCCTCTGAGGCCGAGCCGGAGGCCGGGTCAGAGGCCGGGGGGGATCAGGATCTCGTCGATGGCGTGCACCACCCCGTTCGAGGCGGCGATATCGGTCTTGATCAGCCGGGCATGGTTGACCGACGCCCCGCCCGAGCGCAGGAAAACCACCTCCTTGCCCTGAAGGGTCGCGATGGCGGCACCCTCGGCCATCTCTGCAAGGTCGACCGCGCCGGGCAGGATGTGATAGGCGATGACCTCGCGCAGCCGATCCTCGCGCACCAGCAGCATCTCGAACCCGCCGCCGTCCTCGAGTTCGCGAAACGCCGTGTCGTGGGGCGCGAGCAGCGTGATCGGGCCGGCCGCGCGGAGCGCGTCGAGAAGCCCCGCGCGCTCGACCGCGACGAGGAACATCGCGTGATTGCCCGAGGAGCGCAACACCTCGAGGATATCGCGCGCCGACGCCGGCGTGGCCGCGATGAGGATCGCCGCCACCGCCGGAAGACCGCACCGCCACCCCATGCGCCCCTCCATGCCGCACCGCAGTTGCATCATGTCGCGCCATGCGGCCCGACGCAACGCCCCGAAAGGATGAGCCCCGAAAGGATGAGCCCCGAAAGGATGAGCCCCGAAAGGATTGATCGGTGCGCCCGGCTGGGCTAGGCTTCAACGAAACGGAGGACTTGATGCGCGCTCTCTTCCTGCTCGGGCTTTGCGCCCTTGTGGCCCTGCCGCACCAGCTGCGCGCCGATGCCTTCGCGGATGGCGCGCGCGCTGCGATGGCGGGCGACTATGGCGCCGCGTTCGGTCATTGGCTGCCGCTGGCAGAGGCCGGGGACGCGGATGCGCAATACAACCTCGGCAACCTGCTCGATCGCGGCCTCGGGCGCGCCGAGGACGATGCGGCGGCGGCCGAGTGGTATCGCCGCGCCGCCGGGCAGGGCGTGGTCGAGGCGATGGTGAATCTGGGCCTCATCCACGAAATCGGCCGGGCGGGGGTTGCGCGCGACCCGGCCGAGGCGGCGCGCTGGTACGAGCAGGCGGGCGCCGCGGGCAACGCGCTTGCGCAATACAAGCTCGGCGAGATGTATTCGGCCGGCACGGGCGTGCAGCAGGATTTCGCGCGCGCCGCGGAGTGGTACGAGCGTGCGGTGCGCCAGGACCTCGCCGCCGCGATGTATCGGCTTGGGACCCTCTATGCGATGGGTCAAGGGGTCGAGAAGGATGCGAGCGTCGCGAGCGAGCTCTACGAGCGTGGCGAGACCACGACCTGCATGATCCGCGGCCACGAATACGAGCCCCTCGCGATGCGCACCGCGCGCATGTCCGTCTTCTTCGGGGGCTGAACGATGGGTTGGCGTTCGATCGGCACGCGGGCGTCGCGCGGCCTTGCGGGGCTTGCGCTGGTGCTCGGGATCGGCGCGGGTCTCGCGCAGGCCGAGGGCGCCCCCGACGCCGGCGCCGCGTGGGAGCGGCTCGATTTCTCCGCGGCGCGCACGATCTGGCAGGGGCTTGCCGCAGCGGGAGACGGGGCCGCGCACTTCAACCTCGGCATTCTGGCCGACACCCCGCCCGACGGCACGGCGCGCGACCCCGAGGCCGCGCTCGGGCACTATCGGGCGGCGGCGGCGGCGGGCTTCGCGCCCGCCTTCTACAACATCGGCGACCTGTTGCTCGGAGGCGACGGACCGGTCGCGGCGGACCGGGCGGCGGCGCTCGAGGCGCTGCGCGCCGGGGCGAAGGCGGGCGACATCCTCGCGCAGATGCGCCTTGGCGAGGTGCTGAGCGCCGCCGACGCCCCCGAAGGTCCGGCCGGCGCGGCCGAGGGAACCGAATGGTATCTGCGCACAGCCGAAGAGAACTACGCGCCGGCGCAATTTGCGGCCAGCATGGCCTATGCGCTCGGCCGCGGTGTCGATGTGGACCTCGATCTTGCCTCCCTCTGGGCAGAGCGCGCCGAGGTGACGCAGATGATGTCGGGCGACATCGCCTATTGCACGCCCGCAAGCGCGCCTCTGGTGCCGCGCTGCCGCCGCCAGACGCCTCTCTATTAGCGCCGCACGGCGGGCGTCTCGATCGGGAGGCCGTTGCCCCGCCAGGCGACGTAAAGCTCGAGCGCGAGGTATTCAGGGCTGTCGGGCGCGAAGGGTTCGGCACGCAGCGACGTGTTGCACCATTCGAACATCCGGTGGCGCGAACCCATCGTGAACCACTTCAGCCGATAGATCGGAAAGCCGTTCACATGGCCCTGGCTGATCCGGTCGCCGCGCAGCATCTGGCCTGCGCGTTCGTCGTGGCACTGGGTACAGGACAGATCGAGCTGGCCCCGCCGTTCGAAATAGAGCGCGCGCCCCTGCGCGAAGAAGGGCGCCGCCGGACCATCGACCGCGACGCTGACCGGCATTCCGCGCGAGAGGTGCGACACATAGGCCGTCAACGCAAGAAGATCATCCGATTCATGGGAGTATGGATCGGCATTCATGCGGCTTTCGCGGCAGTCGTTGATGCGGCCCTCGAGGTTCATCAACGCGCCGCTCTCGGGATCGACCGCGGGCAGGCGGGCGGCGGCGCCGACGAGGTCCTCGCCCTCGGCGCCGTGGCAATCGGCGCAGGCGGCACCGGATGCGCCCGAGGGCTCCGACCAGAGCCTCCGGCCGCGGTCGATGGCGAAGAAGCCGGGGTTGACGAAATCGTCGTACTGCAACTCCTGCGTCGCGGGGGCCATGAAGGCATAGCCCGAAACAGGCGGGCGCGGGGTCGGATCGGGCTCTTGGGCCCGTGCCGCGGCCGCGGCGAGAAGGACGGCCCCGAGGGCCGCAAGGGTCGCGATCCCACGCATCAGGGCGCCTCGGTCAGGGTCGCGAGATAGGCTACCACATCCTCGACCTGCTGGGCGGTGTAGATCGTGCGGCCGACATAGCGCCCGAGCACGCCGCGAAGCCCATCGACGCGGAAATAGGACGGCATCACCGTATCGGGGTCGAGCGCCTTCGGATCGACGAGGCGCTGGCGCAACTCGGCCGGGGTGAAGCGCGCGCCGACCCCGTGGAGCGGCGGGCCGATATCGCCATGGTCGGGCTCTTCGGGGATCGGCATCGCATGGCAGATGAGGCAGGAGGCCGCGCCGAGGTCGCGCACCACCAGCCGGCCGCGTTCGGGGTTGCCGGGCTCGGCGGTGAGGGGCTCGGGCATCTCCTGCGCGGCCGCTCCCACAGCGAGGCAGAGCGCGACGGCCAGCCCGAGCGCGCCCCGTCGCGCCCCGAGGTGCACGGCCTCAGCCCCAGATGTCGGCGGTGATGCTCGCATACCATCCACGCGCATAGCGCGCCTCGTCGCGGCGCACCTCGGGGGCGGCGCCCCGCGGGCTGGTCCCGCCCGCACCCTCGACCGCCTCGATCTTGCCCGACCCGCCGACGCGGAAGACATCCGCGACCGAGATGCCGTATTCCGGCCCGACAAGGCTGTAGCAGGTGTTGATGAACGACGGCGCCTGCGGTGCCTGACCGCCGAGCAGCGCCGCCAGCGCATGGGCGCAGGCCTTGCCCTGGCTCGAGGCCGCGAATCCCGACTTGGGCATGGCGCCCGCCACGATCGCGTCGCCGAGCACATGCACCCCCGGCACGAGGAGCGATTCGAAGCTCTGCGGATCGACGCTGCACCACCCGCCCTCTCCCGCGAGGCCGAGCGTCTGCGCCAGCGCGCCCGCCCGCTGCGGCGGGATGATGTTGGCGACATCGGCGACGAAGCGCGAGAATTCCGTCACGATCTCGCCCTTGGCGGGATCGACGCCAAGAAGCGAACCGGCCTGCGACACCGGGATCCATTCCACGAGCGGGCCATAGAGTTCCGCCCAGCCGTCGAGAAAGAGGCCCTGCTTGGAGAAGCTGTCCTTGCCATCGATCACGAGCAGCTTGGAGCGCGGCTTGCGGGTCTTGAGGTAATGCGCGATCAGGCTCGCGCGCTCATAGGGGCCGGGCGGGCAGCGATAGGGGTTGGCCGGCACCGCGATCGCGACCGTGCCGCCATCGGGCATCGCCTCGAGCCGGTCGCGCAGGATCAGCGTCTGCGCCCCCGCCTTCCAGGCATGCGGCATGATCGCGGAAGCCGCCTCGTCATAGCCCGCGATCGCATCGAAGCGCAGATCGATCCCCGGCGCGACCACGAGACGGTCGAAGCCGACCTGCCCCCCGCCGGCGAGCGCGAGCGTCCCCCCGGCCGCGCCCCCGGCCGGGTCGGCGCCCACCGCCCGGTCCTCGATCACCTCGATCCCGGCCGCGCGCAGCCCGTCGAGGCCGTGGCTGATCGAGTCGATCTCGGCCATGCCCGCGATCACGAGGTTGCTGAAGGGGCAGGTGACGATCCTTGCCTCGGGCTCGATCAGGGTCACGGCGATCTCGGGCGCGATGCGGCGCAGGGCGCGCGCGCAGCTCGCGCCCGCAAATCCCGCGCCGACAACGGCGACGCGCGCGCCCGCCGCCGCCGCGGCCGGGCGGCCGAGGACGAAGGGCGCCGCGAGGGCGGTTCCGATCAGGTGGCGGCGGGTCAGCGCGGTTGCGGTCATGGCGTCCCCTCCCCTCAGCGCAGCGCGGCGAAATGGGCCGCGATGGCCGCGATCTCGTCGTCGGTAAAGCCGCGCGCGATCCGGTTCATGACCGTGCCCTCGAGTTCGCCGCTGCGATAGGCGCCGAGCAGGCGCGCCATCTCTTCGGGGGCGATATCCGCGATCGCAGGGATCTCGCCGGGGCTGCGCCCCTCGGGGCCGTGGCAGGCCGCGCACGAGCCCGCGAGCTTGTCCCCCCGCGCCATCTCGGCGCCCGCCGGAAGCGCCAGAGATGTCAACACCAGTCCGAACATTGCGCCCCGTCTTGCTGCACCCATGGCCTCCCCCCCGAGCATGCCCTGCGCCTGTTGCGCCGCCCCTGTCCGCGGTGCGGGGCACGAGGCGTCCTTCGGCGAACGCTAGCGCAGCGCGGGCAGCGACGGAAGTGGGCTGTTCGGCCGCAGGGGGCCAACCCCTTATGCCGGCTTGCACAGGCCCCGAGTTGCGCCCTAGGCTCTTGCGCGAACGCGTGGGGCAGCGGCGCTGGCGCCCGGCTGCCGCGAGGTTCGGATTGCCATCCCTGAGGGTCCGGAGATGCCCCAGCACACGCCGCCTGCCCTGCATACGCGCCGCACGCTCCTGCGGCTCGCGGCGGCCGGCGTGGCGACACTTGCGGCACCGGGCCTCTTGCGCGCCAATCAGGGCGTCACCGACCTAGAGGGATTCGATTCGGTCTGGCGCGATGCCGATACGGTGATCGAGGCCAATTTCGGGCGCGGCGTCGTCTATGAGCACGCGGGCCTGCACCTCGATCTGCCCGATCATGTCGATACGGGCAGTTCGGTGCCCTGCACGATTCGCATCGATGCGACCATGACGCCCGAGGACTGCCCGGTGGTCGCGCATCTGGTCTCTTACGGAAATCCGACGCCGCAGATCCTGTCGGTCTGGTTCGCCCCCGAGGCCGGGCGGGCAGAGGTCTCGACCCGCATCCGGCTCGAGCAGTCGCAGCGCGTCACCCTCATCGCGCAGATGCGCGACGGGCGGCACCTGAGGGCCGACCGCGACGTGGCGGTCAGTTTCGGCGCCTGCGCGCAGATCGGATCGGGGTCGAACGACGATGTCTTCGCCTTTCAGCCCGAGGCGCGCGTGAGCGTGCAGCCGCATGCCGCGACAGGAGAGGTGGTGCCGGTGCGCGCCGTCATCTCGCATCCGATGGAGACGGGGCTGCGCAAGAGT
>Ga0194129_10009979_pt1 | contig 10466 bp, 12 predicted proteins | sample TA2KigCa35mmetaG_FD_150862 | JGI IMG/M metagenome (GOLD analysis project Ga0194129, IMG submission 150862) | Freshwater microbial communities from Lake Tanganyika, Tanzania - TA2015038 Kigoma Deep Cast 35m | ecosystem: Environmental > Aquatic > Freshwater > Lake | place: Tanzania: Lake...
GTGCTGGGCAACAAGAACGGCAGCTTCTACAGCTCCGGTGGCATGGCCGATTACGCCCAGATCACCGACTTCGATCCCACCCAGGATCAGCTCCAGCTCCATGGCGGATCTAACTACGCCATGGCCCAGGTCAACCACCCCGATGTGATCGGCACCGGCATCTTCAACGATCTCAACAACGACGGCCTCGTTGGAGCAGGGGATGACCTGATCGCTGTGATCTCCAACCAGAACCAACCGGTTGAGATCCAGCGAGAACACCTCAAGTTGGTTTGAGGCGAGCCATGCGCACCTCAGTCCAACAGCCGCCAGCCGGGTCTGGCGGCTTCTCCCTCCCCGAAGTGATGATCGCCTCAGCGATCCTCGCGGCCGTTGTCACCAGCTCCGTGCGGATGACCAGCTCCTCGGTGCTGGGTATGAACCGCTCCAAGCTGAACCAACAAGCCAGTAGTGCCATGGCCGCCCGCATGGAAATCCTGCGCTACGAGGCCTTTCGCTACCTCTGCAGTCAGGGTTGCGAATCCGAGCAACTCACAGAAGAGAGGCGCTACGACATCGCCTTGCTCACCCCACGCTGCCAGGCAGGAGACCTCGGCAGCAGCTTCCTCACACACCTGAAGCAACTCACGCCCGCTCCGGATCAGCCCTTCGAAGTCACCGACGCCAAGATCATCGTGACCCCCAGCTTCAGCGCCAACGGCAACCAACTGCTCGCCACACTCTCGGCTCCATCCATCCCACTCACCTTGACCACCGCTCTGGTGCCCAGTGCCCAGGCCTGGTGCCCTTAGAGCAGCTCCACCCCCGTTAGATCCAGCACCGACTCCGTTGCAAGATGCTGCTGGCGTTGGCCTGCAGCAAAGGCCTGATGCAACACGAGCCTCAGAGACCCGCCACCGGGATCGAAGCTGGCCGCGAATGGCTCCTGGATGGAGCCATCCAAGCCATCAATCACAACCCGGTTGATCACTGCCCCACTGGCTGAGAGCTCCCCCTGCAATCCGTAGGCCGGGCCGCAGCGCATCAACACCTGCCCTCGCCAGATCGAACTCGGTGCCTGACCCACCGAATACGTAATCGCTCCGGCCGGGGTCTCTAAATGCAGCACCGCCGCCCGCCCCGAAAGCGGGCAGGCTGATGTCCATGCACTCGGATCCAGGGCAATCGCCTCCGCCCAGCGCAGATCGGTCTTCACCAGATCCAGGGTGCGGCGTTGCAACGCCTTCTCCCGGAGAACCCTGGCAAAGCGCATCCCGTTCTGCCCGTCGTGGATCAAAGCCTGCAGAACCACTCCAAACAAGCTCAGCCCCAGCGCCATCGCTAGCAGAAGCTCCAGCAGGGAGAAGCCGCTGGCGGATCTAGAGCGCAGGATCCCCTTCACAGCCCTTGGCTCCTTGCCGGCCCATACGCATCACCCCCAGGGGCAGGCTCATCACCAGACAGCGCTGCAGAGGGGTTCCCTCGGAACGCAGCACCACTGAACCGCCATCCAGCACCAACCCATTACGGCTGAACCGCAACGTGCCCGGGAAGTTGTGGCTGATCTGCACTGCTGACTCGGCGATGGGTTCCTCGCCGGGGAAACAAGGCTCGAGCCCACTGCTCTGAGCTGGAGGCAGCCAAGCGCCATCGCCGAGGCTGATGCCACAGGGCACCCCGCGGCGGATCGCCTCCAAGCGGGCCCGATGGATGCCCTGCTCCAAGCGCCTCAGCGCCGCATCGACCCGCTGCCTGGCCAGCAGCTCACCCCCCTGGCCCAATCCGACAACCGCCAGGATTGCGAGGACCGCCATGGCCACCAGCAGCTCCGGCAGGGAGAAGCCATCGCGCCTCAACACAACCCCAGCCCCGCTGGAGTGAACCAACGGGAACGCACCAGCCCGGGCTCCGCTGGCACACTCCACACCACCCGCACCCCGGGGCCATCCCGCAGGGGCTCGACCTGACGACTCAACTGCGGAGGCGTTTCGATCTGCTGCGCCGCGACCAGCATCGGCGCTGCGTCGCTGGGGCAGACCTCAGCGCGGGGCAAGGCCTGCCGCCAACGCGCTTGCAGCTGCAGGCGATCAAGCTCCATCCTCTCGATCAGTTCACTGCGACTGGCAAGCGTGTGCTGCTGGCCCATCCCTGCGGCCCAGAGCTGCAACGACCCCGTGGTGGCGGCACTGAACAGTGCGGCCGCCAAGCTGACTTCAAGTAATTGCATCAGCCCCGCTCCCGCACGCCCGATGGGGTGATCTGAAAGCGAGCCGATTGGCTCTGATCCGCGAATTGCAGCTCCAGATCGCCAACACCTGAGCTAGGGGACCAGGCCACGAGCTCAAGCTGTTGCCCATCAATGGAAAAGCTCCTCAGGTCATCGGGATCGAGGGTCGCCGGGCACTCCAGCGGCAGACCCTCAATGGCCCATTGCGATGAGGGGATGGGCTTCAAGCAGGAGGCCGGGCCTTGCAGCAAAGCCACCAACCGCTGGGCTCCAGAGGCCAGGCGATCCCCCTGCTCCAAGCTTTGTCTTGCGAGCGTTTGCCCCCTTCTGGCCTGCAGCAAGGTCGATTGCATCGACAGGCTGCCCAACGCCAACACCAGGATCCCCGTGACCGCAACGGGCATCACAAAGCCGTCTTGCCGGTGCTGCAGTCGTCGTCTCAAAACCATCGAGCTTCAAGGTCGCTGGCCTGAGGATTCCCCGCACGCTGATGATTCCGCCCATCCCTCGCTACAACGGAGTTAGGAGAGTTCCTCCATGTCCGAGCTCGGGAACCACGACACCGAGCTCCTGGAAAGCCAGGAGCTGAGCCAATGGCGTCACAAGCTCATCGCTGCCGGAGCGGGCCTCCTCACCGCCGGGCCCGTCGGCATCCTGGCTTCAATCGCTGCCTTCGAACGGGTGCAGGGCAGCTGGGTGCCCTGGGCCCTGATCGGGGTGCTGGCCGCCCCGCCCTTGGCCTATGGGCAATGGGTGGCGCTGCGGATGCTCCAGGCTCCCGGGCCCGAAAGCGAAGTCGCCGCCCCTCTCGCGGCCCTCTCCATCAGTGAGGCCGACAAGGCCGCCCGAGCCTGCGCTCTGGCCCTGCGCACCCGCGGCGAGGGCAGCACAATCCGCAACCCGGTGGATGGACGGGAACTGTTCTGCGATCCCTCCAACCCCAGCACGGTGGTGATCACCAGCAAGCGCTTTGAGCCCCTCGGCGAAGCCCGGGCCTGCGGTGATGCGACCCTCAGCCCCGGCACCCGGGCGGCCCAGTGGCTGGTGTCACCCGCCGGAACGCTGGTCTGCAAAGCCGTCGGCGGTTCAGGGTTCTGGTGGGGCGGGGCGGAGTCGGCCAACCGGCAGGACCTGTTCCGCCGATGCACCGAAAATCTGCGCCTCGAGGCCCAAACGGGCTTCACCCGCTCCGCTCACCAACTGGGGCGCCCTGATTTCTGCGCCGAAGAGCGGGCCCTGCTGGCCCGCGACCAGATCAACCAGCCCTAGCCGTTCATCGCCGCGGCCTGCAGGCAAGCCGGCAGGAACACCCACCAACTGAGCACCGAACGGCACTGCTCAGGCTTCTCGCAGGGCAACGACGAGCAACGCACGATCGGAGGGCCCGCCAGGTTGAAGGCCATCGGCACCGGCAGCTGCTTGAGGATCCCCATCGCTGATATCGTGCCCCCCTTGGCGTTCTCGAGAATCGCGTAGCGCAGCCCCTCAAAGCCGACGCCTCGCCCAGCTTTCAGGGGCTTGAAGGCCTCGGTTTGCTGCTTCAGGAAGGCTTCACCAGCGGGTGAATTGAGGAAGCGCGAAAGAGCCAGGTAATTCACGGCATAGGGCTTGGCCAGGGCCACCCGCAGATCCGCCTCCGGCCAGCCAGAGCGGGTTACCAGCCAGAGCAGGCGCTGATCAGTGAAGGTGCCGTCTTTGATGAACTGCTCGAGTGCCGCGTAGGGGATACTCCAGACATCGGCTCCACTGGTGAGCTGTAGGGCCGGCAACGACTGCCTCGGAGCGGCATAGGCCGGTGCCACCACTGTTGAGGTGGCGAGCAGTGCCGCCAGGGCCAACAAGCGCCGCATCACTGGTTGAGCTTCAGCACGGCCATGAAGGCTTCCTGGGGCACCTCGACCTTGCCCATCGCCTTCATCCGCTTTTTGCCCTTGGCCTGCTTCTGCAGCAGCTTCTTCTTGCGGGAGATGTCACCGCCGTAGCACTTGGCGAGCACGTCTTTGCGCATCGCACTGATGCTCTCGGAGGCAATGACCCGGCTACCGATCGAGGCCTGGATCGGAATCTTGAACTGCTGCCTGGGGATCAGCTCCTTGAGCTTCTCCACAAGGCCCTTGCCCACGTTGTAAGCCTTGTCGCGGTGCACGATCGTGGTGAGGGGATCGGCCCGCTCGGCGTTAATCAGCACATCGAGACGCACCAACTCGTTCTTGCGGTAGCCGATCAGGGAATACTCCATCGAGGCATAGCCCTTGGTTCGGCTCTTCATCTGATCGAAGAAGTCGGTCACCACCTCCGCCAGAGGCATCTCGTAGTGCAACGTCACCCGATCGGTGGTGATGTATTTCATATCGATGAATTCACCCCGGCGTTCCTGGCAAAGCTCCATCAAGGTGCCGTTGTAGGTATTGGGGGTGTAGATCTCGAGCTTCACGTAGGGCTCTTCGATCGATTCACGCTTCTGGGGATCCGGCAGGGTGGCCGGGTTATCCACCATCACGGTGGTTCCATCCAGCATGTTCACCTGATAAATCACCGACGGGGCGGTAACGATCAGATCGAGGTTGTATTCCCGCTCGAGACGCTCCTGCACGATCTCCATGTGCAGCAGCCCAAGGAAGCCGCAGCGGAACCCGAAACCCATCGCGCTGCTGGTTTCCGGCTCGTATTTGAGCGCTGCATCACTGAGCTGCAGCTTGTCGAGCGCTTCGCGTAGATCGGGGTATTGATCGGCGTCGGTGGGGAACAGCCCGCAGAACACCATCGGCTTGGCCTCGGTGTATCCGGGCAGGGGCTCAGGGGCCGGGTTATTCACCAGGGTGATCGTGTCGCCCACCCGGGCATCGGCCACAGCCTTGATCGAGGCCGCCAGATAGCCCACCTCACCGGCCTGAAGGCTGTCGACCTTGCGCTGATCCGGGGCCATCACGCCCACTTCATCGAGCTCGTAGGTCTTCTTGCTGGCCATCAGCAGCACCTTGTCCTTGGTGCTGAGCGAGCCGGAGATCACCCGGAAGTAGACGATCACACCCCGGTAGGGGTCGTAATAGGAGTCAAAGATCAGGGCCCGCAGCGGCTCGTTGACCCGATCCGGCGGCGGGGGCACCCGATCCACCACCGCCTGCAGGATCTCGGGAATGCCCAGCCCACTCTTGGCGGAGCAGGGAATCGCCCCGGAGCAATCCAATCCGATGATCGCCTCGATTTCTTCGCTGATGCGCTCGGGATCAGCGCCGGGCAGATCGATCTTGTTGAGAACAGGAATGATCTCCAGATCGTTCTCAAGGGCCAAATAGACATTGGCCAGGGTCTGGGCTTCGACGCCCTGGCTGGCATCCACCACAAGCAGAGCCCCTTCACAGGCCTGCAGGGAGCGGCTCACCTCATAGGAGAAGTCAACGTGCCCAGGGGTATCAATCAGGTTGAGGATGTAGGTCTCGCCGTCCGCCGCCTTGTACTCCATGCGCGCGGCCTGGAGCTTGATCGTGATGCCCCGCTCCCGCTCCAGTTCCATGTTGTCCAGGAACTGCTCCTGCATGTCACGGGCAGCCACCGTTCCGGTGTCCTGCAACAAGCGATCGGCCAGGGTCGATTTGCCGTGGTCGATGTGGGCAATGATGCAGAAGTTGCGGATCCGTGAAGCGGGGACGTCTGTCATGGGGCGATCCTAAGGAGCCAAAGCCAGGCCACAGCCCCAAAGCGCCCAGCCGTAGCTAGGGCAGGGCTGCAGGTTTCAAACGCATGTCATGGCTCACACCGATCGGGTGATCTGCATGCACAGCCGGCCTCTGGCCGTGTTCGCCTCTCCAGGGCGCTACGTGCAGGGCCCTGGCGCCACCCACGAGCTAGGGCGGGAACTGCAGAGGCTGGGCCTCAGCGGCCGCCTGCTGATCGTGGCCTGTGGCACGGCCCTGCGAGAGCTCAAGCCGATCTGGGATCAGGTGCTGCCGGCGGTGGGCATTGAAGCGGTGCTGGAGCCCTTCGGCGGCGAGTGCAGTCGGCTGGAAATCGATCGGCTGATCGCCCGCGGCCGGGATCTGAACTGTGGAGCCGTGCTGGGGGCCGGAGGGGGCAAAACCTCTGACACCGCACGAGCTGTGGCCGATGCCCTGAATCTGCCTGTGGTGATCACCCCCACCCTCGCCAGCACCGATTCCCCCTGCAGTGCCCTCTCGGTGATCTACAGCGAGGGGGGCAGCGTGGAGGGCTTCCGCTTCTACAACCGCCATCCCCTGCTGGTGCTGGTGGACACCTCCGTGGTGGCCAGGGCCCCGAAACGGCAGCTGGTGGGAGGCCTCGGGGATGCCCTCGCCACCTGGTTTGAGGCACGCACCGTGCGCGAAAGCGGGAAGCAGAACGTGGTGGGAGGCCACCCCACCACCACCGGCACCGCTCTGGCCAAGCTCTGCTGCGAAATCCTTCTGGCGGATGGACCGGCCGCCTGCTCCGCCGTGGAGGTGGGCGCCACAACTCCCGCCCTCGAGCGGGTGGTGGAGGCCAACAACCTGCTCTCCGGCCTCGGCTTTGAAAGCGGAGGCCTGGCGGTGGCCCACGCCGTGCACAACGGCATCACGGAAATCCCAGGCAGCCACCGCTGCATCCATGGCGAGAAGGTGGGCTTTGGCCTGCTGACCCAACTGGTGCTCGAAGGTCGCCCCCAGAGCGAGATCGACGAGATCTATCGCTTCCAGAAGACCGTTGGTCTTCCGATCACCCTGGCCGAGGTGGGGGTGAATGCCGACAGCGATGACCAGCTTCTCGCGATCGCCGAGCGCAGTGTGGTGCCGGGAGAATCCAGCCACAACGAGCCATTTGCCGTATCGGCCGAGGCGGTGGTGTCGGCCCTGAAGGCGGCCGATCAATGGGGGCGCCGCCTGATTTGAGGGCTTCGATTCCTAAGCTCAGGCCACGACACCTGAGCCCGATGAGCACCGAAACCCCGACGGCAGCCGCTACTGAAAACGCCGATCCCCGCGCTCTCACGATCGAGAACGTGGAGCGCACTCTCGATGAGCTGCGCCCCTATCTGATGGCCGACGGAGGCAACGTGGAAGTGGTGGAGATCGACGGCCCGATCGTGAAGGTGCGCCTGCAGGGCGCCTGCGGCTCCTGCCCCAGCAGCACCATGACTTTGAAAATGGGCATCGAGCGCAAGCTGCGCGAAGCCATCCCCGAAGTGAGCGAAGTGGTGCAGGTGCTCTGAGGCGCCCCTGACACAACCCAGGCCCAAACGTGGCACTGATGAGAGGGCGCACAACGCTCTCAATCGGTGCCTTTTTGCTGGGCGGATGGGTTGTGATCGATGACTTCTGCAAACAGCTGGTTTCCCAGCATCCCGGAAGCGTTAGCCGATGGGTGCTGAGCGTCACCCAGGGCACGCCAGCCCCAATTACCCAGGGCTGGCAGCTCTTGGATCGCGAACTCAGCAGCGCTCCGCTGCATGCCGATTCAGTCGTGCTCCTGCCCCAGGCCGAGGGGGCATCGATCCTGCATCTGGAATTCCAGACCCGCCCGGATCGACGCATCGCCGAGCGGATGCTGGAGTACTGGATCCGCCTGCATCGCCGCTTCCACCAGCCGATCCTGCAAACGGTGATTCACCTCAAGCCCACCTCGAGTCGTCTGGCGTGGATCGAACAGCTGAAGGTGGGAGGCACCCAGCACCAGTTCAGCACCCTGCGCCTGTGGGAGCAGGATCCGGAGCCGCTTCTGGCTGATCCCACTCTTTTGCCTCTGGCCGTTCTGGCCAGGGACCCAAGCCATAGCGGAGAGCTGCTGCGAAGGGTTGGGCAACGGCTTCAGGCCATCACCGAGCCCAATCAAAAACGCATCACCACCAGCGGCTGCCAACTGCTGGCCGGCCTAGCCTTCTCTCCAGACGTGGTCCAGCGTCTTCTCGCCATGAGCATTCTCGAAGATTCCTCCGTCTATCAACTGATCAAGAACAAAGCGCTCGAAGCAGGTCGTGCCGAAGGCCTTGCTGAAGGCCGCATTGAAGGCCTTGCTGAAGGCCGTGCTGAAGGGCTCATTCAGGGCCGGCAGAGCGAAGCCGCTGGCTTGCTTCTGCGCTTGCTGCAACGCCGCTGTGGCGCGTTAAGCGAGCAGCAGCAAGACCTGATCCTCTGCATGCCGTTGGAGTGCCTCGAGCAACTCGGCGATGCGGTGCTGGATTTCCAGAGCCCGGCCGATCTGGAGCGCTGGCTCAACGGAAGGTTTTCGGGCTGAACCCCGGCCCCTAGGCTCGGCCCATCTCTGCCCCTGGGCCCGTGCTGGATCAGCGCCTGCTGCGCGATAACCCCGAGCTGATCACCGAACAGCTGGGGCGTCGCGGCATGACGCTCGATCTCACTGGCCTGCAACTGATGGCGCGCCAGGAGCGCGACCTTGAAGAACAGCGCAGCAACCTCCAGGCCGAAGGCAACCGCATCGGCAAGGAGGTTGGTCTGAAGATCAAAGGGGGTTCTGCCCCCAATAGCCCCGAGGTGCAGGCCCTGCGGGATGAGGGCAACCGCATCAAGCAGCAGGTGGCGGTGCTGGAAGAAGAAGAGAAGGCCCTCGAAGCCAAGTTGCGTGAGGAGCTGCTCACCCTCCCCAACCTGCCCTCGCCCGACGCTCCCGATGGGCGCAGCGAAGACGACAACGTGGAGATCAAGCGCTGGGGCAACCCGCGCGGGAAAGAAGACTGGCTCGAAGAGCACTGGCAGATCGCCGATCGCCTGGGCCTGTTTGAAACCGAGCGCTCCGTGCGCATCGCCCAGAGCCGCTTCGTGACGCTGATGGGCCAGGGGGCACGGCTGGAGCGCGCCCTGATCAACTTCATGCTCGACCTGCACGGCGGCAAGGGCTACCGGGAGGTGCTGCCTCCGATCCTGGTGAACAGCGCCAGCCTCACCGGCTCCGGTCAGCTGCCGAAGTTCGCCGAGGAGAGCTTCCGCTGCGCCGACGACGACCTCTGGCTCACCCCCACCGCCGAGGTGCCCGTCACCTCCCTACACCGCGGCGAGGTGATCCCGGCTGATCAACTGCCCCTCAAATACGTCGCCTACACCCCCTGCTTCCGCCGGGAAGCAGGCAGCTACGGACGCGACACCCGCGGCCTGATCCGCCTGCACCAGTTCAACAAGGTGGAGCTCTATTGGTTCGTCGCCCCGGACCAGTCGGCCGAGGCCCATCAACAGATCACCGCGGATGCCGAGGCTGTGCTCGAAGCTCTCGAGCTCCCCTACCGCAAGATCGAGCTCTGCACCGGTGACATGGGCTTCTCCGCCACCCGCACCTACGACCTCGAGGTCTGGCTGCCAGGCGCCGGGGCCTACAGGGAGATCTCCAGCTGTTCGGTGTGCGGCGACTTCCAGGCGCGGCGCTCCGCCATCCGCATGAAAGACGGCAAGACGACCCAGCTGCTGCACACCCTCAACGGAAGCGGGCTGGCCGTGGGCCGCACCATGGCCGCCCTGCTGGAGAACGGCCAGCAAATTGATGGATCGATCAAGCTGCCCGCCGCCCTGGCTCCCTACTTCGGGTCCGAATCGATCGCCGCGGCTTAAGCAAGCCCCAGGGCACGGTTGCTGCTCATTTTCCAGCGCCTGAGGCGCTCCGCATCCGCCGAGAGATCAGTTCCCCAGGAGGGAATCAGCTCCTGAATCCGGCCCTGCCATTCAGGGCCGGCAAATCGCTCCGGCATGCAGCGCTGCAGCACCTGCAGCATCGTTTCCACGGCGGTGGAGGCGCCAGGTGAGGCCCCCAGCAGGGCCGCCAGCGATCCATCGGCACTGCTCACCACTTCGGTGCCCATTTGCAGGCTGCCGCGCCCATTCACCTGCTTGATGATCTGCACCCGCTGGCCCGCCACCGCCAGCTCCCAATCATTCGCCCTCACCTCAGGGAGAAACTCCCTCAGGCTGTCGATCCTCTGCTTGGGGCGCTGAACCACCTGACCCACCAGATAGCGCACCAGATCCACGTTCTGAGCACCCACCTGCAGGGTGGGCAGCAGGTTGTAGGGCTTGATCGAACGCCCCAGATCCCAGAGCGAGCCGCGTTTGAGGAAGCGGGTGCTGAATCCGGCGTAGGGCCCGAACAACAGGGCCCGCTTGCCATCGATCCAGCGGGTGTCGAGATGGGGCACCGACATCGGTGGGGCACCCACCGCCGCCTTGCCGTAGACCTTGGCGTCGTGGGCGTCGATCACGGCCGGGTTGCGGCACACCAGCCACTGCCCGCTCACCGGGAAGGCCCCATACACGCGCCCCTCCGGGAT
>Ga0194129_10009980_pt1 | contig 10466 bp, 8 predicted proteins | sample TA2KigCa35mmetaG_FD_150862 | JGI IMG/M metagenome (GOLD analysis project Ga0194129, IMG submission 150862) | Freshwater microbial communities from Lake Tanganyika, Tanzania - TA2015038 Kigoma Deep Cast 35m | ecosystem: Environmental > Aquatic > Freshwater > Lake | place: Tanzania: Lake...
CCTGTGCGTGCCTTCTCGAGTGCGGTCTCGCTCAGGTCGAAGGCTTCGATGAGGAAATCATGGGCGCCGAGACCCGCCTCGCCCAGCGCCATGGCCAAGGACCAGGCTTCCTCGCCGGTCGCGCAGGCGAGGCAGAGGATGTGCAGTCTGGGGACTCCAGCCCAGCGTGTCTGCCGCCAGGCAGCGGCTTCATTCACCAGCAACTCGAAGGGGCCGCCATCGCGCAGAAACCAGGTTTCGTGCACGGCCACGGCCTCCACGAAGGCCTGTAGTGCTGACTGGGATTCTCCGAGGGAATCCGCGTAGGCAGCAGTCGACAGTCCGGCATCCGCGGCCATGCGTTTCAACACGGTAGCGACAGTCGCGCTGCCGAGCAGGTTCGTTTCCAGACCAAAGTGGGAGCGCAGCAAAACCTGCACCGCCTCGCCGCTCATGCCGGCGACTCCAGGGAATCCAGCGCAGCAGCCAGTTCGGGCGTCAACAGATGCGGAATGAACAAGCGCTGGACGGTAATGCCCCCGCTGGTCTGCAGTGGGCCCAGCCAGGGGGCGTCGCCAAGTCGAACGCCGGGTGCGGACCATGCGGCGGGATCCACCGTCAGCGCATCCGTGACCTTCTCACACAAAAGGCCCAGCGCCACGTCCGGCACTTTGGTGTGGCAGAGCAATACCCGCGTGGCGAGTGCTGGCCGGGCCGACACCCCACCCAGCAGAAAATGCGCATCCAGCACCGGCGTCCAGCGCCCACGGTAGTTGAATACGCCGAGCAGGCCTGCCGGACCCCCCGGCATCGAGCGCAGCAAGGGGCGAGGCAACACGCCGTAGAGGTCGGCGGAGGCCACCGCGTAGGCTTCCTGACCGATCCAGAACGGAATCACCAGCATGGCCTGAGCACCTTTCGCTCAGGGTGCGGCACCGGGACCGCCAACCTGCAGGTGTTGCAGGACGCTCGTGAGTTGCTGGGCGAGGCGACCCAGCTCACGCAGGCGTTCGGCCGCCCGCTCATCCTCCGTCCCCAACGCACGTGAGCTCACGCGCAAGGCCTGGGCAGTGGTCTGGCAGTCGCGCAAGGCACGGGCGAGGCGTTCATCCTCCGTGCCGGCAGGCATCTGCAGTGCAGGGGTCGGCCCCATGGCAGTGCGTACCACGTTCACCCCACCATGCACTTCGGACTGGAAGCGCTCGACGCTCATCACGCCCTCACTGACGACTTCGCGGGCACGCGCGACATGTCTTGCAATGCCGAGGCTGGCCGCCGAGGTGTGATCAGCCAAACGCCGGATCTCCTGTGCGATGGCAACGAATCCGTGCCCGCGATCCCCGGCCTTCTCGGATTCGATGGCGGCATTGAGCGAGAGCAGGTTGATGCGTTCGGAGACCTTGTCCAGGGCGGCAACCGCCTGCGCGATTTCATCCGTGCGCTCGTGCAGGCGTGTGAATTTCTCGCCCAGCCCGCCGGCTGCGGCATCGAGCGCCAAGAGGACGGGTTCCAGATCCAGCAGCGGCGAGGCGGCGGAGTCGGTCGATGCGGCAGGCGGCGGCGCCTCCGCTTCCAGGGCCACGGCCAGATCACCGAGGCGCTTGGCTGCACCGGCAACCGACTGGTGTACCTCGGACAGCGCCGTACGGTGGATGTCGGCGGCGGTCTGCACGGAGGCAATGCCGGCCGTCAGCTGTTGGGCATGATCGTGCAGATCAGGGAGCGCGGAGAGCAGCTCCGCCTGAGCGCGCAGCGTGCCTTCGTGTTGGCGTCGCTCGGCCTGTGCGGCGTGGGTCAGCGCGCGAATCCTCCACAGCGCTCCCACCGCGATGAGGCCTGCAACCGCCCAGCCGATGAGGCTGGCTGGCGTGTCCAGACCCGAGGCTGCCCACGCGGGAGTCACGACCGCGCTACCGAGAAGCGCTGGCAGGCGCGCCACGGGACGCACCTCAACGCACCGTGAAACGGGCGACTTCACCCTGCATCTCCTGCACAGCGCCGTTCAGATTGCCCGCCGCATTGTTCATTTCGTTGGCGCTCTCGGCAGTGTGGCGGGCTGCCTCGTTGAGCTGGAGCATGGACTCGCTGATTTGCGCGGCGCCCTGCGCCTGCTGGTGCATGCCTTCCTTCACCATCTGCAGCCGCGGTGCCAAGGCCTCGACGCGCCGGATGATGCCGTCGAGGCGGTCGGCCAGCCGCGCGGTGTCTTCCACGCTGCGTGCCATGAGTTGCTCGAAGCGGGACATCTCGCCCACACCCGCATTCACCGCTGTCTGCATCTCGGCCACCATCGATTCGATGTCGAGGGTAGCCCCTGCGGTCTGGTCCGCGAGCCGGCGGATTTCGCGCGCCACCACGCTGAATCCCGTGCCGTACTCAGCGGCCTTTTCCGCTTCGATGGCGGCATTGAGAGAGAGCAGGTTGGTCTGATCCGCCACGCGGGTGATGGTGCCCACAATCTGGTGGATGTCACTGGCCTTCTCGTCGATTGCGCGCAAGCGCGTGGCCACATTGCCGCTGGTGCTGGCGAGCAGGCCCATGGAGGTGCGCATCTGTTCCAGATCGGCCTTGCCCTCACCCGCAACGACCGCGTTCTCCCCGGTCACGGCAGCCACTTCCTGCACTGTGTCTTCCAGGGCCTGTGCGGTCACCGAGATCTCGCGCGTGGCCGTCACCACGTCATTGGTCGAGGCTTGGAATTCCGTGACAGTCGCCTCCTGCTGTCGCACGGTGGCCGTGATCTGGTTGGCCGTGGACATCAGTTGCACGCTGGCGAGCTTCACCTGCCCGATGAGGGAGTTGAGGCTGCGGGTCATCTTGAGCACCGCACTTTCGAGCTGGTGGGTCTCGTCTTCGCCACTCGCCTCAGCCAGTTCGGCCTCGGTTCGATTGATGGTGTCGCCCAGCGCCGCCTCGGCCGCGGCGATGTCACCGGCGGCGATGCGCTCGGCGATGGTCGTGGCCGCAGAAATGGGACGGGCAATCCGTGAACCGATGAGCCAGGCAAAGAGGGCGACAATGGCGATGACTCCCGCGCCCGCGATGGTCGAAGTGGTGGTCAGTTTTGCAATCGCCCCATCGGCCTTGACTTGCGGCGCGGAGAAATCGGAAGAGGGCACGGTGCCCACGATCACCCAGTCCCAGGGTGAGAAGTAGGTCAGCGCACTGATGACTTCCTCTTTTGCCCCACCGCCATCGTGCTGCCATTGGTGTTTGTGGAAGATCACCTCGCGCGGCTTGAGTCCGGTTGCTGCCTGCAGTGCTTCGCCAAAGTCGCTGTCTTTGGCCAGTTCGAGGAGATTGCCCTCCAGCGCCCCCTCGTGCTCGATGGCGAGCTTTCCGGCGTGCTCGCCGCTGCCGATCATCGTGGTGACATAGCCCGTCGCGCCCAAGGATTTGCGCCCGACCACCGCACGGGGTTCCACGCTGGATTGGGGTACCCCGGTATAGGTCATGCCGACCACCTCACCCGCTGCATCCAACACGGGGGCGTAGGCGGTGACATACCAGGCGTTAACCACGAAAGCCCGACCGCGATAGGTCTGCCCGGCGAGCACCACCTTCAACACCGGGTTGGGTGTGCCGTCCGGCATGGTGTGGGGGATGTAGGTGCCGATGGCCCGCGAACCATCGAGCTTGCGCACATTGGTGGCCACCCGCAGCATGGAACCCTCGCGGTTCATCCGTTGGAAGAGGGTGACCGTGCCGCCGGCGAGCCTTGCCACTTCATCAATGAAGGGCGTCTCAACCTCAAAGCTCCGGTTCTGGCCGAGACGCTGTTCACCTACCAGCACTTCGGGCAGCACCACCTGCTCTCCCGGGGCCGTACCCTGACGGGTCTGGTCCATCACTTCCCAAGCCTGGGTGTCTTCGCCGAAGCGCACGCCGCCGGCACGGGTGAGCTCCTCCTGCGCGATTTCGAGACCCCGCATCACCTGCTGCTCGATGAGGCCATTGGCGGTTTCGAAGAGATCCGCCACGCCGAGCACGTCCTCGCGCAAGGTGCCGCGGGTGAGAAGTTCGATCTCCTTGAGGATATCCCGCCCCATCTCATCCCGATGGTTGCGGATGATGAGGACCGTGATGGCGACCGCAAGGGTGGCGGCGAGAACCGCCAGGCCGATGATGCGGTGGTGCAGCCTGACTGTCATGAGGGCCTTCCTCGCGGCTGATGGATGCTGGCGCATTCCCCACGCCGGGAACGGGCGCCGGGAGTGTAGCGCAATCCCCTGTGATACGCTTCCGCCGCCATGGAATCAGCCGCCAACGCCTCGCCCGGGACACTCACCACGCACGAGGTCACCGTCCTGCTCATCGACGATCAGCGCCTCATCGGTGAAGCCGTGCGGCGGATGCTGGCCGATGAGCCGGATATCCGCTTCCACTATCTGGACGACCCCATGCGCGCCATCGAGGTTGCGCGGGAAATCCAACCCACCGTGATCCTGCAGGATCTGGTGATGCCCCAGATCGATGGTCTGACTCTGGTCTCCGCCTTCCGCGAAAATGAGGCCACTCGCGATATCCCCATGATCGTGCTGTCCTCCAAGGAGGAGGCCAAAACCAAGGCGGAGGCGTTCGCGCGTGGTGCCAATGACTACATGGTCAAGCTCCCGGACCGGCTCGAAGTGCTGGCGCGCATCCGTTATCACTCCCGGGGTTACATCTCGCTGCTGGAAAGAAACGAAGCCCTGCAGAAGCTGGAACTCCGCAACCGGTTCATCCGCGAGACCTTCGGGCGCTACCTCTCGGACGATGTGGTGAACAACCTGCTGGATGCGCCGGAGGGTTTGCGGCTGGGGGGCGAGAAGCGCGAGGTGACCATCCTCATGTCCGACCTGCGGGGCTTCACGGCCATGTCGGAGGTCTACGGTGCGGAACAGATTGTCACCCTGCTCAACAATTATCTCGGCACGATGACCGACATCATCCTGCACTACGGGGGCACCATCGATGAATTCATCGGTGATGCGATTCTGGTGCTGTTCGGTGCGCCCCAGCAACGTGAGGACGATGCGGCGCGCGCCGTGGCCTGTGCGCTTGCCATGCAGCAGGAGATGGCCAAGGTGAACGCCTGGAATGCCGCGCAGGGCCTGCCGACGGTGGAAATGGGCATAGGCCTCAACACCGGGCAGGTAATCGTGGGCAACATCGGTTCCCAGCGACGCACCAAATACGCGGCCGTGGGCAGTCATGTGAATCTTACGGGACGGATCGAATCCTTCACCGTTGGTAGCCAGGTGCTGATTTCCGGGAGCACGCGCGACGCCATTACCGCCGAGTTGCAGATCGAGAGCGAAACCCTGGTCGAGCCCAAAGGGGTGAAAGAGCCCATCACCCTGTTCGAAGTTTCAGGAATCGGCGCGCCATTCGACGTCAGGCTCGAACTCGACGCCGAGTCCATGCGCACGCTGGCGGCGCCTCTGGCTTTGAGTTTCTCCCTGCTGGAGGGCAAGCAGGCTCTTCAGGAGCGCAGCCCCGGAATGCTGTTGGCGGTGTCCTCGAGGGAGGCGGAACTCAGGACCGAAACGCCGTTGCCACCCATGAGCAACCTGCGTCTGCGCCTGGAATCCCATCCCGAGGCTGACATCCACGCCAAGGTGCTGGCGCGCGAAGCGCGGATCAGCGGTGCCCGGGTGCTCCGCTTCACCTCGCTGCCAGCCGAGGTGGCAGCTCATCTCGCTGCCCTGCCTGGCATCCTCTGATGATGTGAGCCGCTTGCCTCGGCCACGAGTTCGGGGCGCTTGTTGAAGATAGGTTAACGACCTCTGGTCCCGCGCACACCCGCACCCACAGAATGCCCCTCAAGAAGAGCGACCGTGATCACCGTCACAAACGGCCCGGTTGCTCCAGGTCAAGGATTTCCTCCCCCATGAATGGAGGATGGGAACTCCAAACCCGGAAGTGCGTCACATCGGTGGACCGGCGGACAGGTGATAATCCCGGTGCGCCATTCCCCGGATGGGGATTCCGGAACAGGAATTCGGAAACAGCGGAACATTGAGGATACAGGTATGAAGACTCTGCGCAGATTAGCCCCCTTGGGCCTCGCGGCCGCCGTGTTGGCGGCCTCTGGCGTGTCATACGCAGCGCCCCCTCAGGGCCCCCGGTATGCCCCGGGCGTCGTGCTGGTGGAATACAAGGGTGATGCCAGCGCCAACGTGGCCAGCGCCCGTCGGGACCTTGCCCGCAGCAACGCCCGCAATCGGGTAGGAGCGACTCGCGCCGAGCGGGTCTCACCGCGTGCCGTCAACCTGGAAAAGCTGCGGCTGCCAGCCGGCAAGACCGTTGAAGAGGCCATCAAGGCCCTCGCCCAAGACCCGAACGTGAAATTCGCGGAGCCGGACTACCTCCTCACCAAGGCAGCGACCTCCAATGACCCCAGCTACACCAACGGGGGTCTTTGGGGCATGTACGGGGATGCCACCTCTCCCGCCAACCAGTTCGGCAGCCAGGCCGGCGAGGCTTGGGCTCTGGGTCATACAGGTTCGCGTGATGTCTACGTCGGTGTGATTGATGAAGGCATCGACGTCAACCACCCGGATCTGCAGGCCAACCTCTGGGTGAACCCCTTCGAAATCCCCAACGACGGCATCGACAACGACGGCAACGGCTACGTGGACGACGTCCACGGCTGGGATTTCTTCAACAACGACAAGACTGTCTACGATGCGGGCGGTGCGATACCCACGGCACGCACGTGGCCGGGACCATCGGGGCAGTTGGTGGCAATGGCGCCGGCGTTGCCGGCGTGAACTGGCAGGTCACGATGATCTCGCTCAAGTTTCTCGGTGCCTCCGGTGGCTACACCTCGGGCGCCATCGCGGCGGTCGATTACCTGAATGATCTCAAGTCCCGGCACGGCCTCAACATCATCGCCAGCAGCAATTCCTGGGGCGGTGGCGGCTTCAGTCAGGCGCTGCTGGATGCCATCAATCGCGGTGGTAACCGCGACATCATGTTCATCGCGGCGGCTGGCAACAACTCCACCAACACGGACGGAGCCAGCTACTACCCCTCCAACTACCAGTGCACCACGAGCAGCCGCAGCTGGGACTGCGTGATTTCAGTGGCGTCCATCACGTCGACCGGCGCGATGTCGTCATTCTCCAACTACGGCGCAGCCACGGTGGACCTCGGCGCGCCGGGTTCCAGCATCAACTCCACCCTGCCCGGCAACACCTATGGCAGCTACAGCGGTACTTCGATGGCCACCCCTCACGTGAGTGGAGCCGCGGCCCTGTGCAAAGCCATGAACCCCTCGCTCAGCGCGTCCGAGATCCGCAGTGCCCTCACCTCCACGGCACTTGCCACGGCTTCCTTGAGCGGCAAGACAGTCACCGGTGGCAGGCTTGACGTGGGTGCGCTCGCCGCCATGTGCGCGGTGCCCACCTCACCCGTGGACGGCGCACCTTCCAGTCTCTCAGCCGTGGCCGAGGGCGCGACGGCGGTCAATCTGAGCTGGACGGACAACTCCACCAATGAGTCCTACTTTGAAGTCCAGCGCTCACCGGCCGGCTGCGGCAATTTCACGACCATCGCGACCGTGGGCGCCAACACCGGGACCTATCGCGCGGGTAGCCTGCAGCCTGAGACGGAGTACTGCTTCCAGGCTCGTGCCGGCAACAGCCAGCCTTCGCAGAGTGGGTGGTCCACGACAGCCTCGGCCACCACAGGTGTTCTGCCACCGCCTTACCAGTGTGCCGCCACGCCCTATGGCTGGGTGAGTCTTGGGTCCTCCACGTCGCTCAGCTTGGGCGACGAAGGCCAGGGCGAAGTCAACATGCCTTTCAGCGTGCCCTTCTACGGCACCTCGACCTCGCGGTTGATGGTGTCCCCGAATGGACTGGTGCGACTCGATGGTGGCTCAGTGACTTCCGCCTTCACCAACACAGCCCTGCCAGCGGCGAGCGAGCCGAACGGTTTGGTGGCGGTATTCTGGGATGACCTCAATCAGGGCGCCGGTGGCTCCATTCGTGTGGGCACGGTGGGCAGCGCCCCCAACCGCCAGTTCGTGGTGTCCTGGGAAGGTGTGCCGCATTACTCGGTGGCCGGCAGCAACCTCACGGCCCAGCTGGTCGTGGAAAAAGCGACCGGTGACTTCGTGATGAACTATGCGGATGTCGTCTTCGGCAACGTGAGCTATGACTACGGTCGGTCGGCCACTGTCGGCGTCGAGCACATGACCGGCACCGGGGCGTGCAGCATGTCTACAACCAGGCTGTGCTCAGCGACGGTTCGGCCGTGCGCTGCTCCACCGGCGAGATTGAGCCCATGCCGCAGCCGCCTGCCGCCCCCACCGGGCTTGCCGGCAGCGCCGTCTCCGGCACGCAGGTCAACCTGAGCTGGAACGAGGTGGCGGATGAGACCAGCTATGTACTGGAGCGTGCCGTGGGTTCCACCGGCAGCTTCTCGGCGCTGGCCACCCTCTCGGCCGACACCGTCAGCTACAGCGACACCACGGTCAGCGAGGGCACGACCTATCGCTACCGCTTGTTGGCAGCCAACGCGAATGGCAACTCGGCCTGGTCCGGCACGGTCAGCGTGACCACTCCGGCCTCTCCGCCGGCCGCCCCGGGCTCCGTGAGTGCCACGGTCTCCAGTCGTCAGGTGACCGTGAACTGGACGGATGCGTCCAATAACGAGACGGGCTTTGATATCGGTCGGGCCACCTTGAACACCCGCAACAACACTTGGGGTGCCATCAGCGTGGTGAACAGTGTGGGTGCCAACGTCACCAGGCTCATCCGCAGCAACGAGACCAAGGCCACGCATCGCTACTATGTTCGGTCCAAGAACAGCGCCGGCACCTCCAGCTGGACAGGCCCGACGGCGAACATCGTGGTTAAGTAAGCTCAGACTGAACGGGCAGGGATTGCCCTGATGAAAGAAAGCGGCCGGGGAAACCCGGCCGCTTTTTTTGTGGGAGACGACGGCGCGAGAAAAGTGTGCCGTCCGCTTTTTCGGGTGCTCAGTGCGGAAAGACGATCATGTCCCGCAGGCTCTCGCCGCCCTCGAGCTTGTCGAAACCGCGATTGATTTCGGCCAAGGTGAGGCGTTCACCCATCAGCTTGTTCACCGGCAGCTTGCCCGCAAGATACAGGTCGATATAGCGGGGGATGTCGCGCTGGGGCACGCAGGAGCCGATGTAGCTGCCCTTCACCGTGCGCTCCTCACCGACCAGGCTCACCTGCTGCAAAGACCAGTTGGTTTGCGGCGAAGGCAGGCTGGCGGTGATGGTGGTACCGCCACGGCGGGTCATGCGGTAGGCCATTTCCATCGCCTGGGCAGAACCCGCCATTTCAAAGGCATGGTCCACGCCACCGCGGGTGGCCGCTTTCACTTTTTCGATGGCATCGCTGTCACGCGCATCGACGGTGAGCGCCGCGCCCAGTGAGCGGGCAATCTCAAGCTTGCTGTCGTGCAGATCCACCGCCACGATTTCGCGCGCACCACTCGCCACCGCACCCAGCAGGGCGCAGAGGCCCACGCCGCCGAGGCCGAGAATTGCGACCGTCTGGCCGGCCTGTACGCGCGCCGTGTTCACGACCGCGCCGACGCCAGTGAGCACCGCGCAGCCGAACAGCGCGGCTTCCACGGGGTCAATGTCCTGTTCGATCTTGATGCAGGAGCGGCGGGACACCACCGCATGCTCACCGAAGGCCGACACGCCAACATGGTGATGCACCTTGTTGCCGTGAAGGTGCAGGCGTTCACCGCCAAACAACAGGGTGCCCTTGGTATTCGCCTCCGCGCCGGGCTCGCACAGTGCCGGGCGGCCCTCCATGCAGGGCAGGCAATGCCCGCAGCTAGGCACGAACACCAGCACCACGCGGTCGCCCTTGCTCAGGTCTGTGACTCCCGGTCCGATCTGCTCAACCACGGCAGAGGCTTCATGCCCCAATGCCATCGGCACCGGGCGTGGTCGCGAACCGTTGATGACCGACAGATCGGAGTGGCACAGGCCCGCTGCCGTCATACGCACCAGGACTTCGCCATGTCCCGGCCCATCCAGATCGATTTCCTCGATCCTGAGGGGCTGGCTCTGGGCGAAAGGAGGGTGGTTGTCCAGCGCGTGCAACACGGCGGCGCGAGTCTTCATGGGGAGGCTCCAGGAGATTGGGGTGTCTCAATTGTACCCGTGCCACCGGCAGACCCAAGCCTGAACTGCCGCAATTGATCGGCCAACGCCTCACGGATGGCTCGCCAAGAGTACTTGCGGGCAATGGCTTCGCGACCTTCACGTACCTGGCGCTGGCCCAGCGCCGGGTTTTCCAGCAGGCGCACCGTCTGCGCCACAAACTCGTCCGGGTTATCTGCAAGCAGGTAATGTTGCTCCGGGGAGAGTTCTATTCCCTCCACCCCGACGGTGGTCGTGATGACCGGCACTCCGGCCGCCAGGGACTCCAGGATCTTCAGGCGCGTACCACCGCCGATGCGCACGGGCACGATTGAGACACTGCACTGGCGGACGTACTCAACCACAT
>Ga0194129_10009981_pt1 | contig 10465 bp, 9 predicted proteins | sample TA2KigCa35mmetaG_FD_150862 | JGI IMG/M metagenome (GOLD analysis project Ga0194129, IMG submission 150862) | Freshwater microbial communities from Lake Tanganyika, Tanzania - TA2015038 Kigoma Deep Cast 35m | ecosystem: Environmental > Aquatic > Freshwater > Lake | place: Tanzania: Lake...
GGTCAGCAACAAGGCCAACAACATCGACCCAATCGAAGTGGGCCTGTGCCGAGGCAGCTTCAGCTATCCGCGGGCCCAGGATCGCTACGCCGACCCCAATTTCTCGGGCAACTGTGAGTCGGCCGCCACCATGACGATCACGGTCACAGGCAACACGATCAGCCTGCCAACCATCGCAGGAGGCGTGATCGTCCAGGACGGTGATGGCATCGATTTCAACCTGGGCAACAACAGCATTCTCAACGCAACCGTTTCGAACAACACCGTCAGCACACTCGGCAACACCGGCGACAACGGCATCACCTTTGATGTTCGTGGCACCGTTCAGGGCAGCATCAACATCGTTGACAACGCTGTCAACAACGTGAACAGAAAAGCGATCGACCTTGAATTCGCCAACACACCGAATCAAGGCCAACCGGGAACGGCGCGCGTCAACCTCTCGGGCAACACGGCCGGTCCCAACAGCGATGGGTTACTGGCGATCAGCCTCACCATGGGAGCGTGTCTGCCCCCGTCCTCCTTCTCTGTCAACGGCAGCGGCAGCAACGGATTGGTCGTCAGCGGTACCGATCCCAGCCTCAACAACTACAACGTTGGGGTATATCCCACGCTCTACCTCAACAACACGCTGGTAGTGAAACCATAACCAGAGCGTGCCAACGGTTTAATCATCCAGCTGCACGCCGCGGCGTTGCCCCTTGATTGCGCTGCGCAGGCGTTTGCCGGCCAACCGCCGTTGCTGTGACCCGCGGGTGGGCTTGGTGGGCCGGCGGGGCGGCGGCGGCGGCTGGATCGCCTCAATCAGCAGCATCTGCAGACGCCGCAGGGCTGTGGCGCGGTTCTGCCATTGGGAGCGCTGCTCCTGAACAGCGATCACCACGGTGCCGCCGACCAACTGCGGCTCGAGGCGGCGCAGGGCCCGGGCTTTGAGCAGCGGCGGCAGCGCCAGACTGGCCGCCAGATCAAACACCAGCTCCACCCGTGAATCGGTCCTGTTGACGTGCTGGCCTCCGGCACCACTGGAGCGCGAAAAGCGCCACTGCAGCTCCGACGCCGAAATCACCACCGCGGGGCTCACCCGCAGATCCCCACCGGCACGCTCGGGGGCCATGGATCGCTCCAACGCGGCATCGCCAGTTTGCAGGGAGAGCCTCCATCGACTCAGCCCGTGTCGCACGTCGAACCACGTCCTGCGTTGTGATGGCTGCAACACCCAGCGTGCTCGAAACTGAGGTGTTGGCCGACCCGCATCGATGGCTGAGATGAGCTCTGCACCAGCCCCCACCCCTGGCTGGATCGACGAGATCTTTGATGGCGTGCGCTATGGCCTGGCCGGCCGGGTGATCGCCGAGCAGGACTCGCCGTTTCAGCGGGTGACGATCATCGACAGCGAGCGCTACGGCAAGGGCTTGCTGCTGGATGGCTGCTGGATGACGGCCGAGCGGCAGGAGCGGCACTACCACGAGGCGATCGTGCATCCGGCCCTGTGCAGCGCCGCGCGCACCGAGCGGGTGCTGGTGATCGGCGGCGGTGACGGCGGCACCGCCCGCGAGTGCCTGCGCCACGCCGGCGTGCAGCACCTCGACATGGTCGAGATCGATGGGCTGGTGGTGGAGTGGAGCCAGCAGCACCTGCCCAGCATCGGCGGGGGCTGCTGGAGCGACCCGCGCTTCCACCTGACCGTGGGCGATGGCATCGCCTGGGCCGCCGATGCCGCCGACGCCATCTACGACGTGGTCCTCGTCGATGGCTCGGACCCCGCCGGCCCGGCTGAGGGGCTGTTCAACCGCGCTTTCTTTGAGCACTGCCGCCGCATCCTGCGGCCCGGCGGCGTGTTCGCCACCCAGAGCGAATCGCCCGAGGCCTTCCGCCAGGTGCACCTTGAGACGGTGCAGCTCTTAAGAGAGGTCTTTGGCCACGCTGACCCGCTGTATGGCTGGGTGCCGATGTACCCCAGCGGCTGGTGGAGCTGGACCTTTGCCGCCGTCGACGGGCCCCGCTACCGCCAGCCCGATGCGGCGCGGGCGGCGGCGGTGGCGCCGGGTTGCCAGATCTGGAGCCCCCGCTGGCAGCGCGGCGCCTTTGACGCGATTCCAGCGGCAATCGAGCGGGAGCTGGCGGGCTGAGAAGCTGAGGCCATGGCTCAGAACTCCTTGTTTGACACCGACGGCGCCATCTACATGGGCAGCCGCCGCGACCCCGCCGGCTGCCGCGTCGGCCTGTTTGGCGTGCCTTACGACGGCACCACCTCGTTTCGCCCCGGCACCCGTTTTGGGCCGGCGGCGATCCGCGAGGTGAGCAGCGGCCTGGAGAGCTACTGCCCCCAGCTCGATCTGGACCTGGAGGACCTGGACTTTGCCGACCTGGGGGCGGTGGACATCCCGTTTGGCGCGCCCGAGCCGGTGGTGGCGGCGGTACGTGCTGCCACCGAGCAGGTGCTGGCGCTGGGTCTCAAACCGCTGATGCTGGGCGGCGAGCACTCGGTCACAAGCGGAGCGGTGGCGGCGGTGGCGGCCCAGCACCCGGAGCTGGTGCTGGTGCAGCTCGATGCCCACGCCGACCTGCGTCACCAATGGCTGGGTGCCCAGCACAGCCACGCCTGCGCCATGCGCCGCTGCCTCGAGGTGCTGCCCAGCGGCCAGCTGCTGCAGATCGCCATCCGCAGCGGCACCAAAAACGAATTTGCCGAACTGCGGCAAACGGGGCGCCTGGTGGCCATTGAGCAGATGGCCGCCGCCCTGGCCCCCCTGAGGGGCACACCGCTGTATCTGACCGTGGATCTCGATTGGTTCGACCCGGCGGTCCTGCCCGGCACCGGCACGCCTGAACCGGGCGGCTTTGTGTGGAGTCACTTCGCCGAGCTGATGGCTGAGCTGCGCCATCACCGGCTGGTGGGTGCCGATGTGGTCGAACTGGCGCCCCAGCTCGACCCAACGGGCGTCAGCAGCGTTCTGGCCGCCAAGGTGACCCGCAGCCTGCTGCTGCTGTTGGGAGACGACTGAACCGCGGCGTCCCAGCGGGGTTCAGTAGCAGCAGGTGCCGCTGGTGCGCTGTTCGCGCAGGCGCTCGTGCTGCTGGCCGATCAGCAGGATCGCCAGGGTGGGGTGGTTGTGCAGCAGGTTGAGGAAGCGCAGGCGGTCGAGCGCCACGATCTCGACCGGGGTGCGGGCGATGGCATCACCGCTGTAGCTGCCTTGGCGCCAGACGATCGCCTCGTAAGTGAACAGCTCACCAGGGCGGTAACAGAGCTTTTCGCCCTGTTCTCCCACCAGTTCGACGATGCCACGCTTGACACTATAAATGCTGTCGGCGCTCTGGCCAGCGCTGAACACGTGGGCGCCGGTGGGCAGGGTGATCACGTCACAGTCCACCTGGGCCGCCAGCAGTTCAATGGGGGTGGCGAGTGTGGGGGTGATGACCAATTCGCTGAATCTCCGCGCCGACCTTGAGGTTCCGTTCTACTCCCACCGGCCAGCCCGGGGCAGTGCTTACAAGAATCCGTCCACAAATTCAGACAAATGACAGCTTTGCTTCAGGGTTGTGTGTCGGCCAGCAACGATTCGATCTGCAATTGACGATTGGCCGGTCCCCCCGGGCTGACCACCGGCAACCGCGGCGGCCGCGCCGTCCAGTGATAGCACCAGAGATCGGCTGCGAGCTCAGGGTGAATGGGCAGCTGGCGCAGTTGGCACCAACCAAAGTCGCTGCCACTCGGGGGTGAACAGTGTCGGCAGCTGCGACAGCAGGGGCGCTGGCCCATGGGCGCGGCAGGACGGCCTCCAAACGTAGGCAGCCAAGGCCGGTTTGGCAGCCCAGCCGCTGCATCGGCTTCGCTCCATAGGATCCGCAGACGTCTGCCCGTTGCGTTGCAGTGGCCGCCGCCCATCCCGAGGCTGCAGACCTGCAGCACACCCCCCTGCATGCGTCCACCCTGGCCGCGAGCGGACGCATGGTGCCGTTTGCGGGCTGGCACCTGGCCGTTCAATTTGAGGGTCTCGTCGCCGAGCACCAGGCCGTGCGCCAGCGCTGCGGTGTCTTTGACATCTCGCACATGGGCGTGCTGCGGCTGCGTGGCCCCGGAGCCAAGGACGCCCTGCAGGGCCTGGTGCCCAGCGATCTGTTCAGGATCGGGCCGGGCGAAGCCTGCTACACCGTGCTGCTCAACGCCAGCGGCGGCATCCGCGACGACCTGATCGTCTACGACCGGGGTTGGATCAGCAACGCCAACGCCCACGAGCTGATCGTGGTGATCAACGCCGCCTGCGCCGCGGCCGACACCGCCTGGCTGCGGCAGCACCTGGAACCGCAAGGCATCACGGTCGACGACCGCAAGGCGGATGGCGTGCTGCTGGCCCTGCAGGGCCCCGAAGCGGCGGCCCGGCTGGAGGCCCTGGCCGGTGCTGCCAGCCTGGCGGGGCTACCCCGCTTTGGCCATCGCGACCTGAACCTGCCTGGCATCGGCACGGCCTTTGTGGGCCGCACCGGCTACACCGGCGAAGACGGCTTTGAACTGCTGCTGGACCGCGATGGCGGCATCCGGCTGTGGCAGACGCTGCTGGACGGTGGCGTCAGTCCCTGCGGCCTGGGGGCCCGCGACACCCTGCGGCTCGAGGCGGCCATGCACCTGTACGGCAACGACATCGACGCCGACACCACGCCGCTGGAGGCGGGATTGGGTTGGCTGGTGCATCTGGAAATGCCCAAGCCCTTTGTGGGCCGAGAAGCCCTCGAACAGCAGACGGCAGCCGGCGTTCAGCGACGTCTGGTGGGCCTGGAGCTGCAGGGCCGAGCGATTCCTCGCCACGGCTATCCGCTCCTGAGCCATGCCGGCGATGACGCCGAGGCCATCGGCACGGTCAGCAGCGGCGGCTGGTCCCCCACCCTGCACAAAGGCATCGCCCTGGCCTATGTGCCGGCGGAGCGCGCCAAGCTGGGCAGCGAACTGGCGGTGTTGATCCGCGGCAAGGCCGAAGCGGCCGTCGTGGTGCGGCGCCCCTTTTATCGCCGGGGTTGACCGCCATGGACGACGGGATCGAACAGCGCGACAGCCTGCGGATCAGCGGCATCCGCGGCTACGGCTACACCGGCGTGCTGCCTGAAGAACAGAGTCTGGGCCAATGGTTTGAAGTGGACCTGTGCATTGACCTGGACCTGAGCCGCTGCGGCAGCAGCGACGACCTGAGCCTGGGCCTCGATTACGCGACGGTGGTGAGCCAGGTCAAAACCCTGCTCGAGACAGCCCGGTGCTGCACGATCGAGCGGCTCAACACCCTGATCTGTGAGGCGGTGCTGGCCCTTGCGCCGGTCAGGGGCGTCGAGTCGACCCTGACCAAGGTGGCGGCGCCGATCCCGGGCTTCGATGGCCGCGTGGCCGTGCGGATGCGCCGCAGCCGCCCGGCCTGAGCAGGACGCGCACGGCGTGGGAAAATCGCCGATTCGACACCGGACCTCCAGCATGCGCAGCCACGGATGCGGCGACCTGCGCCAGGACGCCAGCGGCGCCAGCGTGCAGCTGTGCGGCTGGGTCGACCGGCGCCGTGACCACGGCGGCGTGATCTTCATCGACCTGCGCGACCGCAGTGGGGTTGTGCAGATCACCGTCGATCCCGAACTGGCCAGCGCGGCGGGCATCACAGCCGACGCCATGGCCCAGGTGGTGGCCACCGCCGAGCACCTGCGCAATGAGACCGTGCTGCAGGTGAGCGGAGTGGTGAGGCCGCGGCCAGCCGCCTCGCTCAACGAGAAGCTGGCCACCGGCGCCATCGAGGTGCTGGCCAGCGGCATCACCGTGCTCAATGCGGTGCGCGGCAACCTGCCGTTCCCGGTGTCGGTCCACGACGAGGAAAACACCCGGGAAGAGCTGCGCCTGCGCTACCGCTACCTCGACCTGCGCCGCGAGCGCATGGGGCAGAACCTGCGCCTGCGCCACCGCACCGTGCAGGCGATCCGCGGCTACCTGGAGGCTGAGGGTTTCATCGAGGTGGAGACCCCGGTGCTGACCCGCTCGACCCCTGAGGGCGCCCGCGACTACCTGGTGCCGTCGCGGGTGTGCGGCGGCGAGTGGTTTGCCCTGCCCCAATCGCCCCAGCTGTTCAAGCAGCTGCTGATGGTGGGCGGCCTGGAGCGCTACTACCAGATCGCCCGCTGCTTCAGAGATGAGGACCTGCGGGCCGACCGCCAGCCCGAGTTCACCCAGCTCGACATGGAGATGAGCTTTTTGGATCAGGAGCAGATTCTGGCGCTCAACGAGGGCCTGATCGCCCAGATCTGGAAGCAGGTCAAGGGCGTCGAGCTGCCGCGGCCGTTCCCGCGCCTGAGCTGGCACGAGGCCATGGAGCGCTACGGCACCGACCGCCCCGACACCCGCTACGGCATGGAGCTGGTGAACGTGAGCGATCTGGTGGCCGGCATGGGTTTCAAGGTGTTCAGTGGCGCCGTGGCGGCCGGCGGCAGCGTCAAGGTGCTGCCCGTGCCCGGCGGCAACGAGGCCCTGAGCAACGTGCGCATCAAGCCCGGCGGCGATGTGTTCAGCGAGGCCCAGGCGGCCGGCGCCGGCGGTCTGGCCTTCATCCGCGTGCGCGAGGGCGGTGAGATCGACACCATCGGCGCCATCAAGGACAACCTGAGCGAGGAGACCAAGGCCGAGCTGCTGGCGCGCACAGGTGCCAAGCCCGGCACCCTGCTGCTGTTTGGCGCCGGCGACACCGCCACGGTCAACAAGGCCCTGGACCGGGTGCGCCAGTTTCTGGCCCGCGAGCTGGGTCTGGTGAAACCCGACCGGGAGAACGACCAGTGGAACTTCCTCTGGGTGGTCGATTTCCCGATGTTCGAGTTCAACCAAGACGAACACCGCTACGAGGCGCTGCACCACCCGTTCTGCGCCCCCAACATCGAAGACCTTGGGGCAGACCCGGCCGCCTGGGCCGAGACCCTGCAGGGCGCCCGGGCCCAGTCCTACGACCTGGTGCTCAACGGCCTGGAGCTGGGCGGTGGCTCGCTGCGCATCCACAACAGCGACCTGCAGCGCCAGGTGCTGCAGACCGTGGGGCTGCCGCTGGAGGAAGCCAACCAGCAGTTCGGCTTCCTGATGGACGCCCTCGACCTGGGTGCCCCGCCCCACGGCGGCATCGCCTTTGGCCTCGACCGCATGGTGATGCTGCTGGCCGGCGAGGAGTCGATCCGCGACACGATCGCCTTCCCCAAGACCCAGCAGGCCCGCTGCCTGATGACCGGCGCGCCCGGCGGGGTGGCGACCAAGCAGCTCGAGGAGCTGCACGTGGCCAGCACCTGGGACCCCGAGCAGGACTGAAGGGTCAGGTTCAGGCTGGTGGCGCGGGCATCCTGATCGCGTCCCAGGCCTGAAGCAGCAGAGTTCAAACTCGCGGGTGAAGCCGGCCCCGTCCATCAGCGGTGAGGTCTGCAGCTCGGTGCGCAGGCCGCTGCGGATGGCGGCCAGCTGCTGCGGGTCGGCCGCCAGGCAGTGAGCAATGGCGATGAATTCGTCGGGGCTGCGGGCGATCCACTCGGGTCGGCCCAGGCTGGTGAGAATGCTGGCCCCGCCACGGCTGGAGCTGCGCGCACCGGCCAGGGTCACCAGCGGCACCCCCATCCACAGGGCATCGAAGCTGGTGGTACCGCCGGCAAAGGGTGTCGTGTCGAGGGCGATGTCGATCTGGCCGTAGGTGGCCATGTAATCGGGACCGTCCTGATAGCCCACCAGCATCACCCGCTCGCTGGGCAAGCCGCGCTCGGCCAGAAAATCGAGCAGCCCCTGGCGGGCTCGCGTTTCTTTGATGTGCAGCAACAGCCTCGCCCCGGGCACGCTGGCCACCAGCTGGGCCCACAGGGCCCGTACCCCTTCGTTGACCTTGACGAAGTTGTTGAGGCTGCCAAAGGTGATCACCCCATTGCGCAGGCAGGGCGGTGGCGTCACCATCGGAATGGTGGTGCGCCGGCGGCACAAAGCTCCACCAGCAGCGCAGCAGCCGCAGCGGCTGCTCCACAAACGGCAACGGTGGCGCCTCGGGCGGATCCAGCACCACGTCGGTGATGCGGTAGTCCATCGCCGCCAGCCCTGTGGTGCCCACATAAGCGAGGTAGCTGATCTGCAGCGGCGCCGGTTTGCGGGCAAACAGCCCCGGCCGGCAATCGCGCGCGTACATCGTCAAGTCGACAAGAACGTCGATGCCGTCGTCGCCAATCAGGGCCGCCAGGGCGTCGTCATCGAGGGCATGCAGCTCGCGCCAGTGCTCGACGCGCTGGGCGATTTCGGCCGTGAAGCCGTCCTTGAGATGGCGCGACGAGTAGGCGAACACCTCAAAGCGCTCGCGGTTGTGGTGCTCCAACAGCGGCAGCATGAAGCGCGCCACCGGATGCATCCAGAAATCGGGCGAGACATAGCCCAGGCGCAGCCGCCTCGCTGGATCACGGGCATGGCCCGAGCCATCCCTAGTCGGCTGCTGCAGCAGCGCGCCGAAGTGTTCGGCCGCCAGGCGCCGCGTTTCGGCGTCGATGGTGGCATCGCTGGCGCTGGGGCTGTAGTTGAGCGCAAACAGATAGTTGGGCACAAAGTCGCGATCGTCCTGTCCCAGCTCGATGCCGCGGCGGTAGCTGGCCAGGGCCAACACCACCTTGCCTTGATCGAAGTAGGCATTGCCCAGGTTCGAGTGGGCGGCGGCAAAGTCGGGCTTCAGCCGGATCGCCTCGAGCAAGGCCGCTTCGGCCAGATCCGGAAAGCGGGCCTCGCGCTGGGCGTTGGCCAGGTTGGCCAGGGCTTCGGCATAGGCGGGGCGCTGGGCAATGGCGCGCTCAAAGGTGGCGATGCTTTCGCCATGGCGCTGCAGGTTGAGCAGGATGTTGCCCAGGTTGTTGAGTGCCTCGGGAAAATACGGCTGCAGCTCAAGGGCGCGGCGCAGGGCCGATGCAGCCGCCTCGTAGTTGCCCAGGGCATTCAGCACGTTGCCCTGGGTGAACTGCACCTTGGCGTTGTTGATGTCGAACGCCACGGCGCGCTCGCACCAGTGGGTTGCGGCCTGGTGGTGGTGGGCATCGAGCTCCAGCTGGGCCAGGTTGGCGCAGGTCTCGGCCGCGATCGTGGCGTTGCCGGGATCGCTCGGCGGGGCCTGTTGCAGGGCGGCTTCAAAGGCGGCGATGGCCCCGGCCAGGTCGTTCTGGCTTTTGCGCACCAGCCCCAGGTTGTTGAGCGCCTCGGGGAACTGGGGCCTCAGTTGCAGACAGCGCTCCAGCGCCTGCTGCGACTCGGCCCAGCGCTCAAAACGCCCCAGCGCATCGGCCAGATGAAACCAGCCATTGGCCTCATCGGGCGCCAGGGCCACCGCCTGCTCGGCCGCCGCGAGGGCCTGGTCGCGTCGGTTGGCGCGCAGCTCCATGGCGGCCAGCTTCTGCCAGGCCTGCACAAACTCGGGCTGTTCGCTGACCGCCTGGCCAAAGGCTGCGGTGGCGTCGCTCCAGCGGCCCATCAGCTGGTACAGGTGCCCCAGGTTGTAGAGAGCCAAGGCATCGCCCGGGTTGAGCTACAGGGCGCGCCGGTAGGCGGCCTCGGCGTCCTGACCCCGCTGCAGATCCTTGTAGAGATTGCCGAGGTTGACCCAGTAGAACGGCTCGGCATCAGCCAACGCGACGGCCGTTTGCAGGTGCTGCAGCGCTGCTGCCGGGTTGCCGCACTGGTGCGCCAGCAGGCCCAGGTAGTGGTGGGCGGCGGCGTTGCAGGGCTCGGCCGCCAGGATCGCCCCATAGCCCTGGCGTGCCTGCTCGAGCTGCCCCTGTTGATGCAGAGCAATGGCTGCGGCGAGTGAACGGTCAGCAGCCGGTGCCATGGAGCCTCGGTGGCAGTGGATCACAACGCATGCAGTCTGGAAGAGCACTGGGCCTGCGCAGAGACCGCAGCAGGTGCCAACCCGAGCGCCGCATTCAAATTGATGTACACTTGTACTATTCCCTCATGTCATCGAGCCGCCATTCGACCTGCAGGGCTGGCTCACTGTTGCTATTGGCATCCTGCTGGCGCTGATCACGCTGTTGACGTCTTACAGCCCTGTCAACATCCCCGGCCTCGGAACCGTCTCGATTGATCAGCAAAGCGGAGGTCTACTCATCGCTGCCCTGGTACCGGCGTTGCTTGGCTGATACAGAGTCTTCTCCGAAGGAGTTGCTCAACTGGCGACCCGTCGTCGACTACGAGCTGAGAGCGATCGAATACGAGAACAGGACGATCGCGCACGAGCAGAGAATGAAGCAGCTTCAGAACGAAGAACATCTACGGATAGCAACCGAGCAGCTGAAGACAGAAACCCAGCAGCTACGGAAAGAAACCGAGCTGATGGGCACCTCGAATAATCGGAATTTGCCGGCAATCAGAGGACATTAAAAATGCCGCTCGAAAAGCGGTGAATGATGCACAGATGCACCCTATTTCATTTGATTGGCAGGATAATTGCAGACT
>Ga0194129_10009985_pt1 | contig 10463 bp, 6 predicted proteins | sample TA2KigCa35mmetaG_FD_150862 | JGI IMG/M metagenome (GOLD analysis project Ga0194129, IMG submission 150862) | Freshwater microbial communities from Lake Tanganyika, Tanzania - TA2015038 Kigoma Deep Cast 35m | ecosystem: Environmental > Aquatic > Freshwater > Lake | place: Tanzania: Lake...
GACGACACGAGCCCGCCCGACAACGACCCCGACACCGTGCCGCCCGACGACGACACGAGCCCGCCCGACGACGGAGTCGACGCGCCGGCGCCGCTGGCGCTGCCGACGAGCACGGCCGGCGGCTGCGCGTCCACGACGGACATGGGCGCGGGGCTCGGCCTGCTCGCGCTGCTGTGCGCGCGGCGACGACGTCGCTGACGGGTGGCCGGGCGCGCGACCGGCGGACGTACCGGCGGACGCACCGGCGGACGTACCGGCGGACGTACCGGCGGACGTACCGGCGGACGTACCGGCGGACGTTGCGCCGACCGCTCAGCCGTGCACGGCGAGCAGGTAGATGACGATGCCGAAGACGCAGACCATGGCGGCGGTCTCGACCCAGCTGACCTGCCCGTCGTCCTGCACGGCCTTCCACAGCATCAACATCGGCGGGAACGCGAGCACCATGACGCTGGTGGTCTCCAGATCGATGGGCAGCACGGCGCCGCTGGCGGCGATGGGGATGACGCCCATCGACGCGAGGGCGGCGAGCAGCAGCATGGCGACGGGCAAGACCACGAACGGCACCTGGCTGACCTGGCCGGCCGCCGACGCCAGCGCGACGTCGTACAGGCGCTGGCGGTGTGACGTGACGATCATCGCGAAGGCGCCCGCCGACGCGAACACGCTGAGCAGCAGCGCCCCCACCATCTCGGCGTAGCCGCGCGCCGCCAGCCCCTCGACGAGCGAGTCGGCGAAGTCGCCCACGGCGTGGCCGCCCACCACCGAGGCGACCAGGCCGACGACGCCGAAGCCGGCGATGGAGCCCCAGCCCGGCGGCGGCTCGGGCGCGCCGCCGACGTCGCCGGCCTGGCCCGCGGCCTTGCCCGCAGGCTCGCCGTCGGGCGCGCCGTCGGGCGCGCCGCTGAAGCGCTTGACCAGCTCGACGGTGGCGACGACCTGCACCGCCAGCAGCGCGACGCCGAGCACGCACAGGTCGAGCACCCCGAGGCCCTCGCCGCCGTGGTCGCCGGCGCCAAACGCGCGCAGCATCATCATCACCAGGCCGGTGCCCAGAAACACGCCCGCCGCCGCCGCGAACAGGTCGGTGCTGATCTTCACCAGCGCCTCGGGCAGCCGCGCGTGCCCGGTCTGGTCGCGCGGCAGGAACCCCGAATAGAGCCCGAACGCCAGCGCCCCGACGTGCAGCGTCAGGCACGTGACGATGAAGCCCACCCGCGGCGCCGCCGCCAGCACGAACCCGAGCATCACCAGCTCGGGCACGTTGGAGGCGAGCCCCGCCATCGTGCCGGCGACGAACGGGTTCCAGCCGAGGCGGCGGCCGACGCCCTCGACGCTCTTGATCATCGCCTCGCAGCTGCCGAAGACGACGGCGAGCCCGCCGAGCCCCAGCGCCACCGCGTGCAGCCAGGCAGGGACCACGCCCTCGCCAAGCAGCCGCGGCGCCAACGTCGCCGCCCCGACGACGGCGCCGCCGACGACGAGCTTCTTGATCCAGCCGTTGCCCGCACCACCACCAGCCATCCGCGGGGTCTACGGCGACGCACGCCACGGCGTCAAAGGTGACCGGCTGCCCCCGAGCACCGCGCCGGCGACGGCGCCCCCGCGACGGCGCGCCGTCTTCATCCGCCAGCTCCGCGGGCAGCGCCGCCGCCGTGATGCACCATCGGCGAACGCGGTATCCCCGGGGACGATGCTGCGGGTCGTTCTTCTCTCTGCCCTGTGCGCGTCGGCGCCCATCGACGCCAACACCGCCTCGCTGATGACCGACGTCGTCACGACGGCGTTCGCCGACGACGCGCGCCTGGACGTGATCAGCAGCGCCGACGTCAAGCGGCAGCTCGACTTCGAGGCCGAGAAGCAGGTGCTCGGCTGCGCCGCCGACACGAGCTGCCTGGCCGAGATCGCGGCGGCGATGGGCGCGCGCTTCGTCGTGCACGGGCAGCTCGGCACCCTCGACGACGTGGTGGTGCTGACGCTCAACCTGTTCGACTCCGAGGCCGCGCAGGCCGCCGGCCGCACCATCGTCAAAGACCGCTCGCTGTCGGCGCTGTCCGACAAGGTCGGACCGTCGGTGAAGGACCTGATCCACAAGTTCCTCGCCGGCGTCCCCGAAGGCACGCGGCCGCGGGTGCTCGTGCTGAACATCACGCCGCCGACGACCGCGCCCGTGACGAGCGCGCCGACGACGACCGCGCCGCCGACGACCGCGCCCGTGACGAGCGCCGACAGCAAGAACGCGGTGCTGTGGTGGTCGGGCGTGGGCACCGGCGCGGTGGGCGCCGTCGGCGCGGGCGCAGGGGTCTTCCTGCTCGTCGCCGCCTTCGGCGAAGACGCGCGCATCGACGACGACCTGGGTCTCGACGCCGCGACCGCCAAGGAGGCCTACGCCGCGCGCAACGGCACCGCGACGACAGGGCTCGTGGCCAGCGGCCTCGGCATCGCCGGGCTGGTCGCCGGCGGCACCCTCATGTTCCTCGGGAGCGGCGAATGATCCCCGTGACGACCACCACGCATCGCCCGCTCCTGCTCCCGTCGCGGGCGGCGTGGGGCCTGCTCGCCGCGCTGCTGCTCGGCGGCTGCGACCCGGTGTTCGCGACGCTCTTCGGCGACGACGTCTACGTCGATCGCGCCTGCGCCAGCGACGACGACTGCGGCGCCGGTCGCTCCTGCGTGACGGTCGCCGAAGAAGGCATCGCCCGCTGCAGGAACGTCGACGGCAATGGCGAGGGCGAAGGCGAGGGCGAAGGCGAAGGCGAAGGCGAAGGCGAAGGCGAGGGTGAAGGTGAAGGTGAGGGCGAAGGCGAGGGCGAGGGCGAAGGCGAGCTGCGTCGCGTCTACGGCCTCGACGCGTTGAACGTGGGCGACAGCGTGCCGGCGCCGACCGGTGACTTCGCTCCCGTGGGCGGCGGCACGCTGCGCCTCGAGTCAGGGATGCAGCAATTCGAGCGGGACGATGGCGGGACGGCCCCGGTGACGGCGACGCGGCTGGGCTCGGGGCTGTGGGTCGTGAGCGTCCGCAAGCTGCAGATCAACGGCGGCGCGCGCGTGCGGATCGCGACCGACGGCGGCCCCGTGGCGTTCGTCGCCGGCGAGATCCTCATCGCCGGCACCCTCGATGTCTCCTGCTCGTTCCGCGAGCCCCTGCCCGGCGACCCGCCCGCTCCCCCGCAGCCCGTCGCCGGCCCCGGCGCGATGGGCTGGGTCGAGGACGCTGGCGGGGCGTCGGCGACGATGCTGGGTGGCGACTTCACGCTGGATGGCGGGGCCGGTGGCGGCGGCGGCGGCCACACCGTCCGCGGTGGTCGCGGCGCGGCGGCGGCCGCGCTGCTCGCCAGCATGTTCACCGCCGGCGCCGGTGGCCAGGCGGCGGGCTTCGCCGACCTGCACGACCTCGTCGGTGGCGCGCCGGGGGGCGATGGGCTGTTCTTCACCACCGGGAGCGGCGAACGGGCGGCGCCGGGGCTGCCCGGGGGCGGCGCGCTGTACCTCGGCGCGTTCGCCGACAACGGCTCCACCGGAACCATCACGCTGGCCGGCAACGCCGCGCTGCTCGCCGAGGGCTGCAACACGACGGCGCCCGTCGGCGAAGACGCCACCGGCGGCGCCGGCGCCGGCGGGTCCTTGTTCCTCGAGGCCGAACGCGGCGTCGTTCGCTTGGGCACCGGCGCCGTGCAGCTGTCGGTGAAGGGCGGCGGCAACAGCGCCGGCGAGCAGTCCACCGGGCCGTCGCCCGGCGCCGGCGGCAACCGCGACGTCGAAGCCAACGAAAGCACCGTCGCAGGCGAGGGCGGCGAAGGCTCACCGGGGCGCGTGCGCATCGTCACCGGCACACCGCTGTCGTTCGACCAGCAGCGGCAGCTGGCGGAGCTCGTGCGCCCGGCCCCGACGGGGAGCGCGGCGTGCGCCTCGCTGATCACGTTCGGCCGCTCCCGCGGACGCTCCGACGAGGCGCCGAGGCGTGACTCGAGCATCTCGCAGTACGATCTTTCGGACCCCTTCATCGGCGAATTGAACACCGGAACAGCGGTCGAGTCGCTTGGTGATTCTTGTCTGGTCTCGACCCAGTTCTCCTCGGCGAGCGACCTGACCGGCGCGATCGTCGAGGTGCTCATGGCAACGACGGACACGCGTGATTTTCTTGATCTTCACAACCGCTGCGCACAGCACAACACGATCGAGTCCTGCGTCAGCGCAGTGAACGACGCGCCGACGATGCAGTGCGCGTGGTACGCGACGCCCGCCGTATGTCTGCCGCAAAGTGTCGACGGCGCGCTGGTTCAGGAGGTCGGCGAGGCCAGGTTCGGCGAGGCGTTCGCCGCGGCGCCGAACGCGAGCGGCTGGCGGGTGGCCGTCAGCGTTCGACCCACCGAGCCGCTGCGCCGCGCGATGGTGCTCGTCTTCGACGTCTCCGACGCACAGGCCGTCATCGTCGACACGATCTACGCGCCGGACGACGCCCATGGCTTCGGCGCGAAGCTCGTCGGCAACCGCGACCTCTCGGTGCTCGTCGTCGGCGAGGCGGGCCGGGCCCACGTGTACATGCTCGACGACAACGGGACGCAGCCCCCGCGCTATCGGGCCGGCGGGCCGCTGTTCGCCGGCAGGCGGACGGCGCTGTACGCGCTCGCCGTCGACGGCAACGCCAACAGCGGCACGCAGATCGCGTGGGCCGCCGGCCCGACGGCGCCGGGCGAGGCGACCGCCCTGGGCGCTGGCATCGGGATCTCCACCGTGACGACGGACGAGCTGGTCGAGACGCTCCCCGAGCTGCCACCCGGAGCGGGCCCGTCCCTCGACGACACCCACGCCGAGGCCATCGCGCTCCTCGGCGACGTCCTTGTGGTCGGCGTCCCCGGCGACGACAGCTGCGGCAACGATTCCGGCGCGACGTGGCGCTACCAACACACGGGTGAACGCTGGAGGCTCGTCGGCACGGTGCCGGCGTGGGACCCGGGTCCGGGCCTGCGCTTCGGCGCCGCGCTCGCCATCGCCAGCGGCGGGCTCGCCGTGCTCTCGGGCGCCGACGTCGTGCACGACGGCCAGACGCGGGTGACCAACTACGCCGACGACGCCGACGACGAACCGACGCGCTTCTTTGCGGAGGTGATCACGCCGCCCTTCTTCGGCGGACAACCGCTCGATCCGCTGACGCGGAACAGCATCTCCCTCGATCTGGAAGGCGGCGCCCTCTGCATCGGCGCGCCCACGGGTCGCCCGCCGGGCGTCGCCAACTCAACGCCGCCGGCCGGAGTCGCGTTCTCGTTGCCAAGCCTGCGCTGACGGGGCGACCGCGCGCCGATCACGGGCCCCACCGCCGACGCCAGGGCGCGCGGGCGCGTCAGCCGACGCGCGCCTTCACCGTCCGGCGATCGAGCCCCACGCGCTGGGCCGTGCCCTCGTAGGTGCCCACCCGCGCGTGCACGTGGCGCACGTAGCGCGTCACCAGCTCGTCGACGGTGAGCGCGCCCGCCCGCGCCGCCGCGAGCCAGCCGTCGTCGACGTCGCCGGCGTCGTCGTGCATGGGACCCGCGGTGGTCGTCGCCGGCGGCGCCGTCGTCGACCGCGGCACGAACGCCGCGTCGTCGAGCGCGCCGTGCACCAGCAGCGCGCGCACGTGCTGCGCGAGCTCGCGGACGTTGCCGGGCCACGGGTACGACGACGGCACGCGCGCCAGCGCCGCGCGCGCGGCGCCAGCGAGGGCGGGGCCCTCGACGTCGCCGGCGACCTGCCGCGCGAGGAACGCCACCAGCGGGCCGAGCTCGTCATCGCCCTCGGCCAGCCGCGCGCGCAGCGTCGGCGTGCGCACGACCACGCCGGCGAGGCGGAAGTACACGTCGCGGCGGAAGGTGCCGGCGTCGACGCCGGCTCCGAGGTCGCGGTGGGTGGCGGCCAGCACGCGGCCGACGAAGCGCCGCGGCCGGTCGGCGCCGAGCGGCGTGAAGTCGCGCGTCTCGAGCACGCGCAGCAGCTTGGTCTGCAGGCCGTCGTCGAGCTCGCCGACCTCGTCGAGGAACACCGCGCCCCACGGCGGGCACGACGCGAACACGCCGTCGCGGTCGGCGAGGGCGCCGGTGAACGCGCCCCGCTGGTGACCAAACAGCGCGCTCTCGACCAGCGTCGGCGACAGCGCCGCGAGGTGCAGCGGGAAGAACGCCGCCGCCGGGTCGCCGGCGAAGGCGAGCTTGTCCTCGACGAAGGGCACGAAGCCCGACAGGCCGATGGCGCGGGCGACGAGCTCCTTGCCGGTGCCGGTCTCGCCGAGGATCAACGTCGGCACGTCCCGCATGCGGTCGAACAGCGCGCGGCGGAAGCGGGCGGCGTCAGCGGTGAAGATGGCCTCCCACACGGCGCCGCGCAGGCGCGCGCTCGCGCGGCTGGCGCCGACGAAGAAGCGGAACGTGTGGTGAAACGCGCGCCGCAGCTGGAAGCTGCCGGCGAACCAGTGCGCCGCCGCGAACGTCGGCCGCGCCCGCGCGTCGACGGCGAAGGCGCGCTCGAAGGCGGCCTTGAGCGGCGCGTACGCCGTCACCTTCTTGTGCGCGCCGCGCTGCACCAGCTCGTCGAGGGCGGGGATGGCGCGGCTGTACAGGTCGAACAGCGCGACCTCGCGGTACAGCGCCGCGTCCTCGTCGGTGGCGACGCCGGCGTCGAGCGCTGTGCGCAGGCGCTCGCTCAGCTCGCGGGCCAGCGCCTCCAGCGCCTCGACGTTGCGCTGCCGGGCATCGGCCTCGGCGCCGAGGCTCCACGGCCGCTCGCGGGGCGAGAACGCGTCGCCCAGCGCCGCGCGCTCCCCCGTCGTCCACGCGTCGGTGAACGGGTTCGCCGCCGCGAGCTGCGCCACCGCCCGCGCGCGGGCCCGCACGGGCTCGGGGATCTTCTTGCTCATCGGCGGCACGCTACCGCGAAGCTGCACACTGACTGCACACCGGACGTACCGGCAGTGAACATCGAGAGGACGGTGCTGTACATCCAATGTACCCCTACGGTCGCGATGCTCGCGGCCTGGCCCCGCGTTTTCAAGGAGTTCGGCGGGGGTCCGCGGCGGCACGGCGGATGAATTGAGCGGGCGCATGGAGGTCCGCATGCACTCGACCGTCTCGCTCAACGCCGACACCCCCGCCTGGCGCGTCCAGACCTGGATCGCGTTCGTCCTCTCCTTGGCGTCGACGAGCCTGGGGATCTACGCGCTCCCCATCGACGTGTGGCCGCGGGCGTTCGTCGGGCTCGGGCTGTGGTTCACGGTGTCGTCGTGCTTCGCGCTGGCCAAGGCCGAGCGCGACCGTCACGAGTCGTCGAAGCTGACGGCGAAGGTCACCGAGCACCAGGTCGAGCGCGTGCTGCGCGACCTGTCGAAGGAGGCGGCCTGAGCGCCATCGACGGCGACGGCGACGGCGACGCGCGCGTCGCCGAGGCGCCGCGCGCGCTCAGGCTCCCACACATCCCGGCTCCTCGACGAGCGTCGCCGGACTCAGCGCCTGCGCCGGACCGGACCCTCATCCCCTGACCCCTTCTCCCAATTCTGGGAGACGGGAGCCGTGAGGTTCAAGCGCAGCAGCACCGCGTCCTGACGTAACGCCGTGTGGAAGCAGGCCCACACCCAGAGTTGGGTATGAGCAGCGGCGAAGCCGCGGGTGAGGGCCGGTGACGCTGCGACGATGCGGGTGGCGATGTGATCGATGATGAGCGCGCGCGGCGCCCCGGCGCGTCGTTACTGCACGCCCTCGGTGGTGATGGCCACCATGTTCAGCTGCCCGATGCTCGTGATCGACACCGTCGCCTGTCGGCCCTCGGCCACGCCCGACAGGTGCACCGACGCGGTGCCGCCGATGTTCAGGTCGTTGCGGCTGACCTCGAGTCCCCTGGCCTTCAGGAGGGGCTCGTAGAAGTCGGCGATCTCCTTCGCCGACTTCGTCGTCGTGCCGCTGACCATGAAGCGCGCCTCGCCGCCTTCGCTCGTCGACAGCGACTGCTGCAGCGTCAGCCCGGCGACCACCGGGAGCGGAAATCCCGCGGGCGCCGTCGTCGCCGCGCCGACGTTCAGCGCGACCGCCGCGCCGTCCTGCTGGGAGTTCGCCGTCATCTGCGGCGCGCCGCCGGCGGTCGTGACCTTCGCGTCGACGCCGGTGGCCGCCGACAACGCCGCCGAAGCCGCCGTGTCAGCAGCCTTGTCGCACCCCGCGCCGACGAGGACCACCGCCACCGCCACCGCCACCACCACAGCCACAGACGAGACAACGACGCGCAGCATGCCGACCTCCCGCAAGGGAGCGCAGGCTCGCACGGACGCCCGCTCTCGCGCACGCGCCGCCGCGACCGCGCCACCCGTCACCAGGCACCGACGAGGCGGACGAAGAAGCCCGAACGGTCGACGACGACGACGCCGGCGCGGCCCGGGTCGAGCTCGTCATCGGAGAACCGCGTGAAGTTCCAGCCGGCGCCCAGCCGCACCTGATCCACCAGCGCCACCTGCGCCTCGAGCAGCACGCCGTGCTCGAGCCCGACGTACGTGAGGCCGCCCTGCACGCGGTACTCGGCGCCCACGATCAGGTCGATGCCGCCCGCGCGCGCCGCCGGCACCGGCACCCCGAGGGCGCGCAGCGCCGCCAGCGTCGTCAGGTTCGCGCGGCTTATCGACAGCAGCGTGACGGCGTCGCCGTCACCGTCGCCCGTATCGTCACCCGCGTCGCCGTCGCCGGCGGGCGGGCGCGCGACGTGCTTCACCGCGACCTTCTGGACGAGCTGCAGCGGCACCGGCAGCGTCAACACCGGCTCCACCGACGCCGCATGCACGACGCCGTCGAGCCCGCCGGCCACGGCCGCCGGGCGGGCGTCGACGCGCCGACCGACCCGCGCCAGCAGCGACAGGCCGTCGTGGGTCACCGGGCGATAGGCGACGCCCAGGTGTCCCTGCTCGAAGCCAGCGAGCCGCACGCCGCGCGCGACCTCCTGCGCGAGCCACAGGTCGTAGCGGCCGAGCAGCGACCAGTCCGTCGTCAGCCTCCACGCCCACGCCGTCATCGACAGCGCCGTCCAGACGTCGCGGCCGCCGCGCGCCTCGTCGACGTCGTCGAAGCGCAGCTCGAACCGCTCGCTGGCGACGAGGGCGTCGGCGCGGCGCCACTGCACCGCCAGCGACGCGGCGTCGCGGGTCAGCGCGCCCCACGACCAGTCGCCGCCGCCGTTCATCCCCGGCGCCGCGTAGAACGTGCCGTCGGACAACGCCGGCGACACCGACGACGGCAATGACGCCAGCGAAGCCGGCGGCGAAGACGGCGGCGCCACCGCGCCAGCCAGGGTCGCGATGCGCTCGTAGCCAAGGCCCACCGACACGCCGAACGGCAGCTGCCATCGCCCGTCGACGCCGACGACGCCGCGGACCTGCTCGGCGCCGAACGCCGACTGCAGCTGGTACTCGCCGTAGGCCCGGCTGCCGGGCGCCAGCGTCCGCTCGGCGCCGAGCGCCGTGGTGGCCGATGGCGCGAGGCGCCCCGACGACGACGCGCCGTGGGGCGGCGCGAGCATGCCCACGCGCTGGCGCACGTAGACGCGGTCGTCGTGGTCGACGGCGAGGCCCACGCCGGCCTGCGCCTGGTGCTCGCCCGACCAGCGGAGCCCGCCGTCAACGTCGAACGACAGCGCGTCGGTCCACTGCCAGCGCGCGCCGGCGTGGCTGACGAGGTGGTCGGCGGGCGCGCGCAGCTGGCGCGGATCGCCGAGGCCGATGATCTCCTGCCGCAGGCGCAGCGACAGCGTCGACAGCGGCGCCCAGTCGACCGCCGCCGCCGCCACCGCGGTGGGGAACGCGCGCGGGCCGTCGTCGACATCGTCGCTGTCGGCGGAGACGCCGCTGTCGGCGGAGACGCCGGCGCCGGCCTCGCCCGCCACGACGAGCCCGGGCGCCACCGTGCGCGCGTAGCGGCCGGTGACGACCTGCCGTCGCAGCGTGCGCGCCCCGCTCGGCGGGGCCGTCATCGTCGACGAAGAGGACAGCACGCTGACGACGCCGTCGTAGCGCAGGTGCAGCTCGTCTTCTGCCGTCAGGCGCCACAGGGTCTCGCCGCCCCACTTGGTCTGGCCCTGCTCGACGATCGCGGCGCCGCCGCCTTGGTAGCCCGCGTCCTGCGCCTGCACCCACCCCCGCGCGACGCCGTCCTCGGGGGCGCGGCCCAGCCGCTCGCCGAAGCGCACGGCGCCGTCGACCTTGAACGCCAGCCCCTGCTGCGCCCGCGGCGCGCCCGCCGGCGCGTCCGGCGGCGGCGACGACGACGACGACGGTGGCGCCGGGGCCAGCGGCGCGCCGAGCGTCGCCCACGACAGGCCGCCGTCGGCAGAGAAGAAGTTGCCAGCGTCGACGCCGCGGCTGGCGGCCACCTCGGCGCGCACGAAGGTCCCGTCGTCGACGAACAGGCGGCCGCGCAGCCCCGCCACCTGGTAGGCCGGCCCGCCGTCGTCGCGGGCCT
>Ga0194129_10009986_pt1 | contig 10462 bp, 10 predicted proteins | sample TA2KigCa35mmetaG_FD_150862 | JGI IMG/M metagenome (GOLD analysis project Ga0194129, IMG submission 150862) | Freshwater microbial communities from Lake Tanganyika, Tanzania - TA2015038 Kigoma Deep Cast 35m | ecosystem: Environmental > Aquatic > Freshwater > Lake | place: Tanzania: Lake...
CCAGCCGATCGCGCACAAGGGCGGGATTGCCCCAGTCGGTGGTGGCAGGCACGCCCGGCGGTGGGGAGAGATACTGGCTGATCAGCAGGAACATGCGCCCGGTGAACATTTCCGGAGGCCAGGTGGAGAAGGCGATGCGTCCGCCCGGCTTCAGCACGCGCAGCATCTCGGCGATGGCGAGCTCCGGCCGTGGTGCGAACATGTGTCCGAACTGGCTCATGACCACATCGAAATGCGCGTCCGGATAGGGCAAGGCCTCAACGTCGCCCTCGGTGAATTCCACCTGCACACCAGCGAGGTTCGCATTGTGATGGCCGCGTTCCAGGAGCACGGGCGAGAGATCCAGTGCCTGCACTTCTGCGCCCCGGCGGGCAGCGGTCACCGCCACCACTCCCGTGCCGCACGCGACATCCAGCACGCGCTCGCCGGCCGCTACTCCGGCGAACTCCACGAGCAGGTCGGCGGGAGGCGTGGTCAGCGTTTCCAGTGGGGCGAACAGGGCCCAGCCTTAGCGCTGGGCGGCCTTGAATCCGGCGTACGGGTCATTGGACATTGCGGTTCTCCTTGCAGGGCGAGGGGCACTCGCCCGGTGATTCAGGCGCGGGCCGTCTCGCCACCGTCCACGGCGAGCACGGTGCCGGTACAGTAGGACGCCTCATCCGAGGCCAGGAAGAGCGTGGCATAGGCCACTTCTTCCACGGTGGCAGGGCGCGCCATGGGCGAGATCAACTTCGGATTCTCGGCAGAAAACAGCATGGGCAGTACATCCTCCACCATCTGGGTCTGCACGAACCCGGGGGCGACGACATTGCAACGGATATGATCATCGACGTAGGCCACGGCCATGGAGCGCGAGAGATTGATGATGGCGCCCTTGGTCGCAGTGTAGGTGTGGGCGTCCGGCGCTCCCCCCAGGCCGAAGATGCTGGCCACGTTGACGATGGAACCCTGCTGCTGCTTCTTCATTTGCTGGATCACAAGCCGGCACATGTAGAACACGCTGTCCAGATTGATGGCCATGACTTCCCGCCATTTGTCGATGGGGGTGGAGTGCACCGGGTCCATCGAGCCTGCGCTGACATGGCGCCAGTTATAACCGACGCCGGCTGCATTGATGAGGATGTCGATGCGGCCATACCTTGCGAGGCATTCGTTCACCGCCTTCTCGGCGCCTTCGGGCGTGGAGAGATCAGCCGAGACCACACTGCCTCGCCCACCCGCGGACTGCACCAGTTGCAGCGTCTCATCCAGGTTCGCCTGCGTGCGTGAGACCCCGCACACGGTCGCTCCCTCCTTCGCGAACAGCACCATGCAGCCGCGACCGATACCCGTGCCTGCGCCTGTGATCAGCGCGACCTTGTTGTCCAGACGACCCATCAAAAAATCCTCGTGTTGTCAGGCGGCGCCGAAGCGTCGCATCTGGAGTTTGAACTCAGGAGTGTTGATCTGCACCACCGCCGCCTGCGCCTGCTTCATGAGCCTCTGCACCTGGTCGAGCTCCGGCGTGGACAACAGGGGATAGGTGGTCTTGATGGGCCCGGCGGCCCGCATGCGTTCGAGATCCGTCGCCGGCACCAGTGCCCGCAGGATCAGCTCATCATCATCGTCCGTGCCGTACTGGCGCCGCAGCTCCTCAATCGAGGGCTGTGCCGGCGGATTGGCGCTGATCTCCCTGGCGCGCGGAGCCGCGAGGATACGGTCCAGTACATCGGGCTCGATTGGCGCAACGGTCTGGCCGTAGTGCCCACAGGCATACTGGATGACTTCATCCGGAATCACGGAATAGCGTTTGCCCGTGACGATATTGAGCACGGCCTGGATGCCGACCAGCTGGCTGAAGGGCGTGGCCATGCCCGGATAGCCGAGTTCGCGGCGCACCACGGCGGTCTCCTCGAAGACCTCGTTCAGGCGTTCGGACATTCCGTGCTTCGCGAGCTGCGCGCGCAGGGTGCCCACCATGCCCCCGGGGATCTGGTGATCAACCGACAGCACGTCGTACTCGGCAAACTGGTTGACCAGGAAGCCGGCCGCCTTGCCCACGCGTTCGAAGTGATCGGCCACGGGCTTCAGCTTGCGTGTGTCGATCCCATGCGTGTGGCCGCGGCGTTCGACATTGCCCGTCATCACCTCAATCGACGGCACGGCCGGACCATTGGCCAGCGGGCGCGAGCTCGTGTGCAGGATGGTCACGCCAAGATCGATGGCCGCGAGATAGGCCTGGACCGATTGCCCCAGACGGTTGTTGGAATGCAGTTCCAGCGGCTTGCCGCGCGCGCGGGCGAGAATCGCGGGTACCAGTGACTGGATGCGTGCGGCATCCAGCACCCCGGCCGTGTCGTACAGGAGCAGCGTGTCGATGTCGTCCGAGGCCGCAATCTCGGCAGCCTTCTCGGCGTAATAGGCATCGGTGTGTACCGGGCTCAGGGTATACATGATGGTTCCGGCCACTTCCGAACCGAACTGTTTCGCGATCCACGCCAGTCTGTGCATCTTGTCGATGTTGAACAGCACGTCATAGATCCAGAAGCTGCGGCAGCCATGCACGTTGAGCTGCCGCATCCAGGCGTCCATCAGGGCGTCCGGGGTGACGCTGAAGGTCACTGCCGCATTGGCGCGCATGCCGGCGCGGAGCTTGCTGCGCGGCATGGCGGCCACCAGCAGGTCAAGTCCGTCCCAGGGATTCTCGCGGCACTCGCGCACCAAGACCTCGAACTGCGATGAGCCGGTGAGATCAACCACCCGGTAACCGGTCTGATCGATGAGTGATGCAACCGGCAAGGCCATGCCGGCCTGCATGCGCATGCCCCACAGGCTCTGCTGCCCGTCACGCATGGTTTCATCCAGAAATTCGATGTGGGCCATGAGACTTACTCCTCGCGCTGACGGCCCACCAGCCGCAGCAGATCCTCGTGCAGTTCAAACCAGACCGTGTGGTAGCTGTCGATACGGGCATCGCTGACCCACTCGATGGCACCATCCTCCGCCTTGTCGAATGCCTTCCCGAGGGCATCCGCGTAATAGCGCAGGCGGGGTGCACCGCTGACCAGGCCCCGCAGCATCGGCTCGAACCGCTCATGCAAATCACCCAGGCGATCAATCACCACGGCATCGTAATCTTTGTTGCCATGATCGTTCGCGACACGCTGGCCGCCCAGGTCCATCGTCTGCCAGTCGGTAATGACCTGCTTCAGATCGCGATTGATGAGCTCGAAACGTTCATACGCCCCCATGAAAGAGGCATTGGCGCGCAGGTCACTTTCAAAGCGCGAATAGTTGCCGGCCAGAATGAGCTGCCCGGCCGGTGAGAGGAGGTAACGCCCTTGTGCCTCATTGACGCGTCCGGCGGCCACCAGGGATTGCAGCACGGGTTCCACCACAGCAAGCGGCAGGCCGGCAATGGCGGCAATGGCCGGCGGCTCGCCGTGCTTGCGGATGGCGGTGGCGTGCATCACCAGATAGGGAACGCGTGGTGACAGGCTGGTCGCCTGCTCGGCGCGACGCAGGGCCTCGATATCGTCCCGCGTGAGCCCGGCGCCCTTGTCCTTCAAGAGGCGCGACTGCCGCTGCTCCAGCTTGAACAGCTCATCCGCGAGCGGGGTGTCGTAGTGGTACTTCACCCAGTCACCACACAGATGCCGAAAACGGGGCTGGCAGACGTCGGGCACGAAATCCCGCGCCGTAGCCATGTACTCGTCAAGCGACAGCACGCCACGGGAAGTCTGGTAGCGATCGTTTTTCGCGGGCAGGTTGCTCGCACCGGGCCGCAGGGAGCCCACGGAGCGGGTCCAGTCACCATCGGCGAGCATGGAATACGGGAAATAGCTCAGCGATTTCGCCGGCTGGTCCGTGTGCTGCATCATGGCGTAGCTATGCATGACTTGCGTGGGCGTACTGATGTAGCCCACCAGCTCGCCCAGGAACAGATTGCCGTACTCGTCGTTCAGCAGCGGCCGGAAGCGCTCGGCGCGCTCGTCGATCAGCATCCAGTCGGCGGGATCATAGACTCCCGCAATCAGCGCGAACTCACGAATGACGCCGGAATAGGTCAGCGCGCCGGCATCCATCTGCTGGTCCCGCGTCCAGTTCGCCATCACGTGCCACAGGCGTGTGGTGGCGTTCTTGATGCGCTGGGTAAGGTCTTCGAAAGTGGCAATCAGCTCTTCCCGGCTGCCCATGCCGACCGGCTGGTGGCCATTGGACAGGGTGTCTGCGGTATAGAGCCCTACCGCCACCATGTTCTCGCCCTTGAGTTCCGGTACCGATTCGAAAGACCCCCAGTCATCGAGAAGATTGATGTGCACGCCCTCCACCACCATGGTGACGGTGAGATTGTTATAAGGGATCTCGCTGCCGATGCCATCGAGCCATGGCACCGTGGCCTCGGACAGCTCATTGAAGTCGCGCACCAGCATCTCGCGCTTGTCCGTGAGCTTGTAGGGGCCGTAGTTGTGCAGGGTCAGCCGGCTCTCGCAGGAGACGAGAAAGCCGTACTGCGCCACCGCTGCGAGGAATGACTGCGCAGCCTTGTGCAGGGGATCTCCATCCCGGCATTCGTAAGCATCGGCGTGAAAGACCTGCAGCCGCTGCTCCGGCATGATCTGCGCGCGGTGTCCTGCCTGGCGATTGGTGAGGTTGCCGTTGTTGCGATGCCAGGAAAGCTGGAAGCGTTTCCAGAAGTCCATGACATAGGCGACGTCCTCCACCGCATCGGTGGGCTTGATCACTCCCCAGTTGATCAGCATCTCGCGACCGAGCAGATAGAAGCAGGGAAAGCACCACGCCACGATCTTGATGCCCTGATTGCGCGCACGGTCACCGATCTCCTCGGCCGACATGCGCTCCTCGATTTTGCGCAACAGGACCGGGTAGCGATAAAAGGCATTGAGGTAGGAGAAAAGGATGTAGGCCGAAACGGGGAAGATTTTCGATTCCTGCACGGTGCGGGTGGCGCACAGCCAATAGATCTCGTCCGCGTTCTGCTGGATGAGATTGTTGGTCTCCAGCAGCTGGTCATAAGTAAGCTTGAAATCGGACATCAGGGTCTCCTCAACGGGTCAGGCGCCAGACCAGCGCGGGGGCATCGATGCCTTGTGCATAGTCTTCGCCCGTTTTGGCGCGCGCCGAGCTTTCCACTTCAAGGCGGTCGCCATCCTTGATGCCCGAAAGCCGCACGTTCATGAGACAGGGGATGCCGTACTCGCGCGTGAGGATGGCCAGATGGGACCGCGTGGTGCCGCCCGCGCAGAGCACTCCCTTGAATTTCTCCAGAACCGGTGCGGTCAGGGTGCCGCCCGAATCATCGACGATGGCAATGGTGTCCTCGGGCACGCCCTGGGTGAGGTATTCCATGACCTTCTCGCTGGTGCGGACATAACGGGCAATCCCCACGAGATTGTGGTCGCGAGTCACGACATTGTCTCCCGCGCCCCGCTGCTCACGACCCGCCGCATCGGCCGGCGCGACCGGAGCCCCCGGATGTTCAAAGCTGAAATCGGCCTGATAGAGGCCCGAATCCTTGTAGGCATCGGGGCGCTCCCGGGCGGAGGAAATGGCCGAGGGCTCGAAGCGATAACCGTTGGCGAGCAGTCGCTGCTCGATGGCGGCGATGTCCTCGCGCGTAATGAGATCGTAGGCGGCTCCAGCCACGAACTCCTTCCAGTCACCACCGGCTTCGGCAAAGCGCCGCCGAACCAGATCCTTCATCGCACTGTTGTAAGCCTCGACGAGAGGGAAGGTGGCTTCCCGGGCGTATTTGTCACTGTCGACGTAAAGTTTCGGCATCAAGCGGCCTCTATTCATTCTTCTCGCGTGAATTTCTCGCGCAGTTGCCTGCGTTCCTCCGGGCCCAGGCCATAACGCTGGCTGAGCATTTCGTCTTCTCCCCCGCAGCTCGCGATCGCCAAATCCAGTGCCTCGAACAGCGCATCGGCATAGCTTTCGCGGGTTTCCAGCAGGGGCATGACCAAGGGCGTGAGACTGGCATCGTCCCGCGAGGGAACGGCATATTTGCGTAACACCCTGCCGAGCTCCGCCGCAATGGGAAAGTAGCGATGCGAGAGCAGGAACTCATGTCTGAGGGTGCTGCGCGGCACGCCGAGCGCCATCAACATCAACACCACGCCCACACCGGTGCGCTCCTTGCCCGCCGAACAGTTGAGCAGGATGCCGCCCTGCCCGTGATTGAGCAAGGTATCGAACATCCGGCGGAAGTATTCGGCGAAATCGAGCACATACACCCGGAGCAGCGCCGCGATTTCTGCTGCCACCCGTTCAGGGTCGGAAGTCTCTTCGAACAGGCGGTGGAAGAAGTGCTGATCCGCTTTGCCGGGCGGTACCCCGATCGTCGAGAGCTTCGGGGCGTTGGGTAGGAGCGCGTTCTCGTGCACGCGCTCGGCTTCCAGACGGAAATCGCACACCGTGCGGATTCCAAGGCTGGCGAATTCCTCGCGAGCGACGGCACTGAGGCCGGACAAGTGCCCGGAGCGGAACAGGAGGCCCCATTTCACGCGGCGCCCATCCCGGGCTGCATAGCCCCCAATGTCGCGCAGATTGGTTGCGCCCTCGAGAGCCAGGTGACGTGCCCCCGAAATCACCGCGCGGCCGTGCCGGGGCACGAGGGCGAAGCAGGTGGGCAGCGGCAGGCCGTGCAGTGCGCAGCCGTCCTGCGCGGTCACCAGAGGGCTTTGGAAGTCGATGCTCCCTGGCGTGGCGCCAGCGAAGACTTGCACCGGCTGCTCCCCAAAGGCCTCCGACCAGTTGCAGCGATAGACCTTGTCTGCGGTGCGGATGATTTCAATCGAGGTGACGGGATCCATGGGGGGATTATCCCGAGCCCTGCGGCAGGCTGTCACCCCATGCGGTGAGAGCCCGTTACCAGCCGGCTTGCCCACCACGGGTGCGTTGCCCCGTGCTGTCGAGGCGAAGTTCGCCGTCTGTGGCCTGGGGGCTCCCTGGGAGCGGTATCGCTGCCAGCACATAGTCGGTCCGGGACGCACTCAAGATGCGCAGGTCATAGTATTTCCGCTCGCCATCCAGCGGGGCCTGTGTGGGGAAGATACCCGGCGCACCGTCGAGCGATCCCCGCCAGTGGTGCCGGCGCCCACATAGGTACCGTTGGCAATCTGAAAGCGCTCCATGGCGTTGGCGAGGCTGGTCAGGGCGCCGGCTGCATCCGTGCGTCGGGACTTGCGCATCTGTTCCTCATAGGCCGGATAGGCGAGTGAGGCAAGGATGGCGACAGCCGCCACGACCGCCATCAATTCGATGAGGGTGACACCGCGCGAGAAACGGGGGCTACTAAGGTTCACTCCGTCCGCCAGTACGTGCGCACCGGTGAGCGGTTCGCGATCCGGGTGTCAATCCGCACGGTGCCTACGAAGACCAAGGGATCGCCGGGTCGGGATGCCGAGGGATCCCCAGACCCCGTGTCAGGGAAGAAAATCGTCACGCCGGGCGGCAGCCCCCCTTGCGCAACACCTGGGCGCGATCGAGTCGGGAGAGGTCGGTACCGTCATGATCCGGGTTGCGGTCGATCACCGGTGTACCGTCTGTGGCGTTCAGCACATAGACCCGACCGACTCCCTGTTCCGGCGCGAAACTGGCTGATTGGTTCGAACTCGGCGTGTAGGTGGTGAAAAGAATCTGCCCTGCAAAGGTAAGGGGACGTTCCAGCACCTTTTCGCCGACAAACGTGCCACTCGTCATCTCGTTCAACCACAGATACCAGCCGCCGCCCCACTCGTTGCTGCCATTGCCAGCGATCGCCCGCACGCTCACGGGGGCGCCACGCTTGATGGCTTCGCTGCGCGCAAGATTAAGGGCGGTGAGAAACTGGTGGGCGTCCGCCAGGAGGCGATTCTGCCTCAGGGTCGCGGCGAAGCCGGGGACTGCAACCGCGATGAGCACGCCGGCAACCAGCAAGGTCGCCATCAGTTCAAGCAAGGTGAACCCGCGGGATCGGCCGAGGGGGGACACTGTCACGGAAGCTTTACCGGGTGGGCTCATTCTTGTTCTTGTGCGGATATTTCCCGACCTGTCTGAGTACACGCTGCGGTGAGGCACGTGCAATCGCATTCAGGTACGGGTGGGTCAGGACTGTGACGGAGTTGGCAGAACACCGGCTTTCAGAAAGTCCGAAAGACCGTCGGTAAGAGCCTGGGCTGCATGCGCCGGGGAAAACCACCCGTTCTCGTCGGTGGCCGGGCAGCACAGGATGGCGTCAAACAGGCCCGCAAGTTCGCCTCGCGCATGCTCTTCACACGAGCCACAGAGCGCGAGCACGGGGATTCCGGCAGCCTTCGCCAGGCGCGCGACATGTGCGGGAGCCTTGCCCTCAAGAGTGGAGCGATCGAGTCGTCCCTCGCCGGTCACCACGAGGTCCGCGCCCTGCAGCAGCTGCGGCAGTTCTGCAGTTTCCATCACGAGTCGGGCACCCGGTTCCGGCGCTGTATCAAGAAACGCCATCAGCGCTGCGCCGGCGCCCCCGGCCGCTCCGGCACCTGCCCGCGTCCCCACATTGCGCCCGAGGCGGCGTTCGATGAGGTGATGGAAGTGGGCCAGACCTTCTTCCAGAAAGAGCACGTTCGCAGGGGTCGCTCCTTTCTGGGGGCCGAACACGGCGGCTGCACCACGACTTCCCAGGAGCGCATTTTCCACATCGCTCGCCACGCGCAGGCTGATACCGCGCAATCGGGGATCGAGATCCGCGACATCGAGATCGGCCACGCGGTGCAGGTCACCGCCCGTGAGCGGAGTCACCAGCGCGTGTCCTGCGGCATCGAAGAAGCGCACGCCCAAGGCCTGCATCATGCCAAGGCCCCCGTCGACGGTGGCGGAGCCTCCAAGGCCGAGGATCAAGCTATGCACGCCATGGTCCAACACATGGGCGAGCAGTTCGCCAGTGCCGCGACTGGTGGTGTGCAAGGGATTGCGTTGCGAAATGGGCACGAGGGCAAGACCAGAGGCAGCGGCCATCTCGACCACTGCCGTTTTCCCATCCCCCAGCAAACCCCAGGTAGCGGCTTGCGCTGTACCCAGCGGCCCGGTCACGGTGTGGGTCAGGCGTTGTCCCCCTCGCGCGGAGAGCAGCGCCTCCACCGTGCCGTCGCCGCCGTCCGCCATGGGCACGCAGAGACAAGTGCCGTCCGGAATGGCGAGTCGGAAGGCCGCTGCCGTGAGCCTTGCGACCTCTGCGGCGCTCAAGCTCTCCTTGAAGGCGTTTGGCGCTATCAGGACCCGCATGGCTGGCGACGGATGCGAGCTTCGTCCGAGGAGTTGCTTGCCTTGCACCAATGTCAGGGTCAGGCGAGCCCGTGCTGTCTCAGTGCCGCGTCTGCCGTCTGCTCGATGAGGGTGGCGATGGTCATGGGGCCCACGCCGCCGGGCACGGGCGTGATGAGACTCGCCCGCTCATAGGCGGCGGCATAGTCCACATCCCCCTTGTTGCCCTCGCTGTAGCCCGCATCCACGACGACTGCACCAGGTTTCACCCAGTCGCCCTGCACGAAATGCGCCTTACCGACGGCCGCGACGATGACGTCCGCCTGTCGCACCAACGAAGCCACATCCCGGGTGCGGGAGTGAGTGATGGTGACCGTGGCATTGGCTTCCAGCAGCATCGCGGCCATGGTAGGCGCGCAGCAGGCTCATGATCCCGGCAGGGGTACAGGAGCCGAAGACATCGAGACCCAGCCACATCAGTCCCAGGCCCGTGGCAGTCACGCCATCCACGTCCTTGACCGGCGTGATGGCTTCGAAGGCGGCGCGTTCATCGATATGGTGGGGCACCGGGTGCTGCAGCAGGATGCCATTGACGCTTACATCGCGGGCGAGGCGCCCGATTTCCGCCACCAGCTCGGCGGTGGTGGTGGAGGCCGGCATTTCCACCGGCAGCGAGGTCATGCCGATATCGGCACAGCGCTTGCGCTTCATGCGCACATAGGTGGCCGAGGCCGGATCGCTGCCCACCAGCACCGTCGCGAGGCACGGCGTTACCCCTCGTTCCTGCTTGAGGCGTTCCACCTTGGACTGCGCGCGGTCGAGCACTGCCTGCGCGACCCGCCTGCCATCCATTACCTTGGGATCATGCACGCCATCGTTCATGCGGGGCTCCGGCTCTGTCATGTGGAAAAAGGGTCGCCATGGTACTGCATGCGGCCGGCCCCAGCTGTAATCGGGTAGCATTGCGAGTCATCTTTACACCCATCCGGACGGCTCCGCATGTCAGACATCGAAATCGCGCAGGCAGCGCACAAGGAACGCATCATCGATCTGGTCGGCCGCACCTGCGGCATCGAGCCGGAGCATCTGGTGCCCTACGGGCACTACAAGGCCAAGCTCTCGCTGGACTACATCCGCGCCTTGGAAAACCGCCCCGATGGCAAGCTCATCCTGGTCACCGCCATCAGCCCGACGCCGGCGGGTGAGGGCAAGACCACCACCACGGTCGGTCTGGGTGACGCAC
>Ga0194129_10009987_pt1 | contig 10461 bp, 9 predicted proteins | sample TA2KigCa35mmetaG_FD_150862 | JGI IMG/M metagenome (GOLD analysis project Ga0194129, IMG submission 150862) | Freshwater microbial communities from Lake Tanganyika, Tanzania - TA2015038 Kigoma Deep Cast 35m | ecosystem: Environmental > Aquatic > Freshwater > Lake | place: Tanzania: Lake...
ACCGTAGGCTTGCAGTTCATTTTCTATCAAAAAATTAATGAGGTCAGTGTGGCTCATCCCAGCCTCTGCTGCTTGAGCAAAGAGAAACGTCGATGGAGCCATGCCCGTAAGGGTGTTAGGGTCAACAATAACAATACGACCATCATCGCTGACAAAACCATCTATGCGTGAGAGCGTAGTAAAACCAAGCACTTTGGTTGTTTTTTCGCATGCTTCAACAATGCGCTCACTAACGGCTGGTGTGCAGCGTGCCGGGGTAATTTTGAGAGCGCGGCCAGGCATATATTTTTGTTCGTAGTCAAAAAAAGCTGTTTGATCTTCTAATACTACTTCGGTAAGGGGTAGGGGGAACCAGTGTCGTGTAACAACGCCGTCCGTGTTAGTCATTTTTTCTAAAAGAACACAAACAAACTCCATGCCGTTAATTTTTTCTTCTACCAATACCGCTTGGTTTTGTTTTTCATCGATGGTGGCAGCGTGTAGGATGGCAGGTAGGAGTTCTTCTGGTTTGTTAATGACCGCTATGCCAAGGCTTGATCCTTCGTGGGACGGTTTTACAACAACGGGAAGCGAGACGTGTTGTTTGGCAAGATCTGCAAGTACTTGTTCAGTAGTTAGCGTTACAAGCTGGTGAGGTGCTATGACTACACCATGTGCAACATTAACGCCGGCATGATTGAGAAGCTCTTTTTGCCGTGCTTTATCCATCCCCAGTGCGCTGCCTAGAACTTTGGTGCCAAGATAGGGAATATTGAGTACTTCAAGCATTCCTTGGATAACACCGTCTTCCCCATAGCGCCCATGTTGGGCAAGGTAAATGAAATCAACCAGTTGTTTGAGTTGCCCCCACACTAGTTTTTTTGCTTCTGTTGGGAGCCGATGACTAAAATCACTAATTTTTCCACGATGTAAAAAATGCTGAGGCAGGTGGTAAAGGGTACCATCGGCGGTTTGGAAGAGAGGGATAATGGTGTACCGTTCTGTGTCGAGATGGTCACAAATAGTTCGTCCTGAATTAAATGATACTTCACGCTCAATGGACCGGCCGCCCATGAGGACGCCGACGCGTAGTTTCTGCCTATTCACAAAATCCCTTATCACCAAAAAATATATTAATTATCAGCAGCGTATAACTGTTTTATGGCGCTTACTGGATCAGGATGCCCGAAAATTGCGGTTGCAATAGCGACATGGTTTACCTGATGTTTGCGCACTAATGGTAGTGTATCATGATTGATACCACCATCAAGGCAGAGTATAGCATGATTTGAAACAAGCTGCTGCATCTTTCTGAGCGTTGCAATTTTATCAAGTACTTCGGGAATAAACGTCTGCCCAGAAAAACCGGGGTAAACAGTCATGAGCAAAATCATATCAAGTGCAGTCAAGACTTCATGTATTTTTTCGGGTGCTGTATTAGGATTTATGGCGAGCCCTGGGTGAAGTCCGGCTCCTTTGATAAGATCGATCATACGCTTGGCGTGAGCATGATCTTGAATTGCTTCATAGTGAAAAATAATAGTATCACCGTGCTGCAGCTTAAGGCGTGATAGCCACATTTCAGGGTTATCCACCATGAGATGTACATGTATCGGAAGCGGCGTTGCTTGTCGGATAGCATTAACAAATGCTGGGCCCCATGTGAGGTTAGGTACAAAATGGTCATCCATAACATCGAGGTGATAACCATTACATACACGATCAAATAGGGTTAGTGTTTTTTCTAGGTTCAATAAATTTGATGAAATGAGTGATGGGTAGATATGCATGATATTTTTCTCCTCGTCGTTCCAGCTTTTCAATCGGTAATTGCTGTTCCCATCGTGACGGCGGTTTCGTAGCCTTGTAAAGAATGCTTTATAAAATGCTCTTTCAGGGCGATTGTATCACGCTCGCATAACAACACAATAGTAGAGCCACCAAAGGCAAACATACCAATATCGTCACCACGTTTGATGGTGTCGCCAACGTTGCACTGGATGATAATACTCCCCACAAACAAAGCTCCTACAGCTACTAAAGCAATAGTGCCGTGCGTAGGGGTTTTTAGCATAATAACAATGCGCTCATTGCTCGTGAGTGGTAGGTACCCGGCCATAAAAACCGTAGGGTTAACTGATTCAAGTTTGCCGGCAATGCGGATAATGTGTTCAATAACCCCATCTATTGGGGCATGGAATCGGTGATAATCGTACGGGGCTAACCGAAACATGCAGAGTGTACCGGCATTGAATGTTTTCGCTAATAATGGGTTGCCTAAAAAAGTAGTCAGATTAAAAGCGTGTTCTTTGATAAAAAAAAGCGTAAGGGGCGTTAAGCTCGGAATAACGAATAATTTACTATCGGCTGGGCTTATAAGCGCAATAGGATTTTTTGGTAGAGGGCGAGCATGGGGCTTGAAGGCGCGTATGAAAAAATCATTAAAAGAGCTGTATCCTCCGGGGGGGATTACAAAATCATTCATATCGATTTTGTAAGCTTCTATAAATGAGGGAATGAGGTGCCTGCTAATCCGTGCATTGTGGTACCACCCTAGTGCGGTAGCAGCTTTGCGATTAGTAATGAATAAGCGCAGTACTTTGCCGAGCGTTGAATGATAGAACCAACGTTGGGTAGTAAAATTAAGATTACGCTCAGGGACTAAGGTTTCCCCTTTGTAGTATAAAATAGCGGGGGGATGTAAGGCGTGCTTCATGCTGCTTCATCAAGTATGGAGGCATAAACTGCATATAATTTAGTAGTTACTGTTTGGGCAATATGTTCAATGAGCTTTGGCAGCTCTTCCCAACTTTCTGAGGGAGTATATAACACTAAACCGCCGTTTATCTGGTCTAGGGGAACATCTGCTGTATCACTTGATAATGACTGGTCCATAAGCCAATCGGTAACTATAAGTCCTACGCGTATTTTAATGGCTTGGCATATAGCATCTTTTTGCATTTTTATATCTGCTAGCGCTTTAGTAAGTTGAGGATTATCTGCTTTTTTTTGTTCGCGTTGTTGTTTGCGATCGGTAACTACCGCGGCTGCGGTTGCAAGGCTAATCCCTACTGTATGTAAAATACCTTGCGTTATAGGATTTTGGGTAACGGTACCAATAGCGTTTCCTACTTGCATACAGGTTTGTGCTAGACCATTCAGTAACAAAGCTGCGGTGGTAGAGTATCCACGGATTGATACTTCTTGTGTATATGTGGGCGCTCGCGAAATGATGTCATAGTGGGTTTTGAGTATAATTTGTTGAATAGGAATGGCAATGCTGCCTGCAGAAACGGTGACTGTTGTTGTTTGGAGGGGTGCTACCATCAGCGCCAATAGTAATATCATTTTTTTCATCATTATCCTTATGCAAAGGTTATTATAAACGACTTTCAAGAGAAAGAGAGTGACTAAAGTCGAGATGATCATCCTCCATACAGCGCTCATTGTGTAACAGCGTTAATGCTTGAATGTTCAGGCCACTATCCCGAATAGTTTTGCATAAGCTTTCAATGATAAGCCACTTATTTTTTATTGATAACTCTTTAGAAAGGAGCACATTGTCAAAGGAAACATACGCCTCGTTAGTGCTACCTGCAACGGATACGGTAGTAACTGCTATATGAGGACGAACGAGATGCGCATCTTGCAGTACATTGAGCCATTGTTTAACCACCTGCTTGAGCGTTTGCGCTGGATCTTGTTCGTGCCAGAGAGCGGTGCTTTCTTCACGTACCCAGGTATTATTTTTAAAATAACTAATGGTGAGTTGTTTTTGATATGTTTGGGGGGTTGTTTTAGTAGTGGTGGTCGTTGGCGAAAAAGGAAAATAGGCAATGTGAATAATCAGCCAATTACGTTGTAGCATCAGAAATAAGAAGCCAATGAGCACAAAAAAGCTTGAAAGTAACAAGAGACGCTTGGTGCTCACAGCTTAATCCCCATTGTTAAAAAATCAGCTTTTCCACTTTCGGTTCTTCGGTATGAATCTTCTTCCATATGAAAGGTAGAAAATTCGAACAGTTCAGTATTTTCAATGGCAGAGAGTCGATGCCAGACAAGAGGAATAATGTGTGCTACATCTCCTGGTAGCATAATGCGTTGCTCATACTTTCCATTTGTTTCTGTTTCAAGTACTAGGCGTCCCGATTGTAAATAAAATGTTTCATCTTTGATTTTATGGTGATGCCACGAGCATTGAAATCCTCCCTTAAAAACCATTTTTTTACCGCAGTATTGTGCATTATTGGCAATCCACTCTTCATGCCCCCAAACTTTTTCAACAATACATTGCAGTTGCTGGGGTTTTACGACAAAACCTAGACGTGTTTCTTGTAGCATATGTTATCCGATATTTTTTAACACCGCTCACCCTGGCCTGGTTGAACGGGCGAAGTCCACCGGACGAGAAAGAGCGGGGGTGTTAAGACAGCTCTGCTTGTTGTACTGCGAGCAGTTTGCTCTGTTTTAGCAGATTTTTCAAGTAAAGGGCAATTCCATCTATAGAATCACATAACCACGGTGCATAGGTATCTGGCTGCTCATGGACATCATGTATGACGAATTCAAAAGGAAGCCATACACTAGGGGTAATTTGGTTGATATGCTCAGTGGTTTCCGTATTAATGATAGCAATAATTAAGTGATCTACATGATGCATTATATCAAGTGTGTGTTTGGCTGGCGAAATAAAAGCCTCATACAGTTCTGCTTCAATGGCCAAAGCTGTAAGAAAATGATGAGCAACTTCACGTGGTTTTGCTAAAACAGGATTATGCGATAGTACATAGGGCGATTCCCATTGCGGTGACTTATGCAAAAGGATTTTACGCTGATCATTAATTATCAATATCCCGATATATTCTTCGTTTTCGCTTGAGCGAAGCACATGAGCAAGCTCTTTTTCTTTCATGGCCATCCGAACCGACGTAGGAGGGTTTGATACTCACAACACTGGTCTAGTTTTACGGCAAATGGATGCAGCCGTCAAATAGTAGTAATTTTTTCTGGAGCATTCCGATATACACGAAAATAGGCATCATTAAGTGTGGCGCAAATAAAGCCATGCTTTTGCATAGCTTTATACGTTTGCGAATCTTCAAGAAAGTGGACAATGCGGGGGGATGGGTCAACCAGGACGGTAGTGATATTTTTCATTTGCAAAGATTGAATAATTTCAACCAGTGCCTCTGCTCCGTCAGCATCTATAAAGTGCATGCCATGGATATCAATGACTACATTGGTAATGCTGGGAGGAATATTATCTAAGTGCTTTCTATGGGCACGAGCATTGATATAGGCCAATGGTCCCTTGATGCTATAGACCATCGTATCATTACTTGATTGCTCCCGCAGCGATTGCACCATAATTTCGTGATCTCCTTGTGAAAATTTTTCCATAAGAATAAGCATGGCCATTACAGCTCCTAGAAGAATGCCAACTACTGGATCATCGTAAATGGTTACAAAGGCTACCACTAAAGCGAGAGCAAAATGTTTTTTATCATGTTTATATAAGTGCGTAAAATGCTCCATTTGTAGCATGCGAAAGGATACGAACATTAAAATGGCTGCAATAACTGGTAGCGGCAGGAATGCAAAATAAGGTAGTACAAGGCATGAAATCAGTCCGATACAGATACTGGCAATCGCTCCAGAAAATTTGCTACTACAACCGCTGCGGATATTTAAAGCAGTACGTGCCAGCGCAGCCGTTGCGGGCATGCCCCCTGCAAAGCCGGTGATAATATTTGAGAGCGAAAGGCCAAGCATCTCTTGGCGTTTATCGTGTTTTGTTTTGGTCATCCCATCAGCAATCCGTGCAGAAACGAGTGTTTCGAGAATAGAAATGACGGCAATACAAAAGGCAGGCATGAGGTAAGCAAATCGAAATTGAAAAACGGGTACTTGGAACACCGTTACATCAATAGTGCCGTATTTACTACTCAGTGTTTGTAACGACCAGGGAAGCAAGCCAGTACTGCAACAGTACCCTATGAGGATCCCAACTGGTGCCAATACAATAGAGCCTGGCAAGCGAGGAAATTTGAAGGCAAAGAACATAAGGCCAGCAAAAAATGCTGCAAAAAGACTTAGAGCCGGCAGATGCGTTGAGGGCAGAAGATGAAAAATAGTGAATGCTTTTGCTACTAGATTAGGTGCTTTTATGGGGCCCATTAAGCCCAGCGCAGACTCCAGCTGATTTATAATAATCATTCCTGCAATACCCAAAATGAATCCGTATAGCGCGCTGCTCGGAATAAACATTAAATAACGTTCAAGATGCAGTTGATAACAGCCATAGATAATAATGCCTGAAAGAATGGCAAGCATCGGCAGGCAGTCTATACCAAAGTGGATGGAATAAGCACTCAAAAGTCCAGCCAAGGCCCCGGTAGGACCGGTGATATTAAAATCGCTGCCGCCAGCAAGTGATGCTACAAAGCCCGCCCAAATAGCAGTGATAATTCCCATTACCGGTGTAGCACCAGAAGCAACGGCTAGTGAAATACAAATGGGGACAGAAACAAGCCCAACGGTGATGCCTGAAAGCAAATTTGCACGAATCTGGTTTAGCTCGCTTTTAATCATGGATACTCTTTGTACATAGATGGTGGAGAGGGTGGGATTTGAACCCACGATACCGGTTTCCCGGTATAGCCGCTTTCGAGGCGGCCGCTTTCAACCACTCAGCCACCTCTCCAAAATGTATCACATTGTCGTTTATTAAAACATAGATGGATTATATATTTTTAACCACTACTTTTTATTCAAAAAAGCAGCGTATTAAACGTAGGTTTTGATATTTCAATAACTATTTGCAATCTCTGTAATTATGCAGGTATCATTATGTGTCATTTTAAGCTAGAAATAGTATTTTTTGAAGAAAAATAAAAACAAACATTTAAGCTGGGCTGTAAGTCCTGGACTGAGAGGGTGTCATGGTCACATCTACTACACGAGCACTTGTTTTAGCAGCGGGCAAATCAAGCCGCTTTAAGACCAAAAAAAGTAAATTACTATCAAACATCTGCGGGCAAGAAATGTTACTCTATCCATTGCGTGCATTGGAAGCTCATAACATTCCTATTACGCTTATTTTAGGCCATCAAGCAGAAGAAGTGGAAGCGGCAGTTAAAGCTGCAGCGGTTAAAGATGTCTCCATTATTTTACAAAAAGAGCAATTGGGGACTGGGCATGCAGTGTTGTGCAGTCAAGAAACCTGGGATGCTGATAATATTCTCATTCTTTATGGCGATATGCCTCTTATTAATAAAGAAATTATTGAGCAGCTTCTTACTGAACATGCACGGTCTGGCGCTGCCATAACTATGAGCACAGCCTATGTACTTGATCCAGCCGGGTATGGCCGCGTACTGGAGCATGATGGGGTTGTTGAGATTGTAGAAGAAAAAAACTGTACCGCTGAGCAGCGGTTAGTCAATCGCATTAATGCTGGTGTGTATGTTATGAGGAAAGATTTTTTAGCCTCACATATTACTCAGTTGCATAAAAATGCGGTAACTGGTGAGCTCTACCTAACTGACCTTATTGCTATGGCTTCACAAGAAAAGTTGGGCGTAAAAACTGTTTCTGTTCCTTATGATGTGGTGCGAGGCGTTAATACCTTGCAAGATTTATGGGGTGTGGAGCAGATTAAACGTTCTGAATTTATCAAATTGTGGATGGCCGAAGGAGTGCGTTTTGAATTGGCGCAGAGCATTCACATCGATATCAATGTCAAAATTGGTGCAGGTTCTTTTATAGGAACTGGGGTACATTTGCTTGGTAACACGGTGATTGGAGAAGAATGCTTTGTTGGGGCGTTTACTATTATTGAAGATTCGATTATTGCAGAAAATACTACCATTCATTCACATTCAGTTGTCCAACATAGTACTATTGGTAGCAATGTACATGTTGGTCCATTTGCCCGCTTGAGGCAAAATGTGACGGTTGGCAATGATGTACAAATCGGTAATTTTGTTGAAGTAAAAACAGCAACAATTGGCCAAACCAGCAAGGTAAAGCATTTGTCCTATTTAGGTGATGCTACCCTTGGTGCCAGTGTGAATATTGGTGCAGGCACGGTTACATGCAATTATGATGGTGTAAAAAAAAGTGAAACAGTTATTGAAGATGGGGCGTTTGTTGGGAGTAATAATACTCTCATTGCACCAATTGCAGTGGGCAAAAATGCTTATACTGCAGCAGGGTCAGTGGTAAATATGGATGTTCCAGAAGATGCTTTGGCTATTGGCCGTACCCGTCAAGAAAATAAACTTGGTCATGCAAAAAAGCTACGTGAAGCTATGAAAAAAGAATCTAGCAAGGCACATATCGAAAAAATGAAACCAATTTGTCATGATGGTGATGATGAGATTATTCAGTTTCGAGGAGCCGTTAAAACAGACCCTGATCAGAAAATAGGCTTTGAATAAAGATGAAATTTTTCCACACCGCGGATATACACTTTGGGGTTGAAAATTACGGTAAAATAGATCCAGTAACCGGCATTCATACCCGGTTACTGGATTTTGCAAAAAATCTAGACCTGTTAGTGGATCAGGCTATAGCTGAAAACATTGATTTTGTGATGTTTTCTGGTGATGCCTACAAGACAGCAAACCCAACACCAACGCAACAAAAAATGTTAGCCCAGCGTTTTTTACGGCTCCAGCAGGCTGGCATTCCGATTGTCATCATTGTTGGTAATCATGATCATCCCTTGAGCTTTGGTAAAGCCAATGCGTTGGATGTATTTTCATATCTTCCTGTTGATGGTTTCTATGTTTTTTCACGGCCAGGCATGCACGTTATTCAGACTAAAAGTGGGCCGGTACAAATTATTGGTATTCCTTGGCCAACACGCAATCACGTGGTGACTTTGCAGCAGCATCATCATAAAAATAATACAGAAATTGCTGCCTACCTTTCAGAAAGTGTGGGTAATATTATTGCCCAACTTACTGCGCAACTTGATCCCGAAATCCCAGCGGTATTAGGTGGCCATTTGACTGTTAGTTCAGGTATTTTTTCTGGCTCAGAAAAATGCGCCGTATATGGTACTGATGCCGTATTTTTACCATCTCAGCTTGCCGTTGCACCGCTTGATTATGTTGCTTTGGGGCATCTTCATCGGTTTCAAGACTTAAATATGGGTGGGATTCCGGTGGTGTATGCGGGCTCCATAGAGCGGGTAGATTTTGGTGAACGCAAAGAAGAAAAAGGGTTTGTTTCTATTGAAATAGCAAGAGGCTCTGATGGTAAGAGAAAAACTACCTATCAGTTTCACGTCTTGCCAACACGACACATGCTTCAAATAGATGTTCCCTTAGATCACTTAAAAGATCAGACCGAACAACTTTTAAGAGCAATTGAACAGCATATGCTGGATGACGCCATTGTAAAAATTGTGTATCACCTACCAGTTGGTGCTCAGGATCGCGTTGATCTGTCTGTAGTACTTCGTGCTTGCCAAAAAGCTATGTATGTAGTTGGCGTTATTCCAGTCCATCAAATTGCCCCCCGTGAGCGGCGAGCAGCACTTAAAATTGATATGGATTTTACTACATTACTTAATCGCTATTTTGAAACAAAAAATCTTTCGGTAGAAGAAAAAACAGCTTTGATGGATAAAGCATTTATGCTGCAGCATGAGCTTGAAGCAAAAACTACTGAGCAGGAATCCTAGTAGAAAAAAATTAATGCCTCTTTTTCGGCGGCAGTGTTTTTTTGATGCCCTTATAATTAAAACATGATGATAAAAACATGCGTACTATAATTGAGGGAACCAATGATAACTGTTGAAATGAAAGAAGAATATTATCAGGCTTTAATTGATAAAAACGCTTCTTATGAAGGTATGTTTTTTGTTGGCGTTACTACTACTGGTGTATTTTGTCGGCCGATATGTCCAGCACGAAAACCAAAATTTGAGCATTGTGAATTTTATACAACTGTGCAGGAGGCATTGCTTGCTTCGTTCAGACCATGCAAGCGATGTCGGCCGTTGTCTCATCCTCACCAAGTTTCTCCATTGATTCAAACACTCGTATCGGCTGTTGAGGAAAACCCTGAAAAGCGATGGACTGCCCAAGATTTTCAAACATTATCTGTGGATGCATCAACAGCGCGTCGACACTTTCAAAAGCGTTTTGGGATGACATTTGTTGCATACGCACGAGCACGGCGAATGGGATTGGCTATGAAGCAAATAAGAGCAGGTGATGCAATAATCGAAGCGCAATTTTCAACAGGATATGAATCAAGTAGTGGTTTTAGGGATGCATTTTCTAGGATTATGGGCGCCGCCCCAACAAAATTAGGTCAGGCTATTATTTTAAAAGCATCATGGCTTGACTCTCCACTTGGTCCTATGCTTGCAATAGCAGATGAAGAACATTTGTATCTTTTGGAATTTGTTGACCGTCGTGGTTTAGAGCGTGAAATTCAACGTATGCGTCAGCGAATGAAGCTGCA
>Ga0194129_10009988_pt1 | contig 10461 bp, 8 predicted proteins | sample TA2KigCa35mmetaG_FD_150862 | JGI IMG/M metagenome (GOLD analysis project Ga0194129, IMG submission 150862) | Freshwater microbial communities from Lake Tanganyika, Tanzania - TA2015038 Kigoma Deep Cast 35m | ecosystem: Environmental > Aquatic > Freshwater > Lake | place: Tanzania: Lake...
GCCGGCGAGCAGGCCGCGCCACGCCGACGATGACACCGGCGGCTGCTCGTCGACCCAGCGCCGTACGCGCTCGAGGGCCGTCATGGCCCGCGCGGCGGGCGGGTTGGGTGCGGGCGCCTCAAGCGGGCCGCGCAGCACGAAGACCTCTCCGGGGATCGCCGCGCCGCGGCGGGCGGCATCGACGAGGGCGTCGACGAGCAGCTGCCCGGGGGGCCGCGAGTGCAGGAACGGACCGACGCCGGCGAGCGCGGCCTGCACGAACCCGTCGAAGACGACGGCGCCGTCGATGGTGACGCGCCACGACCGCGCATCGACGAACACCTCGAGCCGCGTCGACGCGACGGTGTGCAGCGACGGCCGCAGCAGCGCGGCGATGAACGGGGCGTCCAGCGTCGCGCCCTGCGCCGCCGCCGCCGCCAGCAGCTCGTCGAGGGACGCGCCGGCGACGTCGTCGATGGCCACGAGCCGGCGGTCGCCGTCGTCCCACTGCTCGCGCACCGCCGTGGCTCCACCGCCAGCGGCGAGGAGTCTTCGCCAGCGGCGCAGCGGGTCAGGGCCCGAGAGCCCGAGCAGCCGTCGGGGCGGACCACCAGGATCGTCGACGGGGACGCAGCGCGCGCTCCGCGGCCCCTCGTCGAAGACCACCCAGCGACCGGCGACAGCGACGTCGGTGTCAAAGCCAGCGGCGTCCGGCACAACGACGAGCCGCAGCCGCAGGTCGTCGCGAACGTCGATGACGTCGCCGTCGATGAGGTCAAAAGGGTTCTCCCCGAGCGGGCGATCCCGAACGAAGACGCCGCCCCCAGCACGCGCGCTGACGACGACTTGATCACCCTCGTCCGCGAATGCACACAGCGCGTGACGACGACGGGGCGACACGACGCTGACGTCATCGTGGGCGGCGGAGCCGACCACGAGGGGGCGGCCGGCGCGGATCCGAACGCGCTCGCCGGGACGCAACGAGCAACGTACGTCGGTGGCGCAGTCGACCAGCTCGAGGAACGCGCGCACGTCGATGACCGCTATTCGACGTCGGACTTGACATGGCCGCGCGCCAGCTCGCGCACGAGGCGCTCCTGCAGCTCGAGCGCCGAGTGCGTGCCCATGCTCTTGAGCAGCTCGTTGCGCGCGGCGGCCTCGACGATCACGCCCATGTTCCGGCCCGGCCGCACGGGCACGGTGATCAGCGGCACCTCGACGTCGAGGATGGTGAAGAAGCGCTCGTCGAGCCCCAGGCGGTCGTACTCTTCGTCGGCGCGCCACTCGACCAGCTCGGCGACCAGATCGATGCGCTTCTTTTCGCGCACCGCCGACACGCCAAACAGGTCCTTGACATTGATGATGCCGAGGCCGCGGATCTCGAGCAGGTGGCGCGTCAGCCCCGAGCCCTGCCCATACAGCGTCTCGGCGCCACGTCGACGGATCGTGACGATGTCGTCAGCGACCAGCGGGTGGCCGCGCTGCACCAGGTCGAGGGCCAACTCGCTCTTGCCGATGCCGCTCTTGCCGAGCAGCAGCACGCCGACGCCCGACACCTCGAGCAGCACGCCGTGCATCGTCGTCTGCGGCGCCAGTCGGTCTTCGAGCCAGCCCTCGATGCGCGCGATGAGCACGTCGGTGGTCTGCGGGGTCGACAGCAGCGGCGTGCCGCTGGCCTCGCAGGCGTCGATCAGCTCGTGGGCCACCGCCATGCCCTTGGTGCAGACGATCATCGCCGGCTCAACGCCACAGAAGGCCTCGCAGCCGGCCTTTCGCGCCGCCGGGGCCTGCTTGTCGAGGTAGGTCAGCTCGGTGGAGCCGAGGATCTGCACGCGGTTCTTCTGGACGAAGTCGACGTAGCCGGTGAGGGCCAGCCCGGGCTTCTGGATGCGCACGGCATTGATGACGCGCACGAAGCCGGCGCGCCCGGCGAGCAGCTCGAACTGCAGATCGGCAGCGGCGCTGTCGACGATCTCGGCGACCTTGACCGACTTCATGTCCACCCCACAGACGCGGCACGTGCGCGTGACGGCGCGACGACGACAACGACGGGTTCAGCCGTAGCGTGCATCCTCGGCAGCGAGGATCGAGAACAGCTCGTCGCCCGACGGGGCGGCCAGCAGGCGCGGCGTCACCGTCGCATCGGAGAAGATGCGGCTGGTGCGAGCCAGCGCCTTGAGATGCAACCCCGCGCCGTTCTCGGGGGCCAGCAGCGCGACGAAGATCTGGCTCTTCTTCCCGTCGGGGGCGCCGAATTCGACACCGCCTTCGGACACGCCAAGGCAGGCGAGCACGCCGTCGAGCCGCTCGATCTTGCCGTGGGGGATGGCGAGACCGTCCTTGATGCCCGTCGAGTGCATGCGCTCGCGCTCGAGCAGCACGCGCACGACGCGGTCTTCATCGGCGATACCCAGCTCGGTGTTGCACTCGCGCTGCACGAAGCCGCGGTGCACCAGCTCGCGCAGGACTTCGTCTCTCGCCGTCGCTTGCAGGCGGTGGATGACGCGCCCGGGCTCGAGGATGTCGACGAGCTTCATGGCTGGTTTGGTTAGCGGGAACGCCGACAGTCGACAAGCGCGCGCCTGGGTCCCGCCGTCAGAGTCGGGGGACGGACCGAGCGAGACGCGGCAACCACCGGGGAGCGCACCGAGCGTCCGAGGTCGATCACGGGTCGTGGCGTGAGCGCGCGCCGACGGCCGGCCACCAGGTCGCAGCCGCTCCTCCGTCAGGCGCTCACGGCACTCTCACGGCTCGTCGTCGCCGCCGTCGGCGGCGGCACCCCCGGGCTTGTCGTCGAGCCGGCGGTACAGCGTGCGCAGCGACAGGCCGAGCAGCTTGGCCGCCTGCACCTTGTCGCCGCCGACGAAGGCCATCGTCGCGTCGATGGCGGCGCGCTCCATCTGCGGCAGCGTCATCTGGCCGACTCGGAAGTGCAGCGCGCGCTCAGCGGCGGCGACGTCGCCGGGGCTCGCGTCGCGCACCACCGGCGGCAGATCATCGAAGCGCAGCGCCGAGCCCTCGGGGCACAGGACGACAGCGCGCTCGATGGCGTGGCTCAGCTCGCGCACGTTGCCCGGCCACGACCAGGACGACAGCGCCCACAAGGCGCGCGGCTCGACGCCCTCGATGCGGCGCCCGTGCCGGGCCGCGTGGCGGGTCAGGAACGTCGACGCCAGCAGGGCGACGTCGCCCTCGCGCTCGCGCAGCGGCGGCACGCGCAGGCTGACGACGTCGAGGCGGTAGTACAGGTCCTCGCGGAACCGCCCCTGCCTGACCCGCTCCTGCAGGTCGACGTGGGTGGCGGCGACGACGCGGACGTCTACCTTCACGGGCGCCTGGCCACCGAGGCGCTCGACCTCGCCCTCCTGCAGCGCGCGCAGCAGCTTGACCTGCATCGGCGGCGGGATGTCGCCGACCTCGTCGAGGAACAGCGTTCCGCCGTGGGCGCGCTCGAAGCGGCCGATGCGGCGCTCGTCGGCGCCGGTGAAGGCGCCCTTCTCGGCGCCGAACAGCTCGGCCTCGAGCAGCGTGTCGGGCAGCGCCGCGCAGTGCACGGCGACGAACGGGCCGGCGGCGCGCGGCGACAGCTCGTGCAGCGCGCGCGCGCACAGCTCCTTACCGGTGCCGCTCTCGCCGGTGAACAGCACCGCCGCCGTTGTCGACGCCACCTGCGCCAGCGTGCCCTTCAACACCTGCAGCGCGGGGCTCGCGCCGACCAGCCGCGCCAGGCCGCGCACCTCGCCGGGACCGACCTCGACAGCGCCGAGGTCGGCGAGCTCGGCGCGCAGCGCGCGGTTCTCGCTGACGAGGCGCTGGCGCTCGAGCACGCGATCGACGCAAGTGAGCAGCTCGCCGCGGCGGGTGGGCTTGGTCAGGAAGTCGGCGGCGCCCCGGCGCATGGCGGCGACGGCGTTCTCGACGTTGCCGTAGGCGGTCATCAGCACGACGTCGGCCTGCGGGCGCAGCTGCTTCGTCGCCTGCAGCACCGCCATGCCGTCGGTGCGCGGCATGACGAGGTCGGTGAGCACGACGTCGACCGGCACACGCTCGAGCAGCGCGAGGGCCTCGTCGCCGTCGCGGGCCAGCGTGACCTCATGGCCGGCGCGCTCGAAGATGCGCCGCAGGCTGTCGCGGTGGGCGGGTTCGTCGTCGACGACGAGGAGACGGGCCATCGCCGGCGACTACTTCTTCCTCTTGGGCGGCGGCGTCTTCAGCGCCGCGATCCGCTTCTTCGCGTCGCCGACGAGGGGCGACTTCGCGTGCTTGGCCAGGAGCTCCTCGTAGAACACGCGGGCCTCCTCGGCGAAGCCGAGCTGCTCGAAGCTGAGCCCGATCTTCAGCAGCGCGCCATCGGCCTTCTCGCTGCGCGGGGTCTCGAGCACGCGCTGGTACGAGAGGATGGCCTGCTTGAAGGCCTTCTCGCGCCCGGTCTTGTCGGTGGCCTGCGCGGCGAGCTGGTAGTAGCTCTCGGCCTTCCAGTAGGCGGCGTTGTCGATGAGGTCTTCTTCGCGCCCGTGACGGTTCAGGAACAGGTCGAAGGCGTCGGCGGCGGCGCCGAACTTCTTGTCGTCGTAGAAGCGCTTGGCGAAGTCATAGTGGGACTTCGCGTCGGCGGGGACGTCGACGCCGTCGATCTGCGGCGGGCGGCTCGCGTCTTCCTGCACCTTGGGCGCCGTCGCCGCGGTGGCCACCGCCACCGGGGGCCGCGCGAGGATCGACTCGACGGTGGCCTTCTGCTGCCCGATCTCGTGCTGCGCGGTCTCGATCTCGCCGCGCAGCGCCTGCACCTCGGCGACGACCTTCTCGAGCTGAACGCCGCTGTCGGCGTCGGCCTGTCGCAGCGAAGACAGCGTGCCCTCGAGCTCGGCGACGCGCTTGCCGAGCTTGTCGACCCGTCCCGACTCGCGCGCCCGGAGGTCGGCGAGCTCCTTCTGCAGCTGCGCGGTCTCGTCCTTCAGCGCGTCGACGTCGGCACGCAGCTGGTCGCCCTCGGCGCGGGTCAGCACGCAGCCCGGCACGGCGACGAGCAGGGCGAGGGCAAAGGCTGGGGTCGGCAGCGCGCGCTTCATCTCGACTCCCGATGCTGATGCGCGATGAGGGATCATCATCCGTCGGTCGTCGTCAGTGGAACAGGATCTCGCCGCGACGGTTCTTCGCCCAGGCGTCCTCGGTCTGGGACGAATCGAGAGGCTTCTCCTCGCCGTAGGTGACGACGCGCACGCGCTGATCGTCGACGCCCAGCGCGGTCAGGTACTTTTTGACGCTCTTGGCGCGGCTCTCGCCGAGGCTCAGGTTGTATTCGGGGGTGCCGCGGTCGTCGCAGTGGCCCTCGACCGTGATCTTCCAGTCGCCGCTCTTCGTCATGCACTTCGCAAGGGTGTCGAGCACCGCGCGCCCGTCGGGCCGCAGGTCGCTCGTGTTGAAGTCGAACTGCACGCGCGCGTTGTGCCGCTCGCAGACGACGCCCTCATCGGTGGGCGCGCTGGTGCCGCCGGTGGCGCCGCCGGCCGTCGTGCCGGCCCGCTGGCAGCGCCCCGCCTGACACGAACCGCCGGCCCCGCAGGCGTCGTCGGAGCGACACTCGGCGGTAACGCAGCGCCGGTCGTTGCACACCGAGCCCTCGCCGCACTGGTCGTCGGACGCGCACGTCTGCTCGCACCGGCCCTTTACGCACTCGCGGCCGGCGCCGCAGTGCGCATCCTTGGCGCACTCCTGACATTGGCCGAACAGGCAGTACTCGTCGATGGCGCCGCCGTCCTTGGTCTTCTTGCAGTGGTCGTCGCTCTCGCACTTCGGATACTCGGGCCCCGGGCAGGCGGTGGCGATGGTGCCGAGCAACAACATGGCCGCGCCGAGCGGGACGAGACGGACAAGACGGACGAGATGGGACAGCGACATCGAGGACTCCCGCAGAAGGGCCGGTTCAACGACGCGGGACCGTAGAGAGGGCGAATCGACCATGCAAGCCGAAACCGCGGCGCCGCCGCTGGGGGGAGCAGCGCCGCGCGAGGGATCGAGGGGCGAAACGGACCACCGGGGTCGGCGATTCCGACACAAGGGCAGAAGCGGTCGATGACAACGCGGGGCACCGTGCCCCGTTCGCAGGCGTCATCCGGCGCGCCCGGCGCGCCCGCCGGACGGGCACCTCAACGCGCGCTTGCCGCAGCGGCGACCGTCCGATACGACCACGCGACGATGGAAGGTGCGCCGTCCACCAGCGCCGCAGCGAGCATCTACGTCGACGACCCCGGACGCGCCGGCTTCGTCGAGCCCGTGTTGCTGAAGCGCATCACCGCCCTGGGCCTGCCGGTGATCATCGGCATGCTGACGCAGACCTTGATCAACCAGGTCGACGGCATGTTCATCGGGCGGCTCCCCGAGGAGCAGGCGGTCCCGGGCCACGCCGCGATGGGTCCGTCCTTGATCCTGCTGTGGGCGTTCGGCGGCTTCCTGTCGGCGATCAGCGTCGGCACCCAGGCCCTGACCGCCCGGCGCTACGGCGAAGGCGACGCCGCCGGCGCCGGTCGCGTGCTGACGAACTCGGCGGTGCTCGCCATGGGCAGCGCCCTCATCGCCACCGCGGTGGCCACCGCCGCCGTGCCGTTGCTCTTCCCCCTGATGCACGACGACCCCAAGGTGCAGACCATCGGCATCGACTTCTGCCGCGTGCGCTTCCTCGGGATCCTGCCGATGGTGCTCACGGCGTCCCTGAAGTCGTTCTACGACGGCATCGGCCGCACCCACGTGCACATGGTCGTCGCCATCACGATGAACGTCGTGAACCTGGGGCTGTGCTGGCTGCTGGTCTTTGGCAACCTCGGCGCCCCCGCCCTGGGCGTCACCGGCGCTGCCTGGGCGGCGGTGCTGTCCGCCGGCGTCGGCGCGCTGATGATGCTCGTCTACACGCTTCACCCCGGCGACCGCCGCCGCTTCCTCGCCTGGAACCCGCGCAACCTCGACCTCGGCGTCACCAGACGGATCGCGGTGCTGAGCGTGTTCTCGGGCATGGCCACGGTGGTCGTGATGACTGGCTTCGCGCTGTTCCTGCGCATCCCGGCCTACCTCGACGCGCGACAGGGCGTCCCTGGCACCAACGCCGCCGCGGCCTGGGATGTGATCACGATCCTGATGGTCGTCTTCATGACCTGCATCGCGTTTGGCACGTCGACCGCCACGCTGGTGGCGCAGTCGCTGGGCGCAAAGAAGCCACAGCTGGCCACCCGCTACGGCTGGCAGAGCGTGCTGTTGATCATCGTCGTCATGGGCGTGCTCGGCGCGCTGCTCGCGCTGTTCGCCGAGGAGCTGATGCGTCTGTTCCTGCCCAGCGAGGAAGGCAAGGTCGAGCGGCTGAAGGACGCCGCCGTCGCCGTCGCGCTGCCGTCGCTGCGCTTCTCGGGCGTGCTCGCCCCCATCGCTGCCGCGGCTCTCGTGCTGACGCAGGCGCTGTACGGCGCCGGCGAGAGCCGCTTCGTCGCCGTCGTCGAGTTCACGCTGCACTTCTTCTGCCTGGTGCCGCTGGCCTTCGTGCTCGCCGTGCCGGCGGGCTTCGGCCTGCTCGGCTGCTGGTACGCCACCGCCATCTACGGGGCGCTGCTGCTTGCCGCCACGGCGTGGCGCTTCGCCGGCGGGCGCTGGCAGCACGCCCAGCTCTGACGACGACGTTTCGCCTGTCTCACCCGGTCCGCTGCGTCGCGCACCACGCGAGCCACCCCTCGCGGGTCATCCGCACCTCGACGGCGTCGGCGGGGCCGTCGACCATCTGCCGGCCGCCTTGCTCGTAGCCCACGATCTCCCAGCCGCACGACTTCACGAGCGCCACCATCGCGGTGTTCTTCGCATCACCCCAGGCCCAGAGCTTCGCGCACAGCTCGTTGCCGAAGAACCACGACACGGCCTTCATGCCGACGATCTTGCCGATGTTGCGACGGCGCTCGGCGGGGTCAGGGACGGCGATGGCGAATTCGAGGGACGCCTGTGGCCCGGGCACCCCGAAGGCGAGGGCGAAGCCGACGTAGCGCTGCGTGGATGAGCGATAGAAGAGCAAGCCGGTCACGTCCCCCTGACGCAGCCGCAGCCGCAAGGCGAACGACGACGGCGCGCACTCGTAGCCGAAGTTGCGCCACACGTCGCGTTCTTCGAACAGCTGCGCCAGCACCGGCGCGTTGTCGAAGGTCAAGGCCACGAGCTGAAGGTCGTCGGGGTTTGCAGGCGGGGGCGTCGCGTCGTTCATCGGACTTCACCGTCGTTGTCTCGGGGAGAGCGTGGTCGAAGAGGATCAGAAATAGAGGCGCCAGACGCCGTCGCAGCGCGTGCCGTGCCCCTGCAGCGTGATCCGTCGATCGGTCGGCGACAGGTTCCAGGAGGGTGCGATGACGTGACGACCCGCGCCGAGGAAGTAGAAGAGCGCGCCGACGCGGTAGGGGATCACGCACGGCGGCTCGACGCCTTTCTGCCCGCGGAAGTCGACGTCGCGCTTCAGGTAGCGGGCGTAGTCGCCGTCGTCGTCATAGACCGCGACGCTCGGATCGCCCCAGAAGCACAGGCCGCCGCCGCGCGTCGGCAGCTCGAGCGCCAGCGTGAACGTCATCGTCTGCTGCAGGTCGACGTCGGCGAAGCGAGCCCACACGGCGCCGTGGGGCTCGAACTGCCGGTCGGAGTGGATCGACGCCGACAGGCCCTGCATCAGCTGGATCGTCACGCGGTTGTTCTCATGGCCGGGGCGGTGCCCGAAGACATGGAACCCCGGGTAGGCCAGCGGCGTGCACAGCGCGCACGGCCCGAACACCGTCGACAGGCGCGCGATCACGACGTCGTACAGGCCCGCGAAGTGCGCCGCGAGCACCGGGTTCAGCGCGACGGCGCGCTCGGCGTAGGCGTCGACGTCGGCGATGGCGTCGAGGTAGCTGGCGGCGCCCAGCGTGTAGAAGTCGAGCGGGAACATGCCCCGCCGCGTCCAGTGCGCAGCGGCGGCGTCGACAGCATCGACGACGTCCCTGGCCTGCAGCGCATCCACCACGGCGATCATCCCGTGGGGCTGCGCAGGGACGACGGCGACGTTCGACACGAGGACGGCAGGATAGCGGCAAACCCGTACGCGGCGCGCCGGTCGGCGGCGATGGGTTCCGCGCCACGCACCGATGTCCGGGCAGCGCCGGTCATCGTTGGCGCCGACACCGCGCGGCGCCCCTTCGAACCATCCGCGAGGTCTGTCACGAAGAACCAGCGGGGGCGGGCGCTCTACCGTCGCGCGGCGCGCGACGACGGTCGGGCGTCAAGAGAGTGCAGCGAGCGCTACGCGCAACATCGGCTCGCGGGTTTCGTTCATGGTCGGGGGCGCGCTCGCGTCGCTGATTTCGTCGTGCGAGGTGATGCCAGCCAGCTGCTGGACGTGGTCGCGCTCGACAACCGCTCCGCCGTGCCGCCGTCCGACGGCGAGCCGTCGCGGGTCGGTCTGGTGCTGTCGGCGCTGACGCATGGCGAGCGCGTGTCGTTGCGCGCGCTCGTCCGCGACCTCGCCGGCAACGAGCCCGAGGTCGCCACCCCGCCGCTCGAGCTGTCGCTGCGCGCGACCATCACGGAGGTGATGGAAAACGAGAGGGCCGCAGCGCTCGGGCAGCACGATGGGGGCGCCAGCGTCGTGATCGTCGACGAAGACGACGCCGAGCTGGCGCGCACGACCACCGACGCTGCGGGCGACTTCCGCGTCGACGGTCTGGCGGCCGAGCAGCGCGTCATGGTCACCGCGCAGCGCGCCGCTGCCCGCAGACAGGCTGTCGTTGCCGCTGGCCGTCTGGACCATCGAAGTCGTCGCCCGTCGCGAGGAGAGCGCCGCCGGCGACACTGGCCACGCGGGGCTTGTCGTCACGGCGGTGCTCGACGGAGGCGCCCGAACCTATCGGACCGAAACGCTCGCCGGCGACGACGGCCGCGTGCCGCTGGCGGCGATGCCAGCGACCCTCGCCGGCGAGCGTTACGTCGTGAAGGCAGCGGCGCCGGCCACCGAGCGGCGCCTGCCGGTCGAGGCTGTCGCGAGGGTCGCCTGCGGCGTCGTAGCCGGCCCGCTGGCGTTGTCGCTGCCGAGCCGCGGCGGCGCCCTAGATGTCGGCCGCATCGACGACAACCCCTGCCTGTCGCGCGAGTTCTTCCGCGAGTTGGCGGTGCGCGCCGCCGTGCGCGGCGTCGCGGTCGCGCGCCTGCGCGTGCGCGCCAGTACGCCGTTCGCCGAGGACGCCGACGAGGCCGAGCGGCCGCGCCGGTCACTGGCCACCGCCGGCGCCGGCGTCGTCGACCTTGCGGGGCTGCCCGGTGGCGCGGTCACCGTGGCGCTGCAGTACGTCACCGCCGACGACCTCGTCTGCGGCGTCCTGCAGACGACCATCGTCTGGGACACCGGCGCCCCGTCGCCGCCGACGGCGCGGCCGCAGCGCGCTGCCGGCGCCTTCGACGAGCGCTTCACGCCGGCGGGCATCGTCGAGCTCGTCG
>Ga0194129_10009991_pt1 | contig 10458 bp, 15 predicted proteins | sample TA2KigCa35mmetaG_FD_150862 | JGI IMG/M metagenome (GOLD analysis project Ga0194129, IMG submission 150862) | Freshwater microbial communities from Lake Tanganyika, Tanzania - TA2015038 Kigoma Deep Cast 35m | ecosystem: Environmental > Aquatic > Freshwater > Lake | place: Tanzania: Lake...
CCTTTCGAACGAGCTTGACCGCGTTTTTAAAGAGTTCCGTCAACGCTTTTGGATCGCCCATCGCGGACCGAATGATACCTTCCAGCGCCGAAGTGCCGCTGACGAGCCCCTTGATGATTCGCGGGATAACAGCTAACAACGCTGGGAGTCGTCGCTCGAGGTCGGGCTTTTCAGTTTTCAATTTCATTGCCGACGACCACATTTGCCCCGCAGCTTCTAGTGTATCTTCTCCGCCCATGTCACCTGAGAAAAAGCTTAGGACGCGGAGGAAGAACATGCCCAACTTCGACTTCATAAAACCGGCAGCATTAAAGACGCCCACGATCTTCTTCGCAACGTCACCACCCTTTTTCAGGATCATCTCGACGACGTCGGCGACGAGGACGCCAAGGATCTTTCGCAGGTTGAAGAATCCTTTTGCGGCTTCGATCGGATTGTCCTTGAAGTTGGCCAACCACTCCTTCACCTTGTCGACCTGTTCTCCAAAGTTTTCCTTCTCCTTCTCAATCAGCTCCTCCAACTTAGCCATCACACCAGTATCTTGGCTGCCGGCCTCGAATACGCTACCGAGGATCTCACTTTTCTTCTCCTCGATGAAAGCTCCGAATTCCTTGACCGCGTCCATGACGTATTCCTTGATCTGGTCCGCCTTCTCGGCCGTAAATTCTTTGAGGAACTCAAAGGCGTCTTTACCTCCCGGGATCTTCTCCAACAGCATCATCAAGGCCTTACCGGCCGCGTCAATGGCCTCGCCACCCGCCTTGATGACCGCCTTGACTCCTTTACCGACCTTCTCGCCGGCCCACTGCATCGCACCGGCAACGCTCTGGAACAACCCCTCGACGATCAACCTGCCGCGGACGTTCTGCGACTCACTCAGCAACGAACTGCCCTTGGAATAAGCCAACGCAAGGTCCCACTCGCTCATCAGATTGTCGACACCCCTGAAGGACTCCCTAACGTATCCCCTCAACAATCTCTCTGACTCGACCTCGGCGAGGAGACGAAGGTAAATCCTCTCCTCTACTAACTCGGACCCTGTTCGTTGACTGATCTTCATGGGAATAACTATACGCTCCGGGCAGGAGACAAATAAAAAGACGTCAACCTTTAATGCGTTTAATAATCTATCAGTGAGTCTTACCCGTTCCGCTGTAATGCTTTTGAAGCAATCGATAGAGAGTACGCGGCGAGGCGTCTTTACACAGCAAATCCACCATGAACCTCAATGACTGCAGCGACCACCTCCACAGGCACCCTTGGATACACGGTGTCGGTCCACTGACCAGGACTCTCGGCATAATCCCACAACAACGGCTCTATCCGATTGGGATAACCTACCTCCACATGGGTCCACGGTCCGGTATTGCCGCGCGGGAAACAATAATGACCTTCTGAAACCTGAACAGACATCCTGAACCCATCGCGACACACAACCGGTGGACGAACGGTGCTCAACCCCTTACGGGCATTGGTCAACCATTCATTCAACTGCTCAGATGAAACCTTCATGACGAACCACACCCATCCAACATTCCCCTGCACAACGTCCTCAGCCCAGGATCACGTATCGACGAACACCAGGTTTGAGATCGAGTCGTCTCTGCTCTACAGTAATGTCTCAAATCAAAATTGCGAATCGACTCGCAGTGAATAGATTTGCCCGTCGCACGGGCTCTGCAATGATGTCGAGAATCCGGATCGTCGATCCGATCACAATGAGACGTTGAAACCGGATCGGCAAGCTGCATCAACAATGTCAAGATAAATAACAATTTCATTCCGTCACCTCATCGTTCCCTGAATCATCTGTTCCACCTGCACCACCTCCACCATCGCCACCATCACATGGATAATCAGGCATGCAATATACTCTAGCATCACCTGCGACGCAAGATCCCATGAATCCTAACATTCCAATCATGATGATTAGAAAGCATCGCATGAGATTCATCTTACACCTCGAGAAGTGGATTTACACATCGATGTCTATGAGGAATCGGTCATGTCATTTTGCGAATCTTCGTTCGATGTCTCATAAGGACAATGTCGACATCCTCCATGACAACAATACCCTCGTTCCAGGAGGTACTTTCTGGTCCAGACGTAATCGCCGTTCGAAACGTCTCGATACCAGTCGACATCCTCAATCAAATCCATCAACCTAACCATAACGTAACCACATGATCTAATTATATTCAAATCCGCCGGCGGTTTTCACGAGCCTCCGACAGTACGTACAATCTCTGCCCGATCGACCCCGAATTAAAATCTTTCGCATCAGAAACGACCCTAGGATTGTGATGCTGAAACGACCCACCATGTCCCAGCTTCAAATGACAATCAAATTCACCCATGCATAACGTTATCAGGTTCGTCGGATCCAATTCGAGATCCGGCGACATTGCATATGGCACGATGTGATGCACTTGTAGGGTCGTCGTTCCTCCACATGCGAAGCACTCGGGAAATTTCTCCAGGTGTGCGTCTCGAACTTCGACCCATCCAGATGATCGGCTCTTGGCTTTATCTCGTTCTCGCTGTATCGAACGTAGCTTCGATATTTCTGAAGCTATCTTTCGTAAGACCCTCATGTATCGTCCTGGATGATGGATAGGCCCTCGGTTTTATCCAGAACCTCGGAGCCTGTTCTGCCATATGGACAATGTCGACATCGAGAATTGCAACAATATCCTCTCTTAAGAAGGTATTGTCGCGTCAGGATCGTTCGGCCGGTCTCAGGATCGATGTAATAATCTTCACTACACAGGATCATGGTGATACGTATGCATCACGCATGGAACTTCACGATAGTTCGGGCAATTCTTTCGGCAATAGGTCATGAAGTTGCATCACGTCCAAGGTCCGCGTCACAGGATTCCATGCCTTCATGATCCTCGACAAAATCTGTTGCTTCTTCCTGCGAATGTCTCCAAGCTTCGCACCTGTTCCCACAGCATCGCTACGTTCTAGACTAGATATCTCTGTATCGATACTATCCATGGTGATACCGGCATCTTCTGCGGCTGCCAACGCCTCGGCTCTATTTCGAGGTCCGGACTCTTTCTCTTCAGCACGATGTGCCATGGCCTGAGCCATCATATCACGGCTCGGCACTGCGAAATTTGGATGATGCACAAACGTCGCAACCAGCTGGTGTTCTGGTGTACCTGGAGTGAACTTCGTTCGAGCGTTATTAATCGCGGCTTCTTCTTCGTCTTGAGATATCATTCCACCTCGTGCCCATTCAGGCTTCGGACCTTGGTCTTTGATTCTTTGAATTTCAGACTTTGCGGACTCGACTGCATCGAGAATATCTTCCCATCTCTTTAAAAAAGAAGAATCACCGGCGTTGATCAAATCTCTCAACATAAGAGGAACTCCACCCTCACCACGTACCAACTTCGCCACGGATAGGTCGACACTATCAACTTCATTCAATGCTCGCGTGATTTCTTCGTTGATGACTCTACGCAATTGTCCGACAGTGATCTTCATATCTCTATTCCTCTTCGTTGTCATTAAATATTATTCGAATAATTCTTTTTGGTTTCAATCATAAAATTTTTTCGAGAATTTTTTATTGACCAACACTTCATATGCAGATGTCAAGATATGATCAGGCAACCTAGGAACAAGTATCGATCGTTCTAACAACGATATCGAATCAACATGGGGTTCGGTTCCGGAAGCGGCGAGCGCTTCTGACTCACCCCTTATCACACCAATCACACGATTCGCATCTACAACCGTTCCATCATCCAACTTCACACCACGAGCGAGCCACTGCCACAACAATGCTCGAGATATCTCTGCAGTCGCTGCATCCTCCATCTTGCCATCTATCGCCACACACCCGTTTCCTCGTAACCACTCGTCGATGTACACCAATGCAGTCCTCACAGCACTCCTCAATCCAACCTCAGTCCGATGCCCCACAATCGGCTCGGTCACAAGAGATAAATTCAACACGCCACCCATAGGCATCACCCAACGCTGTTCAACATCACCCTTAAGCTCTCTATCAAAAACATCAAACGCCACGCCAACGAGATCAGGATGAGCAACCCAGGTTCCGTCGTGCCCCATCGAAGCTTCTCTTGCCTTGTCACGGCTCACGGCGTCACGGGCAGCCGCAGCCAATCCTGAATCTCGCCGCGACGGAACGTCGGCAGCCATTCCCCCAATCGCATGCGCACCTCGGCGATGGGCAATTCGAACAACCCACCGCGCATACTCTTCCAACGCAGGCTGGGTCATCGTCATGTCTACCCGATCAGGTAATACGTAACGCGCGTCGGCATGCATGTTACAAATCAGAGACAACATGTAATCCCATCGACCAACGTTCAATCCTGTGATTCTATCACGTAATGCCCATATGATCGATTCTGCACGAATCAACGCAGGCACCGTCTCAATCAAAACAGTCACCCTGACAGACCATTCATGAATGTCCAGCTTCCTCTCAATCCATGATAAAACTCTACCCCAGAATTTTGCGTCTCTTTCCGTCTGCGTCTTCGGAAGGTACAAATACGGAGCTGAACCTCTGGATAACAGTTCCTTTGCGTTCCACCACAAGAACAACCCGACATCAACCAATGCAGCCGGCGCTGGTCGATCATCAACAATCCAATGGCGCTCGAATAGATGAAGACCCCGCGGCCTGTAATGCAACGTTGCAATTCGATCGTTCAACTTCTTTTCCACACCACCGACCGCTGCAACGAGACTTCGCCGAGAAATTCCGGTCAACGTGGATTGTGTGCGCAACACGTTCTCCCACGTTGGCGACATCGAATCTTCACCATCAACCATGTATCCGGATGCTCCACTGTTCAATGCCGTCAATGCCATCTTAGGATCAACGGCCGGCCCTGTGATCTCTACTCGCCTATCGATCAGATCAACAGGTACAGGTCTGATCTTCCATAGATCGTTCGTCATCACATGCGGAATCGGCATCTCAACATAAACATGAACCCCCAACGGACTGTTCTTCATGTCTTCTCTGAATGCTAACAGATCATCATGCTCATCACGAAAACTACGAACGAGATCATCGACAAACTCCTTCGATTCGCCGTCAATAATTTCATTATAAGGTATCATTGTTTCAAATATATACACTAAATGTCGTCTAGTCGTCTAGTTTATAAACAAGACAACATTCGAAATTATACTCAAATTCTTGCTTCTCTTAAACACCACTCGAGTCGTACGGACAATGTCGACATCAAGCATTACAACAGTAACCTCGACGTTCCAAGTACTCTCTTATCATGACCACATATCCTGTTCCAGGATCAACGTAATAATCCTCACTCCCAGTATCATGTTGATACATATTCACCATCGCTTCATGAGAAAGACCAATTTCATCTCAAAATTTTCCCGAGAATTTTCGAGAGACAACGACGGTTTTGGAAATGCTCTCGCTCCTGGAAATGGTGTATGGCGCGAGATTGGGGAAATAACGTTGTGGTGAGTCATGAGAAGGTACTGTTTGATCATGAAATTTCTAGAGATTCGTGCGAGACCTTAGCGCCGGCGCCTCCCGGAGGCTGCTCCACAGATGCCTAGAAAGGGGGGGCCCCGGCCTGTTTTAAGGGGCCCGAAAGGGGGCCTTTTAGGGGCTGTTGTAGGGGCCTTTTTAGGGGGGCCCGGGCTAGGCCTTTGAGCGGTGGCAACGGGCCCCTCTAGAAGGCCTGATGTGTTCTGTATCTCTAGTGAGGTTGAGGACGCCGTGTTCGCCGTCGCTGATTGTGTAGACGACCTTGGTGACGCCGGCGAAGCGGAGTCGTTTTTGGCAGGTGTGGCAGGGGCGTGCCATTCCGAGTGAGCCGTCGTGGCGGATGCGCGCGACCCAGACAGTTGAGCCGGGAGTGAGTTTGTGGCAGAGGCGAGCTTCTGCATGTACCTCAGGGCATGGGAATGGTGAGGGTCCGTTGGTAGAGGAGACGAGCGCGCCGTCGTTACGGATGCCGACTGCCCCGAGTCGGAAGGAGCGTCTGTCGTCCTTACGTAGCGCGACGCCTGAGGCGAAGGTTAGCATATCGTCGTCGGAGAAGGAGGGCATGGTATGTCAGTCCTGTGAGAAGGAGTTGACGTCAGCTGAGAGGTAGAGTGAGAGGATACCGATGGGGACGTAGAGGCATCGAGCGATGAGCCACCATGAGGACATTGCAAATGGGAGCCAGTCGTTGCAGACCGAGAAGAGGAAGATGAGTCCGGTGAAGGATGTACCTAGGATGATGAAGAGGAAGACCGTGTAGAAGATCTTGAAGAACGACGGAAAGAAGAAAGCTAGGATGAGGGGTAGGATGAGCCAAGAGAAGCCGAAGAAGAAAGCTAGCGCCGAGCCGATGGCGAGGGGTGTGACCTTGTTGATCGTCGAGGTTGAAGGGATGAGATCTTTTATATTGTTGTTCATGGTGTCTTCGTTGTTCAGTTGCGGCCTAGGGTGCGAACGCCTCTCATGAAGTAGAAGGTTGCGATGCCGACTGGGATGGCCATCCACGAGAGGGTCGATTTGTATGACGTTAATGACCAGTTGATCCATGAGCCGGCCCATCCGATGAAGAAGGCCCATGTGCCGAAGACCAGTGTGTAGACGGGCCAGACGAGGATGACGAAGAGAAGTTGCGTGAGGCGTGGGAAGTATACGGCAAGGAAGAGTGATAGGGCAAAGAAGCCGGCGGCACCGAAGATGGCCGAGATGCCCCATAGCGCTAGCCATTCTAACATGACGTCGTTCCTTATGAATTGGTATGATGGTGTAGGTGATGTTACCTATCAGCCGAAGGAGTAGGAGCCTTTCTCGTAGAGGCCGCCTTGGCCGATGCCGAGGATGAAGGTCTTCCCTGAGCAGCCGAAGCGGTTCTTTTGGATCTCGAAGAGGCGCTCACCGTACGTCTCGGAGTTCTTCTGTTCATCGATGAAGAGGTGGCCATGGGCGTCGACGGCGTGCTTGATCTGTTGCTTGCCGGCGAAGTCGCCGCCCTTGGTGACCTGGCCGATGACGAGGGCGATGGCGTACGTCTCCTTGCACCAGTTGGTAATCATCTCGATGGCGCGGACCTGAGTCATCGAGTTCGTGTGGCCGTCCTTATACTTGCCGTCGTCCAGCGTTTGGAGCGAGTCGAGGATGAGGAAGACCTGCTTCTTGGGGTGAGCCTTGTGGAGGCTGTCCGCGTGAGTGAGGACGTCATCGACCAGGGTGTCTTGGCCTGCGATGAAGCCGTGCTTCATGTTGAGACGCTTCGCGACCTTGCGGACCTGGAAGAGCGATTCCTCGCCGGTATTGAAGAGGCAAAGGTTGCCGGAGGCCATGATCGACTCAGCGAGTTGGAGGCACATGGTGGTCTTACCTGCGCCCGGGGTGCCGGTGAGCATCATGGCCGTGGAAGGTGTCATGCCCTCTCCGCCGACGGCATCATCGAACCACTTGAGACCGGTCTTCACCGTCCGCTCGAGCTGGGCAGGGACCTCGAGGTCGAGGATGTTGGTGCCGCGCTTCCAGGACTTGAGACCGACGTTCAGGTTCATGTTCGACATGGTGTTCTGTTTCCTTGTTGGGGTTGCCGTTGCCTTACTATCTTAATCTACCAGGAAGTACCGAGGCTTTGCACCGCTCAGGTCACTTCTTCGGCACGAGGTCGAAGTTGAGCCTGATGTACTCAAGCATGTAGGAGAGGTCGTAAGCCTTACCTCGGGGTGCCCGTTGAGCGGGGTCACCGTTGTCCAGCATCATATAAAGGTAATCCGCCATCTCGCAGACCTTCTCGAGAGATGCATCTTTGAGTTCGGGGTGGAGTTCGAACTTGTCGTTGCTCATGGTCTTACTATACCCTTTCGGTGGTGAACTTTGCACCGATGTGGAAACTTTTCTCAGCCGATTGGGTCGGCCCCTGGGATGAGCGGGTGGAACGAGACGCGGATCTCGTAGTAGCCGCGGTCCTGGAGGGATGCGCAGGTGGCCGGGATGCGGGACTGGCGGACCTGCTTTCGACCGGCCTTGCCCGTAGGGGTGATGTATGCAATCTCGTAGACGGCTTCGTTCTTCATGGTCTTAATATAACCTTTCTGCTGTGAACTTTGCACCGGGTTGAGGTCTTTTCTCAGCGGCCTAAGGCGGCCGCAAGGATGGCGACGAGAGCCATCGAGCCGGCGGTCCCTGCCACACCGACGACGCACAGTGCCGCGTAGAAGCCGGCCTCCGTCTTGATGGTGGCGATGGCGGCGTTTCCGTAGTGCTTGATCGTTTCCATGGTCTTAATCTACCACATTCAGTGGTGACTTTGCACCGATCAGAGCGAGATCGTCTCCCAACAATCCACCATCCAGACGTAGGCGTACACGGCACTGAGGTCATTCCCGACGTTCCTCTCCAGGTCATCCAGGGACTCGTACTCGCGTGGATAGGCTTTCTCCTCGGACTCGTAGCCGCGGTCCCGATGGTAAGCCACAGTTGAGGTGTAGGCCACAGTTGAGGTGAGGTCACGGCCGAGCCGCGAGAGGGCCCCGAGGGCCAGCAGGGCATCGACCTGGCCCTCGGTGGTGTAGTGATTCTCCAGGGTGGTGCCGACCCCGGTCGGGTACCCGTCGAAGTGGCAGTAGATACCGGTGATGTGACCGTTGGGGAGCTGCTTGCCGATGAATGAGCGGGTTGCCACTTTCTTTTTCCTCAATTATGCTGTTCTATAAACTTTAACGAGAGAGTCGCTCGTGACGACGAAACGATAATTAACCGTCTCCACCACACGGCCCCGTCGACTGTAACGACGGACGTGCTCGTAGCGATAAGACCCAACGGGCTGGTCATTCGTCGCCGTGAAGCGAACGAGTCGAGGTTTGCCACCCCGGCGCAGATTCTTCAATGACGTTCTATCTAACTGGGCGTAGATCTGTACACCGACGCGCTGTTCGTGCTCTCTCTGGCGGCGCTCGGCTGCATCGCCGGGAGACTCGACAGTGACTGTGACGGACTCAGGGGTCACGCCGGCGAGCGTCTCCGCGAGGAGGATCAGCGCGCTCATCATGTTCTCTCGAGACTTCATCAAGTAAAGCTCGCACGAGGCTCCACCGGTCGTGAAGCTGATCCTCCGGTCGTAGGTGCAATAGACACCGCCGTCTGCGCCTCTCTCCGCCGGTTTTGGTACGTAGCAGAATTTGAGAGAGCAGAAAAAGTTGTTGGTGTCCCAAGCGGAGCACGTTGGATCAAGATTGAAGCAGAATTCTAGTTGGTCGCCAAAGACGTTCGTCCGAGCCAGGAGATCTCTGTTGTACTGCGGCATGTGGCTCATGATGCCGTGCGTCATCATGATGTTTTTGACTAGTTCCAGCGCTTCATTGATGGGTTTGCGGTCCATGGTCTTAATATACCACGTTCATTTGTGACTTTGCACTGGGTTGGCGGACTTTTCAGCCTGACGCCAAGGCCAAGGCGCAGACACGACCATCGGGCAGGACGCCCTGGTAGCTGAGGGTGACCGTCTCCCCGTCGAAGGCCGTCTCGACGTAGTCGAACACCACGGTCCAGTCGGTGTGGTGGTTGTGCACGCCGACCTCGGCCGGGGGACGTCCGCCGGTACAAACGGCCGGGTGGTCGGCGATGCGTCCCCGGCCGAGGAGTGGACCAACCAGGCGCCAGTTGAGCTTGGAACCGTCGAGGGTGGGGACGTTCTTGGAGATGTTCTTCATGGTTCTAATATACCCTTTCCTGGTTGAACTTTGCACCGAGCCGCGAACTTTCCTCACCGCCCGAAGGCCGTGGTGTCGCCGCCCGCCAGCCAGGCATCGATGTCCCGGCGAGCGGTCTCCTCGAAGTTGTGGGGATGGCATGCCTTGCAGGCTGTGAGGACCGGGACGCCCAGGTGGAAGTGCTCCACGCAGGGGGTCTTGGTGGCGTTGCAGACGTCACAGGTGGTGTTGCGGATGTTGTCCATGATTCTAGTATACCTCTTTCAGTGGTGACTTTGCACCGCTCAGCCTTCTTCTTCTTCTTCGAAGATGAGCTCGTTGACGTGGGCCATGTCGGCCACGTCGTCTTCAGACATATACTTGAGGCAAGCCTCGGCGAGATGCTGCGGGTCGAGGATGCCTTCCTCGACCATCTCGAGGAGCTTGTTGGTGATCTTTCGAGTTGCCATGGTTCTAGTGTATCCTTTCCTTGATGAACTTTGCACTGAGACGAGAACTTTTTCAGATGCCGATCTTTGCGAACTTCATATTACCTTTTCGTTCAGGAGTTGACCCAGGTTTGGAACCGAGCACCGAGGGACCAGCAGCCGGCCAGTGTGAGGCAGAGGTAGAGGAACTGAGGAACAGTTTCAATCACCATGGTCTTAGTATATCATGTTCGTCAGCGACTTTGCACCGAGGTGATCTGGATCCGAAGGGTGATGTTGAGGGGATGGACGAAGTCGACGAGGAGATCTCCGTTCCTGTCCCTCC